>Ga0079224_100000674_pt1 | contig 35144 bp, 31 predicted proteins | sample Stecom2015_FD_80414 | JGI IMG/M metagenome (GOLD analysis project Ga0079224, IMG submission 80414) | Agricultural soil microbial communities from Utah to study Nitrogen management - Steer compost 2015 | ecosystem: Environmental > Terrestrial > Soil > Agricultural land | place: USA: Utah... | reverse complement strand
GCGAGATTACGGCGCTGGTGACTGCGGGGGCGCTTTCTTTTGAGGATGGTCTGAAGCTGGCGCGTGAGCGTGGCCGGGTGATGAAAGAGGCTGGCGAACGGACACCGGGGGCGATGGCCGCGCTGCTGGGTCTGGATATTGAAACGGTGCGCGCAATCTGTGAGCAAGCCATAACGCAGACCGGTGGGGTGCTGGTAGTTGCCAACGATAACTGCCCCGGTCAGGTAGTAATTTCCGGTGACGGGGCGACGCTCGATGTCGGAGCAGAACTGGCAAGCCAGGCTGGCGCGCGCAAGGTGGTCAAGCTGGCGGTGAGCATTGCGGCACATTCGCCACTGATGGAATCAGCAGCAGACGAGTTTCGTCAAATTCTGGCCGCTACCCCATTTGAGACCCCTACGTTACCGGTTTATGGCAATCTGAGTGCTGCGCCGCTGACCAGTGTTGAAGCTATCCGCGAGGAACTTGGCAACCAGCTTACGGACGGTGTGCGCTGGACCGAATCGATTCAAAACATGATTGCGACAGGGGCGCAGCAGTTTGTCGAATTCGGCTCGAAAGATGTACTGAGCGGCCTGCTCAAGCGCATTGATCGCAGCGTGCGGGGTGTACCGCTGAACAGCGTCACGGCCTTGCAAGCGTACCTTGCAGGTTGAGTCAGGGACAGGCTACAGCAGCTGCCCCTGATCTGCCGCGATTGGGCGCGTGATTACGCGCAGGCTGGATTATCGTCGCTCCAGCGGTTGGTGCGGTTTGGCCGTCCATTTTCAGCAAGGTAGCTGCGAGTTTCCAGCCAGAGTTTTTGCCACGCCTCGAAGCTGTCCAGCACGCTTTCGGGATTGCTGCGACTGCGGGCGATAAAACCGGGGAATTCATCGCGTCCGGTGGGCTGGCCCACAGGCTGGTAGCGCAGGTCGTAGCTCCAACGAATCGTATCGCTGTTGTTGGTCAGCGACGTGTGCTTGGCAAGGCGATGCAGAAACAGCACACTGCCGGCCGGCACAGGCAGCGGAAGCACGTTTTCTTCGATGTATTTATCCGGGATGCTGATAAGGCCGCCATGATCGCCAATGGGACAGTGAGTGGTCAGGCCAGCCCGGTGGCTGCCGGGGACGACGCACAGGCAGCCGTTGTCGATTGTGGCGTCGGTCACGGCAATCCAGACTGTCAGCATTTCGGTTTCGTCAGCTTCGGGGCGGGCGACACCCTGATCCTGATGCCAGGTAGTCTTAGTGGTCAGACTGCTGGGCTTGATGTTCTGAGCGATTACCGCTTCGGGCGGCTTGATGCGCACGTGCTGGATCGGGTTGCAGTAAATTTCTGGCCCGATGAACACTTCGATATAATCCAGCAGTTTGGGGTGACGCAGAAAGTTAAAGACCGCTTCACTCAGGTGGATGGGCGAATCTTCGGTGATCGGGCCGTGTGCCAGAGTGATGTCGAAGTGGCGGTACATTTTTTCGTCAGCATGGCTGATTACCGCAGCGAGGCGCTGGTGGAAGGGTAAATCGCTGAACAGGGATGGAATCCTTCCGGCGGCGTACCATTCATCCGCCAGTTGATCCAGCAGCATGGCATAGTCATTAATAAGCGGTTGCAGGTCGATTTGCGGGTCAAGCAAACGTTCGACAACTACAAAACCCTGTTCATCAAATTGTTGTTTAAGTTGGTGTGTGTCCAGCATGAAAATAATCTCTCCCGATTTATCTCTTGCCATTATGCTACAGCTTATTTGGTTATGCGCCAATAAATATTTGCTCCACCCCATTATATGGGCTAAATTGGACTTATGGCTCGCTCGGATGTTCTAAGGGGTGCGCAAATGGACAGACCGCCAGCGTTGGCTGCGGACAGAGTGCGGGAATTCGTGATCGCCGGACATGGTGATCTGGAAAAGGTGCGGCAGATGCTGTCCGATGAACCGGGCCTGATTAACGCCGCATGGGATTGGGGTGGCGGGGATTTTGAGACGGCGCTGGGTGGAGCAGCCCACACCGGCAGCCGTGAGATTGCGCGCTATCTGCTGGCACAGGGGGCGCATCTCACGATCTATGCGGCGGCCATGCTCGGCGAACTTGATGCCGTCAGAGCGATGTTGGCGGTGCAGCCCGAAGCGCACAAATATCCCGGCGCGCATGGGATTCCGCTGCTGGTTCATGCGCAGCAGGGCGGCGAATCTGCCGCGCAGGTGGTCGCCTTTCTGGAGACGCTCAGCTAGCCCAGCCCGTTGACGCCAGCGAAGGCGGCAGCTATCCGGCTTTCAGCGCGGGGATGACCTGTTCTCCGAGGATGCGGATGCCGGTCTGCGGCTGGACGCCATGCGGCGTGCCAAATTCGATGCGCCTGGCTCCGGCGGCAAACAGGGCTTCAGCCTGCCGGATGATGTCAGCGGTATCACCGGCAAAGGCGAACTTTTCCAGCAGATCATCCGAGATGAGGCGGGCGGCAGCGGCTTCGTCGTGCTGCTTAACCAGCGATTGCAGCCGTTCGATCAGCTCTGGCTCGATTTGTAGGGTAGGGTCGAGTGGGGCAACCACCGGCAGATAGAGCGCGACAGCCCGGCGGGCCATTTCGCGGGCCTGTCCCCGGTCAGGGTCGATGACGCTGACGGCGCCGGCGACAATGCCGACGGTTCCCGGTGTGCGCCCGGCTAAGCTTTCGCCCGCTGCGATATAGCTGCGGATGACCGGGATAATATCGGGGTTGGCTGTGCCACCGATCTTCACTTCATCGGCGATTTCCCCGGCGACGGCGCAAAGTTTCTGGCCCCAGGTCCCGATCAGCACAGGCGGCAGGGACTCAGGCAGGGGATAGGGAGCACGGACGTGGGGCGCGATAGTGTAGACCTTCCCGCTGTAACCGCCGCTTGCGCCGGAGAGCAGAGTGCGGACAATTTCAACCGTCTCCCGAATGGTCTGAATGGGCTGGCTGCCTTCCCGGACTCCATGATCGGCCAGCCAGGCGCCGCGTGCGATACCGACATAAACCCCGCCCTGAGCAAGCTGTGCCAGTAAAGCTGTTTCGGCGGCGATGTCGATGGGTGGAATGCGGAATGGCGAGACGGCTGCCGGGCCGATACGGGCACGGTGCAGGTGTGGGGCCATCAGCAGCAGCGGGCCATAGCTGGGATGAAACGGCGCGTCGCAGTAGACGCTGACGACATCAAAATCGTATTGATTGACCAGTTGGGCCAGCGCGACATACTGCGCCGGAGATTTATCCGTTTGAAAGGCGATGCTGATCTGGCGTGCGTTCATGTCAGGTCGTCGCTGTCCATCACGCGGCGGTTGATACGTTCGATCTTCATAATGAGGCGCTCGTCCGGGTCGGGGCAGGCCACCAGTGAGTCACGTTCGAGCCAGTCGTTAGCAGCCAGCGCGCGCTGTTTGGCTGCGAGCAGGGGCAGCACGGCGCTGAGGGCGTAGATGCAGAAGTGCTGGCCGGGTGGGATGCGCAGCTTGCAGCTTTCGGTCAGCTCAAAGTAATCGCCCACACTCATGCCACAGACGGAACGGCCTTCGATGGCGGTGACTGTCACCCGCAGGTCGTAGAGTTCAAAATCGCGGCTCATGCAGCCTCCCGAAAATAGGGCAGCACGTCACGCCCGATGACTTCGATGGCTTCCAGCGGGTCCGGGCCGAGCGGCGGGCCAAAGCTGAGGTGGCGGGCGCCCATCTCGACCAGAGCTTCCAGACGCGGGACGAGATCGGCGGCGGTGCCGACCACGCCAATCCTGAGCATGGCATCCGTCACCTGTGCCTTTGCTTTTTCCAGATTGTTTTCGGCCATCATCGCCTGTTCAATTTCAGTAAAGTCAGCACGGGTCAAACCAAGCTGGTCGAGGATGGTGGGACTCATGGCGTGGCCGTAGTAGGCGATCTTTTCGCGCAGGGCATCCTCGGCAGCGGCGCGGTCTTCCGATACCGAACACCAGATGCAGGCGGCGATGTCGATGCGGTTGATGTCGCGGCCGGCAGATTCGGCCCCGGCGCGGATATGCGGCATGACATGGGCGTAATGTTCCGGCGGGAACAGCAGCGGCAGACCGCCATCGGCTATTTCGCCAATGGCACGCAGCATACGCGGACTCACCGCGCCGAGGTAGATCGGCACGCGGAGGCGGGGCTGAAAGCGCAGATAGGCTTCGTCCGTCCAGCGCAGAGAATCGCTATTGATGGCGGCGCGCTCACCAGCAAGCAGGCCGTTGATGACTGCGACGGTTTCGATGACAGCGGTGCGGGGCTTCGCCTGTACGATCCCCAGCCATTTGAGGAAGTCACCGGAACCAGACGACAGGCCGAGATTGAAGCGCCCGCCGGAAAGCTCATCCAGCGTCGCGGCTTCCATCGCCATCTGTGCCGGATGGAGTGTATAGGGGTTGAGAATGCACGTGCCAATTTCGATGCGCTGCGTCGCCTGTGCCACAGCCGCCAGAATCACCGTCGCGCTGCGCAGGAACAGATCATCGCTAACCCAGAACTGATCGAAGCCGGCACGTTCGGCGGCCTGTGCCAGCACGATGTAGTCCTTCACCGGCAGGTCATTGTTGAAGCGCACGCTGAACTTCAAGACCCGGCTCCGATGATAGCTTCGGCCTCAATTTCGACGAGATAGCCGGGGCCAACAAGCTGCAAGCCGCCGATAAGGGTGTTGACCGGACGAATCTCGCTGAAAATTTCGCCATGCGCGCGGGCCGCGCCTTCCCACTGCTCAATATCGGTAACGTAAATGCGTGTGCGCACCACATCATTGAGTGAAGCGCCGGCTTCTTTCAGTGCGCGCTCAATCTTCTGGAAGATAAAAATTGTCTGCTCGTAAGTGTCCTTGCCGACGATGCTGCCGTGTTCATCCGTTGCGGTGGTTCCGGCGACATGCACGACGTTGCCGACACGCACCGCCCGCGAATACCCCGCGAGGCTTTCCCATTTTGTGCCGGAAGAGATGTTTTGCCGATTGCTCATGACCGCCGCCTCAATCAATCACAATCAGCGACTGGAAGCCGTTGGTCAGCTTTTCGCCGCCGCCGGGCCGGGCCACCACCACATCCTCGACGCGCGCGGAGAACGAATTGAACTGCATGATGCTTGGCTCGATGGTGAACAACATGCCTTCTTGCAGCAGCGTTTCGTCGCCTTTGGTGAGGAAGGGCGGCTCATGCACATCCATGCCGATGCCGTGACCGAGCCGGTGGCGAAATTCCTTGCCATAGCCGGCGTCCTCGATGACTTTGCGCGCGGCAGCGTCGGTCTGTGTCGTCGTGTTAACCCCGGCCTTGAGTGCTGCCACACCCGCCGCCTGCGCTTCCATGACCAGGTTGTAGACCCTCTGAAATTCCTCGTTCGGTTCGCCAAAGCTGACGGTGCGGCCATAATCGTAGCAGAAGCCCTCATAGATCGAGCCAAAGTCGAACAGCAGGGATACTGGCGGTTTGAGTACTCGCAGCGATTTGTTAGCGCGAGCGCCAAAGATAAGCTCGTGGTTGGGGCCGGAATTGTACATGGAGGTGGTGAACGATTCACCCAGCGAACCATGCCGCCGCAGTTGATAATTAACTTCGCTGATGACATCCAGTTCGGTCATCCCGTGCTTGAGATTTTTGACCACGTCGGCAAAGGCGGCTTCGGTAATCTCACCGGCCTTGCGCATTACGGCGATTTCTTCCTCGCTTTTGATGACACGCTGCCGGCGCAGGATGCTCGTGCCGGATATAAACGTCACGCCGGGTATTATCGCCTGTAATTCGATGACGGTTTCGCCATGCGTCCGGTCACCGATAGCGACGCGGGGATTCGGCGGCAGATCAAACTTTGCCAGAATCTCGCGCACGAGGTTAGCCGGGTCGTCCCAGTCACCCAGTACGCGCATTTCAACGCCCTTCAGGTCGCTTAGTCCGCCGAATTCAGCCGTCATGCGTGGCAGGGCCAGCACCGCATCCTTGCCGGGTGCGATCCACGCGCCTTCCAGCCATGCGCCGGGGTGTATGGTCCAGCCAAAATTGGGAATGTCACGCGGCACACCGGTCAGGTAATGCAGGTCAGCCGAGATCGGGAAGAAAGCCATGTCAGCCGATTGGCTAAGGTTTTTCTGGAAAGCCTGTAATCTTTGCGTGTAGTCCATCGTTGGTTTTACCCGGTTACAATCGCTTCGCGCCCATGACTATAGCATAGGGTCAGGGTGTTGTCAGCAAGTCTGTGAAGTGCAGAATTTCTTGACGGGCTGTAACAGGGCCAATATAATCCCCGCTGATTGTTAACTTAATTTCATTAATATCGAAATATCGAGGAGAGAGGGATAAAAATGGCATATCGCGGGCGATTATTCTCTATGCTGGCGCTGACATTGGTCGTGGCGCTGCTGATTGGCGGCGGGCTGGCAGCGCAGGAAGAGCGTGTCCTGGTGATTGGTCACGCTGAACAGACGGATTCATACGACCCGGCGCACGGTTTTACGCCGACCACCGGCCTCGTCAACCGGGCGACCTACGATACGCTGGTTACCTTCCCGGATGATGATGCGAGTGAGATTCTGCCGTCGCTGGCGACGGAGTGGACGGTTTCCGACGACGGTCTGGTTTATACATTTACGCTGGGCGATGAAGCGCGCTTTAGTAATGGCGACCCGGTTACGGCGGAAGATGTGGTTTTTTCGATCCTGCGGCTTCAGAACGTGCGCAGCAATCCCGGATTTCTGGCCGGGCCGGACCGTATCGCCAGTGTCGAGGCCATTGATGAAAAGACGGTAGCGTTTACATTACCGGGGCCGCGGCCTTCATTCCTGGTTGAGCTGACCAACCCGGTTTTCTCGATCACCAATGCGGATGTGGTGCGGGCTAACGGTGGCACGGACGCGGCAGATGCTGCTGAAACGGATACGGCGCGCGATTACCTCGATCAGAATTCGGCAGGCACGGGGCCATACCTGCTGGAAAGCTGGGCACCGCAGGATCAGACCTCGCTGGTGCGCAACCCGGATTACTGGGGCGAACCACCCTATTTTGATCGTGTGATTATCGTGAATATACCGGAAGCGGCGACCCAGAAAGCGGCCCTTGAATCGGGACAGATTGATATTGCGCTGGACCTGACACCGGATCAGATTGCCGAATTGGAGGGCGTGGATGGGATCAGTATTTTCACCGGACCCGGCCAGTGGACCCACTTCCTGCTGATGAATGCCGACCCGGAACTCGGCGGCCCGGTTTCTGACCCGCTGGTGCAGCTTGCCATCCGCTATGCGCTGGATTACGAAGGCTACCGCGAATTGTGGTCCGGCAGTGTGACCCCCGGCACGAATATGGCCTATATTCTGGCGGGCGCTTTCCAGCAGGATCGCGCCTTTACCCGCGATCTGGATCGCGCTCGAGAACTGCTGGCCGAGGCCGGTTATCCTGATGGATTCGACATCACGCTGAGTTACCCGGATTACACCGCATTCGGTGTCAACATGAACACCAATGCTCAGAAGATTCAGGCCGATCTCGCCGAAGTGGGGATCAACGTGACGCTGAACCCGGGCGAACTGCAAGTTTCGCTTGAGGAGTACCGCAACGGGCGGCAGGGCTTTGGCTACTGGTTCTGGGGGCCGGATATCCTCGACCCGATTGATCTGCTGTCGTTCGTGCCGGGTGGCAAGGTGGCGGCAGAACGCGCCAATTGGACCATCGATATGGTGGACCCGGAAATTGCGGCTCTGATCGAACAGGCGCAGGTCGAAAGTGATCCTGATACGCGCCTGGAACTGTTCGAGCAGCTTCAGGAGTTCATGCAGCAGGAAGGCATCTTCGCGCCGTTTAATGTCCCGGCGACACAGCGGGCTTATCGTTCCGATCTTCAGGGCTTCGTGTGGCATCCGCAGTGGGAGCTGGATGTCGCACTGTTGAGCCGCGTCGAATAAGTTCAGGTATGCGGGCGGTGGAGTGTCGTTTGTGTCTCCACCGCCTTCTGTTTGAGCGGGGCCATGTCACTACAGGTTTACATCTTACGACGTTTTTTGTTCGTCATTCCTCTGCTGCTGGGCATCACGGTAGTGGCATTTGTGATCGCTAATGCAGTTCCGGCTGATCCCATTAACGCCAATCTGCCGCAGAATGCGCTCAACGATGAGCGGCTGGTGCAGGCATTTCGTGAAAAGTGGGGCCTGGATAAACCACCAGTCGAGCAGTATCTGACGTATCTGGGCAATCTGCTGCGCGGCGATATGGGCGTGTCGATCAAAACACGCAACCCTATTCTCGACGATATTCGCCAGTTTCTGCCGGCGACCATTGAACTGGCAACCTTTTCGATTGTGATCGGTCTGGCGCTGGGAATCAGTGTCGGGGTGGTATCAGCAGTCTGGAAAAACTCGCTGATTGATTATCTGGCGCGGACATTTGTGGTGATTGGGGTCAGTTTTCCGGTATTTGTGCTGGCGCTGGTGGGTCTGACGGTATTTCACGTGCAGTTAGGCTGGGTGGCCGGGCCGGGCCGGCTGGACTTTATTATACGTAATCCGCCGCATGTGACGGGCCTGTTCACGATTGACAGCATTCTGGCCGGCCAGTGGGATAAACTGGGTAATGCGCTGTCGCATCTGGTACTGCCGAGTATCATTCTGGGAAGCTATGTGGCTGGCATTATCGCGCGGATCACCCGTTCGTCCCTGCTGGAAGTGCTGGGGATGGATTATGTGCGCACGGCGCGCTCGAAGGGGGTGCATGAACGCCGGGTGATCATGCGGCACGCGCTGGCGAACGCCATGATCCCGGTGGTGACGATCATTGGTATCTCTTACGGGAACCTGCTGGTTGGTTCGGTACTGATCGAGTCGATCTTTGCCTGGCCGGGTATTGGACGCTATGCGTTTCGGGCTTCGACTTCGCAGGACTTTCCGGCCATTATGGGAGTCAGCATCTTAATCGCGTTTATCTACGTGGCGGTAAATTTCATTGTCGATATCCTCTACTACTTCCTCGATCCGCGCATCCGCGTGGCGTGAGCAATTTGCTTACATTGGCTATCAGGTCCGACATCACCCATTGGTCTTGATCGGTCTGGTGATCGTTGTCGGATGGGTGCTGGTCGCTTTGTTTGCTCCATTTCTGGCGCCTAAGGAACCTCTGGCGCAGAATGTGACGGATCGTTTGCAGCCGCCAGGCAGTCGGGGTTATGTGTGGGGAACGGATGAACTGGGGCGAGATATTTACAGCCGGGTGCTGTACGGCGCGCGCATCACTATTCCCGCCGGATTAGCGGTCATTACAATCGGTAGTGTCATCGGTGTTCTGGTCGGGGCGATAGCCGGTTATGTGGGCGGTATCTGGGACGAAGTGCTGATGCGCATTACCGAGTTGTTCATGGCATTTCCGACTATAATTCTGGCGATGGCAGTGACGGCAGCACTGGGGCCAGATATTCGTAACGCGATCATCGCGCTGGTGATCGTGTGGTGGCCGAATTATGCGCGTTTGCTGCGCGGCATCGTGCTGGAGATCAAGAACAACGAATATATCGAAGCGGCCCGCAGCGCCGGGGCCGGTGGTAGCTATATCCTATTTCGCACCATTCTGCCAAACTCCGTTGCGCCGGCAGTTGTGCTCATGACGCTGGACATTGGCAATGCAATTCTCACGTTTGCAGGTTTGAGCTTTCTGGGCCTGGGTCCTGATCCAACCTCGCCGGAGTGGGGGCGTATGGTGGCTATCGGAATCGACTTCTTCGGCCAGTGGTGGATGTGGTTATTTCCTGGCCTGGCGATTGCCAGCCTGGTGATGGCTTTTAACTTCATCGGTGACGGTGTGCGCGACATATTTGACCCGCGTCTGCGGTGAGGTGCGTGTGATGGCTGATGAGCAGCAAGCGGCTGTTGGGGTGGATATTGGCGGCACAAAAATTGCAGCCGGGATTGTCATGCCGGATGGTCGGGTGCTTTCACCGCGCACTGTGCTGACCCCGGTTCAGGAAGGGCCGGAAGCTGTTCTGCAAACCATTATCCGTCAGGTTCGAGACCTGCTCGATGAGACTCCCGGCAGGAATATCCGCGCGGTGGGCATCGGAACAGCGGGCATGGTCGATTCCGGGCGCGGTGTGATCGTCCATGCGAATCCGAATCTGCCGGGATGGACAGGGATGCCGCTGGGGGAGAGCGTTAGCAAAGCGGTCGGGCTGCCCGTGTATGTGGATAACGATGTCAATGCGCTGGCGGTGGGTGAAGGGCGCTTTGGCGCGGGTCGCGCGTTTCGTGAGATTGTCTATGTAGCTGTCGGCACGGGCATAGGCGGTGCGCTTGTGCGTCACGGCGAAATCTGGCGCGGGATTCACTTTGGGGCCGGCGAGGTTGCTTATCTGGTATCCGGTTGGGACGAGCAAGGTCGCCCAATCATCGTCGAAGATCGTGCCTCTGGCCCGGCGATGGAGAAACAGTATCAGGCGGTATCTGGCAGTGCCGAACGGCTCAGTTTGCGCCAGATCGCGGAGCGGGCGCACAGCGGTGACATGCTGGCTGTGCAAGTGATTGAGGAAGGGGCGCGCGTTCTTGGTCTGGTGCTGGGGCCGCTGGTCGCCGCCATCGACCCGGAGATTCTGATCGTGGGCGGCGGCGTGCCGCAGATTGGCGATCTGTGGTGGAATACGTTTGAAACCGCCCTGCGTGACAGTCCGCTCCCGGTTTTGCAGCAGGTCAAACTGGCCCCGGCGAGATTGAGCGTTCATGCCGGGCTGATCGGGGCCGGGGCGCTGGCGCTGAATGCGCTGCCGGGGTTGTGACCCGTTCAATCTGAGTGGTCCGCTGCTTCCAGCATGGCGGTAAAGACACGAATAAACGTGCTGGCATCTTCTTCGGTCAGATAATGGGCGAAGTGCTCTCGAATGCCAGCGGCATAAATCGGCCACGACTCTCGCAGTGCCTGTATGCCGGCTTCCGTGATGACGACATAATAACCTCTGCGATCTTTTGGGTCCATTTCCCGCTTTAACAGCCCTGCTTTTTCCAACCGGTCGACCAGCCGAGTCAGGCCGCTGCGGCTCAGCACCACGCGTTCAGCCAGATCGTACATCCTCAAGCGCCGGTTATCCGCTTCATAAAGCTCGATCAGGACATCGTACCAGTGCAGCGGAATCTTGCTGGCAGCTTCAAGCTGAGCGTCGATTTTGTTGATAAGCCGGGCATGAGCAATGATAAACAAGCGCCAGGCCTGTAGTTGAGAATCGCTTAGTGTATCCATCATGCCGCTATTCTATCAGAAAAGTAGTTGCATATGCAACCAGTTTGTGTTATACTGAATTTAGTTGTATAAACAACAATTGCTCGTGCAACAAAATGAGGAGGAGTTCGCATGAAGCATCCGCTTATCAGGGTGGACGAGATTCCAGAGGAAGGCTCCAGGATCGTCGAATTCTTTGGCAGGGAGGTTCATGTGTACAAAGTGCGTGGCAAACCTGTCGCGGTTGCCAATAGCTGTATGCACTTTGGGGGGCCGCTGGAATGCCGAAATGGGAAATTTGTATGTCAGTGGCATGGCGCGGAATTTTCAATGAACGATGGTCGCCGGTTGAAAGGCCCTGCGCCATCCGAATCACGATTGATGTTTCTTTCCACACGTGTCGAGGACGGCGTACTCAACTACGTGTGGGGCGAGTGATGATAGCGGGGGGAGGTGCGTTGGTGAACCCATCTTTAAACATGATTTTCCGCAACACCCCCACCCGACCTCCCCCGCCCCACAGGGACGCTTCGCAGAATTCGGGGGAGGTGGCTGCCGCAGGCAGACGGAGGGGGTTAAATTGCGCGATAGGGGTAGTGTAGATTAATTCGCCAACACCATCTTGAACTGAGCATCCCCATAGCTAATCACTCAACCGTAACGGATTTGGCAAGGTTGCGTGGCTGATCCACATCGGCGCCGCGCCGGACAGCGATATGATAGGCCAGCATTTGCAGCGGGATGACCGCCACCACCGGGCTGAGCAGCAGCGGTGTTTCCGGCACGTACAGCACATGATCGGCCTTGGTAGCGATAAAATTGTCGCCTTCGGTTGCCAGCGCGATCACGATACCCCCGCGTGCCTTAGCCTGTTCGATCTGGCTGATCATCTTGTCGTAAAGGTCGTCTTTCAGGGCAATCGCCAGTACGGGCATATTTTCGTCAATCAGGGCGATTGGACCATGTTTCATTTCGCCCGCCGGGTAGCCTTCCGCGTGGATATAGCTGATCTCCTTGAGTTTGAGCGCCCCTTCAAGCGCGATGGGGTAGTTGATGCCCCGGCCCAGGAACAGGAAATCCCGGTACTGGTAAAGCTGCCCGGCCAGTTCAGCGACGAGCGAATCGCATTCCAGCGTGCGGCTGACTAGATCAGGCAGATGGGCCAGATCATGGGTGTATTGGCGCTGCATTTCCGGTGACAGCGTGCCTCGTAGCTGGCTGAGGTAGAGCGCCAGCAGATACTGATCGACGATACTGGCAGTAAAGGCCTTGGTCGAGGCGACGCCGATCTCTGGCCCGGCGTTCATGGTGATGTGCCCATCGGCGATGCGCATGGCCTGGCTGCCGATTGCGTTCACAATGCTCCACAGCAGCGCGCCTTTGTCGTGGGCTTCTTCCATAGCAGCCAGCGTATCCACAGTTTCGCCGCTCTGGGTGATGGCGAGTACAGCGGTGTGGTGATCGAGGATGGGGTCTCGGTAGCGGTACTCGCTGCCATAATCGACTTCGACATGCAGTTTTGCCATGTGCTCGATATAAAATTTGCCGACGAGACCGCTGTAATAGCTGGTTCCGCAGGCGACGGTGACCAGCCGGTTCAGGCTGCGGGCACGTTCAGCGCTCAGGTTCAGTTCGGGCAAATGGACTTCGAGACGCTCGAAGTCGAGCCGGCCGGCGATGGTATCGGTGACGCTGCGGGCCTGATCAAAAATTTCCTTCTGCATAAAATGCTTGTATTCGCCTTTGACCGCGCTGACCGGGTCCCAGACAATCTCGTGAGGCGTAACCTCCACCGGCCGGCCATCGAGCGCCTGGATCGTATAGCTATCGGCAGTGATCGTGGCTATCTGGCGATTCTCAAGGAAAACAATATGACGTGTATATTCGAGAATCGCAGGAATGTCTGAGGCGATGTAGTGTTCATGTTCGCCCAGACCAATGGCGACACCGCCGGCGTTGCCGATGCGCACCGCCACCAGTGTGCCGGGTGATCGGCGGCTGAGGACAACAATGGCCTGCGCTCCTTTCAAACGCTGCACCGCTTTGCAGGTGCTTTCAGTGAGATCATGAGCGGCCCCGTTATTGGCAAATAACTCGATCAGGTGAACGATGACTTCAGTATCGGTTTCGGACTTGAAGGTTATCCCTTCGGCCATCAGCTCATCGCGCAGTTCAAGGTAATTTTCAACGATGCCATTATGGACGACGACATAATCGCCGTACATGCTGATGTGAGGGTGAGCATTGTGTTCTGCCGGGACGCCGTGTGTAGCCCAGCGGGTATGCCCGATGCCGATTGTGCCGCAGACCGGGTTGACTTCGACACGCTTCCGCAGATTGCCGAGTTTGCCGACATCCCGGCGTATGTGAATCTGACCATTATCGAACAGGGCGATCCCGGCTGAATCGTAGCCGCGATATTCCAGACGCTGCAAACCGTCCAGAATGATCGGCGCTGCGTCGCGTGTTCCCACATAGCCAACAATACCGCACATAGGATATTCCCCTCCTCAGTGAATGGTTGCGAACACGGAAATAACCGCCCTTGCGCTGGGCGCAACGGTTCCACACTCGCGCGGGCGCTCTTTCCAGATAAGTATGCGATTAGTCGGGGTAGGAAACCCCTCCGTTCAGAAGTTGTTCACCTACAGCAGAATATGCTGTGGCGTTCCACGTGCTCATCACCTGTCCCGGCAGTTACCCGCCGGTTTTCGTGATGCGCCTTTGTTGTACGGAGGAAACAGACAAAGGATGGTGGAAACATCCTGGCGGCATCCGCTGATCTTTCGATTTTCTCCCATTCGGGATTAGTCCCATCCTGCGATGGGAAACCGCCACCTCGTCAACCGTCGCAACGGCCCAAGCGCTTATGTCTATCCTCACTTCTCCTCAGTCTATTATGACAGCTCCTTTCATCTATCGACCCTTAACGATTAACTAAACTCCAGATATCTTGCAGACGCCTTACTCAGATCGCTGTAGATGCCGCGCATGGTTTCATCGGTCACAGCCTGCGCCAGTTGATACATAGCTTCGTCGGTCATGGCGCTGAGTTCTTCACGGGGGATCCGTTTGCGGCCATCGGTCTTGAATTTGAATGGACGGCCAAAGTTGATGTCAATATGCGGACGCTGGAACTTCAGCCACTTTTCTTTCCAGCCGACTGCGCCGGAAATTGCGGTTGGCACAATGATCGCGTCGGCTTTGGTTGCGACATAGGCCAGCCCTTCTTTGGGGCGCGCAAGGCCGGCCCGCTGACGTGTGCCTTCAGGCGCGATGAGAATACACTGACCGCTTTTGAGCAGTTCTATCGAGTTGGTCAGGGCGGAGCGGTCCACTTCGCCCCGCCGAACGGTATAGGCATCCCACCACCAGATGGCAAATGCCCCGGCCAGATGGTGGGTGTTCTCGATTTTGGTCATGGGGATGACAAACCGGTTGGTCACTGCGCCCATAATCAGGCCGGGGTCGAGTGCGCTGATATGATTCATCATCATGATGACCGGGCCTTCATCAGGGATGTGTTCTGTCCCGGTGATGTTGATGACACACAGCCGAAACCCGATCTGCCGGATCAGAGTCCGCATGATCTGGCGGCGCAGCCGGATGACCGGGCTTTGCTGGCGGGCGACATAAAGCTGAACGGTGTTAGTTTTAGCTGCGTTCATGCTCGCGTCTGCGCTTCTGGATGCGTGATCTGGGACGGGCGGGTGGAAGGGTGCGAATGGCCGGATGAGAAGTCCGCAGCGCCCGCAGGTCGTCGTCGTTCAATTCGCGCCATTGACCGGGCGCCAGGTTGCCAAGACCAAGCTGGCCGATATGTGTGCGAACGAGCTGCCGCACCGGGTAGCCCAGCAGCGCAGCTACACGGCGAATCTGGCGTTTCTTGCCTTCGGTCATTACAACTTCCAGCACGGAGAGGCCCTTGCCGGATTGCAGGACACGCACAGAGCAGGGCGCAGTCATGCCCTCATCCGCCAGATAAACCCCAGCCTGCCACTGCTGGATCGCTTTCGAGTCTGGCAGGCCATAGACTGTGACCTTGTAGGTTTTGGTGTGGCGATAGCGCGGGTGAGTCAGTCGGTTTGCCAGATCGCCATCGTTGGTCAGGACGACGAGGCCGGAGCTTTCCGCATCCAGCCGCCCGATCATAAACAGGTGGCCTTCAACCGGAACCAGATCGCGAACCGTCTTGCGAGGGTCGTCCCTGTGCGGCTCATCGGTTGAAAGCACATTGACCGGCTTATGGAGAGCGATATAGATTTTTCGCTGCTTATCAAGCCGCAGTGTCTGTCCATCGACGGTGATCCTGTCGTGGTTCGGGTCAGCCTTTGCGCCCAGTTCGATCACCGAACCATTGACTTTCACCCGGCCCTGACGGATGAGTTCTTCGCAGGCACGGCGCGAACCGAGGTTGGCCTGTGCCATGAGTTTCTGCACACGTTCTTTCACGTTTGATTTTTGTTTCTACTGGCTACATACAGGTTGTTCATTATAAGGGAGTACGCCAGATTATTGTAGGGTGGGCACAAACCCACCCGGAGAATTTCGCTGGCAATTACTTTAACGGCTCGATTAGTTTGATATTGGTGAGCGATTCGTAGACGCTGATCACTGCGCTGTTGTCCAGATCGCGATTGCCCTGTTCGAGCATGGCGGTATAAAGCTGCATCACAACCGCTGTGACCGGCAGCGGAATGCCATAGGCTTTGGCCGTATCGAGGACGATACCGAGGTCTTTGTGCTGCATGTAGGCTTTGAAACCGGGCTGGCGATTGCCGGCGAACAGGCGCGGCGGTTTGACATCGAGCGTCCACATCTGCGCAGCGCCACCTTTGATCGCTTCGACAACGCGGCTGGGATCGACGCCTGATTTCTGGGCGGTAATCAGGGCTTCGGCCAGCGCAACCATCTGGGCGCCGACGATGATCTGGTTACAGACTTTGGCAATCTGCCCTGCGCCGCTGTCGCCGACCAGCACCCAGGCTTTGCCCATCGCCTCGAACAGTGGAACGGCCTTGTTGAAGGCATCTTCCGGGCCGCCGACCATAATCGTCAGTGTGCCATCGCGCGCGCCCACATCACCGCCGCTGACCGGTGCATCGAGCGCCGCCACGCCTACTTCTGCCAGTTTTTTGGCAAGGGCACGTGCGGTTTCGGGTTTTATGGTACTGTTGTCGATGTAGATCAACCCGGCGTGCGCGCCCTCGATGATGCCATTTTCGCCAAGCACAACCTGCTCCACATCCGGCGAGTCGGGCAGATTGGTGAACACAAATTCGACCTGCCCGGCAACTTCCTTGGGTGAACTGGCGGGTGTGGCTCCTTCGCTCGCCAGTTGATCGACTATAGCCCGGCTGCGGTTGTGGACGACCAGTTCATGCCCGGCCTTCATCAGGTTGCGCGCTATTGACGCGCCCATGATGCCCAGTCCGATATAACCAACTTTTGCCATTATCAAAAGCTCCTTGTGTAGTGTGGTTAAACTTTTCTCGTTACGCGAAATTGTAACGGAATACCGGCGAGAAGACGGGTTTGCGCCTGAAGGGTGGGCAGGGCCACAAAAATGAGCGTGAGCAGCAGCAGCAGCGGAAAACTCACGAGGGTGAGCAGCCGTTCGGTCAGGGTTTGCGGGCGATCTTTGGGACGTGGTGGCCGGACGGTGACATCCTGATACCAGAATATGACACTGAGGACCGAGATCAGGATAAATGTCGCCTGAAGCGCAACAAAAATCGGGTTGTGGATATTCTCCTGCGTAAGCTGCACCAGGATTTCCGGGTGAATCAAAAAGGTAAACTGAGAGCCAACAGTAAGGATAACCCACCCGGCCCCGGCTAACAAAATATCATGGGCGACGCGGAACAACAGTTTGAAGGATGGGACGAACTCGATTTCAGGATGTTCGAGCATTTTGGCGATGATATAGCCGACTTCTTTGCTGCCCCAGGCGTGGCGCAGCGTTTGCAGGTAGCGGTTTTTGATGGCCTGCCAGATAGTGTCGCCAGTGGTAGCATAGGCCGAAAAGGGCAGAAAGACCCGTTCCAGCTTGACCCGGCCTTCGCGGGCGAAATAGGCTTTGATAAACATGTGCCATTCATCGGCAATGACATCGCCATCCCAGTAGCCGCTGCTGTCCAGCAGGCGCATACTGAGCGTATACGATGACATTGGCATGGGTATCCACCAGGGTGCAGCCAGATAGGCCAGCTCGAAGGCGCCAGCATAAGCGTTCAGCAGGCGCATCGGCGGGCTGATTTCCCAAATATTGGTGTGGTAGCGAATCGGCGCCTGCCAGAAGCGCAGATAACGATCCGGGTGAACCGCAAACAGGTAGGTCAGGGCGTAGAAATAGTCCCGATGCCACAGCGTATCGGCATCCATGGTTGTCACCAGCAGGTGGTCGATGTTGCAACCCATTTCATCCACCAGCGTGCGTTTGACCCAGCGGGCCGCCCAGGCCTGATTGGCAGATTTACACTGCATTTCGCCCGGCAGGCCGCGAGGGTGAACCGTAAAAAAGATGTTGGCGAAATAGGGCGCATATTCGCGTTGCAGACACCGGCCTTTTTCGACGGAATCCTCTTCTGCAGCTTCCATCGCCAGCACAACGGTCATGCGCTGCCGGGCCTGATACTGCTGCGCCAGATTATCGAGGGTAGCCTTCAGGGTGACGATATGTTCTTTGTAGTTCGGGATAATCACGACATGGTGAACATCATCCCAGTTCAGAGAATCGGGTGTCGCGTTTTCCTGATAACGCAGATACCAGTCTGTGGCTTCCCACTGCTCGATGTAGCGCAGCCCCATGATGTTGGCGATGCCGGCAAACAGAAAGCGCAGGGCGGAATACAGGCCAAGCAAAACGGCCACGACAAGGATCGCATAGGGGTAAGCGACTGCCGCGGTGACGGATAGCAGAAGCGCGACCCACGCCAGGCAGCCCGGAATTCCGTCCAGAGTGCGCTCAGAAACAGGCGGCGGTGGCGAACCGCCCCATACAGTATGTCCGACGCCGATCTGTACGTTATTGCGGCGTCCACCACTAGATTGATACGGCACAGGCAAGTCCGTGAAGATGTCGTGCTGAATGTGCTCAAGCATAACACAGCCCGGCAGCGTATTCCATGTGTGGATCGCCGTGTTACAATGGATATTGGTAATGAAACGCAGTCTCGGAAGGGATGTGTGTTATGCCTGCTCGTGTCCTCATCGTGGAAGATGACCATGATCTGGCCCGGTTATTGCAGATCAACCTGTCGCGACGCGGTTATGATGTGCAGGTGGCGGGGGATGGCCGCGCCGGGCTGCGACAGTTTGTGTCCTGGCGGCCTGACCTGGTGATGCTCGATGTGGATGTGCCGGAGATGGATGGGCTGGAACTCTGCCAGCGGATTCGGGAACTGTCCGATGTGGCTATACTGATGATGACCGGTCACGCGGTCAGCGAACCGGAGATTGCTAGAGGGCTGGATATGGGTGCGGATGAGTATATGCTCAAGCCGCTGGGCAATATCGAACTGGGAGCCAGAATTCGGGCGCTGCTGCGGCGGCGCATTGCTGATCACAGCGAACAGATCGCCGGCTATTCGGATGATTACCTTCAGGTTGACCTTATGGGCCGCCATGTGCGGGTAAACGGGCAGGAAATTCGCCTGACGCCAACAGAATTCAAACTGCTGGCGACATTTATCCGGCATCCGGGCGAAGTGCTGACGTTTGAGAAATTGCTTGAACTGGTGTGGGGCCGTGAATATACCAGCGAGCATCATTACCCGCGCATTTATGTCTCCCATCTACGCCGCAAGATCGAACCGGATGCGCAGCATCCAGAATACATTCGCAACGAATACGGTGTCGGGTATCGATTTACGGCCAAAGCACCGTGACCGTCAGGATGTGCTGCGGGCTGCGGACGCCCCGGACTTGGCCCCTTTGACCCCTTTCAGGCCGCGCATCTGCGCCAGATTAATCAGGTCCGTGCGGTAATCATAGCTGGTGCGCCGCTTTTCGGCATAAGCGTCGCGTGCCAGTTCAACCAGCCGGTGAACCAGCTCGCTCATGCCGATGCCAGTTTCCTGCCAGAGATAAAACGCCAGCGACCCCGGCATGGTATTGATCTCGTTCAGATAAACGACGCCTTTATCCGGCTGTACCAGAAAGTCAATACGCGCGATGCCGCAGCCGTCAATAATCCTGAAGGTATCTATGGCAAGCTGCTGGATACGGGCAGTCAGGTCGGCGCTGATGGGCGCGGGAATAATCCGTTCAGCACTTTTCATACCCTCGGAGCCACGCAGATACTTTTCTTCGTAAGTCAGAAATTCATCCCACGAAATCGGTTGTTCCAGCACCGATGCCTGAATCTGGCTGCCATGGCCCATGACCGAGCAGTTGATTTCGACGTGGCCGCTGATGGCTGCTTCGACCAGAATACGGCGGTCAAAGTGTGCGGCGATGTCTATCGAAGCACGCAGCATGGCTTCGTTGTCCGCTCGCCCGATGCCGATGCTCGAACCGGTGGTTGACGGCTTGACAAACAGCGGGAGACCAACAGCGCGCACGATCTGTTCAATAAGCGAATCTGGGTTTTCCAGCCATTCCGAGCGGCTGAAGTGAAAGTCATCGACGACTGGAATATTGTGCTGGCGTAAAACGGTCTTGGTCATGATTTTGTCGTTAGCAACTGCGGAAGCCAGCGTTCTGCAACCGACATAAGGAATATCCGCCAGTTCCAGCAGGCCCTGAAGCGTGCCATCTTCGCCGTGTGTGCCATGAACAGCCGGAAAAGCGACATCGATGCGTTTGATTTCGCTCTTGCTGAAGCGCCCGGCCAGCGGGTTGAGGATGAGGCCATGATGCTGGATACCGGGCGACAGAATCACCGCACGGACCCCGCTTAGGCTGACAATTTCATCGCTGAAGTTCTTGAGATCGAGCAGTGGGTCACCGCTGAACCAGCGGCCATCCCGGCTGATATAGATGGGCACGACTTCATACTGCTCCCGGTCAAAGGCTCGCATAATCTGATGTGCTGTGACTACCGAAACGTCATGTTCGACGCTGCGTCCGCCAAAAATCACACCCACTGTGGTTATGCGTTTCGCGCTCATCCCGCGTAGCCCTCCTGCGTTGAATCCGGTGTAACTATGCTCATGAAGTACACGATTGTCAATATTGGGGTTAGGCGGTGATCAGCAGCGTGGCGATGAAGGTCAGCAGGATAGCGAAGCTGATCCCAAACTGGATCACCATGCTCCACAGGTAGAGCCTGAGTGTGATCTGGCCGGCGCGATAGGCGTGGCGCCACTGGCGGATGCGGCTGAATTCTACGAGCATCGCGCCGGCGATGCTGCCGATGAGCGTGCCGAGGATGGGTATGGGAAGAAGCAGGGTTCCTGCGATCCCACCGACGAGACTGCCCACAGCGCCCAGACACGACAGCCCTTGAGTGCGTACCCCGAACAGCGGCAGCCAGTAGTCGGATGTCGCCCCGATGACCATCAGCAGCGTCAGGACGACAAGGGCGACCACCGGTACGCTGCCTGTGATGATGGTGTAAACGACCGCGATAGCCCAGATAAGGGTAGGGCCGGGGATAAACGGGATGATCGACGCAAACAATGCGACGATCATGGTCAACAATGTGACGGCAAGTAGAAGAGTCTGTCCTGTATCCACAGACCTCTATACGTCACGATTCGGTTTTGCGTTGCAGCAGCCGGAAAGCTGTTTCGACCAGTATGGCTGTGCCCAGTGGAAAGACCGACTCGTCAATGTTGAAGATCGGTGTATGGTGGCCTCGATCCCGGTCGTCGTATTTTGCGCCCAGATTGAACATGGCCCCCGGCGCAAGCTGGGTCATGTAGCCAAAATCCTCCGCGCCCATGCCAGCTTCCCCGGGTTCCAGCCGGTCTTCGCCGACCATATCTGCCGTAACCTGTGAAATCAGACTGGCGACTTCAGGATCGTTGTAGGTGGCGTCGTAGCCGGGCAGAATCTCCAGCCGGTAATCCCCGCCCAGGGCTTTCGCCACGCTGAAGGCTCTGGCGAGTTCTTCGTGCAGTTGTTTGCGTACCTCGCTGCTGTAGCTGCGAATCGTGCCGGTGATGTTGACCTCCGTCGGAATGACGTTATTAGCATCGCCGGTATGGATCGACCCGACGGAAATCACCGAGGGATACACCGGATTGATGCGCCGTGACGGAATGGCATAGATGGCGTTGAGTACCTGCGCCAGTATGAAGATGGGGTCTGTGCCCCGGTGTGGTGATGCGCCGTGCGCACCTGTACCGTAGATGCTGGCCCTGAAGGCATCGGCGTTCGCCATGGCGTAGCCAGTGCGGATTTCGATCTTGCCGGCTTCAAGTCCGCTGGCGACGTGCAGGGCAATCACGTGATCGACCCCTTGCAGTGCCCCGTCGTCGATCATGCGCATGGCGCCGCTTTTGCCCTCGGCATCCTGCCTTTCTTCGCTGGGCTGGAACAGCAGGCGGATTTCTCCGGCGGGGCGTTCGCTGGCGGGAATTTCGGTCAGCATCCGGGCGACTCCCAGCAGCATGGCGGTATGAGCGTCATGACCGCAGGCGTGCATCTTGTGGGCTGTCTGCGACGCATAGGGCACGTCGTTTTCCTCGTTGATAGGCAGAGCGTCCATATCAGCGCGGATGCCGACAACCGGTTTCCCCTCGCCAATGCGGGCGACGACTCCGGTAATGCCCACGCCGGTTTCGGCTTCGATACCCATTTCGGTGAGGGCTTCGGCGACCAGCTTCGCCGTGCGATATTCCTCGAACCCGAGTTCGGGGTGCATGTGAATATCGCGCCGCCACGCGACGAGCTGATCTTGCAGCGAGCGGGCATGTTCAAGACGGTCTGGGTGATAGGCCACGTGTCATAACTCCCTGTTATGTGCCGGGTCTCCGGCAGCGATCAATAAACGCTTTAAATAATGGTTGGGTAGTTTCGCCCATGCGTTCCGGGTGAAACTGGACACCCATCAAACGGCCATCATTGGATTCAATGGCTTCGATAACGCCATCCGGCCCAAAGCCGACAGCCTTCAGGCCCGGTCCGGTATCGACTACAGCCTGAATATGATAGGTGTTTGCCAGGATTTCCGGCGCGCCCATAATCTGGCGCAGAAGCGACCCCGGCTCAAACAGGACGTGATGATCGGTTCCGCCACGTTCGGCGCTGTGGAGAAGCGCCCCCGACTTTTGCGCGTGGACATCGGCATAGATCGTGCCGCCCGCCTGCGCGTTGATGAACTGCATCCCGTAGCAAATGCCGAGCACCGGGCGATCTGCCATCGACTCATAAACCAGTGTGTCGTTAGCAGTGCGCACCGGGTCCACCGGCTCAAGATCAGCGGGCAGGCTGCCGATCAGCCCCTTGGTGATGCCCGGCCCGCCGGTAATCACCAGCCCGTCCAGCAGGTCGGTAAAGTGGGTGGCGACTTCTTCCGTTTCAAATATCGGCACGATTATCGGCAGGCCGCCCGCTGCCTCAATTGCCCTGATGTAGCGCGCATCCAGTGTCTGTTTGCCATCGCTGTAGTTCGTGGTGATGCCGATTCGAGGACGGATCATGCTGGTTGTCCTGTTTTGTTACGACGAATAGGTATCCGGCAGGTCATTCAGAAACAATACTGTGTCGCCTGGTCTGAGGTTCGTTTTGTACCACGCAATCGATTCCGCCAGCGAATCGACTACCCGCAGTCTATCGCGCGGGAAGCCGGCTGACAACAAACCCTGCTCAATGGGTATGGCCTGTTTTTTGCCGACGAGGATCACATCGGTGGCGTGCTGCGCGGCGATCTCGCCGAGTTTGCGGTTTTCGCTGTCCATCAGCGGTCCCAGTTCGATCATGCCGGGTGTAATCAGCAGCCGCCTGCCGCTGGTATGCATCCCCAGCACGCGCAGTGAATGAGCAGCCCCGGCAGGATTGGCGCTGTAGGCGTCGTTGATGATGGTAATGCCTTCCGGTGTTGTCTGCCGCGCAAGCCGCGCCTCTGCCGGTTGCAGGTCACGCACGCGCCAGGCGACATCGCGCAGAGACATGCCCGCCTGGACGGCGGCGGCTGTCGCCAGCAGAATATTGGTGACGTTGTGCCGGCCGAGCAGCGGCGTAGTGAAAAGTTCCGACTGACCGGTTTGCGCGTCAGTCACGGCAAAACTGAGACCGGTCAGCGTTTCGGTGATATGTGACGCGATGAAACGCGGGCCATCGGCAGATGTGCCGGTCGGGTCGATTTCGCAGCTGACGGCGATACGTGTAGCCGGATAGCCGCGTTCGTACATGCTGCGCACGTGGGGATTATCCCAGTTGAAAATGCCGACTCCATCAGGCGGCAGTGCCTTGATGATTTCATATTTGGCGAGGGACACGTTTTCCAGGCTGCCGAAACGTTCGAGGTGCTGTGGGCCAACTTCGGTGACGATAGCGATGCGCGGCTGGGTCAGGTGGCAAATCTGTTGAATCTCGCCGGGGATGTAAGCTCCCATTTCGACGATAAAGTATTCGACGCTGTGATCGTGCGCCAGATCGTTATTGATGGCGAGGCAGATGCCCATAAGCGTATTGTAACTTTTGGGTGTGGCGTAGGCCCGAAAGCGTCCGTTGAGGATGTGTGTCAGATAGCTTTTGGTGCTGGTTTTGCCATAGCTGCCGGTGATGCCGATCACCGCCGGGCGGATGTCGTCCAGTACGTGACGGGCGCTGCGGATGAAGCGGCGGCGGAAAACAGCTTCCACCGGCTGCATGAGCGCATTGGCTGCAACCAGAAGCAGCGGGGCACTGAGGTACAGGCTGAAACCCGCCAGCGCACCGTAGATGAAGCGAATTTGCGCCATTTGCGGCAGGCGACCCGAAACTGACGAAATCAGTGCAGCGAGAATCAGCGCGATCAGGAAGGCTGCACCGAGCAGGCGTTTGGCGCGGGCAGTGGGGCGGAAGGCTTTTTTGACCTCACCTTGGGGCGCGGGCCACACAGCAGCGAGAGCAGTCAGAATGCCGATGAGGCCGGGCAGCAGGTCGCCGGGCGCTTCGGTGAGCAGGACCGTCAGAACGAGGCCAATAAACAGGGCGGCTGCCGGGCGCTTGGGCAGCCATCGCTGCCGCTGCGCAATCAACCAGCGCAGATAGCGCCCGCTTTTATATTCTTCGATTTGGAAAAAGCGCGCCTGCCCGTAAATGCGGTAAATGGTTCCGGCCAGCCAGACGAGTACGACGATCAGCAGCATGGCAGTTTCCAGTGCGAAATTCCGCAATGATTATAGCCGGTGATAGCTGATTGTCATGGCTGTTTGAAGAAATGGTCGATCACGCGGGCTGTGTCCGCCAATCGATCCAGATAGCTGTAGTGGCCTGCGCCTTCCCAGACCACCAATCCGGCATCGGGGATGGTTTTTTCGAGCAGTTGGCCCTGCCACAGCGGGGTATCCTCGTCCTGATCGCCCCAGAACAGCAGCGTCGGCGGCTGAACACGGGCGGCATACGGCAGCAGGTCTTCGTTGACGACTTTGACAAAGGTTTCACGCATGATACCGGACGCCGCTTTGTAGTCGCTGGAACCATAGCGGCTGCCGTACCAGCCGCGCAGGCGCTCGGCCTGGCTGCGCAGCCCAATGGCCTTCAGGGCATTCAACGCCAGCCGGTAAGCCTTCAGGCGGAATTGGTCTGGCAGGGATGGCGGCGTGCGCACGCCGGCACTGTCGATGAGGGCCATTTTGAGCAGGCGCTGGGGATGCTCTGCGCCTAGAATCAAACCAATGCGCCCGCCAAACGAATGCCCAACCAGATGCGCACGATCAAGCGCCAGATGGTCAAGATAAGCTAAGACGATATTCGCGTAGTCGTGCACTGACCAGCCACGCGGGGGCGGTTCGCTCTGACCGAAGCCGGGCAGATCAGGCACAAAGACCCGGTAGCCCAGCGGCGCGAGGCGCTGCGCCAGCGGCAGCATCAGCTTCAGGTCTGCGCCCCAGCCATGCAGCAGCAGCACCGGCGGGCCATCCACACCCAGAACCGTATGCGCCAATCGAAGTCCGTCGATCTCGATAGCTGTAGCTTCTGTCAACATCATTCCACTTTGATATGCGCCCCGATGGCCTGCAACTTCTGGATGACGTTACCAAAGTTTTGCTCAATTGCCTGGGCATTATCGATGGTTGACGTACCGGCGGCAACCAGAGCAGCGCACAGCATCCCCAGCCCGGCACGCACATCAGGCGTTGCCATGTAGATGGCGTACAGCGGCGAAGGGCCGACGACGATAGCGCGATGCGGGTCGCACAGCACAATCTGCGCGCCCATCGCCTTGAGTCGATCCACGAACAGCAACCGGTTGTTGAACAGCTTTTCGTGAATCAGCGAGGTTCCTCGCGCCTGAGTCGCAACCACAGTGGCGACAGCGACCAGATCGGATGGGAAACCGGGCCAGATGGATGTTTCGATGGACGAATCGACATCCTCCTCGCGGTTCAGTACGGTCAACTGTTTGTGTTTGGGGACAAAAATGTTGTGCTTGTCGATATCGAGTTCGATGCCGAGACGCTGGTAAATCTTGCCAATCATGCGCATATCTTCGAGGCGTGTGCCATTAATCTCGACGCGGCCACCGGTAAGGGCGGCCATGGCCGCCACACTGGCTGCCTCGATGTGATTGGGGCCAATCGTGACCTCGGTTCCGTCCAGTTCTGGCGGGCTGAGGACGCGCAGTACATTGGAACCAACCCCCTCGATATGCGCGCCCATTTCTTCGAGCATCAGGCACAATTCGCGGATATGTGGCTCGCAGGCGGCGTTGTGGATGATCGTCTCCTTGCCGAGGCTGGCCGCCAGCATGATGACAATGCCGGTTGCGGTGACACTGGCCTGTGACAGGATAATGTCCCGAAAATCCCACTCGACGGCGCGGCATTCGACAGCGCCATGCATGGTGACGACATCCAGCCCCAGATCGCGCAGAGCTTCCAGATGGGTACGGATGCGGTTCAGCGGAAAGTCGATTTCAAGACGCACATACTGGCGGCGCACCAGCAGCGGGGCAGCCAGAAGCAGCACGCCCACTGAACTGCCGATCTGTGCCTCGGTCAGGGTGCGATGGGTTAGCTGGCCGGCCTGCACCGTCATGGCTCCTTCAGCCGATTCGGTGACATCCACTCCCAACCAGCGGATGAGATCAAGCACAGTCCGGGTGCTGGTGGTATGAGGAATATTGCGCAGTGTGACCGGTTTGTCGGTCAGCAGCGCAGCCGCCAGCAGCGCCATCGCAGCATTGGGGTTGCCGGCTGGTTCATAGAGGCCGTTGAGCGGGTGCTGACCTTCGACTTTGATTCGCATCGGCACAACCTGATCCTTTCAGCCTGCGCATTATACTCGCTGATCGGTTCAAAGAAAAAGGACGCGATAGCGCGTCCTGAGTAATTGCCCGATCAATCTGCGTCAGGGCATGAGTGTGACATTAGGCGTGCGTTCAGCTTTGCCGCTGCGTTTGCGTTCGCCTTTGGGTTTGACAGGTGGGCATTCCCATGCCTCAGCCGGGGTCTGCGAACGGATTTCTTTAAACTTGGGCAGGATGCCGCAGGCGAAGCAGCGATCACGACAGTCTACCCGCGTCTCCTGCTTGATGCTCATGCGGTAATCTTCAAGCAGGAACTTCTTGTGGACCGCCACGTCGATATGATCCCAGGGGAAGATTTCGTCATCGTCACGCACCCGGTAGGTGTAGAACCCGGGGTCGAGATTGGCTTCGGCAAAGGCTTGCAGCCAGCGGTCATGATGGTGGTGATCCTGCCAGGCGTCGAATTTGCAGCCAAGTTCCCAGGCACGTTCGATCACCCGGCACAGCCGGCGATCCCCCCGGCTGAGAAAGCCCTCAAATTCGCTGCTCTCGACATCGTTCCAGCGCAGGTGCAGGCCATTCCCCCTGATTTCGCGTTTGAGGAGCTGCTGCTTCTCAAGTATCTGCTCCGGGGTGTCCTGCGGAACCCACTGGAACGGCGTGTGTGGTTTGGGAATAAAGGTGCTGACCCCGACATTGACGTTGGCTTTATTGCCCAGAATTTTGCGGCCTTCGCGCAGCGTGGCCTTGCACAGGTCGATGATGGCCCACACGTCTTCGATGGTTTCTTCGGGATGGCCGATCATGAAGTAAAACTTGATTGTACGCCAGCCCCGTGAGTAGACCGCACGCGCCGTTTCAAGCACCTGCTCGGTCGGTACGTACTTGTTGATGATGTTGCGCATCCGTTCGGTGGCGGCTTCCGGGGCAAAGGTGAATCCGCTGCGGCGGGTATCGCCAAGTTTGTCGAGCAGGTCGGCGCTGGCAGTTTCGATGCGCAGGCTGGGCAGGCTTATGCTCAGACCAAATTCGGCGTAACGTTCATTGACTGCGGTGACCAGCTCGTGTACATTCCGGTAATCGGATGATGACAGGCTGAGGAGGCTGATTTCCTCGAAACCGGTGTTCCGCATGATGTCGGCGATGGCGTCCACAACTTCCTGCACCGAACGTTCGCGCACGGGTCGGGTTACCATCCCCGCATGGCAGAAACGACAGCCGCGCGTACAGCCGCGCATGATTTCTATGGGGGCGCGGTTGTGTACGGTGTCGATATTGGGTACAAGGAATTTTGTGAATGGCGGTGGCAGTATCGGCACAATGCGCTTGAGGACGCGCTCTGGTGCTTCCGGGCTGTTGGGCCGGATGCTGGCAATTGTGCCATCGGTGTTGTATTCCACGTCGTACAGGCGCGGCACATACACACCCTGTATCCGCGCCAGCCGGCGAAGCTGTTCTTCACGGCGGGTCCCGCGCATCTGCTGCACTGCGCGGGCGATCTCGATGATGATTTCCTCGCCTTCACCGATGACAAAAGCGTCTATAAAATCGGCCATCGGCTCCGGGTTGTAACAGGCGTGGCCGCCCGCGATCACCAGCGGGTAAGTTTCGTCACGGTCACGGCTCCGTACCGGCATCCCGGCGAGATCGAGAAGATTGAGTGCGTTGGTGTACAATTGTTCATAGGGCAGGCTGATACCCAAAAGGTCGAATTCGCGGATAGGGTGTCGGGATTCCAGCGAATACAGTGGTATACCCTGATCGCGCATGATCGCTTCCATATCGACCCAGGGGCTGAATACGCGCTCGGCCAGCATGTCAGCCTGATTGTTGACCTGTTGGTACAGAATCATGATGCCGAGGTTGGACATCCCGATGTCGTAAATATCAGGAAAAGCCAGCGCGACTTTCACATCGACAGCATCCCAATCCTTCGTGATACTGTTGTATTCGCCGCCGACATAGCGCCCCGGTTTTTCTACCTGCATCAGGATTCGGTCAAGGATACGCTCGATTTGTTCAGGCCGCATGAACAACTCCGTGCTAATTTTGCTGATGAAGATGATCGAATTTCGCCCATTATAACGGATGGTGACAAGGATGTATAGCAGATTACGCTGGTGGATGAGTCTGGCTGTCGTTGGCCTTTGCGCTGGCTTGGTTATACCAGTGAGGGCGCAGGTGCAGGATGCGGCGGTCATTACGGCTGAAAATATCCAGCATCTGGCCCCGGTAGCGGTTATTGATTTTGCAGGGCTGCCAGAACATGCCGGGCAGATTATCAATGGGCGGGTGTTCACCAGCAGTGATGGCCGCCTGTACGCCGTCGTCAACCGGGAGGGTCAGGTGGTTTTTCTGGACGAAGCAGGTTCCGTACTCAGCGTCACAGATCGAATCATGACGGACGATGGTTTCCCGGCAACGTTTATCGATGGCGCCTTTGACCCATCAGGTCAGCTTTTTGCGGCGCTGCATTCGCAGGGCATGGCCTATCACATCACGATTGCCGCAATTTCTGGCGGTCAGGCAACTCTCACAGTGTCATCGGAGGACAAGCCAGTAAGTATCTGGCTGGATGAAGAAATGGCGTGGCTCGAAGTTATACCGGCTAACGCGAACAGCGCCCCGTATCTGCTGCAACTGCCGAAGTCCATCAGCAGCGACACAGTGCCGGTGAGGAAGCTGTTCGCGCCGGCACAGGACGAACAGGCCGTTGCGCGTGTCGGTCGTCTGCCCCTGCCGCTGGCCGTGACGGCTACCGAAAGCGGTCACGTCAGCCGGTGGGATCTAAGCCAGGGTAAGTTAACGGCAGAGGCTCAGGTCGATGCAGTACCGATCTACGGCGCAATAACGCTGGATGGTCGTTATCTGGTGTGGCGCGATCCAGCGTCTGTGGCTCTGCATCTGCTCGATTTTGAAACTGGCGCAGACCAGATTGTGACCCTGATGGACGGGCTGTATATCCCGTTTATCCTGTTGACGGCACAGGCGGACGTTGTGATCGGGGTGTATGTCAACGATGAACCGGCAGTAGTCGGCTGGGAGACAGCGACTGGCCGGCTGCACTGGTTAGGACATTATCGCCAGTGCGAGCGCCCGCCCGACATGGTAACATTCAGTAATGATCGCACCACATTGGTCATTGGTTGCGATTCCGGTATTGAAATCTGGCGGGCTGTTGAACCGGTTGAGGTGAATGGGTAAAAAGCCGCAGGCACAGTGGTTTGATCGACTGGTGGAAAATCCACATGTGGAAGCGATCATGATCGCTGACAGTGATGGGCATATTTTGCGTTCCAGCCGCCCGCTGCGCAGCGATCAGGAGCGCGTCGCCTCGATGTTTCAGACGCTCATGGTGCTGGCTCAGGCGCTGGCCGAGGAAGTTGGCGATCATGTTCACAACGTCCAGTTGATGCTTGAGTTGAGCCATGTTCTGATTTTCCCTGTGGCCGATGCAACCTGCTTTCTGATTGTTCAGGTCGAGCGGGCTGCGCCGCTGCTGCTGCTGGGGGTTGAGTTTGAGCGCGTAATTGGCGAAATATCGGCATCTGACATCGCCCTGCTGTACGAGCAGGCGCGCTTTGATGAGAGCAACAGTCTGAATGCAGATGAGTTAATTGATGCCGTGCAGGAGTGGCTGCGCAATCGTCCGTCAGGCAGCCGCTGATGGCACGAATGGCTGAGTTTTTTTACGTTGTTGAGGGTTTTTTGGGTCACTTTTCAGATCATTCGCGCAATTATGAATTATAATTGATGATAGTGATGTCAGGTTATGATCTGAATCGTGAAGTACAGGGGGTTCCGTTGAATAGGTTCACTGGTTCCAATCAGGCAGCAGACAGATATTCATCAAAGTCCAGTGCGGTCTGTCCCTACTGTCAGCGTCGGTTCGAGACACCGGATGAGTTGACCCTGCACATTGTCACCCGGCATACTCACGCCGGCATTCAGCGGGGCGCTGCTCGTTCGGGTCGCTAGACTCTCAGGGATTGATCTGCTTGTAACGTCGATTTCGCTCAACCTTCGAGATGCGATCAGGCTGCAACACGCCCCGGCATTCCAGGCAAAATGAAGCAGCCACCGCCCCCATGACAGCCGCTTCACGCAGGGTTCTGCCCTGAACAAGCCCCGCCAGCAAGGCCCCACAGTACGTATTACCCGCACCTGTCTGATCGATGATTTGCGCAGCCGGTACAGCTGGAATCTCCACACAATTGGCATCTTTGCGGCTGGCGACGAGCGACCCCTCTGGCCCCATACGCAGCGCAGCCGCCTGAGCGCCATCTTCCAGCAGGGCGCTGACCAGTTTGTCCGGGGAATGGATGTTATATACGGCTCTGGCTTCGGCAAGGTTCGGCGAGATGATGTCGATGCGCCCGGACTGCAAAGCCTGGCGCAGTAAGCGGCGGCTGCCATGAACCATGATCTGCTGGAGTGGTTCCCAGAGAATCAGACCCTCGAATACAGCCCGCCATGCCTGTACGCCATCGAAATCCTGCAACAAATAGCAGCCCTTGCTCTGCCTGTAGGCTTCAGGAAGATGCTGAGGCTGCGCTCCCTGTATGAATGGCTGTGTCGTCTGCACCCGGTAGAGTTCGCGGCGTATGCCATCGACTTCAAATATCTGCCAGGCGCGTATCTGCGGGAGATCAAGGATGTGCAGGCCGCGTGTGTCCAGGTGCTTTTCCAGGCCGGCGCGGGCGCTTTCGGGCAGATCGTAACCCGCCAGTGCCACCAGTCCCGGTTTTTCATCCCACAGTGCCGCGCCCATCAGCGCGTGGACAACACCTCCGCCAAGCTGGCCCATATAGGTTTGTCCATCTGGCAGGACGATGTCATCAATGAAAACGGCTCCGGCACCGATGATGCGCGGTGTCATAGGTGTGTCAGTTCCTGCGCAATCTGTGCGGCCACCCGCGCATTGTTTTTGAGCAGAGCTATATTCGCCCGCTGCGACTGTCCGTGCGTCAGTTCAATCACCCGGCTGAGGATGAACGGGGTGACATCTTTGCCATGAATGTTTCTGGCTGCCGCTTCATCGGTCGCCTGCCGGATGGCGGCTTCAGCGATTTCCATAGGGAGTTCATCGGCTTCGGGAACCGGCACGGTAACGAGGATACCCTGACCGGTACGCAGGCGGCGTGCTGCCGCAATGATCTGTGCGGCCTGGTGGGGGGAATCGACGTAAACGTCCAGCGGCAAACCGCTGCTGCGGCTGTAGAAGGCCGGGAGCGTGTGGGTGTTCAGGCCGATCACGGGAACCCCCTGAGTTTCAAGCACTTCGAGGGTCAGCGGCAGATCGAGGATCGACTTGGCCCCGGAACAGACTACAGCCACCGGTGTGCGTCCCAGTTCGATCAAATCCGCCGAGACATCGAACGGCTGGCCCCGGTGTACACCACCGATCCCGCCGGTAGCGAATACGCCGATGCCAGCCATGCAAGCGACGATCATGGTTCCGGCGACGGTGGTGGCAGCGTTTTCGCCCAATCCGACGGCAACAGGCAGGTCACGGCGGCTGCACTTGCGTACGGTGCCGGGCGGCAGGGTTCCAAGCTGTTCGATCTGATCCGCGCTTAATCCAACGGTGATGCAGCCGTTCAGAACGGCGATGGTCGCCGGAGTAGCGCCGCTGTCCCGAATGACGGCCTCCATTGCCAGTGCGGTCTCAACATTGCCGGGATAGGGCAGGCCATGCGTGATAACGGTTGATTCAAGCGCGACAACAGCCCTGCCTTCGCGGAGGGCGGCGTCGATTTCGGGCGCGATATGGATGTCCATGTCCACTCACCGTGTTGTGCCAGAAGTTCGCCCTATTTTATCACGCTGGAAAAGAAAAGGCCCGGTACGCAGCCGGGCCTCACTTTGGAATAGGTGATCACTACGGAGCGACTCGAATCGCATCCACGTTGAATGGTTTCTTCGGCGCTTTGTTCTCGAAGATGACCTGATGCTGACCATCGCCAAGGCCGAAGAACGCGATCGGTGTGAAATAATCGCCTTTACCCTTCTGGCTGAAGGTGTTGCATTGCAGTTCATTGGCCTGTGTGCCGAACACGACCAGGCAGACCTTCACGCTTTCCGAGTTCTTGTTGTTGAACTGCTGGTAGAGCGTCAGGGTATTGCCTTCAACGAAGATCTGAAGCACGGAACCGGCGTTGACGGCCTGCTGTTCAGTAAGCTGCCAGGGGCCTTTTGGTGGGCCATTCTTCACTTTCGGGTTGGCATTCCAGAATACCTCCGGCGCGAAGCGAACAGCCGGGTTGTTCAGCAGATCGGCGTCGTCGTACATGCCGGCAGTCAGCGGATCGCCAGCAGTCACATCGCCGAAAATGACCAGCGCATCTACCGTGAACCAGTCTGTTTTGAGACTGGCTGGCGCCTGGGTCACGGTGATTCGGGCCATGTAGGTATTGGGATGTAAGCCGTAGAAGCCCACACCATACTGCTCGAATTTACCCTTCGTGATTTCCGTGCTGTTCAGGTGACAGGTCGCGTCAGCAAACCCGTTGATGTTGAACTGGGTCATCGGGACATAGCAGACTTCGATACCCAGCCGCTTGCTGTCTTCCAGCGTGATGATCGAGAAGCCGCTGCCCTCGAAGGCAAAGGTCAGTTCAGCGCCCTGTGTCTGGGTGCGGATCACCTCACCGCCGAATGCTTTCTTGACTTTTGTGCCGCTGGCCGGCGGCAGCGCCCAGTTCCCATCAAGGTCGATCAGGCCGCCGTCTGTCATGAAGTGATTGTCATAGATGCCTTCCGTGAGCACTGTGCTCTGGATGAACTGGAAGCCATCGATGCGGAAGAAGCCCGGTGTCAGCGTCTGCAGGAAGACGGTGTACGTCGTCAGCGGCTTACCTGCGTTGTTGATCGTGATGATCTGCTGCGGGCTTGCCGGCATCGTATTCAATGTGTTGCATTCAACGATGCTGGCTCCGTCGAGGATGCAGTACAGCAACTGGTCGCTGTGGTTCTTGCCGGCTGCGAAGGTGTTCAGTGCCAGTGTTGCGCTGCTGTTTGCGTCAACCTGAATGCGCATGGTCGCGGTTGACCCGGCAGCCTTGCTGAAGACGCGGCCCTTGCTATCCACGACGCTGACGTAGCTTTCTCCGGTGGCACCTTTCGCAGCCTTGCCGCTGATTGTGCCCCAGTGGTTAGCCGGCAGCAGTTGGATAAAGGCTTCATCCAGCCCGTTGGTGGCATCCTCGTTATACATGCCTGTCTGGGCGATGACTGCCGGCGCTGGTTCGTTGAAGATTTGGACGAAGTCGATTATCAGTGTTGCCGGGAAGCGGCTGTCACGAGTGCCGGGGACAGCGGTCAGGTTCGAGAAACCGTCGTCCCGGTGCAGGACACCCACCACATAGGTATCCTGCGGCAGGCCGGTGACACTGCGGATCACATCCTGGCTCGTGCTTCGCGCTTCGTTCTGGAAGTCGAGGCATTCTTCGCCAGCGCCATCGAAGAAGTTGCTGTCAGGATCGAACAGCGCCTTGGTCTGGTAGCAGATGCGCATCTCGCTGCCGGTACGGCCCAGCGGCGTGCCGATGGCGAAGCCTGTGCCGAAGAACTCGAACTGGATGAAATCACCGGTTGGCTGCACACCGGTAGCGGCGTTGGTGGTCTGGCGGCTGCTGCCGTTGCTGAAGCTCTTGTTGGTGACCGTCTGCCAGCCGCTGCCGTTGGCGTCGATCAGGCCGTCAGGTTCGATGTAGAAGTCTTCGTACAGGCCAGCGCCAAGGGTGTTCCCCTGCAACAACTGGAACCGGTCGATGCGGAAGAAGCCCGGCGTCAACGTCTGGAAGAAGATCGTGCGTGTGATGTTGCTGCCGGTTGGGTTGTTGAGCGTGACCACGTGGAACTGGCTGGTTGGCATGGTGTCCAGGGTGTCGCAGCTTTCGATGGTCGCGCCATTGAGCACACAGTAGCGCAGTTGATCGCTGTGGCCTTTACCGGATGCGAAGGTATCGAGCGTGATGGTTGTCTGGCTGTTAGCGCCGACCAGCACACGCAGGGCTACGGTTGGTCCGGCGAAATTGCTGTCGGGTTTGCCTTTGTCATTCACGACGCTGGCGTAGCTGCGCTCTGTCGCATTATTGGCTGATTTGTCGGTAATCGACAGCCACCGGCTGGCGGGCAGCAACTGAAGGTAAGGCGCACCGCCTTCAGCCGCATCCTCGTTGTAGCCGCCGCTGGCGGTGAGGTCCAGCACCGGCGGCAGTTCGGCATCGAAGATTTCCACGTAGTCGATGACCAGCGTGGGCGGTGAAGAGACCGGATCGCGCAAGGATGGCGGATTGGTCAGGTCGTTGTTGCCATCATCCCGATTGATGACGCCCACCACGTAGGTATCTTCCGGCAGGCCAACCACGCTGCGGCTGATGGTGGTGCTGCTCTTGCTGATCTGGTTCTGGAAGTCGAGGCATTCTTCGCCGCTACCATCCCACGTGCCATCAAAAGTTTCGCTGGCGGGCAGGTAACAGATATCGACCTCGCTCCCTTGCGGCCCAATCGGCGTGCCGATGGCGAAGCCTGTGCCGGCAAACCGGAACTGAACAAAACTGTCCGTCATAGTAGTCTGGTGAACGCTGCCATTGACGGCCTGCTTGTTGGTGATCT
>Ga0079224_100000673_pt1 | contig 35158 bp, 35 predicted proteins | sample Stecom2015_FD_80414 | JGI IMG/M metagenome (GOLD analysis project Ga0079224, IMG submission 80414) | Agricultural soil microbial communities from Utah to study Nitrogen management - Steer compost 2015 | ecosystem: Environmental > Terrestrial > Soil > Agricultural land | place: USA: Utah... | reverse complement strand
GCAGCAGCTCGACGAGATCGTCGTCGAGAAGCTCAAGCTCGAGGCGCCGCCCGCGGACCTGTCGGAGTGGCAGGCGGTGGTCGACGCGAAGGCGAAACCGGACGGGGAGGTCACGATCGCGATGGTCGGCAAGTACGTCGATCTCAAGGATGCGTACCTGTCGCTGACCGAGGCGCTGACTCACGCGGGCATCCACACGCGCACGCGAGTGAACATCAAGTACGTCGAGTCCGAGGACATCGAGCGCGAAGGCACGGCATGCCTCGCCGAGGCCGATGCGATCCTCGTCCCCGGGGGGTTCGGCGAGCGCGGCATCGAAGGCAAGATCGAGGCCGTGCGCTTCGCGCGCGAGAAGCGGGTCCCGTACCTCGGCATCTGCCTGGGGATGCAGGTCGCGATCATCGAGTATGCGCGCAACGTGCTCGGCCTGACCGAGGCGCAATCGACCGAGATCAACAGCGCGACGCCCGATCCCGTGATCGCGCTGATCACGGAGTGGCAGGACGAATCGGGCCGCCTGGAGGAGCGCGGCCCGGACTCCGATCTCGGCGGCACGATGCGGCTCGGCGCACAGCGCTGCAAGCTGAAGAGCCCGAGCCTCGTCCGGAGCATCTACGGCCAGGACGTGATCTGCGAGCGCCACCGCCATCGCTACGAGTTCAACAACCGCTATCTCGAGCGCTTCGAGCAGGCCGGTCTCGTGTTCTCCGGTTTCTCCGTCGACGGGCTCGTCGAGGTGATCGAGCTGCCGGACCACCCGTGGTTCCTCGCCTCGCAGTTCCATCCCGAGTTCACGTCGACGCCTCGGGATGGGCATCCGCTGTTCTCCAGCTTCGTCGTCGCGGCGCGCGCGTGCCAGGGCCTGCGCCTGCCGCGGGCGGCCGCGGCGCACGCATGAACCTCGCCGGATTCGAGACCGGCCAACACGCCCCGCTCTTCGTCATCGCCGGCCCCTGCGTGATCGAGAGCGAGTCGCTCGTGCTCCGCACGGCAGACCGGTTGAAGGCGATCGCCGACCGGCTCGGCATGCCGCTCGTGTTCAAGGCGTCGTTCGACAAGGCGAACCGCACGTCGCACGAAAGCTTCCGGGGCCTGGGCCTCGGCGAGGGCCTGCGGATCCTCGAGCGCGTGAAGCGCGACATCGGCCTGCCCGTGCTGACCGACGTGCACGAGGACACGCCGCTCGCGGAGGTCGCCGAGGTCGTCGACGTGCTGCAGACGCCGGCGTTGCTCTGCCGGCAGACGAACTTCATCATCGCGGTCGCGCGGCAGGGCAGGCCGGTGAACCTGAAGAAGGGGCAGTTCCTGTCGCCGGAGGAAATGTCGAGCGTCGTCGAGAAGGCGCGCTCGACCGGCAACGACCGCCTGCTCGTCTGCGAGCGCGGCGTCGCGTTCGGGTACCGAGACCTCGTCGTCGACATGCGCGCGCTCGCCGTACTGCGGCAAACCGGTGCGCCGGTCGTGTTCGACGCGACGCACGCGGTCCAGCGGCCGGGGGAACTCGGCCGCGCCTCGGGCGGCGAGCGGCGCCATGTGCCGATCCTCGCGCGCGCCGCCGTCGCGGCCGGGGTCGCGGGCGTGTTCCTCGAGACGCATCCGAGCCCGGCCGACGCGCTCTGCGACGCGGCGACGCAGTGGCCGCTCGATCGGATGGAGATGCTGCTCGCGCAGCTGAAGCGCATCGACGAGGTCGTCAAGGCCGGCGCGCAGCCGGAGAATGGTGTCTGACACCGGTTGAAGGAGTCATCGATGAGCAAGATCAGGACGATTCGCGGTCTCGAGATCCTCGACTCGCGCGGTAACCCCACTGTCGAGGCGGAGGTCGAGCTCGAGAGCGGGGCGGTTGGGCGGGCGGCGGTGCCGTCCGGCGCATCGACCGGGACCCGCGAGGCCGTGGAGCTGCGCGACGGCGATTCCGCGCGCTACCTCGGCAAGGGCGTGACGAAGGCGGTCGCGCACGTCGAGGGGGAGATCGCGTCGGCGCTGGTCGGCATGGATCCGCACGATCAGGCGGCGCTCGACCGGCGCATGATCGAGCTCGACGGCACCGAGAACAAGCAGCGGCTCGGCGCGAACGCGATCCTCGCCGTGTCGCTCGCGAGCGCCAAGGCGGCGGCGGCGGAGAAGGGCGTCCCGCTGTTCCGGCACCTGTGCGACGCCGCCGAGTACACGCTGCCGGTGCCGATGATGAACATCGTCAACGGCGGCGCGCATGCGGACAACAGCGTCGACATCCAGGAGTTCATGATCCTGCCCGTCGGCGCGCCGACCTTCAGCGAGGCGCTGCGCTGCGGCGCCGAGGTGTTCCACGCGCTGAAGAGCGTGCTGAAATCGCGCGGCCTCAGCACGGCGGTCGGCGACGAGGGCGGGTTCGCGCCGGACCTCGGCTCGAACGAGGAGGCGCTCGAGACGATTGCCCGAGCCGTCGAGGCGGCGGGCTATACGCTCGGACGCGACGTCTTCCTCGGGCTCGACGTAGCGAGCTCGGAGCTCTTCTCGGACGGCACCTACGTGCTCGAGTCCGAGGGCAGGCGGTTCGGCGCCGAGGAGTTCGCGTCGTACCTCGAGGACCTGATCGCGCGCTATCCGATCGTGTCGGTCGAGGACGGCATGGCCGAGAACGACTGGGAGGGGTGGCGCCACCTGAGCGGCCGGCTGCGCGACCGGATCCAGCTCGTCGGCGACGATCTCTTCGTCACGAACACGAAGATCCTCGCGCGCGGCATCGAGGAGAAGATCGCGAACAGCATCCTGATCAAGCCGAACCAGATCGGTACGCTGACCGAGACGCTCGCCGCCATCGACATGGCCGTCGACGCCGGCTACTCCGCCGTCGTCTCGCACCGCTCCGGCGAGACGGAGGACGCGACGATCGCGGACCTCGCGGTCGCGACGCGCGCGACGCAGATCAAGACCGGCTCCCTGTGTCGATCGGATCGGCTCGCCAAGTATAATCAGCTGCTACGCATCGAGCGGCTGCTCGGGGGGAGCGCGAAATATGCCGGTGCAGGCGCCTTTCCGATCGACCTCTGAGAAAGGTGTCGGACGCCCGTTCCGCTCCGCGCCGCGCGGCCGAAACGGGTGTCTGACCCCTTCTTGCGTATGCGGGTCCTGATCGCCGTCCTGGCCATCGCGCTCGCGGTGCTGCAGTTCAGGCTGTGGGTCTCGGACGGCGGCTATCGCGAGGTCTGGCGGCTCCAGGCCCGCGTCGAGGAGCGCACCAACGAGAATCGCCGGCTCGCCGAGCGTAATGCGGCGCTCGCGGCCGAGGTGCGGGACCTGAAGGACGGTCTCGCCGCGGCCGAGGAGCGCGCGCGCAGCGAGCTCGGCATGGTCCTGCCGGAGGAGAGCTTCTATCAGATCGTGCCGGCCGACGCGCTGGCCCGCTCGGGCCGCCGCGAGCCCGCCGGCGGGCCGTCAGCGCTTCGCGAGGAGCACGTAAACGGCGCCGCTGCCGCCGTGTCGCCGATCCGCTGACGCGAACGCGAGCACGTCCCCGCAGCGCGCGAGCCACTCCTGGACGGCGAATTTCAGGACCGGCCCGGCCGGTCCCGAGCGGCTGCCCTTGCCGTGAACGACCCGGACGCAGCGATATCCGCGCGCGATGCTCGCGGCGACGAACGCCTTGAGCGCGTCCTCGGCCTCGAGGCGCGTCAGGCCGTGCAGATCGAGCTCGTCCTCGACCGCGAGGCGTCCGCCGCGCAGCGCGCGCAGCGCCTCGCCGCCGACGCCGTCGCGGCGATACTCGATCTCGCCGCCGGCCTGCTCGACCACCTCGCCGCGCAGGCTGTCCTCGAGCACCGTCAAATGCGCCGCGCGGCGAAAGCGCGCGCGCGCCGCCGGCCGCGGCCGCGCCGGCGGCACGCGGTTCTGCCGCTTCAGCGGTGTGACGCCGAGCATCGCCTCACGGAATGCCGAGCGCTCGTCGTTGCCGCCGTCCATCACGAGTGCCTCAGGTCCCTGCGCGCCGATGCTTCAAGTATAGTTGCACCGTTCTTCGCTCTTCCAGGGAACGGGGCGTGCGCATCCTTTTGTCAAACGACGACGGGTATCGAGCCCAAGGCCTGAAGGCCCTCGCGGAAAGACTCGCCGACATCGCGGAAATCACCATCGTTGCGCCGGAGCGCAACCAGAGCGGCGTCAGCAACTCCTTGACGCTCGATACGCCGCTGCGGGTCGAGGAAGTGAGGCCCGGCATGTACTACGTGAACGGCACGCCGTCGGATTCCGTTCACATCGCGATCACGGGGCTCCTGGAGCGCGACCCGGACATGGTCGTCTCCGGCGTCAATCACGGCGCGAATCTCGGCGACGATGTCCTCTATTCCGGGACGGTCGCGGCGGCGATGGAAGGCCGCTTCCTCGGCTATCCCGCGGTCGCCGTCTCGCTCGTGCTCGAGGACGGCCATCACTTCGCGACCGCGGCCGAGGTCGCGCGCCGGCTGGTCTTGCATATGCGCGAGCATCCGTTGCCGGCCGACACGATCTTCAACGTGAACGTTCCGGATCTGCCGTTCGAGGAGATCCGCGGGTTCGAGATCACGCGGCTCGGCTTTCGCCACAAGTCGGAGCCCGTGATCAAGCAGCTCGATCCGAAGAAGCGGCCGATCTACTGGATCGGCCCGTCGGGTCCGGGGCACGACGCGGGGCCCGGCACGGACTTCCACGCCGTCGCGAACGGCTTCGTCTCGGTCACGCCGCTCAAGCTCGACCTGACCGATCACAAGGCGCTGCCGCCGCTGCGCGACTGGCTCGAGAAGATGTGATGATGAGCCGCGAGCTGAACGGCATCGGCATGACGAGCGCACGCACGCGCGAGCGGCTCGTCGAGCGCCTGCGCGCGGAAGGCATCGACCACGAGGCCGTGCTCGAGCGCATCCGCACGGTGCCGCGCCATCTTTTCGTCGACGAGGCGCTCGCGAGCCGGGCATACGAGGACACGGCGCTGCCGATCGGCTATGGGCAGACGATCTCGCAGCCGTACATCGTCGCGCTGATGACGGTCGCGCTGATCACCGATCTGCCTCCCGGCAACCGGCTGCAGAAGGTGCTCGAGATCGGCACGGGCTGCGGCTATCAAACCGCCGTGCTCGCGCCGTTCGTGCAGCACATCTACAGCGTCGAGCGGATTCACGCGCTGTTCAGGCGCGCGCAGGAGAATCTGCGCAAGCTCGGCGTCAACAACGTGAGCCTGCGTCACGCCGACGGCTGGCACGGGTGGAAGAGCCAGGCGCCGTTCCAGGGCATCCTGTGCGCGGCCGCGCCGGAGGAGATCCCTCCGGAGCTGCTCGAGCAGCTCGATGACGGGGGGCGGCTCGTGATCCCGGTCGGCCCGAAAGGGCGGCAGCACCTCGTCGCCGTGACGAGGGACGGCAACGAGTATCGGACCCGAAGCATCGTCCCGGTCAGCTTCGTGCCCCTCGTGGAAGGAACGGAAAGTTGAGGCTGTTCTCGGCGCTGTACGACCGGGTGATTCGCTGGTCACGGCATCCGCACGCGCTGCGTTACCTCGTCGCATTGAGCTTCGCCGAGTCGTCCTTCTTCCCGGTCCCGCCCGACGTGATGCTCGCGCCGATGACGCTCGCGCGCCCCGAGCGGGGCTGGCATTACGCGTTCTGGTGCACGCTCGCGTCCGTGCTCGGCGGCGTCGTGGGCTACGCGATCGGCTGGCTCGCCCTCGACGCCGTCGAGCCGCTGCTCAAGTCGCACGGCTACTGGGACAGCTACCTCGCCGCGACCGAGATGTTCGCCAAGTGGGGGTTCTGGGCGGTGCTCGTCGCCGGCTTCTCGCCGATTCCGTACAAGGTGTTCACGATCGCCGCGGGCGCGCTCCATTTCGTGTTGCCCGTGTTCGTCGTCGCGTCGTTCATCGGCCGCGGCGGGCGGTTCTTCCTCGTCGCCGGGCTCCTGATCTGGGGCGGCGCGGCGATGGAGCGCCGGCTCAAGCAGCACATCGATACCCTCGGGTGGATCACGGTCGCCTGCGTCGTCGTCGGGCTCGTGATCTACGGGTGGCAATGAGAGCGGCGCCCGTCGCGTTGCTGCTGATGATCGCCGGCTGCGCCGGCTCCTCGAGCTCCCTGGTCGAGTACACGCCGCGCGTCCACGTCGTGCAGCCCGGCGAGACGCTGTTCGGCATCGCGTGGCGCTACGGCCTCGATCATCGGGACCTCGCCCGCTGGAACCGGCTCGACAACCCGGACCTCATCCGCGTCGGGCAGCGCCTGCTGTTGACGCCCGAGCCCGGCGCGGCGGCGGGAAGCACCGACGGCGCGGCGGGCCCGGTGTCCGCGCCGGGCGCCGCGGCGCCCGCGAGCGTTTCCGGCGCCTCCCGCGCGTCCGCTGCTTCCGGCGCCCCGGCACGGCCCGCCCCGGCGCCGCTGCCGTCCTCGCCGCCGCCCGCATGGCGCTGGCCGACGTCCGGTCCGATCGTCAGCCGCTTCGGTGCGGGCGGCGACGGCATAACGACCGGCATCGGCGTCGGCGGACGCGAGGGGCAGGCGATCGAGGCGGCCGCGAGCGGGCGCGTCGTGTACGCGGGGAGCGGGCTGATCGGCTACGGCCAGCTCGTGATCATTCGCCACAACGATACGTATCTGAGCGCCTACGGCTACAACAGCCGTCTGCTCGTCGAGCAGGGACAGAGGGTCGCGCGGGGACAGAAGATCGCCGAGATGGGCCTCGGCCCGGGCCGGCAGCCGCGGCTGCACTTCGAGATCCGCCGCAACGGCGTGCCCGTCGATCCGCTCTTGTTCCTGCCGCCCCGGTAGGCCGGCCGTGACGTTCAGTGCGGCGGACGTTCAGGCGTCAGGGGTTGAACAGCGCGACGACGACGCGCCGCTGCTCGTTCAGCAGCACGTTGAACGTGCGGCACGCGGCCGGCGTCGTCATCGTCTCGAGGCCGATGGAGCGCTCTGCGAGCGTGCGCATCAGCTCGACGTTCGGCAACAGGATGTCCTGGCCGGTACCGACGAGGATGATCTCGGGATCGAGATCGATCGCGGGGCGCAGGTCCTCGATGCCGATCGCCTCGGCCGACGCGACCGCCCAGCCGGTGATGACCTGATCCGCCGAGACGATCACGTGGCCCTCGATCCATCTGGTGCCGATCCGCACGCGTCCCGGCTCCCACGCCCGCACGACGTTTCTCGCCGCGCTTTCCCTCGCTATTTCCATGGCGGTGAATCGATCCGTTCGCGTGAAGGGCCTCTGTACACGTTAGCAGGTTTGCAGCGATGCCGAAAATCGAGCGGCGTCCGCTGACGGACGGCGCGGACCGCTGGCAGTGGCCGGCGGGGATCCACCCCGTGCTGCGGCAGGTGCTCGCGCGGCGGCCTCTGCGCGGGCCGGACGAGATCGCGCTCCGGCTCGCCGCGATGACGCCGGTCGGCCGCTTCGAGGCGCTCGGCGCGGCCGTCGAGCTGCTGCTCGCGCACCGTACGCGGAGCATCGTCGTCGTCGGCGATTTCGACGCGGACGGGGCGACCAGCGCGGCCCTCGCGACGCTGACGCTGCGCCGGCTCGGATTTTCGGAGGTCCACTATTTCATTCCGGATCGTTTCGAGCTCGGCTACGGGCTGACGCCCGAGGTCGTCGATCGCATCGAGGGGCTCGGGCCCCGGCTCATTGTGACCGTCGACAACGGCATCACGAGCAACGCCGGCGTCGAGGCGGCCCGGTCCCGGGGCATCGACGTACTGATCACCGACCATCACCTGCCGCCGGCCGTCCTGCCCCGGGCGAACGCGATCGTGAATCCGAGCATGCCGGGCGGCCGTTTCTCCGGGAAGCATCTCGCCGGGGTCGGCGTCGTGTTCTATCTGCTCGCCGCGCTCGGCAAGGCGCTCGGGCGTCCGAACGCCGTGCTCGAGCTCGTCGACCTCGTCGCGCTCGGCACGGTCGCCGATCTCGTCGTGCTCGACCGCACGAACCGGATCCTCGTCAGCGAGGGGCTGCGCCGGATCCGGGCCGGCCGCTGCCGTCCGGGGATCGCGGCGCTCGCCGCCGCCGCCGGCACGCCGCTGCGGGACGTGACGGCCGCGACCCTCGGCTACCAGATCGGCCCGCGGCTCAACGCCGCGGGACGCCTCGACGACATGTCGGTCGGCGTGCGCTGCCTCGTGACCGACGACCCGGACGAAGCCGCGGCGCTCGCCGCGCGGCTCGACGGGCTCAACCGCGAGCGCCGCGAGCTCGAGGCGCGGATGAAGGAGGAGGCGATCGAGCTCGTCGCCGAGGCCGACCTCGACCGCGCCGCGCTGCCGCCCGTCGTCTGTCTCGCGCACGGGGACTGGCACGAGGGGCTCGTCGGCCTCGTCGCGTCGCGGCTCAAGGAGCGCTACTACCGGCCGACGTTCGCGTTCGCGCCGACGGACGGCGGCCGCCTCAAGGGCTCCGGCCGCTCGATCGCGGGCTTTCATCTGCGCGACGCGCTCGCCGAGATCGCCGCCCGCCACCCGGGCATGCTCGAGCGCTTCGGCGGGCACGCGATGGCGGCGGGGCTCACGCTCGGCGCCGCCGCGTTCGATGCGTTCCGGGCAGCGATCGAGCACGTCGGGCAGCGCTGCCTGACGCCCGAATGCCTCGCCGAGCGGATCCTCACCGACGGCGAGCTCGCGCCCGAGGACCTGACGGTCGAGGTCGCGGCGCTGCTGCGGGAGGCCGGTCCGTGGGGACAGGGCTTCCCGGAGCCCTGCTTCGACGGGCGCTTCGAGCTCCTCGGCTACAAGCTGATGCGGGACGCGCACCTCAAGATGACGGTGCGGCCGGTGTCCGGCGGGCGGCCGGTCGAGGCCGTCGCGTTCCACCGCACCGAGCCGCCGCCGGCCGACGCGCTCGTGCTCGCCTACCGCCTCGACATCAACGACTACTGGTGGCCGCCGAAGGTGCAGCTGATCGTCGAGCACATGGCCGTCGCACGGGATCATCCGTGAAAGAGCATGCTAGTATTCCCGCCCCGCAAAAATGGTGTCAGACACCTTTTTCCCGAAAAATGGTGTCAGACACCTTTTTCCCCCGGACGGAACAGAGGTCATCCATGGAACCCGGACAACTCGGCGCATTGATCGCCGACCTCAAGGAGCGGTCGGAAGCTCTCTGGAGGTATCTTTGACTATCGCGAGAAGCGCGAGCGGCTCGAGGAGGTCAACCGCGAGCTCGAGGATCCGAACGTCTGGTCGAACGCCGAGCGCGCCCAGGCGTTAGGCCGCGAGCGGGCGTCGCTCGAGTCGGTCGTCCACACCCTCGAGCGGATCAAGACGGCGCTGCGTGACGCGGAGGAGCTCTACGCCCTCGCCCGCGAGGAGGGCGACGACGCGGCGCTCGAGGACATCGAGAAGGAGGTCGAGCGGATCGCCGCCGACGTCGAGCGGCTCGAGTTCCGCCGCATGTTCTCGCACGAGATGGACTCGCGGAACGCGTTCCTCGACATCACGGCGGGCTCCGGCGGAACGGAGGCGCAGGACTGGGCGGAGATGCTGCTGCGCATGTACCTGCGCTGGGCGGAGGAGCACGGCTTCGAGACGGAGATTCTCGAGATCTCGCCCGGCGAGGTCGCGGGCATCAAGAGCGCGACCGTGCACGTGCGCGGCGAGTATGCGTACGGCTGGCTCAGGACGGAGACGGGCGTGCACCGGCTCGTGCGCAAGTCGCCGTTCGACTCGGGTCATCGCCGGCACACGTCGTTCGCGGCCGTGTTCGTCTCGCCGGAGATCGAGGACGACATCGACATCGAGATCGATCCGAGCGACCTTCGGATCGACGTGTACCGCTCGAGCGGCGCGGGCGGCCAGCACGTGAACAAGACCGAGTCGGCGGTGCGCATCACGCACATCCCGACCGGGATCGTCGTGCAGTGCCAGAACGACCGCTCGCAGCACAAGAACAAAGCGACGGCGATGGGGCAGCTCCGTGCGAAGCTGTACGAGCTCGAGCAGCAGAAGCGCCGCGAGCAGGCGCAGGCGCTCGAGGAAGGCAAAGCCGACATCGGCTGGGGCAACCAGATCCGCTCGTACGTGCTCGACCAGTCGCGCGTGAAGGACCTGCGCACGGGCTACGAGAGCGGGCAGCCGAGCGCGGTGCTGAACGGCGATCTCGATCCGTTTCTGCGGGAGAGCTTGAGGCAGGGGCTGTGAAGGTAAGGAGTGAAGACGGGCGATGACTGAACGGGCCCCGGGCGACGAGAACAGGCTGATCGCGGAGCGGCGCGCGAAGCTCGCGCGGCTCCGCGAGCAGGGCGAAGCGTTTCCGAATACGTGGCGGCGCAGCGCGCTCGCCGACCAGATCGTCTCCGCGTACTCCGCACATTCGCCCGAGACGCTCGAGCGCGAGAACGTGCGCGTCAAGGTCGCGGGCCGGATGCTCGCGAAGCGCGTGATGGGGCGCAACAGCTTCGTCAAGATCCGGGATCGCTCCGGGGAGCTGCAGCTGTTCGTGCAGCGGGACGTCGTCGGCGAGGCGCTCTACGGCGAGTTCAAGAAGTGGGACCTCGGCGACATCGTCGGCGCCGAGGGGCGCGTGATCAAGACGAACACGGGCGAGGTGTCCGTCGCCGTCGACACACTCGTGCTGCTCGTGAAGTCCCTGCGGCCGCTGCCCGAGAAGTGGCACGGGATCGCGGATCCGGAGCTGCGCCTGCGCATGCGCTACGTCGACCTGATCGTGAACGAGCGGTCGCGGCAGGTGTTCAGGCAGCGCTCGCGGATCGTTTCGATCATCCGTCAGTTCCTCGATGCGCTCGACTTTCTCGAGGTCGAGACGCCGATGATGCATCCGCTGCCGGGCGGCGCCGCCGCGCGCCCGTTCGAGACGCATCATCGGGCGCTCGACGTGACGCTCTACCTGCGCATCGCGCCGGAGCTCTACCTGAAGCGGCTCCTCGTCGGCGGCTTCGAGCGCGTGTACGAGCTCGGCCGCGCGTTTCGCAACGAGGGGCTGTCGACGCGCCACAACCCCGAGTTCACGATCCTCGAGGTCTATCAGGCGTACGCGGACTTCGAGGACATGATGAGCCTCACGGAGAAGCTCGTTCGGGAAACCGCGCGCACGCTGCTTCGTCGCACCGAGATCGAGTACCAGGGCGAGCGCTTCGATCTCGGCCGGCCGTTTCCGCGCATCCGGCTCGAGGACGCGCTGCTCGAGCACGGCGGCTTCGGCGATGCGCTGACGAAAGACAGCGTCCGCGACCGCGACACGCTGGCCGTTCTGTGCGAGCGGCACGGCATCGAGCTCCGGCCCGAGGACGGCGCCGGCAAGATGCAGCTCGAGCTGCTCGAGAAGCACGTCGAGTCGAAGCTGCGCGGGCCGATCTTCGTCACGCACTATCCGGCGGAGGTGTCGCCGCTCGCGCGGCGGACGGACGGCGATCCGTTCCTGACCGATCGCTTCGAGCTTTTCATCGGCGGGCGCGAATACGCGAACGGCTTCTCGGAGCTCAACGATCCGGAGGATCAAGCCGAGCGTTTCCGCGCGCAGGCGGAGGCAAAGGCCCGCGGCGACGAGGAGGCGATGGTCTACGACGCGGATTACATCCGCGCCCTCGAGTACGGCATGCCTCCGGCCGGCGGTCTCGGGATCGGCGTCGACCGGCTCGTGATGCTGCTGACCGACAGCGCGTCGATCCGCGACGTGCTGCTGTTCCCGCACTTGAAGCCCGAGCGCTGAGCGGGGGCTGTGGCGGAGGCCGGCGCCGTGCGGCGATCGTGCGCGGCGCGCCGTGCGATGCGTTGCAGTATCTCTCGACCGGGGCCGCGCCGGCGGCGAGAATCGGCCGCAGGGATTCATCCGCCGCCGCCTGAGAATATTCCTTGACGACCGACTCGCACCTCGCGGGCGGCGAAGTCGGCGCAAACCGGACGCGGGAAGGTTTGCTCGCCGGGCTCGTCGCCTACGTGCTTTGGGGCTTCCTGCCGATCTATTTCAAGATCGTCGAGACGGTGCCGCCGCTCGAGGTGCTGGCGCATCGTATCGTGTGGGCGGTGCCGTTCGGGCTGCCGATCATCCTCGCCCGCCGGCAGTGGGGGGAGGTGCGCAGGACGTTGGCCGACCGGCGCAAGCTCGCGCTGCTCGGGCTGTCCGCGACGCTGATCGCGGTCAACTGGCTCGTGTACATCTGGGCGGTGCAGCAGGAGCAGATCTTTCAGGCGAGCCTCGGCTATTACATCAACCCGCTGATGTACGTTCTGGTCGGGGTCGTGTTCTTTCGCGAGCACCTGCGCCCGCCGCAGGTCGCGGCCGTGGTGCTCGCCGGCGCCGGGGTCGCGGTGCTGACATTGAGCGGCGGAACGTTCCCGGCGATCGCGCTGACGCTCGCGACGTCGTTCACGATCTACGGCGTGATTCGCAGCCGGGTCGCGGTCGGGGGCATGCCGGGGCTTTTCATCGAGACGCTGATCCTGTTTCCGGCCGCGGCGGCATACGCCGCTCGGCTCGCGGCCGCCGATGCGGCGGTTTTTGGGCCGGACGACCCGGCGCTCGCGGGGCTGCTGGTGCTCGGGGCCGTTCACGGTCTTGCCGCTGTTGGCTTTTGCGCTCGCCGCGCGGCGCCTGCCGTTGTCGACGATCGGGGTCATGCAGTTCATTGCGCCGACGATGCAGTTCGTCGTGGGCTTGGCATACGGCGAGACCCTGACGGCGGCGCATGCCGTGTGCTTTACGTTGATCTGGGTTGCCGTCGCGGTGTTCAGCGCCGATGCCTGGCGGGCGTCTCGGGGGGCGCGAGACGCTAAGCGGTAGCCCCGCTCGAGACGCTGTGCGACCGCGGCCGGTCGGACGCACCCCCACCGCCGAACCGGCTTTGAGATCCTCGGTGAAGGCGGCGTTCGGGCGCATGGCCGGCGAGCGCCGGTCAGGGCCGCCGGCAGCGGGGCGGGAAGACGAGGGCGGCGAGGAGGCCGAGTGCGAGGCCGGCGACGTGCCCGGCGTTGCTCACGGAGGGCGACGCGAGCGGGGCGGCCGCGACGTTGAGCAGCGCGAAGGACGCGGCGGTCACGGCGAAGCGCTGCGGAAAGTGCGCCGGACGGCGCACGGCCGCCGCCGCGCACCAGCCGAGCAGCGCGAAGATGCCGGCCGAGACCCCGACGTAGGCCTCTCCCGGCGACGTCGCCTCGACCGCGAGGCACGCGAGCGCGCCGACAGTCGACCCGCCGAGGAAGAGCGCGAGCGCCTGCGCGGGACGCAGCAACGGACCGACGATCGCGCTTGCGGCCGCGAGCATCGCGAGATTCGTGAGCCAATGGGCGAGGCTGCCGTGCAGCAACGGCCCGACGAGGACGCGCCACGGCTCCTCGGCGACGAGCCCGCGCACCGTGCCGGCCGCCGCGAGCAGCGGGACGTGCCCGCCGAGGCGGGCCTCCGCGAAAACCTGCACGGCGCCGGCGACGAGCATGCCGCCGCTCCACGCGAGCGCATGAGCCGCGCCGTTGCGGTAGATCCACAGGAAGAACAGCGCGCGCTCGGCCAGCGCGTCGATGCGGCGCACGATGACGCAGTCCGCCGCGGCGAACAGCGCGACCGCGAATGCCATCGCGCCCGCCCGAATCGCCTTCGGCCGATCGCCGACGTAGCCCGAGACCGCGAGGAGCGCTGCGGCGGCGAGCAGCACGCCGATCGAGACCGCGTACTTGCGAAGCAGCGCCCGATGCGCACCGCGGCGGTACTCGCCGACGTGCATCACCGGCAGGAAACGCGCGCTCCCGGGCGGGCTCACCATCAGCGGGTCGAGCAGGTTCCACTTCGCGACCGCGGCGTCGACCGCGGCCTTGCCGCGGATCACGCGCCCGCCCGGCCGGCGGGCTTCCCACGCGTCCTCCGTCGCCAGCGGCAACCGCTCGAGGTCTCGCCAGTCCATCTGCGACTCGGCGGGGCGCGAAGGCGCCCGGCATGGCCGGGCGCCCGCGGAGCCTCACCTGCCGGTTTCGGCTCCGATGCCCCTCCTGGTCAGCACCACGCGTAGTAGATCAGCGCGGCCGCGCCGACCGCGATCACGACCGGCGATGACGCCCCGAGGGCCATCAGGCCGAGCGTGATCACCGCGGCTTCGTAGTTGCTGAGCCCTCCCCCGGACACGGCCTCGAGCTCGGGCGACGTGAGTTCTCGCATTGGAACACCCTCCTTGGTTTCGACGGACGATCGAGAGTTGCCCGGCTCCGCCGCCGCCTGGACAACCCGTGAGCTCGCTGTTCGCCGCTGCCCCCGCTAGCGGGAGCGCGCGTAAGAGCCATTAGAGCCTTGCGGCGCACCGGCCGCAGCTCGGCTTTCCGGCGAGTTTGCCGAGAAACGGTTGGCCTGCTTCGCGATCGGACGGGCGAGCACGCTGCGCGGAATCAGCCTCGTATCCTTCACGATCCTGCCGCCGGCGAGGGTCACGATGCGGTCCGCGGTCGCCGCCGTCTGCGGGCGATGCGCGACGATGACGCGCGTCATCGCGAGCTCGCGCACGGCGGCGCTGACGAGAATCTCGCGCTTCACGTCGAGGTGACTCGTCGCCTCGTCGAGGATCAGGATCGACGGCCGCTTGTAGAGCGCGCGGGCGAGGAGAATGCGCTGCTGCTGCCCGCCGGAGAGCACGGATCCCATGTAGCCGACGAACGTGTTGTACCCCATCGGCATCGCAACGATCTCCGCGTGCACCGACGCGAGCTTCGCGCACGCTTCGATGTGCTGCTGCTCCGCGCCGGGATCGAAGAAGCTGATGTTGTCCGCGATCGAGCCGGCGAACAGCGAGTCCGCCTGCATCACGCAGCCGATCGAGCGGTGCAGCGCTTCCGTGCCGATCGAGCGAATGTCGCGGCCGCCTATCAGCACCTCGCCCTCGCTAGGCGGCAGCATGCCGAGCAGAATGTGCAGCAGCGTGCTCTTGCCTCCGCCCGACGGCCCGACGATGACGACCGATTCGCCGGGGGCGATCGTGAGGTTCACGCCGTCCAGCACGTACGGCTCGTGCTCGGCGTAGCGAAAACGCAAGCCCCGGATCTCGATGCCGCAGCCGCCGCACCGGTCCTCCCCGATCACCAGCCGGCCCGACCCCTCCCGCGCCTCGGGCTCGGTCAGCAGGATATCGGCGAGCCGCTCGCCGTGGATGCGCAGCATCCTGAGCTCGACGAGCTTGTCGATCAGCGCCCCCACACGCGTCGAGAGCTGCTCCCTGTACGACATGAACGCCATCAGCATGCCGACGGACAGCGCGTTGTCGAGCACGAGCCGCGCGCCGAGCCATACGACGAGCACGTTCTCGATGCCGAACGTCAGGCCGTTCGCGAGGCGATGGAAGATCGAAAGCCGTTGCGCCCTGAGGCCCGCGTTCAGCTGATCGACGAGGAGCTCGAGCCACGCCTCGCGCCGCTCGTGACGGCGGCCGAACAGCTTGATCGAGCGGATGCCGCGCGCGGTCTCGAAGAAGTGGCTCTCCTGCTTCGCAGCGTGGACGATCTGTTCCTCGGTCGCGCGGCGAAGCGGCCGATACCACGCCCACCGGACGAGCGCGTAGAGCGCGATCGCGGCGACGGCGATCGCCGCGAGCACGGGGCTGTAGAGGAAGGCGACGACGAGCACGACGAGCGTCATCACACCGTCGACGACCGCCTCGACGAACGACGTCGTGAGCGTCCGCTGGATCACGTCGATGGAGCGAAAGCGCGAGACGATGTCGCCGAGGTGGCGCTTCTCGAAATAGGGCAACGGCAGCCGAAGCAGGTGATCGAACGCGTTCGCTTGCCACTGCAGGCTCAACACGGCGCCGACGTGCATGATCACCCACGAGCGCAAAGCGCCGATCGAGTGGCGCAGGATCACGAGCAGCCCGAAGCCGACCGCGAGGGTCGTCAGCAGATCGAGATTGGCCGAAGGCAGCGCATGGTCGATGACCCACTGCAGGTACAGCGGGCTCGCGGCGGTGAAGACCTCGATCGCGGCCGCGAGCATGAGCACTTGACCGAACGACCGCTTGAGCCCGGTCACCCGGCCCATCAATGCCCTCAGCCGAACGCTCCGCCGCTCCTCGGCGCGCACGAAACCGTCGCCGGGCCAAAGCTCGAGCGCGACGCCGGTGAAGGACTTCGAGGCTTCGCCGAGCGACAGCTTGCGCTCGCCCGCCGCCGGGTCGTGCACGAGGATCGACCTCCGCCGCGCACGCTTCAGCACGACGAAGTGATCCAGGTTCCAGTGCAGGATACAGGGCACGGCGAGCCGGGGGATCTCGTCGAGATCGAGCCGCACGGCCCGTGTCGCAAGCCCTTGCCGATGCGCGACGTCGATCAGCGATGCGAGCGTGGTCCCCTTGAGCGACACGCCGTGCCGGCGGCGCAGGACGGCGAGATCGACGCGGCGGCCGTGGTAGCCCGCGACCATCGCGATGCACGCGAGACCGCATTCGGCCGCCTCCGTCTGCAGCACGAGCGGCAGCCGGCGGCGGACGCCGACCGCAAGCGCATCGAGCGCGCTCATCGGGCCGCGTTGCCCGCGCGGGCGCGCTCGAGGTCGCCGCGCAGCGTCTTGCCGACGCGAAGGAGATGCGCGGCCGACCAAAGCCCCGTGCCCGCGACGATGGCGAGCAGCGCGAAGCGCAGCGCGTCGGCGCCGAGGCGCGGGCCGAGCGCGTCGCTGATGAGGCCGACGGCAACGGGCCCGAGGCCCATCGACACGAGATTGACGAGCAGCAGGTAGACGGCCGCCGCGGTCGCGCGGCGCTCGATGCCGGCGAGGGACTGCATCATCGCGGTGACCGGGCCGATGAACATGTGCCCGAGCGTCATCGCGGCGAGCAGCGCCGTGACCGCCACGGCGGGACGATCCGTGAGGTAGAGCAGCAGGGCGCACGGCACGCTCGCGGCCACCGCGGCCGCCGAGCCCCAGGCGTACCAGCGCGCGTCGCCGCGGCTGCGGACGATCCGATCGGCGAGGTAGCCGCCCGAGAGCACGCCGATGCCTCCGCCGCCGCCGTATGCGATCGCCATCCACATGCCCGCTTCGGCCGGGCCGATGTCGTACACGCGGACGAAGTAGGACGGCAGCCAGACGGCGGCGGCGAATGCGCCGAGCCCGTGCGCGGCGCCGGCCAGCGGCAGGTGCCGCAGCGACGGGCGCTCGAGGAACCAGCGCAGCGTCGCGACGAACGCGGCACGGCTCGGCGGCGCGGCCGTGCCCTCGGAGAAGCCGCGCGGCGGCTCGGCGAGCGTGAGCCGCACGACGAGCGCGAGCAGGACGCCAGGCAGGCCGACCACGACGAAGGCGAGGCGCCAGCCGAGCGCCTCGCCGAGCGAGCCGCCGAGCGCGAAGCCGACGAGGAAGCCGAGCGGAATGTACAGATACAGGATCCCGAGCGCGAACGCGCGCCGCTCCGGCGGAAAGTAGTCGGAGACGAGCGACTGCGACGGCGGCGCGCCGCCGGCTTCGCCGATGCCGACGCCCATCCGCGCGAGGAACAACGACGCGAAGCCGGTCGCGAGCCCGCATGCCGCGGTCATCAGGCTGAACAGGCCGAGCGCGGCCGCGAGCAGCAGGCTGCGGTTGCCGCGGTCCGCGAGCCACGCGACCGGCAGCCCGACGGCCGCGTAGAAGACGCCGAACGCGGCGCCGCCGAGCAGCCCGAGCTCGGTGTCCGACAAGCCGAGATCGAGCTTGATCGACTCGAGCAGCACGGCGAACACGTTGCGGTCGATCCAGCCGACGACGCCGACCGCGACGAGCAGGGCGAGCACGTAGCCCCGATAGGCGCGGGTGGCCGAGAAGTGGGCCGAGGGCGCGCCGGCACGACGCGCGCGGCGCCCGGGCAGGCGGTGCGCGAGCTTGTCGAGTGCGGCGCTCACGACGCGCGCTCCTCCGCCGCACGGCGCAGCCGGCGGCGATGGAGCTTGCCGTTCGGATCGCGCGGGAGCACGTCGACGAACTCGATTCGCCGGGGCAGCTTCATCGGCGACAGGCGCTCGGACAGGTATGCGAGCAGCTCCGCGGCGAGCGCCGGACCCGGCGAAGCATCCGCGGCAGCCAGCACGAACGCCTTCGGCACCTGACCGAACAGCTCGTGCGGCATGCCGACGACGCCGCAATCCACGACCGCCGGGTGCTGCACGAGCGTATGCTCGATCTCCGCCGGATAGACGTTCATCCCCGACGACAGGATCAGGTCCGTGCGCCGATCGCAGAGGAACAGGAAGCCCTCGTCGTCCAGCCGGCCGACGTCGCCGACGGTCGCGAAGTCGCCGCGCCAGCAGGCGTCCGTCTCGGCCGGCGCACCGTGGTAATGGAAGCGGTCGCCGGTATGCGGCTTGATGTAGACGAGGCCTTCGCCGCCCGGCGGAAGCTCCTGCCCGTCGTCGTCGAGGATCCGGATCGCGGAGCCCGGGATCGGCCGGCCGACCGTGCCCGGACGCGCGAGCCAGTCCTCGGCCGAGACGATCGTGCCCTGCGCTTCGGCGGCGCCGTACGCCTCCCAGACGATCGGCCCCCACCAGTCGAGGATCGCGCGCTTGGTCTCGATCGGACACGGCGCGCCGCCGTGCACGACGAAGCGCAGCGACGACACGGCATAGCCGCGCCGCACGTGGCGCGGAAGCTTCGTCAGCCGCACGAGCATCGCCGGCACGAGGAATGCGGTCGTGACCCGGTGACGGCCGATCAGCTCGAGGAGCCGGCGCGGGTCCGGGCGGTCCGCGAGCACGACGGCGTGACCCATCTGCAGCGCGATGAACGCGCCGTCGAGCGGCGCCGAGTGATACAGCATCGACGTGCACAGATGCACGTTGCCGGCCTCGGGCTCGATGCCGAGCGAGGCATGCCAGGCGATGGTCTTCTCGAGCGCGGCGCGCGCGTTGCCGAGCGGGAGGCAGACGGCCTTCGGCCGGCCCGTCGTCGCGGACGTGTACGGCATGACCCGGCCGAGCTCGGTGACGTCGATCGGGCTGCGCGGCGCGCCCGCCGCGACCTCGGCGAGGCCGACGTAGCCCGGCGCGCGCCCGATCGAGACGTGCAGCCGCGCGCTGCGCGCGTCCTCGCGGATCTGCGCGAGCCGCCGCTGCCCGAGGCGCTCGTGCGCGACGATCACCGCCGCGCCCGAATCCTCGAGCACGAACGCGAGCTCGTCGCGCGCGAGGTGCCAGTTGACGGGCACCAGGCGAAGGCCCGCGGAGACGGCCGCGAGATGGACCGCCAGATACTCCGCGCAGTTCGGCGAGACGATCGCGACCGCCTCGCCCGTTCTCGCCCCGAGCGCGCGCAGCCCGTGCGCGGCGCCGTTCGCGAGCGCCGCGAGCCGGCCGCGCGGCCAGCGCTCGCCGCACGGATCGACGACGGCGAGCGCCTCGGGATCGCGCTCCGCGAAGCGGTGAAACGGCAGCGCGCTCACGGGCGCTCCTCCGCGATCTCCGGGCGCGGGCGCGCTGCGCACGACGGGCGGCGCCGCATGCTCGCGACCCGCTTGTAGGCGCTCGCGCCGAGCATCAGCCCCGGGACCCCGCCGGGCGCGAGGAAGAGCCCCACCGAGAGCTGCGGCAGCGGAGACTGCACGATCAACTTCCGCTCCTCGTCCGCGACGATCTCGACCGGGAGCCGGTGCTCGCCGTGCTCGATCTCGAGCGCGAGCCGGCCGTTCGCGAAGGACGCGCTCGCCCGGCCGCGGCCGGGCCCGACGTAGCGGCCCTCGAAGCCGGCGAGCTCGAGCTCGAACGACGGGGCGGGACGCCGCAGCGGCCTGCCGATGAGCATGGCGCAGATCGCGTCGAGCACGTGGTCGCGCAGGTGCGGCAGCATCGCGTTCATGCCGATTGCGACCGCGACGCGCTCCGCCGGTGCGAAGCGCACGGCGACGCACTGCCCGTACGTCAGCCCGTTGTGGCCGTATAGCCCGCCCGGAAACTCCGCGGCGCCGAGCCCGAACGCGATCGGCTGGAGCTCGCGGATGGGCCCGCCGAACGCCGCCGGCAGCCGTACGACGCCGTGCCGCAGCCTCTCCCGGCTCTCGTCCGACACCGGGCCCGCGCCCCGCTCGCCGGCGGACGGCGCGTCGCGGCCTGCGGGCAGCAGCGCGTGCGCGATCCGCGCGAGGTCCGCCGTCGACAGCGTGAAGTCCGAGAACGCCGGGTTCCAGAACGCGGACAGCGACGGGGCGCTCGGGATCGGCACGAAGCGGCCGGACGCGCGGTCGAGGTCGTGCCGGCCGGCCCAGAGCGGATCCTCGTGCGATGTTTCGAGCCGGCCCGGAGCGAGCCCGAGCGGATCGAGCAGCATCTCGCGGACGAGCGCGAGCGGCTCGCGGCCCGTCGCGCGCTCGAGTATTCGCCCGAGGAGCACGGCTTCCGTGTGCTCGTAGCTGAACACCGTGCCGGGCGGGAAGAGCTGCGGCGCGGCGCGCAGCAGCGCGATCAGGCCCGTCCAGTCGAGCTCGCGCATCGCGGGGTCGAGCAGATGGGTGCCGCGGTAGCCGCTCGTGTGCGACAACAGGTGCGCGATGCGGACCGTCGCGCCGTGGATCGTCCCGCGCAGCTCCGCGACGGGCTCGCCGATCGCCGTGTCGAGCGCAAGCCGGCCGCGCGCGGCGAGCTCGAGCGCGACGACGGCGAGCAGCAGCTTGATCGCGCAGCCGGCATGGAAGCGGTGCCGCGGGCTGAGGGGCGGGCCGCCGCGGCGGACGTGCCCCGCGGCGATGGACAGGTGCTCGCCGCCCGCGCGGACCGAGACGGCGATGCCGGGCACGCCGGTCTCGCGCACGACCCGCCCGAGAAAGGCCTCGACGCCGCTCGCGATCTCCGCGCGAGTGACGCTGACGGGCTTGCCGTTCCGTGGCATTTCGCTCATAGGCTCGCAACTCCTTCGCGCCGCATTCCGTTGCGGCGGAAGGCTATTTGAGCGATCGGCGCAAGCGGGCGCAGCCGCCGTTTCCGGCCGGTTCGACGAGAATCGCCGCGATCGCCTGAGTGCCGGGGCCGCTACGATGCCGCCGACGGAGGAGGCGAGGGCGGCGGACGTGAGCAGGTTGTTCCGCGCGGAGGTGCTCGAGGCGCGCAGGGCGAAGGCGGGCGCCATCGTGCTCGTCTCGCCGGTGTCGTGCCGGCTGCTCGGCGCGGTCGGCGTCGCGGCGGCCGCGGCGCTCGTCGCGTTTCTCGCGCTCGGCACGTATACGCGCCACGTCACGCTCGCGGGCCAGCTCGTGCCCGAGCGCGGCGTCATCGCGGTGCTCGCGCCGCAGCCCGGCACCGTCGTGCAGAGCCGCGTCGCGGAGGGCCGGCGCGTGGAGCCGGGCGACGTGCTGTTCGTGATCTCCGGCGAGCGGACGAGCGCGCTCGGCGAAACGCATGCGCTGATCGGCGAGCGGCTCGCGGCGCGGCGCCGCTCGCTGCGCGAGCAGCTCGACGAGCTGCGGGCGCTCGAGCTGTCGGAGGCGGCGGCGCTCGCGTCGCGGGCGCGCGCCCTCGAAACGGAGCTCGCGCGGGTCGCCGTCACGATCGACGCGCAGTCGGCTCGCATCGCGCTCGCGGAGGAGACCGCGCAACGCTACGCCGAGCTCCGCGCCGAGGGTTTCGTGTCGGCCGAGCAGCTCGTCGCGAGGCGCGAGGCGCTGCTCGATCAGCGCGCGAGGCTCGCCGGGCTCGAGCGCGAGCGCGCGCAGCTCGAGCGTCAGCGCGCCGAGGCCGGCGGCGAGCTCGACGATCTGCCGCTGCGCTACGCGCAGCAGAGGGCCGAGCTCGAGCGGGCGATCGCCGCCGTCGATCTCGAGGCCGCTGAGAACGAGGCGAGGCGGGCAGCCTCGGCCGTCGCCCCGGTCGCGGGTGTTGCGACGGCCGTCGTCGGCAAGGCCGGCCAGAGCGTCGACGCCGGCGCGCCGCTCGCGTCGATCGTGCCTCGCGGCTCGCGCCTCGTCGCGGAGCTGCATGCGCCGAGCGCGGCGATCGGCTTCATCGATCGAGGCTCGGAGGTGCTGCTGCGCTATTCGGCCTATCCGTACCAGAAGTTCGGCCACCATCCCGGCCGAGTCGCCGCCGTGTCGCGGGCGGCGCTGCCGGCCGAGGCGGCGGCCGGCCGCGAGCCCGTCTACCGCGTCGTGGTCGAGCTCGGCGCGCAGACGGTCGAGGTGTACGGCGAAGCGCGCCCGCTGCGGGCCGGGATGCAGGTCGAGGCGGACGTGAAGCTCGAGACGCGGCGCCTCTACGAGTGGGTGCTCGAGCCGCTCTACGCGATGAAGGTCCGCGCGTCCGGAAGCGGCGCGCCGTGACGGCCGATCGCCTGGACGCCGCCGCCGTGCCGAAGCGGGCCTTCGCCGCGGGTCACGCGGCGGGCGTCAGCGGCACGTTCGCGGCGCCGGCGACGAAGAGCGGGGCCGATGCGGCGTCGAGCTGCACGACCGCGAGCAGCTCGAGCGTGCGGTCCGCGGCCGCCGCGCGCACGACCTCGCCGACCTCGCGGCCGTCCGCCGTCACGACGGGCGTGCCGGGCGCCGGCGCCTCGCCGCCGGCCGCCGTGAAGCGCGTGAGCCGCCGCTTCACGGAGCCGAGGTGATGGAGCCGCGCAACGACCTCCTGGCCCGGATAGCACCCCTTGTCGAAGGCCACGGCGCCGAGGCGGTCGAGGTTCAGCATCTGCGGCACGTACCGCTCGGCGAGCGCGGAGCCGAGGCTCGGCAGGCCGGCACGGATCTCGGCCTGCGCGGCGTGCTCCGCCGAGCCGCGCGGAAGCTCCGCGCCGAGCCGGTCGAGCGCGGCCGCCTCGCCGACGACGTGCAGCAGCGCTTCGCTTTGCCTGAGCCACACGATGCCGTCCGCGCGGCATGCGGCGCCCGGCTCCGCGGCGAGCGCGATGCCGCGCGACTCGAGCAGGGGCGCCGCGTCGCCGATCACGGCCGCGACCGCGAGCGCGTCGTTCGGCTCGAAGGCGACGTCGCTGCGCAGCACGAAGATCCGCAGCTTCGCGAGCACGGCGTCGAGGCCGTCGCGCTCGGCGACCAGCAACGGCCCGTCTGCGCCGCGCACGATCCGAAACAGCGCGCGCACGCGTCCTTTCGCATCGTTCCATGCGGCGAGCGTGAAGCGGCCGTCCTCGACCGGCGGGTCGTTCGTGAGCTGACGGCGCAGGAAGTCGTACGCGTCCGCGCCGCGGACGTCGACGCCGCAAAGCCAGGGAACGGGGCAGTACAGTAAAGACGACGGACGCACAGGATCGAGCTCCTCATTGCGCGCTCGCGCGCAGCACAGCGCGCTGAACCGTCGCCGTTCGAGCCGACGCGCCCGCGCCGGTTCCGCAAGGGGCGGGCCTCATCGCGCTCGAAGCGAAAAGCCGCCTCGCGAACGGCCGACGTTTCTGGCACACTCTAGCCATGCTCCGCGGACACGAACAAGAGCCGGCCGAGCCGCAAGACGCCGCTCGGCCCGACCAGCCCCAGGCTGGCGAAAAGGCCGCTCAAGCTCCGCGTGAGATCGGCGGACCGAACGGGCCGGAGCCTACGCGCTTCGGCGATTGGGAGCGCGCCGGCCGCTGCATCGACTTTTGAACTGCTGATGAAGCTCGACTCGACTCGCGCTGCCTGCGGGCCCGAAGCGGCCTGCTTGCGCGTCCGTTGAAGGGAGGCTCGAGTTGAAGGGAGGATCGACGTTGAACGAGAGACCGTTGTCGCCGCACCTTTCGGCTTACGGCTGGTACATCACGAACACGCTGTCGATCCTCCACCGCGCGACGGGCCTCGTGCTGACGATCGCGGCCATCGGGCTCGCGTGGTGGCTGCTCGCGGTCGCCGGCGGCCCCGAGCGTCACGCCGCCGCGACGGGGCTGCTCGGCAGCGCATGGATGAAGCTGCCTCTCCTCGTGGTCGCGTTCTGCTTCTTTTACCACCTCTCGAACGGCATTCGCCATCTGGTCTGGGATTTCGGTTACGGCTTCGACCGCCGGCAGATTCGCCGCAGCGGCTGGACGGTGGTCGCCGTCGCCGTTGCGGCGACGCTGATCTACGGAGCCGTCGCGATCATCTGAGCTTGAAGGAGTGGCCTTGAATCTCGTTACGCCGCTGAATCGGGTATTGGGGCTCGGCTCCGCGAAGGGCGGAGTCGAGCATTGGTGGGTGCAGCGCGTCAGCGCCGCCGCGCTCGCGCTGCTCGGCCTGTGGTTCGCGTTCGCCGTCGCCTCGCTGGACGACTACGGGTACGCGACGGTGGTCGCATGGATCCAGCAGCCGGGGACCGGGGTCCTGCTGATCCTGACCGCGCTGACGGCGAGCTATCACTCGCATCTCGGCGTCCGCGTGGTCATCGAGGATTACGTCCACGACAACGGGACGAAGGTGATTCTGCTGACGCTGTCGACGTTCGTGCACGCGGCCATCGCGATCGCCGCGCTGTTCGCCACCCTGAAGATCGCTCTCGCGCCTGCGCCATGAGCCGCGATTACGAGTTCATCGATCACACGTACGACGTCGTGGTCGTCGGCGCCGGCGGCTCCGGGCTCCGCGCGACGCTCGGGCTGGCCGAGCAGGGTTTGAAGACCGCGTCGATCAGCAAGGTGTTCCCGACGCGCAGCCACACGGTCGCGGCGCAGGGCGGGATCAGCGCCGCGCTCGGCAACATGGGCGAGGACGACTGGCGCTGGCACATGTACGACACGGTCAAGGGCTCCGACTGGCTCGGCGACCAGGACGCGATCGAGTACATGTGCAAGGAGGCGCCCGCTTCCGTCATCGAGCTCGAGCACTATGGGGTGCCGTTCTCGCGCACGGAGGAGGGCCGAATCTATCAGCGGCCGTTCGGCGGCATGACGACGCACTTCGGCCAGGGCACGGCGCAGCGCACCTGCGCGGCGGCGGACCGCACCGGCCACGCGATGCTGCACACGCTGTATCAGCAATCGCTGAAGCACGAGGCCGAGTTCTTCATCGAGTTCTTCGCGATCGACCTGATCATGGTGGACGGCGAGTGCCGCGGCGTCGTTGCGCTCGAGCTCGCGACGGGCAGGCTGCACCGCTTCCGCTCCCGGATGGTCATCCTCGCGACCGGCGGGTACGGGCGTGCGTACTTCTCGTGCACGTCCGCGCACATCTGCACCGGCGACGGCAACGCGATGGTCGCGCGGGCCGGGCTGCCGCTGCAGGACATGGAGTTCGTGCAGTTCCACCCGACGGGCGTGTACGGCGCCGGCATGCTGATCACGGAAGGCGTGCGCGGCGAGGGCGGCTATCTCACGAACTCCGAGGGTGAGCGCTTCATGGAGCGCTACGCGCCGAATGCCAAGGATCTCGCGTCGCGCGACGTCGTCAGCCGTGCGATCACGATCGAGATCCGCGAGGGGCGCGGCGTCGGCAAGCACAAGGACCATGTCCATCTGCACCTCGAGCACCTCGGCCGCGACGTGATCGAGGAGCGGCTGCCGGGCATCGCCGAGACCGCGAGGATCTTCGCCGGCGTCGATGTGACGAAGGCGCCGATCCCGGTTCTGCCGACCGTCCACTACAACATGGGCGGCATTCCGACGAACTACATGGGCGAGGTCCTCGCGAAGAACGAGCGCGGCGAGGAGTACGTCGTGCCGGGGCTGATGGCGGTCGGCGAGGCCGCGTGCGTCTCCGTGCACGGCGCGAACCGGCTCGGGTCGAACTCGCTGATCGACCTCGTCGTGTTCGGGCGCGCCGCCGCCCGGCGCTGCGGCGAGCTGATCCGGCCGGGCGAGCGGCAGCCGCCGCTTCCGCCGGGTGCGGGCGACGAGGCCGTCGCGCGGCTCGACAAGCTGCGGCACGCGAACGGCAGCCTGCCGACCGCGAAGATCCGCCTGAATATGCAGCGCGTGATGCAGGATCACGCGGCCGTGTTCCGTACCGGCGAGTCGCTGCAGGAGGGCATCGACAAGCTCGAGAAGGTTTTCGCGTCGTTCGCCGACGTCGGCGTCACGGACCGCGGCCTGATCTGGAACACGGATCTCGTCGAGACGCTCGAGCTCGAGAACCTGCTGCTGCAGGCGATGGCGACGATCAAGTCGGCGCTGAACCGTACCGAGAGCCGCGGTGCGCAGGCGCGCGAGGACTATCCCGAGCGGGATGACGAGAACTGGCTGAAGCACACGCTCGCCTGGGTCGGCTCCGACGGGTCCGTGCGCTTCGACTACCGGCCGGTGCAGCTGAACACGTTGACGGACGAGGTCGAGCCGATTCCGCCGAAGGCGCGGACGTACTAAGGAAGGGGCAGCGAAATGGCGAAGTTTCGTCTACCGCGTAACTCGCAGATCAAGCCGGGTAAGGACCACGGCGGCCCGGAGGGCGCGAACGTGCGCACCTTCGAGATCTATCGATACGACCCGGCGTCGGGGGAGAACCCGCGCATCGACAAGTATCGCGTGGACATGGACGACTGCGGGCCGATGGTGCTCGACGCGCTGATCAAGATCAAGAACGAGGTCGATGCGACGCTGACCTTCCGGCGCTCCTGCCGCGAGGGGATCTGCGGCTCGTGCTCGATGAACATCGACGGCTCGAACACGCTCGCGTGCCTGAAGCCCGTCGAGGACGTGAAGAGCACGACGGTGAAAATCTTTCCGCTGCCGCACATGCCCGTCGTCAAGGACCTCGTTCCCGACCTGACTCAGTTCTATGCGCAGTACGCGCTGATCGAGCCGTGGCTGAAGACGAAGACGCCGCCGCCGGCCGACCGGGAGCGTCTGCAGTCGAAAGAGGATCAGGAGCGCATCAACACGCCGTCCGCCTGCATCCTGTGCGCGTGCTGCTCGGCCGCGTGCCCGAGCTACTGGTGGAACTCGGACCGCTATCTCGGACCCGCCGTGCTGCTGCAGGCGTACCGCTGGCTGGTCGACAGCCGCGACGAGGCGACGGGCGAGCGGCTCGACGCGCTCGAGGACCCGTTCCGGCTGTATCGCTGCCACACGATCCTGAACTGCACGAAGGACTGTCCGAAGAACCTGAACCCGGGCAAGGCGATCGCCGAGATCAAGAAGATGTTGATCGAGCGGCAGCACTGAGCCCGCCCGCGATGAGCATCGACGTCGGCCGGATACGCTGGCGGTCGCGCCGCGGCATGCGCGAGCTCGATGCGGTCCTGCTCGGATTTCTCGATCGTTCGTTCGAAAAGCTGAGCGACGAGGATAAGGCGGCGTACGCCGCACTTTTGGACCTGCCGGACCCGGAGCTGTACGATTACCTTGTCCGACGGCATGAGCCCGAGGACCCGGCCCTCGCCCGGCTCGTCGCAATCATCCGCGGCGAAGGCCCAGACTGATCCGCGAGATCCCGGCGGCGCGTGGCGCTTTTGCCCCGCGCCGTCCCGCGTCCTTGTGGTGTGGCACGGCGCGGTGCATGCGCTCGCCGCCGTCTCGATCTCGATCTCCGGCCTTGCGTGGCCGCTGAAGCTCGCGGCAGGGGTCGCTCTGCTCGCGCACGGCGCGCTGCGTCGTCCGGCCCGGCCGATGCCCGTGTGCCGGAACCCGGACGGCACCTGGTCGCTGCCCGCGCTCGGGCTCGACGGCCTCGCGCTGCGCCCGGGCACCGCCGCCGGCCCGTTCTGGGCGCGGCTCGCGCTCGGCGCGGAAGGCGCCCGAACCGTCACCGTCTTGCTGCTTGCCGATCAGCTCGGGCGCGAGGACTGGCGCCGGCTTCAGGCGGAGCTCCGGCGTCGGGCGCGGGCTGGCACGGTTCGAGCACGACAGGGCTGACCGTTTCATTTTAGAATGAGTCTCGATGATGCTACGGAGTGCACGCTCCGCTACCGGTCAGTCGCTCAATCCGGTGAGCGAACTTTTTGGTGAGGTATGCGGTCTACAGAAAGGCGTTTGACGGAACCCGGCGAAGCCCAAAAGTCGGGGAGCGGGGCATCCGATCTCGCTTTGATCAAACGCGTTCAACAGGGTGACAAGTCGGCCTTCGACTTGTTGGTCGTCAAGTACCAGCACAGGATCCTCAAGCTGATCATGCGGTACGTCAGAGACCCGTCCGAAGCGATGGACGTGGCGCAGGAAGCCTTTTTGAAGGCGTATCGTGCGGCGCCGTCGTTTCGCGGGGACAGCGCGTTCTACACGTGGCTGTATCGTATTGCGATCAACACCGCCAAGAACTATCTTGTCGCTGCTGGGAGACGGCCTACGCAGTTCGAAGTCGATTTGCAGGATCCCGAGCAGTATGAGTCCTTCGCCAAGCTTCGCGACCTCGATACCCCGGAAGGGCTGGCGCTGTCGGACGAAATTCGTGACGCGGTCAACAGCGCGATCGCGGATTTGCCGGACGATCTGCGCACGGCGATATTGTTGCGGGAGATCGAAGGCATGAGCTACGAAGAGATCGCTCAAACGATGGAGTGCCCGGTCGGGACCGTTCGATCGAGGATATTCCGCGCTCGGGAAGCGATAGATAAACGTATCGGTGCGCTGCTTCAATAACGACGACTATGAGCGAACAGATACACGACCAAGTATCGGCCTTCATCGACGACGAGTTGTCTGCTGAAGAAAGCGCTTTTCTGGTCCGTCGTTTCGAACGCGATCCGGAGTCGCGCAGCAAGCTCGTCCGTTACTCGCTCATCGGATCCGCGCTTCGCGGGGAGCTGCTGCAGCCGGATCCGGACATGCTGCGCCGCCGTGTCAACGCCGCGCTGAACGGCTTAGCCTCGGTGCCGAAGCCTGCCGCCGCGGCGATGCCGCCGCCCCGCGCGGCGGCGAATGCCCGCTGGGCGAATCCGGCCGTCGGTCTCGGTCTCGCGGCGAGCGTTGCCGTCGCCGCGCTGTTCACGGTCAGGGCTATGAACCAGGCGGACGGCTCGGCCGAGACGCCGACGCCGGTCATGTCCACGATCGTTCCGGCGGACTCGCCGCAGCAGGGCGCCAGCAGCGTCGTCGCGCCGCTGCCGCCGATCCGTCTCACGAACTACCTGCTGCATCACGGCGAATACGCCGGCCTCAGCCGAACGTCCGTGCACTCGACCGTCGTCGGCTCGATGGAGCAGCCGTTCATCATGGATACCGCCATGATCGACGACGCGCCGCCGCAGACGGAGGGTGGAGCCCGATGATGCCGAACGGTAGCGCGTGGGCCGGTTTGTCCTGCGCTTTTCTCGCTCTCATGATGGTGGATGCGAACGCGCAGGACGCGCGGGAATGGCTCGCGCGCATGAATCGCGCCGTCGAGGAGCTCAACTACGAAGGAACGTTCGTGCACGTGCGCGGAAACTATTCCGAGACGCTGCACATCATCCATCGCAATCACAACGGCCGCATATCGGAGCGGCTGGTATCGCGCGACGGCCCGGGACGCGAGTTCATCCGCGAGGAGGACGTCGTCAAGGTCATCCTGCCCGAGCAGCGGCTGGTGGTCATCGAATCGCGCCAGGAGGAAGGGCGGCTCGCGTCGGCATTGCCGAACTACTGCGCGGAGCTCGAGCCGCACTACGAGTTCACGCTCGGGCGCGGCACGCGGGTCGCGAATCGGCCCGTGAACGTTGTCTCGATCAAGCCCAAGGACGAGTTCCGCTACGGCTATACGCTGTACCTCGATCGGGAGACGGCGATGCCGTTGAAGTCGCTGCTGCTGAACGAGCGCGGCGAGATCATCGAGCAGATCGTCTTCACGCAGATTCAGATCTCGGACTTCATCCCTGCGTCGGCGCTGCATCCGGCGATCGACACCGAAGGCTTCCAGCACCTCGAGGCGGAGGCGCCGCAAACGGACGCCGTTCCGATCTCGACGCCCGAGTGGCGCGCATCGATGCTGCCGCCCGGCTTCAGGCTGTCCGCGGCGACGCAGAGCGCGATCGCAGGCTCCGAGTATCCGGTTTCGCATCTCGTGTACTCCGACTGCCTCGCGACCGTCTCGGTGTTCATCGAGGACCCGAAAACGAATGCCGAGGTGGGTGAGGGCTTCTCGAGCGCCGGCAGCACGAACGCCTATTCGAGAAAGCTGAACGGGCGCTCGGCGACGGTGATCGGCGAGGTGCCGCGGCAGACGGTGCGCTCGATCGCGTTGTCGTTGTCCGCGGAGTGAGCCGCGCCCCTCTGGCTGCCGACGCCATCGTCCGCTCCGTCGATGCGGACGGATACGTCGAGCTCGAGTTCGATCCGTTATCCCGCTGCGCCGGCTGCGCCGGAATGTGCACGTGGACTCGCCGCGACGCCGCGGCAGGCTGCCGAATCCGCTTGCCGTCGAGCGTCCCGGTGGAGCCGGGGACGCGCGTTCGCGTGAGCCTGCCGGCCGATCGGGTGCTGTCGGGCGCTCTCCTGCTGCACGGCCTGCCGCTCGCCGCGCTGCTCGGCGGCGGCGCCGGCGGGGCTGCGCTGACCGGATCGGATGCCGGGACGCTGGCGGGCGCGCTGATCGGGCTCGCGGCCGCGGCGCTCGCGACGCGAGGGCTGCGGCAGCGGGCGGAGCGCGCGACGCTCGCTCGGGCGACGCTGGAGCCGCGCCGGTAATGCGGCCGACGAGGACGCTGACGCTCTACAGCCGCCCGGGATGCCATCTCTGCGAGCATCTCGAGACGGAGCTGCACGAGCTGCTGCGGGGCCGGGACGTCGCGGTCAGGATCGTCGACATCACGGAGGACCCGGAGCTCGAGCGGGAGTACCTGATCCGGATCCCGGTGCTCGCGGACGGGCCGACGGAGCTTTCCGAGTATCCGCTCGATCGGGGGCGCGTGGAGCGCTGGCTCGCCGGGGGCTGAAGCCTCGGCTCTGCGCTTTGACGCCGGCTGTTCGAAGAGAAGAGAAGACGGGTTCCGTAGCGTCCGGCGGCAGGGGGCGCGCCTTCGATGCTCTTCCCGCGTGCCGCCGAAAGAGCACATCGAAGACGCGCCCTCACCGCCGACGTCACGGAGCGGAAGGTCCCCCTTACGGGGGCTGGAGGGCGGTAAGGAAGGGGAGCGCGGCGCCGCTATAATGCGCCGTCCCACGCCCCGCCCCCGGGAAATAGATGGAACGGATTCGCAACTTCTCGATCATCGCGCACATCGATCACGGCAAGTCGACGCTCGCCGACCGCCTGATCCAGCTGTGCGGCGGCCTCGCCGATCGCGAGATGGCCGATCAGGTCCTCGATTCGATGGACCTCGAGCGCGAGCGCGGGATCACGATCAAGGCGCAGGCCGTCTCGCTGCGGTACAAAGCGCGCGACGGCGAAACTTATCTGCTCAATATCATCGACACGCCGGGACACGTCGACTTCTCCTACGAGGTCTCCCGCTCCCTCGCCGCGTGCGAGGGCGCGCTCCTCGTCGTCGACGCGAGCCAGGGCGTCGAGGCGCAGAGCGTCGCGAACTGCTACACCGCGATCGAGCAGGGGCTCGAGGTCCTGCCGGTCATCAACAAGATCGACCTGCCGACCGCAGACCCCGAGCGCGTGATCCGCCAGATCGAGGACATCATCGGCATCGAGGCGCAGGACGCGCTGCGGATCAGCGCGAAGACCGGCCTCGGCGTCGAGGACCTGCTCGAGCGGATCGTCGAGCGCATCCCGCCGCCGAAGGGCAGCCCCAGCGAGCCGCTGCAGGCGCTCATCGTGGACTCCTGGTTCGACAGCTACGTCGGCGTCGTCTCGCTCGTGCGCGTCGTGAACGGCACGATCTCGAAGGGCGACCGTATCGTCGTGCACTCGACCGGCCGCCGCTATCTCGTCGATCGAGTCGGCGTCTTCACGCCGCGGCCGAACGAGCGTGAGACCCTGTCGGCCGGCGAGGTCGGCTACCTCATCGCGTCCATGAAGGAGATCGACGCGGCGCCGGTCGGCGATACGATCGTCTCCTCCGACCAGCGCGACGTGCCGCCGCTGCCGGGCTTCAAGCGCGTGCGCCCGCGGGTCTTCGCGGGCCTCTTTCCCGTCGTGTCGGACGACTACGACGCATTTCGGCAGGCGCTGCAGAAGCTCGCGCTGAACGACTCCGCGCTGACCTTCGAGCCCGAGACGAGCGCCGCGCTGGGCTTCGGATTCCGCTGCGGCTTCCTCGGCCTGCTGCACATGGAGATCGTCCAGGAGCGGCTCGAGCGCGAGCACGGCCTGTCGCTGATCTCGACCGCGCCGACGGTCGTCTACGAGGTCGAGACGCACGACGGCGAGATCCGCAAGATCGAGAACCCGTCACAGCTGCCGCCGCCGACGAAGATCAAGGAAATTCGCGAGCCGATCATCCTCGCGAGCATCCTCGTGCCCCAGGAGTATCTCGGGGCGGTCATCACGCTGTGCATCGAGAAGCGGGGGACGCAGCGCAAGCTCCAGTACCTCGGCGGCCAGGTCTCCCTCGAGTTCGAGCTGCCGCTCGCCGAGGTCGTGCTCGACTTCTTCGATCGGCTCAAATCGGTGAGCCGCGGCTACGCGTCGTTCGACTATCAGTTCCTGCGGTTCGATCCCGCGCCGCTCGTCAAGCTCGACATCCTGATCAACAAGGAGCGGGTCGACGCCATGTCGATGATCGTCCACCGCGAAGACGCCGAGCGCAAAGGACGGCAGCTCGTCGAGACGCTGCGGGAAGTGATTCCGCGCCAGCAGTTCGAGGTCGCCGTGCAGGCCGCGATCGGCAGCCAGATCGTCGCACGCAGCACGGTGAAGGCCTATCGCAAGGACGTGACCGCCAAGCTGTACGGCGGCGACGTGACGCGCAAGCGCAAGCTGCTGGAGAAGCAAAAGGCCGGCAAGCGCCGGATGAAGCAGATCGGCTCGGTGGAGATCCCGCAAGAAGCCTTCCTCGCCGTGTTGCAGGCGGATAAGAAATAACCAATACTGGATGACTTCTGCTCGCCCGACACCCCTGATTCACGAAGGAAAAGTCCGTTGGATTTCGCACTGATTCTCGTCGTGGCGACGTTCGTCACCGGCCTCATCTGGGCCGTCGACGCGCTGGTATTGAAGCGCTTGCGGGCGGCACGCGCGGGCGAAGGGGCGGCCGTCCGGGAGCCCGTCGTCGTCGAGTACGCAAAATCCTTCTTCCCGGTGTTGTTGCTGGTCCTGCTGCTGCGCTCGTTTCTGTTCGAGCCGTTCCGTATCCCTTCCGGCTCGATGATGCCGACGCTTCTCGAAGGCGATTTCATTTTTGTGAACAAGTTCGTGTATGGGCTTCGCCTTCCGGTCCTTAATAAGAAAATCCTGGAGCTCGGCGAGCCTGAGCGCGGCGATGTGATCGTGTTCAGGCTGCCGTCGGACCCGGCGGTCAACTACATCAAGCGGGTCGTCGGGTTGCCCGGCGACGTGGTGCATTACGATCGGGGCACGAAGCAGCTGACGATCAACGGAGAGAAGATCCCGCTCGAGATCATCGGTCCGTATCCGGAGGATCCGGGCCTGCTCCTCGCGAAGGAACGTCTCGGCGATGGAGAGCACGAGCTGCTCCTGACGCGAGGCGCGCAGAGCCGCGGCGGGACCTACGAGGTGCCGAAAGGGCACTACTTCGTCATGGGCGACAACCGGGACAACAGCCGAGACAGCCGCTTCGAAGGGGTGGAGTTCATACCGGAGTACCGCCTCGTCGGCCGCGCCGAGCGCATCTGGATGAACTGGCGTTCGCCTAGCGAAGGGGGGCCGCAGTGGAGCCGCATCGGCAAGGGTATCGAATGACCGGCGTCCCGACGCGCCGCAGTCAAGCCGGCATCACGGTCATCGGCTTTCTGATTCTCGCGGCCTTGTTTGGCATCGTGGGCTACGGCGGGCTCAAGCTCGTTCCGCTCTACATGCAGAACATGAGGCTGTCCAAGGTGCTCGACGACGTCCGGCAGGAGCTCGACGGCAGAAACGCGACGGCCGGCCAGATCCGTACCGCGTTGTCCCGCCGCTTCGACGTCGAGGGCATACAGCTTCCTGCGGAGAGTGTTAAGATCAACCAGGCCCGAAACGGCTACGAAGTCAGCATCCAGTACGACAACCGCACGCCATACATCGCAGATATTTGGTTCCTCGTGACGTTCGACAAGAAGGTCGAGATCAGAAGGTGACCGATCGGTCCCGGTGGGCCGAGACGTATCTGCAACATCGTTTCGAAGACCCGGAGCTGCTCGAGCTCGCACTGACGCACCGCAGCGCGTCGAAGCGAAATAACGAGCGCCTCGAATTCCTCGGCGACGCATTCCTGAATTTCGTCATTGCGCGGCGTCTCTACGCGATGCGCCCGGAGGACAACGAGGGCGACCTGAGCCGCGCCCGTGCGTCCCTCGTGAACCAGGCGACGCTCGCGGCCGTCGGACGCGAGATCGGGATCGACAAGCAGCTCGTCCTCGGCCGCGGCGAGCTTCGCTCGGGCGGCGCCCACCGCGCGGCCGTGCTCGCCGACGCGCTCGAGGCGGTGGTCGGCGCGGTGCTGCTCGACGGGGGGACCGAGGCCGCGGAGCGGCTCGTCGACAGGCTGTTCGCCGACCGTTTCGAGCAGCTTCCGCAGTCGGCGGAGCTCAAGGACCCGAAGACCCGCCTGCAGGAGTGGCTGCAGGGGCGCGGCCTCACGTTGCCCGTGTACCGCGTCGACTCGGTCCGCGGCCGGGAGCACGAGCAGGTCTTCACGGTCGTCTGCGAGGTCGGGGAGCGGGATGCGAGAACGATCGGCCAGGGGCGGAGCCGGCGCCTCGCGGAGCAGGAAGCGGCCGCATCGATGCTCATGGAGTTGACGCGTGACGAGCAATGACGCCCGCCCGCCCGGGCCACCGCAGGACGCCGGCGGGGAGGACGGCGGCGAAAGCGCGGCGCCGCGGGACGGCGATTCCGAGAGCTGGTCGGGGTACGTCGCGATCGTCGGCCGGCCGAACGTCGGCAAATCGACTCTGCTGAACGCGCTCGTCGGCGAGAAGATCAGCATCGTCACCCCGAAGCCGCATACGACGCGGCACCGGATCCTCGGCATCCTGAACCGCAACGGGAGCCAGGCCGTGTTCGTCGACACGCCGGGTCACGCCGCCCGGTCGGAGCGCGCGATGCACAGGCTCATGGCGCGCGTGATCCACCAGGCGATCGAGGACTGCGACCTGATCCTGCTCGTGGTGGATGCGCGCAGGCTGACGGACGAGGACGAGAAGCTCGCGGAGCTCCTTCGGCCGCGCTTCGACCGCACGCTGCTCGTGCTGAACAAGATCGATCTGCTGAAGCCGCGCTCGCGGCTGCTGCCGATCCTCGACGACGTCGCGAAGCGATATCCGTTCGCGGCGTTCGTGCCCGTCTCGGCCACCCGCCGCGAGAATCTCGACGTGCTGCTCGGGGAGCTCTTCTCGAGGCTCCCGCCCGGGCCGCCGCTCTTTCCTCCGG
>Ga0079224_100000672_pt1 | contig 35160 bp, 28 predicted proteins | sample Stecom2015_FD_80414 | JGI IMG/M metagenome (GOLD analysis project Ga0079224, IMG submission 80414) | Agricultural soil microbial communities from Utah to study Nitrogen management - Steer compost 2015 | ecosystem: Environmental > Terrestrial > Soil > Agricultural land | place: USA: Utah... | reverse complement strand
TTCGTCGAAGGCATATATCGCCCGCTATGCCTTGGGCCGTGACTATCACAAAGTAATTCGCAAACGGCTGCAACAATTGGCGGATCGTATTCAGGATGCTGCAGGCAACTTCGGGTATCGGGCCTTCGTGGATAGCGGCCCTGTTCTGGAACGCGCCTTTGCGGAAAAGTCAGGATTGGGATGGATCGGCAAAAACACTATGCTCATCAATCGCCGTGCGGGATCCTGGTTTTTTCTCGGGGAGCTCTATATCGGCCTGCCCCTGCCCGTGGACACCCCGGCACAGGCCAATCAGTGCGGCAGCTGCAGCGCCTGCCTGGCCATCTGCCCCACCAAGGCCTTTCCCGCGCCCTATGTCCTGGATGCCCGGCGCTGCATCTCCTACCTGACCATCGAGCACCAGGGGGCCATCGCCGAGGAATTGCGTCCGCTGATGGGCAATCGGGTCTTCGGCTGTGACGACTGCCAGGCCATCTGCCCCTGGAACCGCTACGCCCAGGTCACTGGCGAGGGGGACTTTCAGCCCCGCCACGGCCTCCAGGACAGCGACCTGGTCACCCTCTTTCGCTGGCGTGAGGCGGAGTTTGAGGAGAAAACCGCCGGCTCACCCCTGCGCCGGATCGGCTTCCAGCGCTGGCGCCGCAACCTGGCGGTGGGGCTGGGCAACTCCGGCAACCCGGCACTGGCGGTTCCCGCGCTGGAAGCCGAGCGGCATCAGAGCTCGCCACTGGTGCACGAGCATATCACCTGGGCCCTGCGCCAGCTGGCGCTGCCGCCGGCACAGCGGCCCCCCACCAAGCCCTTCCCCGACATCATTGTCCGCGATAGCGACCTCTCAGAAAGCTGATGCAACGGGCTGCCTTCATTGGCCCGGTGGCGATCAAAGGCTGCCGTCCGGGGCGGGTCTTCGCCACCCTATCCAGCGGGGAGGCCCGAAGCGCTGGGCGGGGCGCCCGCGGGAGAGGTATTTGCGGCGTGTAGCGCAAGGCCTCTGCCGGGAGGCCGGCGGGGTTTCGACGTTCAGCACGGCAAGCCACTCGCCATTCGGGCGTGATCCCCTTTTGCTCCGGCCCTCGGGTTTGGGGTTATAATCGAGCGCTGCCCGGCGGCGAGCGTCACTCGCCGCCCCGGGCTCCGTCCGGGCCTTTGGCGCCCGGCTCAGTGGCATCCCTCAGGGACGGGAACTCCCCGCAAGGCAACGAGGCATCATGATCCCAGTCATTCTCTCCGGCGGTTCCGGTTCCCGGTTGTGGCCCCAGTCGCGCCGCGAATACCCCAAGCAGTTTCTGCCCCTCGCCGACCCCGGGCACACCATGATCCAGCAAACCGCGCTGCGGCTGGCGGGGCTGAACACCTTTGCCCCCATTGTGGTGAGCAATGAGCACCACCGATTTATCGTCGCCGAGCAACTCAACCAAATCGGCGTCACCCCGGACGCCATCCTCCTGGAGCCCTGCGGCCGCAACACCGCCCCCGCGGTGACCCTGGCCGCGCTCCACGCCAGCCGCCACCACGACGACCCCCTGCTGCTGGTGCTGCCCGCGGACCATGTGCTGGCGGACATCCCCGCGTTTCACCAGGCGGTGACCACCGCCGCTGCCGCCGCCCGCCGCGGCCTGCTGGTGACCTTTGGCATCGTCCCCCACAGCCCAGAAACGGGCTTTGGCTATATCCACAGGGGCCAGGCGATGGCCGACCTGGAGGGGGTCCACAGCGTCGGCCGCTTTATCGAGAAGCCCCCCCTGGCCACAGCCGAGGCCTATCTGGCGGAGGGGGGCTACTACTGGAACAGCGGAATGTTCCTGTTTTCGGCGAACAGTTTTCTCGCCGAGATCGGCCGCCTCAACCCGGATATCCTCCGCCAATGTGAGCTGGCCCTGGACGGCGCCAGCGGCGATCGGGACTTCACCTGGCTCGACGGCGAGGCCTTTGCCCAGTGCCCCGAGGACTCCATCGACTACGCTGTAATGGAGAAAACCGCCACCGCCGCCGTGGTGCCCCTGGATGCGGGCTGGAGCGATGTCGGCTCCTGGCAGAGTCTGTGGGATATCCAGCCCAAGGACCGCCAGGGCAATGTCTGCCAGGGCGAGGTGATCACCATCGACAGCCACAACTGCCTGCTGTCCGGCGACAAGCGGCTGATCGCCGCCGTGGGGGTGGACGACCTGGTGATCGTCGATTCCGACGATGCGGTGCTGGTTACCCGCCGGGACCGCTCTCAGGACGTCAAAAAGGTGGTGGCCTCCCTCGAGGCCAGGGGCTGCAGCAAGCACCTGGTACACCGCAAGGTATTCCGGCCCTGGGGACACTACGACTCCATCGACGCCGGGGACCGCTTCCAGGTCAAGCGGATCACCGTCAAGCCGGGGGAAAAGCTGTCCCTGCAGATGCACCACCACCGCGCCGAACACTGGATCGTGGTGCGGGGCACCGCCAAGGTCACCTGCGGCGAAAAGGTGCTGCTGCTGAGCGAAAACCAGTCCACCTACATCCCCCTGGGCACCGCCCATCGCCTGGAAAACCCCGGCAAGGTGAACCTGGAGATCATCGAGGTGCAAAGTGGCTCCTACCTGGGGGAAGATGATATCGTGCGCTTTGACGACTCCTACGGACGCATCAGCTGATGACGATGCCGGAATACCCCGAGAAAATCCGTGTTCTCCACGTCTACCGGACCTATTTTCCGGACACCCAGGGCGGTGGCGAGGAAGTTATCCGCCAGGTCTGCCACAACACCCGGGCATTCAATATCGAGAGCCGGGTCTTCACCCTCAGCAAGCAGCCCTCGCCCACGCCCCTGGCGCGGGAGGAAGCCCTGGTCTTCCAGGGCAAGCGCCATCTTGAAGTCGCCTCCTGCGGCATTTCCTTCAGCGCCCTGTCGGCGTTCCGCGAACTGGCGGCGTGGGCGGATATCCTCCACTACCATTTTCCCTGGCCCTACGGCGACCTGCTCCACTTGCTGGGGGGTGAGGCCACCCACAAGCCCACCGTCATCAACTACCACTCCGATGTGGTGCGACAGCGAGCGCTGTATTTTTTTTACCGGCCGCTGATGGGCAGGTTTCTGGCCCGGGTGGATCGCATCGTCGCCACCTCTCCCAACTATGTCGCCAGCAGCGCCCTGCTAAGTCGGCACCAGGATAAAGTCTGCGTTATTCCCATCGGTCTCGACCAGGCAAAAATCCCCGCCGCCAACCCCGAACTGGTGGCGCGCTACCGCCGGGACCACGGCGACAATTTTCTCTTTTTTGTCGGCGTGTTCCGCTACTACAAAGGCCTCAGATTCCTCCTCGAGGCGGCCGCGGCCACCAGGGCCAATATCGTGATCGCTGGCTCCGGCCCGGAGGAGCAGTCCCTGAAGTCCTACGCCAGCCGTCATCGCCTCGCCAATGTGCGCTTTGTCGGCCGCATCAGCGACGAAGAGAAAATGTCTTATCTGGCCGCCTGCAGAGCCCTGGCTTTTCCCTCCCATCTGCCGTCGGAATCCTTTGGCATCTCCCTGCTGGAGGCCGCCCTCCAGGGCAAGCCAATGATCAGTTGCGAAATCGGCACCGGCACCAGCTACGTCAATATCGACGGCGAAACCGGCCTGGTGATCCCCCCCGCCAACCCGGAAGCGCTCGCCAGGGCCATGAACGCACTGGCGGACGATGGCGCCCTGGCCCAACGCCTGGGGGCCAATGCCAGAAGCCGCTACGAAGACCTGTTTACCGGTGCCGCCATGGGCAAGCAGTACGCCGACCTCTACCACAGCCTGTTGCTGGCCAACCCGGAAAGCGCCAGGAGGTAGCATGGCCTACTGGCAGATTGGGGCGGCGGGCCTGGTGTCCCTCGCGCTGACCTGGGTGATGCTGGCTGCCGCCCGACGCCATCACTTTGTGGACACCCCCAACACCCGCAGCTCTCACCACCGCCCCACCCCCAGGGGCGGTGGCCTGGCCTTTGCCCTGGTGATCTCCGCCGGCTTGGGATGGCTGGCCTGGCACGGTCCGGCGCCGCTGTCTGCAGCCCTCACTGTGCTCGCCCTGGGCGGGTTGCTGATAGCTCTCTGCGGTTTGGTGGACGACCTCAGGGGCCTGGGGGCACTGCCGAGGCTTGTCCTCCAGCTCGCAGCCGCGGCGGCACTGGTCTACAGCCTGCCCTCTGTCCCAGACCCACTGCACCCCTATGTCACCCTGCCGCCCCCCGTGACCGGCCTGCTGCTGGTGGGACTGGTGGTGTGGACCATCAATCTCTACAACTTTATGGACGGCAGCGACGGCATCGCCTGTCTCCAGGCCCTGCTGGCCTGCGGCACCGCGGCTGTGCTCGACGGTATCGCCTGGTATCCCGGCCAGCTGGGTCTGGCGGCACTGTGGACGGCGGCGGCGGTGGCGGGGTTCGCGGTGTTCAATGCCCCCCCGGCGAAAATCTTTATGGGGGATTCCGGCAGCGCCTACCTGGGCTTTGTGCTCATCGGCCTGGCGGTGGTGGACAGCACGGCCGCCAGCGACGCCCTGTGGCTGTGGCTGATTCTCTTGGCCTGGTTTGTCAGCGACGCCAGTGTCACTCTGGTGACCCGCATCCTTCGCGGCGCGAGCTTCCTGGAACCCCACCGCAGCCATGTCTATCAACTTCTGCTGCGACAGCTGGAAGAGGCTGCCGCCGCCAGGGGGGATGATCGGGATCGGGGGAGAACCCGGGCCCACAGGCTGTGCCTGGCGGCGGTGAGTGGCGTTTTTGTGTTGTGGCAACTGCCCCTGGCGCTATTGTTGGCGGGCCAGTGGCTGACCGCCCCGACGGCTATCGCCCTGACTTACCTGCCCCTCTGCGCCGCCGCCATCCTCGCGGGGGCAGGTGGTGAGCGGCTGTTTCCCTATTCCGCCAGACGGAAAAAGCACTCCCGGTAGTAGGCGAGTTCGGCAATGGAGTCGATGATGTCGTCCAGGGCGAGGTGGCTGCCCTTTTTGCGGAAGCCCTCCAGCAGTTCGGGACGCCAGCGGCGGGCAATCTCCTTGACGGAACTGACATCCAGATTGCGGTAGTGGAAAAACCCCTCCAGATCCGGCATCTGACGGGCCAGAAAGCGCCGATCCTGGCAGATGGAGTTGCCGCACATGGGAGAAAAGCCGGCGTCGACCCAGGGGGCGAGAAACGCCAGGGTCTCGGCCTCGGCCTCGGCGGTGGACACCTGGCTGTTGCGCACCCGGGCGGTGAGGCCGGACTGGCCGTGCTGGCGGGTGTTCCAGTCATCCATACCCTCCAGGATATCGTCCCCCTGGTGGATGGCAATCACCGGGCCCTCGGCCAACAGGTTGAGATGCCTGTCGGTGACCACGGTGGCAATTTCGATAATCACATCGTTGTCGGGATCGAGCCCGGTCATTTCCAGATCGATCCAGATCAGGTTGAGGGCATCTTTTGCGGGGTTGCTAAGGGTCATTCTTCTTCCTTGTTTTGCTCCCGCTCAAGCAGGAGCTTGGAGATTCTCAGTTGGGATTCCAGCTGTCGGCGCTGGGCTTCCACATCCACCTGTTGCGGGTCGGCGTCCTTGAGGGCAGCGATCTGCTCCTTGAGGTCGGCACCCTTCTCCTCCAGCAACTGAATGCGTCTGGCCTTGTTGGCCTTGTCAAACAACAGGGACTCGGGAAAGATCTCCGCCACACTGAGCTCAGTGGTGAACTCGCCACCCCGGGGAATAAACTGCCGGTCCGGCGCCACCACCCGCTGATTCTGGAACACCGGGGAGACAATCTCCACCCCTGCGCCGTGGAGCACATCGAGAATGCAGGCCTTGAACCCGGATTTTCTGCTCAGCAATTGCTGGACATCGGGGCAAAAACCCACCGCCTTGTAGGTGATGGAAAAATCCCCCAGCTCGAGAATCTGGACAAAGGGATCTTCCAGCTCCGCCGCCAGGGCCGCCTCCTTGAGCAGGGACTCCACCTTGCGGTGGGGTACATCATAGCCCAGGGAGATCAAACAGTTGATGGCGGTGCCCGAGGATCTCACCACCTTCACCGGGTTGGTGGCGAGAAACATATTGGGCAGGGTGATCAGGTCGCGATCCTCCGACTGAATTTCGGTATGAAACAAGTTGCGCTCGGTGACCTTGCCAAAGAAAGCACCGGCTTCGATAAAATCCCCCGGGCTAAAACTTCTCACCGCCCGCAGCATCAGGCCGGCCATGATGTTGGCGACAAAGGTGGTGCTCGCAAACGCCACCAGCGCGGTGATCACCAACCCCAGCAGGCCAAAGAGCTCGGCCCGCAGGGAGTCGTCGACGGGCAGGCTGAGAATCACGGCGATGGCCGCGGCAATGGACAGGGCGATCATCCCCAGCTGGCTGAGCAGCGGGTGGCGCTCGGCAGTTTTTTTGTTGCGGATCAACTGGCGATCGGCAAACCACAGCACAACCACGGCCAGTGCCAGGGTTGCCAGCAGGGGACCGAGAGAGATAATGCCATCAACAGATATATTCATGCGCCCCAGAGTAGGCCCGGCGATATAACATCGCCTGATTATGCTATATCCTCACCCTTTTATCAGCAGTATTTACCGGCCCCCCCATGAGCAAACGCAAACTCAGCCTCCAGCAGCAGCGCAGGATCGCCTCTTCGCAGCAGCGCGCGCGACCCGGCACCGACAAAACCGAAAGTGATTTCGAGCTGGGAGAGCCGCGACAGGGTCTGGTGATCACCCGCTATGGCAAACAGGCGGACGTGCTGGCCGCGGCTGGCGAACCAGGGGACAGGCCGCAGCGCTGCCACATCCGCGCCAATATCCAGGATGTGGTTACCGGCGACAAGGTGATCTGGCGCGCTGGCGAACCCACCGGGGTGATCGAGGCGGTGCTGCCCAGAACCAGCCTGATGTCCCGCCCCGACTACCGGGGTGTGCTGCGCCCGGTGGCGGCCAACGTCACCCAGATGGGCATTGTTCTTGCTCCAGAGCCCCAGCCCCATCAGAACCTGATCGACCGCTACCTGGTGGCGGCGGAAGAGCTGGGCATCAAACCCCTGTTGATTTTCAACAAGCTGGATCTGCTGGACAACGGCGACGGCAGTATCGAACAGCTCCTGGCCCTGTACCGCCAGCTGGAATACCGAATGGTCAAGGTTTCCGCCGCCCAGGCCCTGGGCTTGGAGCACCTGCGGGAGTGCCTGCGGGGAGAGACCACGGTCCTGGTGGGCCAGTCGGGTGTCGGCAAGTCCTCCCTGCTCAACCGCATCTATCCCGGCGCGAAGGCCATCACCGGGGATCTGTCGAAGATCGCCAAGGGCCGCCACACCACCACCGCCGCCAGCTACTATCTGCTGCCCTCCGGCGGCAGCCTGATCGACTCCCCGGGAATCCGCGAGTTTGGTCTGTGGCATTTGGAGCGGGAACAGATCGCCCGGGGTTTCGCCGAGTTCCGGCCGTTTCTGGGGGGCTGTAAATTCCGCGACTGCCGCCATTTCAACGAACCCGAGTGTGCCATCCTCGGCGCCGTGAGCGAGGGCCGGATAAGCCGCGCCAGGCACCTCAGTTATCAGCAGATCGTCAACGACCTGCTGGGTTAAACTATCGCCCCCCCCAATCGAGGACCCACCACCATGCCCCACCACCACCAGCACCTGATCGAACCCGCGGAGCTGGCCGACCTCACTGGCCCCGTCCTGCTGGTCGACCTGTGCAGCGATCGACAGTATCAGCAGGGCCATATTCCCGGCGCTGTCCATGTCTCTCCCGCAGAACTGGTGGCTGGCCGGCCCCCGGTCCCCGGGCAACTGCCGGACCAGCACCGCCTTGGCGAACTGTTCTCCCGCATCGGTCTCGAGGAAGGCACCACTGTGGTGGTCTACGACGACGAGGGCGGCGGCTGGGCCGGGCGCATGGCCTGGACCCTGGATGTGATCGGCCACCGCAACTGGCGCTACCTGAACGGCGGCCTTCAGGCGTGGCTACTGGAAGGCCGGCCCCTGGAAACCACGCCTGTGACGGCTCGGGCCGCACCCCGTGACATCGAAATCCACAGGGCAGCCATCGCCGAGGCCGAGGAAATCATGGCCCGCCTGGGGGATGGGGAGTTGCTGGTCTGGGATGCCCGCAGTCGCGGCGAGTACGAGGGCAGCAAAGTGGTGGCCAAGCGGGGCGGCCATATCCCCGGCGCCATCCACTGCGAGTGGACGGACCTGATGGACCCCGCCCGGGGCCTGCGCATTCGCGGCGACGCCGCCGCCATCCTCGCCGCCAAGGGGTTGACCCCGGACAAGGAAATCGTCACCCACTGCCAGAGCCACCACCGCTCGGGCTTTACCTATCTGGTGGCGAGAGTCCTCGGCTATCCCCGGATCCGCGCCTATCCCGGCTCCTGGGGAGACTGGGGCAACAGGGCCGACACCCCGGTGGAGTCGGGGCTCTGACATTGACTGCAACAAGACACCGGCAAGGAATTCACTGAATGGCAAATCATCGCGACGAACTTTTTACTGCCCTGCAGCGCCTGCTGCCCCAGCACTGTTGCTCACGCCTGCTGGGCAAGCTGGCGGATAGCGAGCGGCCCTGGTTGAAAAACCGCCTGATTGCCCTTGCCATGGGCCACTACGGCATCGACCTGGCGGAAGCGGAAATCACCGACCCCACGGCCTACCCCTCGTTCAATGCCTTTTTTACCCGCCACTTGCGCGCCGATGCGCGGCCCGTGGATCTGGCGCCTGCCACCCTGGTGGCCCCGGCAGACGGCGCCCTCAGCCAGCTCGGCGCGGTTTCCGAAGGGCGCATTTTCCAGGCCAAGGGCCATTGTTTCAGCGCCGCGTCGCTGCTCGCCTGTAGCGGCGACACCGCCGCCCGCTTCGCGTCCGGCTCCTTTGCCACTGTGTACCTGGCCCCCAGGGACTATCACCGGGTCCATATGCCCTACCCCGGGAAGCTCCTCGAGGCCCACTATATTCCCGGCGCCTTGTTTTCCGTCAACAGCGCCACCACCAGCCAGGTGGACCAATTGTTCGCCCGCAACGAGCGCCTCAGCTGCGTCTTCGCTACGGACCGGGGATTGCTGGCAGTGGTGCTGGTGGGCGCGCTCTTTGTCGCCGGCATCGAGACCGTATGGGAAGAGCGCTATGTGCCCGGCAAAGTGCACCATCGCCACTTTGACGAACCCCTGACATTCGCCAAGGGGGACGAACTGGGAGCCTTTAGATTCGGCTCGACGGTGATTGTGGTCAGCGAGGCCCCCCTCACCTGGGACGCCAGCTACGGCCCCGGGTCAGGGTGCAAAATGGGAGGGGCTTTGGGAGTGTTTGCCTAGAAGCCGGAAAACTGGCCGACAGCGACAACGCCCGCCGGCACAATGTATGTAGACCTGGATTGAGGCTATTGGGGAAATCGAAATCCCGCCCCCAGAGCAAGGCCTGAAAAAGTCAGCTGAACAACTTGTCCCGCAACCTGGCAAACACCCCGGATTTTCCCGCCTCCTGGGGCTGGCGCATTTCGGCGTGGATATAGGCGGTGGATATGGCATCGAAATCCACATCGTAGGCGGTGGGCTCAAGGTCCCTGGCGATGGCCAGTTTGGGGACGTTCATAACATTGTCGCGGCCGCTCGCCAACAGCTTGCGCCTGGCTTCCTGCTCATCCTTGAGATCGATGAAAAGACAGTTGTTGCCCAGCGAGGGGGTTGCGCGATCCAGCACCGCGACGGTGGGGGACAGCCGCGACTCCGGATCCTGCTCGAGGATGATTCCGAGATCACCCGTGGTCAGTTCCACCATGGTGCCGGTGGGGTACAGGCCGATGGATTGGATAAACTTCACCACCAGATCTTCCTGGAACTCCTTGTCGCGCATGTTGTAGATCAGGCTCACCGCCCGGGAGGGAGCCACCGGGAACTTGGCTTCCCGGGGACTGGAAATGGCGTCGTACTCGGTGGCGATGCCCACGATGCGGGCGTGCAGTGGAATCTTGCTACCCCCTACCCCCTGGGGAAACCCGGAGCCATCGAGGCGTTCACAGTGATAGCGGACCACGGTAATCACCTTGGGATCCACATTGCCCAGGGATCTGAGTATTTCCACGCCGTGGTCGACGAACTTGCGGTACTGGAATTCCTCCTCCGGGTTGCGCTCGAAACTCACCAGCAGCGGGCGGGGAATCTTGATCTTGCCGATATCCTTGAGCAGACCGCCCATGCAGAGCACCGCAATATCGGACTTTGACATACCTGCGTAGCGACCAAACTGGGTGGCCAGCATGGCGGTGCGCAGGGAGTGATCGTAGGTGTGCTGATCCTTGTGGCGCAACCTCAGCAACCAGCTGAAGGCGTCGGGGCAGCGCAGCACACTGGCGACCATTTCGTCCACGGACGCCTGCAGATCATCCAGGTTGGCCAATCTGCCTTTGGCAATCTGCTTGGTAACCAGGGTGAGATTGCCCTTGAGTTCGCGAACGATTTTCTCGGCACGGGCAGCCTCAAGGCGCAGGGGAACCGTCTTCTTATAAACATCCAGGCGCACCTCGATGGGCCTGGGGGGCACCGAGGTCAGCTTGTTGAGATCGGCGCGCTTGGCCTGAAGACTGTAGGCGGGGACCTTGTCGACGTCTTCAGGCTCATCGAGATCCGCCTGGGTGGCGTAAACCTTGGTGCCCGGGGCCGGACTCTTGCCCTTGGTGACATCGATATAGACATAGGTGCTGAAGGACCTGACGGTTTCGATGTCCCTCGGGGTTCTGACGTGGAAGCCCTGCAGGGGAAAGGGTGTCTGGGACCACGGGCGGTCGAGCCTGGAAACAAACATTCCCAGCACCAGGTCTTGCGCTCGAATTTGAACCTGCTTGATACCCATTGATCGCTCGACTCACCCCGGTGCCGGGACGCCAAAATTAACGCATTTAATGAATGCCCAAGCCAATAATATGTATTCGGCCCATGGGTACAACGCGGGCAGCCTCAAAGGTAGATATTGGCGACAGGCGGTACAAACTATGTCGAGGACTGGTGGTATTTGACGGACGAGTGGCGAACCCTGTCGATAAAAACCTTGACCCTGTCCGGGTTGATATCCGGGGTGATGCCGTGTCCGAGATTGAACACATGGCCGGAACCGGAACCATACTCCGCCAGGATGGTGTCCACTTCCCGTTCGATGACCGCTGGCGATGCCCGCAGCAGAGCTGGATCCATATTGCCCTGGAGCGCGACCCTGCCCCCGACTCGCTGCCGCGCCTCGGCCAGAGGCGTGGTCCAGTCGAGACCCGCGGCGCTGCACCCGGTGTCGGCAATGGCTTCCAGCCACTGGCCGCCACCCTTGGTGAAGAGGATCACCGGCACCTGGCGACCCTCTGCCTCCCTGGTAAGCCTGGCGACGATTTTCGCCATATAGGCCAGGGAGAACTCCCGATAGGCTCGGTGGCTGAGGGCGCCGCCCCAGGTGTCGAAGATCTGCACCGCCTGGGCACCGGCGGCGATCTGGGCGTTGAGGTAGTCGATTACCGAGAGGCTGAGTTTTTCCAGCAACTGGTGCAGGAGCTCGGGACTGTTGTAGAGCCAGTCCTTACTCTTGGTGAAATCCCTGTTGCTACCCCCTTCGATCATATAGGTGGCAAGGGTCCAGGGGCTGCCGGAAAAGCCGATCAGGGGCACTGAGTTGTTGAGCTCGCGACGGATCATTCTCACCGCGTCGGTGACATAGGGCAGATCCCGCAGGGTGTCGATCACGGGCAGTGCGGCGACACTTTGCTCATCGCTCAGCGGCTTGCGAAACCTGGGGCCCTCACCCTCGGCAAAATAGAGTCCAAGGCCCATGGCGTCGGGAATGGTGAGAATATCGGAGAACAGGATCGCCGCATCCAGGGCGTAGCGGCGCAGGGGCTGCAAGGTGACCTCACAGGCCAACTCGGTATTCATGCACAGGGACATGAAATCCCCAGCCTTGGCTCTGGTGGCGCGGTATTCCGGCAGATAGCGTCCGGCCTGGCGCATCATCCAGACCGGGGTGTAGTCCACGGGCTGGCGGGCCAGGGCGCGGAGGAAGGTGTCGTTTTTGAGTTGACTCATGTGTTGTCCATGGTATGTCCGTCAGCCCCCGGCTCCCGCTTCAGCTTTTGGGTGACAGCTGAGGCCGGAGATGGGAGCTGGGATGGGTTTGGCGCGCTGGGTCAGACATCCAGATAATCGAGAATGCCCTCGGCGGCTTGACGGCCTTCCCAGATGGCGGTGACCACCAGGTCCGAGCCTCTCACCATGTCGCCGCCGGCAAAGATCTTGGGGTTGGTGGTCTGAAACTTGAATTGCTGCTGTTCCGGAGCGATCACCCCGTCCCAGTCGTTGAGCTCGACGGACTGGGGGGCGAGCCATGGCGGGGGGCTGGGCCGGAAACCAAAGGCCACCAGCACGATATCCGCCGGCAGCACCTCTTCGCTGCCGGGCACCACCTCCGGCCGCCGGCGCCCCTTGTCATCCGCTTCACCGAGGCGGGTCTGCACCACCTTGATCCCCTCCACCCGACCGTTGCCGACGATTTCCACCGGCTGGCGATTGAACAGGAACTGGACACCCTCCTCCCGGGCATTCTGCACCTCCTTGCGGGAGCCGGGCATGTTCTCCTCGTCGCGGCGGTAGACACAGGTTACCGAGGTCGCCCCCTGGCGAATGGACGTCCGGTTGCAGTCCATGGCGGTATCGCCGCCACCCAGCACCACCACCCGCTGGCCCGCCACGCTGATAAAATCCCCGGCGTCCTTTTCCCAGCCCTGGTTGCGATTGACGTTGGCCACCAGGTAGGGCAAGGCGTCGTGAACGCCCTCCAGGTCTTCGCCGGGAAAGCCCCCCTTCATGTAGGTGTAGGTACCCATGGCCAGGAATACGGCGTCATAATCCGCCATCAGTTCATCGATGGTGATATCCGTGCCCACCTCGCAATTGAGCCTGAATTCGATACCCATCTCTTCAAACACTTCCCGGCGCTTGCGCATCACGGATTTTTCCAGCTTGAATTCGGGAATGCCGAAGGTCAACAGCCCGCCAATCTCCGGGTAGCGGTCAAACACCACGGACTTGACCCCCGCCCTGGCGAGAATATCGGCACAGCCGAGGCCGGCGGGCCCGGCGCCAATGACGGCCACTTTTTTATCGGTCCACACCACCTTCGACAGATCCGGCTTCCAGCCCATGGCGAAGGCGGTATCGGTAATATACTTTTCGACACTGCCAATGGTGACCGCGCCAAAACCATCGTTGAGGGTGCAGGCACCCTCGCAGAGACGATCCTGGGGACACACCCGGCCACAGACTTCGGGCAGGGTATTGGTCTGGTGGCAGAGCTCCACCGCCTCGATAATATTGCCCTCTGACGCCAGCTTCAGCCAGTTGGGAATATAGTTGTGCACCGGGCACTTCCACTCGCAGTAGGGATTGCCGCAGTCCAGGCAGCGATGGGCCTGGCTGGCGGCCTGCTTGGGCTTGTAGGGCTCGTAGATTTCCACAAATTCGGCGCGGCGGGCATCGATGGCCTTTTTGTGGGGATCCTGCCTGTCAACCTCAATAAACTGGAAGTTGTTATTCAAACGATCGGACATAACATCATCTCTCTGCGATTTACTGAGGTGCGGCGACAGTGGTTTCCAGAAGACTGGCCAGGGACGCGGCCTTGGGCTTGACCAGCCAGAACTTGCGCACATAGTCCTCAAAGTTGTCGAGAATCTCGGACCCCCAATGGCTGCTGGTGTTGTCGACAAACTCCCGAATCAGCGCCCGCAGGTGGTGGCGGTAGGCCTCGACATTTTCCCGGGTGACCCGCTGCAACTCCACCAGTTCCATATTGACCTTGTCGGAAAAGCTGCGATCCATATCGAGCACATAGGCGAAGCCACCGGTCATGCCGGCACCAAAGTTGTAGCCTGTGTCCCCCAACACCACCACCACCCCGCCGGTCATGTACTCACAGCAGTGGTCGCCAGCACCCTCGACCACCCCGATGGCGCCGGAGTTGCGCACGCCGAAGCGCTCGCCAGTGCGTCCCGAGGCAAACAGCTTGCCACCGGTGGCGCCATAGAGGCAGGTATTGCCCACGATGGGGGTATCCTGGGTTTTGAAGGTGCTGTGCCTGGGCGGACGGATTACGATCTTGCCTCCGGCCATGCCCTTGCCGACATAGTCGTTGGCGTCGCCGGTCAAGTAAATCTCCAGGCCACCCGCATTCCACACGCCGAGGGACTGGCCGGCCACACCCTCCAGCCTGAGCTTGACGGGCTTGTTGGCCATCCCCTGGTTGCCGTGACGGCGGGCGATCTCCCCGCTCAGGCGGGCGCCGATGGAGCGGTCGCAATTGGACACCCGGTAGTGGAACTCCCCACCACCCAGGGTTTCGATGCTCGGCAGGATGTCGGCAACCATGCGCTCCGCCAGCAAACCCTTGTCGAAGGGCTCATTTTTGCCCCGGGTACAGAACTGGGGCTTGTCCGCCAGAAAGTCGTCGGTGTGGACAATGGGCTTCAAATCCAGCTTCTGCTGCTTGGCGGTGGTTCCCGGCAGAATCTCCAGCAGGTCCACCCGGCCGATCAGCTCCTCGAGGCTGCGCACCCCCAGCTGGGCCAGCCACTCCCGGGTTTCCATGGCCACAAAGCGGAAGAAATTGACCGCCATTTCCACGGTGCCCGCGTAGTGGTCCTTCCTCAGGGTGGCATCCTGGGTGGCGACGCCGGTGGCGCAGTTGTTGAGGTGACAGATGCGCAGATACTTGCAGCCCAGGGCCACCATGGGCGCGGTGCCAAAGCCGAAACTTTCGGCGCCGAGGATGGCGGCCTTGATCACATCCAGCCCGGTTTTGAGGCCGCCGTCGGTCTGTACCCGCACCTTGTCCCGCAGCTGGTTGGCGCGCAGGGTCTGATGGGTTTCGGCAAGCCCCAATTCCCAGGGAGAACCGGCGTAGCGGATGGAGGTCAGGGGGCTGGCGGCGGTACCGCCGTCATAGCCGGAGATGGTAATCAGATCGGCATAGGCCTTGGCGACGCCGGCGGCAATGGTGCCAACCCCTGGCCTGGACACCAGCTTGACCGAAATCAGCGCCTGGGGATTGACCTGCTTGAGGTCGAAAATCAGCTGGGCCAGATCCTCGATGGAATAGATGTCGTGATGGGGCGGCGGCGAGATCAGGGTTACCCCGGGCACCGAGTAGCGCAGCCGGGCGATCAGTTCGTTGACCTTGCCGCCGGGCAGCTGTCCGCCCTCCCCGGGCTTGGCACCCTGGGCCACCTTGATCTGGATGACCTCGGCGTTGACCAGGTAGTGGGGGGTGACGCCGAAGCGGCCGGAGGCCACCTGCTTGATCTTCGAACTCTTCACCGTGCCGTAGCGGGCCGGGTCCTCCCCGCCCTCCCCGGAATTGGAGCGCCCGCCAAGGCTGTTCATGGCCTCCGCCAGGGCTTCGTGGGCCTCCGGCGACAGGGCACCCAGGGACATCCCGGCGGAGTCGAAGCGGCGGATAATCGCCTCCATGTCCTCGACCTCGGCCAGGGGTATCGGCTGCTGGCCCTCGACCCTGAGCTTGAGCAGATCCCGCAGGGTGGCCACCGGGCGCTGGTTTACCAGCCCCGCGTAGTCCCGCCAGTGGCCGTAGTCGCCGCTCTGCACCGCCAGATGCAGGGCCTGAACCACATCGGGATTGAAGGCGTGATACTCCTGGCCGTGAACGTATTTGAGCAGCCCGCCGGGGGAGACCGGCTTGCGCTCCTTCCAGGCTTCCTTCTCCAGCGCCTGTTGTTCCAGCTGCAGATCGCTGAAGTCCGCACCCTGGATCCGGCTTTTGATGCCGGGAAAGCACAGGGAAACCACCTCGTCGGCGAGGCCCACCACCTCGAACAGCAGCGCCCCTCGGTAGGAGGCGATGGTGGAAATGCCCATCTTGGAGAGAATTTTCATCAACCCCTTGTTGATGGCCTTGCGATAATTCTTGAAGGCGGTGTCGACACTGGTGAGGATCTCGCCACTGGCCACCATATTGAACAGCATCAGATAGCTGAGATAGGGATACACGGCGGATGCGCCGCAACCGATCAGGGTGGCGATCTGGTGGGCGTCCCGGGCATAGCCTGTACTGGCAATGATATTGGCGTCGCAGCGCAATCCGGTTTTGATCAGATGGCTGTGCACCGCGCCCACCGCGAGGCCGATATGGATCGGCAGCAGGCCCGGAGCCAGATCGAAATCCGACAGGATACAAACCACGATATCGTCATCGCGGACGGCCTTTTCCACCTCCCCGCAAACCCGGACGATGGCCGCCCTGAGGTCTTCCCGGGCGGGATCGAATGCCAGCGGAAACTTGCGCACCTTGAAGCTCTGGTGGCTGTTGTTTTTCAGGGCGAAGTATTTTTTTGGCGACAGCACCGGGCTCGACAGATCGATATAGACAGCGTGCTCGGAGATTTCCTCGAAGACATTGAGTTCCGGCCCCAGCTGGGTGCTGAGGGACATCGCGATGGCTTCCCGCAGGGGGTCGATGGGCGGGTTGGTGACCTGGGCAAACTCCTGGCGAAAATAGTCGAACAGATTGCGGTGCCGCTCCGACAATACCGCCATTGGGGTGTCGTCCCCCATGGAGCCCACCGCCTCCTGACCGCCTTCCGCCATGGGCCGCAGCACCTGATCCTTCTCTTCATAGGATACCTGGTACATCTTCATGTAGCGGCGCAGGGTTTCCTGGTCGAAGACACCTTCCGCCTCCAGGCTGTCGGACTCCATGGTGGACTGGATCTTGTGGGCGCCCTGGCGCAGCCACTGCTTGTAGGGCTGGGCCCGGGCCAGGCGCTGGTCGATTTCGGCCCGGGTCTCGATGGCGCCCGTCTGGGTGTCGATGGACAGCATGTCCCCCGGCCCCAGGCGCCCCTTGGCGACCACGGATTCCGGTGGGTAGTCGTAGACACCGATTTCCGAGGCCACGGTGATGATATCGTCGTTGGTGAGCACCCACCGGGACGGCCGCAGGCCGTTGCGATCCAGGCCGCAGACGGCGTAGCGGCCATCGGTGATAACCAGCCCGGCGGGGCCGTCCCAGGGCTCCATCATCAGGGCGTGGTATTCAAAAAAGGCCCGGACATCGGGGTCCACGTCCTGGACATTGTGCCAGGCGGGGGGCACCAGCATGCGCACTGCGCGGTGCAGGGGCACACCGCCGATCACCAGCAACTCGAGCATATTGTCGAGGCTGGAGGAGTCCGAGCCGCTGCGATTGACCAGGGGGGCCAGCTGCTCCAGCTCGGGCAGCGCCGGGGTCTTCAATTTTGGCATCCGCGCCACGGACCAGTTTCTGTTGCCGTGGATGGTATTGATCTCGCCGTTGTGGGCCAGCATGCGAAAGGGCTGGGCCAGCGGCCACTGGGGCAGGGTATTGGTGGAAAAGCGCTGGTGGAACACACAGATCGCAGTTTCCATCCGCGGGTCGGAGAGGTCCGGGTAAAAACTGGTGAGATCCGCGGGCATCATCAGGCCCTTGTAGCTCAGCACCGCGCTGGACAAACTGGCGATATAGAAACTGTTCTCTTCCCCCAGGCGCTTTTCGATCTTGCGGCGGGCCACAAACAGCCGCGCATCCAGCTCCGTCTCCGGGACGGCGCCGGGCAGGATAAACACCTGCTCAAAGGCCGGCAGCGACGCCAGGGCAATTTCCCCCAGTACCGAGTTGTCGGTGGGCACCGACCGCCACCCCAGCACCTCCAGACCCAGAGCGGCCAGCTCTTCATTGACAGCCTGCTTCTGCCCGGCTCTGCTCTGCTCATCCAGGCTGAGCATCATGGCGCCGATGGCATATTTTTCCGGCAGCTCGGCGGCAAATTGTTCCCGGGCCACCGCCCGGAGGAAGGACTCGGGCTTCTGGATCAACAGGCCACAGCCATCGCCGGTCTTGCCATCGGCGGCGATGCCGCCCCGGTGCGTCATGCAGGTGAGGGCCTGGATACCGGTCAACAGCAGCTTGTGGGTCTGCTTGCCGTGGAGATGGGCAATCAGGCCAAAGCCGCAGTTGTCACGAAATTCATCAAGCCGATACAAGCCTTTTGACATAGAATTAATTCCAGGAAAAACAGGAGGTTGTGAGTAAATGCCCAGTCCGATGAGGCGGCTGGCCGGGTCGGGGGAGTGACATTTTACACATCGAACCCGGAACCGACAAATGACCGCCCCGGGAACCCCCGCGAAGCCACAGGCCAACTAGCTGACGCAAGAAACGGGCCCGCAAGAAGCGGGCCATCGGCGGCCGCCCTCAGGGTAGGCAGAATGACCTCAGGGTGTACTCCAGCTGCTCCCGGGAATAGTCCCCGCAGACCCTGGCCTCACCCACCCCCGCCAGCAGCACCAGCCGGACCACCCCGGCGGCCACCTTTTTGTCCAGCGCCATGGCCTCGCGAAAGGCCCTGGGGGTCATCACCCGGGGCACGGTTACCGGCAGCCCCAGGGCCGCCAGCAGGTCGCGAAGGTCATTGACGTCGGCCTTGGCAAGCCAGCCCAGCCGCGCCGACAGATCCGCCGCCATTACCATGCCCACGGCGACGGCCTCGCCGTGATTGAGGCCCTTATATTGCTCAACGGTCTCGATGGCGTGGCCAAAGGTGTGGCCCAGGTTGAGGATGGCGCGAATGTCCGCCTCCCGCTCGTCCCGGGCCACCACCTCCGCCTTGTTGCGGCAGGAGCGTTCGACAATGGCAATCAGGGTTTGGCGGTCGCGGGCATTGATCTCGGCAATGTGGCCCTTCAGCCACTGGTAGAAGTCGCGATCGGCGATCAGGCCGTACTTGACCACCTCCGCCAGTCCCGCCCGGTACTCCCGGTCCGACAAGGTGGCCAGGGTATCGATATCCGCCACCACCGCCACCGGCTGATGGAAGGCGCCGATCATGTTTTTGCCCAGTGGGTGGTTGACCCCGGTCTTACCCCCCACCGAGGAGTCCACCTGGGACAGCAGGGTGGTGGGCACCTGGATAAAGTTGACCCCCCGCTGATAGGTGGCCGCGGCAAACCCGGTGATATCGCCAATCACCCCTCCCCCCAGGGCGATCAGGGTGGTGCCTCTGCTGTGGCGCCTTGTCAACAGCTTGTCGTAGATCTGCCGCAGGGTGTCCAGGTTCTTGTAGGTCTCGCCATCGGGCAACACCAGGGTGTCCAGTTTGGCAACGGAGAGACCGTCACAGAGGGCGGCCAAATAGAGGGGTGCAACCGTTTCGTTGGTGACCACCAGGGCTTCGCCGCCCTTGATGTGGGGACTGATCAGTCCCCCGTCAGACAGGAGTCCGGCGCCAATGTACAGGGGATAACTGCGTTCTCCGAGATCGACATGCAGGGTTTTCATGGGCATTTTCAGCTGAAACGGGAGGAGCGGAACTCTACCACAGCCCCCCCTCAGAGTGGGAGCCAGGGGGCGGCAAAACCGGTGCCGCTGCCTTCAGGTCAGCTGTCGCAGCAGTTTTATCAGGGTCTCGGTGGCATGGCGGGAGTTGCGGCTGCCGACGTCAAGCACCAGGTCTGCCACCTCCCGGTACAGGGGATCCCTGGCGAGCTTGAGGTCTTCAATGACCCGGCGGCGGTCCGGCACCTGGAGCAGGGGCCGCTTCTTGTCCTTCAGGGTTCGCTGGTAAAGCTGTTCCACGGAGGCATTGAGATAGACCACCACGCCGGAGACCTTGAGCACTTGGCGGTTTTCCTCCCGCAGGACCACGCCGCCGCCGGTGGACACCACCATGTCCCGCCCCCGGGCGCACTCGGCAAGGAGCTCAGACTCCCGGCGCCGGAAGCCGTCCTCGCCCTCGACATCGAAAATCCAGGGGATGGAAGCCCCCGCGCGGTGCTCAATCTCCTCGTCGAGATCGATAAAGGTTTTGTTGAGCCGCTTTGCGAGAAGTCTGCCGATGGTGGTCTTGCCGACCCCCATGGGGCCGACAAGGAAGAGATTCTCGCCGGACTTCATCGGTCAAGCAGTTGATCATCGAGAATCTTGGGGGTGATGAAGAACAGGATTTCACGCTTCTCGGAATTGCTGAACTTGTTCTTGAACAGGCGCCCCACATAGGGAATATCGCCGAGCAGGGGCACTTTTTCCTCGCCGCTGAAGTCCTGGTACTGGAAGATACCGCCGAGCACCAGGGTCTGGCCGTCGCCCACCAGTGCCTTGGTCTGGATATCGGTGATATCGAGGGCCGGCACCCCGCCCACCACCAGGGTGGAGAGGCTGTCCTGGGAGATAAACAGATCGAGGATCACCCGGTTGTCGGGGGTGATCTGCGGGGTCACTTCCAGCTTGAGCACCGCCTCCTTGAACTCCACATTGGTGGCGCCACTGGAGGTGGCTTCCTGGTAGGCGATTTCCTGGCCGGACCTGATGATGGCCTTCTGCTTGTCGCCGGTGAGCACCTTGGGCTGGGAGGCGATTTCGCCGTAGCCGGAGTTTTCCAGGGCGCTGAGTTCGAGATCCAGGAACAGGTCACTGGTCAGCAGACCCAGGCTGATGGAGCCTGAGGGCCCCAGGGAGTTCTGCACCCCGAGGTCCACCGCCAGGGATTCCCCCAGGGTCAATTCGTGGTCGTTGGTAACCGTGCCGTCTTCGTCGATCTCGGAGCTGTCGATGGTAAACATGTCGATGACCCCGTCGGCCTTCTGGCCCTGCCGGGTGCCGACAAAGGAGACCAGATCGCCATCGACCTCCTTGACCCCGGCAATACCCCAGCGCACCCCCATCTCCCGGGCAAAATCCGTGGTGGCGATAACGATCCGCGCCGAGATTTCCACCTGGCGCACGGGGATATCGATCCTGTCCACCAGGCGCCGGAACTGGGCAATCTTGTCCTCGGTATCGGTGAGGATAATGGTGTTGGTGCGGGTGTCGACGATGGCGGAACCGCGCTCGGAGAGGATCGACTTGGTGGCGGTGCGGTCGTCGGCGCCACTACCGCCGCTCTCCTGCTCATCCACATCAAACAGGTCGAACAGCTCCTTGGCATCGGCGTACTTGACCCGGATGAACTCGGTCACCAGGGGAGCCAGCTCCTGGAGCTGCTTGTTGGCCTCCACCTGCAGGCGCTCCCGCTCGGCGATCTCCACCGCGGGGGCCACCAGCAGCACATTGCCCTCCAGGCGCTTGTCCAGGCCCTTGGCCTTGAGGACGATATCCAGGGCCTGGTCCCAGGGCACATTGTCCAGGCGGAGGGTGATCTTGCCAGTCACCGTATCACTGGCCACCAGGTTCATATCGGTGAAGTCGGCGATCAGCTGGAGTACGGAGCGCACTTCGATGTCCTGGAAGTTGAGGGACAGCTTTTCCCCGACAAAGGAAAACCTGGACTTTCTCTCTTCCAGCTCGAGCTCGGTGAGGGGTTTGACGCTGACCACGTACTGGCCGTCCGCCTGGTAGGCCAGGTAGTCGTAATCGCCGGTGGTTTCGATAGTGATCCTGGCGGTGGACCCCTCTCTGGTGGTGTCGATGGCGGTCACCGGGGTGGCGAAATCGATCACGTCGAGACGCCGATTCAACGCCTCCGGCAATGTGGTATTGAAGAAGCTGAGCAGGATCTTGCTGCCCTGCTGCTGGACATCCACGCTGACATTGGGGTCGGACAGCGCCACCTGAACCAGACCTTCCCCCTCGCCGCCCCGGGAGAAATCCACGTCGGCAAGGGCGCGCCCGGAGGCACTTCCACTGACCCCCTGCGCTGGGGCGGAGGCAGTTGTCACCTCATCCCGGTAGACCGTCCGCTCGACGCCGCCGACCCTGAGGCTCAGGGTATTGCCGGATACGGTGGACTCGAACGACGTCAGTTTGTTGAGGTTGACGATAAGCCGGGTTTTGCCGCCGGAGCTGAGCACCACGGCACTGTCGGCATTTTCAAAGGACAGGGCGTGCTTTTTGGTGTCGATTCGGCTTTCCACACCGGGGAAATCCAGCACGATACGGGCCGGCGACTCGATGGTGTAGGTCTCCGGATTGGGGGGGGCCTCCGAAAAGTCCAGGCGAATCTCGAACTCGTTGCCCGGCAGCGCGGTGAAATCCATGGTGTCGAGGGTAACCTGGGCCGCGGCCAGAGCGTGGCTCAAAAGCATCCCCAACGCCACCACGGACACCAGGGCCCTGTTAAAATACCTGTGATTGTTCATGCCATTGTTCCCAAAGTATTTCACCCTCAACTCTCCTTGAGCGCTAGTGTTCTCGGCCTCTCAACCCAGCCGTTTTTGCCGTCGGGCACGATTTCCAAAACGTCCACCTGTGACCTGCTCAGCGAGACGATTCTGCCGTGATTCTTACCCAGGTAGTTGCCGACCCTGACCCTGTGGATTCCGCCCTGGCCGTCGTCGATCAAGCCCCAGGTGGCGCCGTCCCGCTCCAGGGTACCCACCATGGTAAGGGAGGCGAAATTGAAACTCTCCAGCAGCTCCTTGGGACGGGACTCGTCCGGGGCAACGGTGACCCGCCCGTAGTCGCCATCCGGGGTGACCGCCAGCTGGGGGGCCTCGAAGGGGCTGCGCAGGGCCACTGCCGAATACTTGTAGGCAGTGTAGGGCCGGAAGGTGGGCACGGGCTCGATCTCCCCTGCGGGCTTGGCCTTGGTTTCGGCGATATAGGTGTCCAGATCATCGCCTCCAGACCCGGAACAGGCGCTGAGCAACAGGGTTGCGCTCAACAGGAGAATGGCGTGGTGACTGTTCATGATACTCACTCCCCGTCGGCCTTGTATCTGTAGGTTTTGGCCAGCACCTCAAATTCGAGGCTGCGAGAGGTTTCCGATCCGGAAATACTGTAATCGTGGAGGGTCACGATCCGCGGCAACCCGGCTATGCCACTGACAAAGGAGCCGAAGTCGTGGTAGCCCCCCTGGGCGACGATGCGGATGGGCAGCTCCACATAGAACTCCGCGGCCACCTCCGGCTCCAGGGTGATGCTCTGGATATCGAGACTGCTGCCATAGCCGATTTCCGTCATGTCCTCGAGCATCCCCGGCACTTCCGTGTCGGTGGGCAACTGCGCCAGCAGGGCACCGAAGGACTCCTCGATCTCTCGCATCTGCTGCCGGTAGGCCTCGATATTGGCAGCCTCGAAAACCTTTTCCTCAAAGACACCCTTGAGCCGGGTCTCCTCCACTTCGAGCTTGGCCAGCTCCAGGTTGAGGTCCTTGATATGCAGATAATAGGCGCCCAGCAGCACCACCACAAACAGGCCCGCCAACAGCATAATCCGGAACGGCAAAGGCCACACCCCGATACTGTTGAAGTCCAGGTCGGAAATGTTCGTCTCTTTGATTTGCTGCAAAAATCCAGAGGCCATCGCGTTACTCTCCCTTGTCGGCTGACTCGATGATTTCCGGCTCGGCAATCTTGACGCGCATGTCGAAGGTGTTGCCCTGTTCGCCGAGACGGTCATCCGCCTCCACCTTGGTCAGGTTGGGTTCCGTAAACTTGTAGGACTGGTCGAGGTTGCGCATCAGCGCCGAGACCCTGTTGTTGGACTCGGCAAACCCGGTCACCGAGATCACCGCGTCCACCCTGTCCAGTTGCGTCAGAAACACACCCTCGGGAATAGCGGTGGCCAGCTCATCAAAAATCCGCACAATTTCCGGGCGGTTGGCCTGCAGTGCCTGGATCACGGTCATCCGATCCAGGAGTTGCTGACGGCGCTCCTTGAGCTCGTCAATCTCCTTGACGGTTTTGTCCAGCTCGGCGATTTCCTGCTCCAGGCGCTGGTTTCTGTGGTTCTGGCTGTCCATGGCCGAATTCATCACCCGGTCCCAGGCGCCGACCACCAGCACAGCCACGACAACGACGCCACCGGCGATCTTGAAAAACTCCTGGCGCTTCTGATTGCGGAACTCTTCCCGCCAGGGCAGTAGGTTGATAGTGGCAATCATCAGTCAAAACTCCTCAGCGCCAGGCCAACTGCAATCATCATTGCCGGCGCATCATTGGTCAGTGCGAGACCATTGACCCTGCTGGAAATCGCCATATTGACAAAGGGGTTGGCTACCCGGGTGGGGATGCCCAGTTTTTCCTCGACTTCGTCCCCCAGGCCGTGCATGGCGGCGACGCCGCCGGCGAGCACCAGCTGGTCGACAAAGTTGTACTGGCTGGAGGAGAAGAAAAACTGCAGGGATCTGGATATTTGCTGGATCAGGGCATCCTTGAAGGGCTCGAGGATCTCCGACTCGTAGTCCTCCGGCAGGCCGCCCTGCTTCTTGGCCAGCCCCGCCTCCTCCTGGGACAGGCCGTAGCGGCGCTGAATTTCCTCGGTCACCTGGCGGCCGCCAAACATCTGCTCCCGGGTATAAACGGTCTTGCCGTCCACCAGCACACTGAGGGTCAGCATGGTGGAGCCAATGTCGGCAATCGCCACCACCTGGTCCTCCAGGTCCTCCATCTGCTCGGCGATCAACTTGAAGGCCCGCTCCAGGGCAAACACCTCCACATCGACGATCCGGGTGTGGAGACCGGCCTCCTCAATCGCCTGTTGACGGCTTTCGACGTTTTCCTGACGGCAGGCGGCGAGGAGCACATCGACCTGGCCGGGGCTGGTTTCCGAGGCCCCGAGAACCTGGAAGTCGAGGGCCACCTCCTCGAGGGGGTAGGGAATGTACTGATCTGCCTCCAGGGTTATCTGGGCCTCGAGATTCTGGTCGTTGAGATCGGCGGGCATCTCGATGATCTTGGTGATCACCGAGGAGCCGGCCACGGCGCAGGCCACCTCCGAGGTCTTGGGCTTGGCCTGGGCCACCACCTTGCGGATGGTGTCCACCACCGCCTCGTTGTCACTGATATTCTTTTCCACCACGGCGTTGGGGGGCAGGGGTCTCACCATGTAGCTTTCGACACGGTACCTGCCACCGGACTTGCTCAACTCGATGAGTTTCACGGAAGACGACGTTATATCCAGCCCCAATACTGCCTTGGATTTGGCGTTAAGAAAACTGAAGATTCCCATTTTTGTTTTCTGTGTCCCTTCGTTGTGCAGTGCTGTTAATGCAGAACTTTAACTAAATATTGTAACTTTGCAAGTGATGTATTACTCAGATCGATGCACTTATAATGTTTGGGCAACTGGTCTGCGGTGAGCCAATGAAAGCATATTTCGGTAAATTTGGTAAGGTTTTACTCTTCACAGGAGCCTTTTTTCTCGGTTCTGCGCTTCTGCTCACCGCCAGTGCCTACCTGTATTTGAGCCCCAAACTGCCGTCCGCCGACACTCTGCGCACGGTAAAATTGCAAACCCCCCTCAAGGTTTATAGCAGGGATGGCCGACTGATTGCCGAGTTTGGCGAAATGCGCCGCAACCCCATCGCCTTTGAGGACATTCCCCGGGACTTTATCCACGCCATCCTGGCGGCGGAAGATGACAGTTTCTACGATCATTCCGGGGTCGACCTGAAGGGGCTGATGAGAGCGGCAACCGAGCTGCTGGCAACTGGCAGCATCCAGTCCGGCGGCAGTACCATCACCATGCAGCTGGCGCGCAACTTCTTTCTCTCGTCAGAACAGAGCTTTATTAGAAAATTCAATGAGATATTGCTTGCCCTTCGGATTGAGGACGATCTCTCCAAGGACGAGATCCTGACCCTCTACGCCAACAAGATCTACCTGGGCAACCGCGCCTACGGCATCGAAGCGGCGGCGCGGGTCTACTACGGCACCAGCATCGGCGAGCTCAACCTGGCCCAACTGGCCATGATCGCAGGTCTGCCCAAGGCGCCCTCGGCCGCCAACCCCCTGGCCAATCCCGATCGCGCGACGGAGCGGCGCAACTGGATCCTCAACCGCATGTACCGCCTCGGGCACATTGACCAGCAGCAGCTGGATGCCGCCCTCGCCACCAGGGACAACGCCAGCTACCACAGCCCCCGCGCAGAGATCAGCGCCCCCTATGTGGCGGAAATGGCTCGCCAGGAAGCCATCGACCGCTGGGGCCTGGACGCCTACACCGAGGGCTACCTGGTCACCACCACCGTCGACAGCAAGCTCCAGATCAAGGCCGACGCCGCGGTTGCCAGGGGGCTTGAAGCCTATGACCTGCGCCACGGCTACCGGGGTCCCGAGACCCACATCCCCGCTGCCGACGACTGGCGGAAGACCCTGGCCGGCACCCCGGCAATCCGCGCCATGCACCCCGCCATCGTCACCGCAGTGAGCGAGGATAGCGCCCAGCTGCTGCTGGCCTCGGGCGCCACCGGGGAGCTGCTGCTCGCCCACAATGGCGGCATCCGCGAATTCATTACCGAAGACAGCCGTTCGGCGGTGGTCAAGGACCTCAGCCAAGTGCTCCGCAGCGGCGACCTGATCCGCGTCAAGGCCGACAAGGAAGGCCACTGGCGGCTGTCCCAGGTCCCCAGGGTCCAGGCCGCCCTGGTGTCCCTGGACCCCGACAACGGCGCCATTCGCGCCCTGGTGGGGGGCTACGACTTCCGCGCCAGCAACTTCAACCGCGCCACCCAGGCCCTGCGCCAGCCCGGCTCAAACTTTAAACCCTTTATCTACGCCAGGGCACTGGAAAAGGGCCTCACCGCGGCCACCCTGATCAACGACGCTCCGGTGGTGTTCCACGACCCCCAACTGGAAAAGGCCTGGCGCCCGGAAAATGACAGCGGCAAGTTTTACGGCCCCACCCCCCTGCGCAAGGGGCTGTACCTGTCCCGCAACCTGGTGTCGATCCGCATCCTGCGCCAGATTGGCGTCAACTACGCCATCGCCGGCATGGCCAAGTTCGGCTTCGACCCAAGCACCCTGCCGGCCAACCTGTCCCTGGCCCTCGGCACCCAGGCGGCAACCCCCTTGAGCATCGCCCAGGGCTATACGGTATTCGCCAATGGTGGCTATCGGGTTGAGGCCCACCTGGTGGACAGGGTGACCACCATCGACGGCGAGGTGCTCCACCAGGCCAACCCGGCCACCGTGTGCCGGGATTGCGGGCGGCAGCGCAACGACCTCGAGCAGCCGTTCGCCGAGGCTGACTCGCTGCAGGAATTGTTTGCCGAAACCCCGGCGGACGGCACCGTCGCCCCCGCCAATCCGGCGCCCACCGCCATCGACCCGCGGATCGCCTATGTGATGGACTCGATCCTCAAGGACGTCATCAAGAAAGGTACCGGCAGAAAGGCATTGGTGATGGAGCGCGGCGACATCGCCGGCAAGACGGGCACCACCAACGGCCCCCGGGACGTGTGGTTTTCCGGCTACAGCCCCCACCTGACCACCAGTGTCTGGGTGGGCTTTGACGAAAATATTTTGCTCGGCAGAAACGAGTACGGCGGCTCGGCGGCCCTGCCCATATGGATCGACTTTATGACCGCAGCCCTCAAGGGCTTGCCGGAGATCCACCGCCCCCAACCCCCTGGCCTGGTCACCGTCAGAATCAACCCCAATACCGGGGCCAGGGTGCGCCCCGGCAGCCCCGGCGGGGTGGCCGAGTACTTCCTCCGGGAAAGGACGCCGCCGGAGGCTCCGGAGAGCTATTCCAGGGACGGCGACAGCGGCGGCCCGGCCCTGCCGGAGGAGCTGTTCTGACTGTGCTGCGGGGTGCCGGGGGCAAACAGAAAGCCCCAGCTCTCCCGGCCCCGGGCCAGGGCGATAAACGGGGGGTTGATCAGGGACGGGCCCCGGTTGTAGGTCAGCGGCTTCCCCGCCAGGTCGAATACCCCGCCGCCCAGGGCCTGCAGAATGGCCTGGCCGGCCGCGGTATCCCACTCGCAGGTGGGTGCCCGGCGGGGATAAATATCGGCGGCGCCTTGCGCCAATAGACAAAATTTGTACGCACTGCCCGCCTCCCGCAGGGAGATGCTCCCGTAGCGGGCACTCAGCCCGGCGGTCAGCGCCGCCGCCTCCGCCGCCCCGTAGTGGCGACTGACAACCAGGCGGACCCCACCCCCCGGCGGCGGGCAGCCCACCTCCGGCAATGGCCTCCGCCCACCATCACCGCCAGCCCGGAAACACAGCCAACCGCCCCCCTCCCCCGCCCCGTTGAAGGCGGCCACCAGGTCTCCGGTGGCGGGTTGCAAAATCAGCCCCAGCACGGGAACACCGTCGCTGACCAGGGCGATATTGACGGTGAACTCCGGGCTGCCGGCAATGAATTCCCGGGTGCCATCCAGGGGATCCAGCAGCCAGCAGTGACGCCACTGGCGCCGCTCATCCCAGGGCTCAGCAGGGGCTTCCTCGGCAATCACGGGCACCCCCGGCAACAACTGGTGCAGACCGGGCAGGATAAGCTCCTGGGCCAAGTGGTCGGCGGCGGTTACCGGAGAGTCGTCGCTCTTGCTGGCGGTGACGACCCCCCGGCGGCGGACAGCCATGATGGCCGCCCCGGCGCTGCGGGCCAGGGCACACAGGGCATCCTGAAAAGCGCCGTCAAAGTTCGTGGTCACTGCTGACGGGCTCGCCGCCGCAGCAGGTCGCGGACCAGATACAGAGCGGCGATGGACCGGCCCTCGGTGAAGTCATCCCTGGCCATCAGCTGGTCCAGTTCCGCCAGTGACCAGGGCACCACCTCCAGGGGTTCCGGCTCGTCCCCCGGCAGGCGCTTGGGATAGAGATCCTGGGCCAGGATGACGTCGATGTCGTGGGTCATGTAGCCGGGGGACAGGGTGACGGACTTGACATATTCCAGGTGGTGGGCTCCGTAACCCACCTCCTCCATCAACTCCCGGTTCGCCGCCACCAGGCGGTCCTCGCCGGCGTGACAGGCGCCCTTGGGCAGGCCCAACTGATAGCCCTCGACTCCGGCGCCGTATTCCCGAATCAACAGCACGGTATCGTCGTCCAGCATGGGCACCATCAGCACCGCCCCGTGGGGTGGATGGCACAGCCGCTCATAGATCCGCTCCACCCCGTTGCTGAACCTGAGCAGCAACTCCTCGACCCGGAACAGCCGGGTTCTCGCAGTTTCCCGGCGCTTCAATATTTCAGGTTCCACAGGCATACTGGCCGACCATAGCTTTGATATCAGGCCAAGATAATATCAGACATGATTGACTGGCGCGCCATTGACACCGTGTTCCTGGATATGGACGGAACCCTGCTGGACCTGCACTTCGATAACGTCTTCTGGCTCAATCACCTGCCCAGGCGTTATGCCGAACACCACGGCCTGTGCCCGGACGAGGTGAGCCGCCGCCTGCACCAGCTGTTCCGTGACAAACGCGGCACCCTGGAGTGGTACTGCCTGGACTTCTGGTCCCGCAGCCTGGCCCTGGATATCGCCGCCCTCAAGGTGGAAATCCAGTACCTGATTGCCGAGCGCCCCCACGCCCTGAACTTCCTCAAACAACTGAAGGCGGCCGGCAAGCAGCGCTGCCTGATCACCAACGCCCACCCCAAAAGCCTGGCCCTCAAGCTGTCACTCACCGGCATTGGCAGCGAACTGGACCTGATCCTGTCCTCCCACCAGTTCGGCTACCCCAAGGAGGACCAGAGATTCTGGCGGGCCCTCCAGGGATTCGCCCCCTTTGACCCCGGGCGCAGCCTGTTTATCGACGACTCCATCAGCGTCCTCAAGGCCGCCGAGCACTACGGCATCCGCCACTTGCTGGCCATTGTTCAGCCGGACAGCAAGGCCCAGCCGGTGGACACCGGCCACTTTGCCGCCATTCACCACTTCGACGAAATTTTCCCCCTCGACGCGCCCCCGGCAAGAGCTGAACATGGATAAGGTCCGCATCGACAAATGGCTGTGGGCAGCGCGCTTCTTCAAGACCCGGAGCCTCGCCAAGGCGGCCATCGAGGGCGGCAAGATCAAGGTGGACGGCCAGCGCCCCAAGGCCAGCAGAGAGCTCGGCGTGGGGGCAGTGCTGGCGATCCGCCAGGGCTGGGACGAGAGAGTGGTGGAAGTGACTGCCCTCAGCGACCAGCGGCGGGGCGCTCCCGAGGCCGCGCTGCTGTATCGCGAAACCCCGGAGAGCGAACAGCGCCGGATGCGGGAGGCCGAGTTGCGCAAAATCAGTCGCGACAGCCTGGATCACCCCGGTCAGCGGCCCAGCAAAAAACAGCGCCGCCACATCCACCGTTTCCTGGAGCAGGCCGGCGATGACTAGGTTCCTCACTGTGGCGGCCCTGGGCCTGCTGTGCTGCACCCTTCCCGCCAATGGCGACACCGTCTACAAGTGGCAGGACGCCAGTGGCAAATGGCATTTTTCCGACACCCCGCCCGGGGATGAAGCCGGCAGGGCAACGGCAGCCCCCATCAAGACCACCAACACCACCAGCACCGCCGCCACCAACAGGGAGCTCAAACAGGTGTTTACCGATGAGCTGCCCGCCGAGGCCGCCCATCGCCGGCAGCAGCAACAGCAACAGGACGCGCGCCGGGCCCAGCTCGATCGCTGGTGCCGGCAGGCCAGGGACCGGCTGGCCACCATCCGCGGCCGGGTGATCTTTATCGATGCCGACGGCAACCCCCTCGAGGTCACCGAGGATGAGCGGGAACAGCGGGCCCGGGCCCTACAGCGACAAATCGACCGCACCTGTAGCTGACCCGCACTGGACAAATCACTCGGCGCTGCCTAGAGTTGCGGCCCTGTTCCCACAACCCGAGGTCCCGATGGCCAGCGACCAGCTTCTGCGCTTCGTCTTTGACGGCACCGATGTCCGCGGTGAAATCATCACCCTGGAACAGAGTTATCAGGGTGTGCTTGCCACTGGCAACTATCCGGCCGCCATCGCTGCTCTCCTGGGGGAGACTCTGGCCGCCGCCGGCCTGCTCAGCGCCACCATGAAGTTCGACGGCATCCTCACCCTTCAGGCGCGGGGCGATGGCGCCCTGTCCCTGCTGATGGCCGACTGTACCCGCCAACACCAGTTGCGGGGAATCGCCCGCCTGCGGCCCGACACCCATTGGGCAGAATTGGCAGCGGGACCCGGCGACCTGCGCCAGCTCCTGGGCCAGGCCCACCTGGCGATCACCATCGACCCCGCCAACGGCGAACGCTACCAGGGCATCGTGCCCCTGGAGTCCGCCACCCTGGCGGGCTGTATCGAGGCGTATTTTCGCCAATCGGAACAGCTCCCCACCAGGCTGTGGCTGTTTGCCGACGGCACCCGCGCCGGTGGCCTGCTGTTGCAGGGGCTGCCGCTGCAGCAGCAGAGCCAGGAGCAGCGCGACCTCTACTGGCAACACCTGGCCGTCCTCGGGGACACCCTCACCAGCGAGGAGTTTCTCGCCGCCGACTCCCAGACCATCCTCACCCGTCTGTTCCACCAGGAGCAGGTGCGCCTGTTCGACCCCACCGCCATGGCCTTTGCCTGCAGCTGCTCCCGGGACCGCACCGCCGCGATGCTGGCCAGCCTGGGGGAGGCGGAGGTGCGCCAGCTGCTGGCGGAACAGGGCCTGGTGGATGTCCAGTGCCAGTTTTGCGACCAGCAGTACCGCTTCGACGGCGTCGAGGTGGACGCCATATTCAACCCCGAAATCAAGACCTTGCACTGAGCCGGGAGGTTGGTTTCGCGTCTGCCGGTATTTCTGGCATAATTGCAGCCCATTTTTCCCAGATCTCCATTTTTAAACTCTCACAGGACTAATCCGATGACGCAAATCGACGATTCTGCGGTGAATGTGTACACCGACCTGAGTCCCGCCGAACTTATTGAACAGGCTGTGGTGCGCGGCGAGGGCCATCTCACCGACACCGGGGCCCTGCTCGCCACCACCGGCCACCGCACCGGAAGATCTCCCGCCGATCGCTTCATCGTCGATGAACCCAGCACCACGGATGCCATCGCCTGGGGTCCAGTCAACCGCCCCTTCCCCCAGGACAAGTTCGATGCCCTCTGGGACCGGGTCCACGAGTACATCTCTGACCGGGACCGCTTCGTCTCCCACCTTCACGTAGGCCAGGACAGCGAGCACTACATCCCGGTCAAGGTGACCACTGAAACCGCCTGGCACAACCTGTTCGGGCGCAATATGTTTATCCGTCCCGAGAAGTACAACCCCTCCGGCAAGGAGCCCTGGAAGATTCTTCACGCCGCCAACTTCGTCTGCGACCCCGAGCGCGACGGCACCAACAGCGAGGGTGCGGTGATCATCAACTTCGCCAGCCGCAAGGTGTTGCTGGCGGGGATGCGCTACGCCGGGGAAATGAAAAAGGCCATGTTTTCCGTGCAGAACTTCCTGCTGCCGGAAAAGGACGTGATGCCCATGCACTGCGCCGCCAATGTCGGCGCCGACGGCGATGTCGCCCTCTTCTTCGGCCTCTCCGGCACCGGCAAGACCACCCTGTCCGCCGACCCCGATCGCTTCCTGATCGGCGACGATGAGCACGGCTGGGCCCGCAGCGCGGTGTTCAACCTGGAGGGGGGGTGCTACGCCAAGACCATCAATCTGAGCCAGAAAAACGAACCCGTGATCTGGGACGCCATCCGCTTTGGCGCCATTGTCGAGAACGTGGTGGTCAACGGCGCCCGCACCGCCGACTACGACGACACCTCCCTCACCGAGAACGGCCGCTGCAGCTATCCCCTGGAGCACGTGGAGGTGCGCTGCCTGGAAAACCGCGCCGGTGAGCCGCGGCACATCCTGTTCCTGACCTGTGACGTCACCGGCGTCCTGCCCCCGGTGTCCATCCTCAGCAAGGAGGCCGCCGCCTACCACTTCCTCAGCGGTTACACCGCCCGGGTGGGTTCCACCGAGCTGGGGGGCGAGGCCGGCATCACCCCCACCTTCTCCACCTGTTTTGGCGCCCCCTTCATGCCCCGCCCCGCCGGGGTCTACGCCGAGCTGCTGATGAAGCGCATCGACGACTTCGGCAGCCGGGTCTACCTGGTGAACACCGGCTGGACCGGCGGCTCCGGCGCCAACGGCAAGCGCTTTCCCATCCCGGTGACCCGGGCGGTGGTTACCGCCATCACCAGCGGAGCCCTGGAGAACGCCGCTACCGAAACCCTGCCCATCCTCAATCTGGCCTACCCCACGGCGGTACCAGGCGTCGACAGCTCCTACCTCAACCCCCGCGCCGCCTGGCCGGATACCGACGCCTACGACACCCAGGCCCGCAAGCTGGCGGAACTGTTTGTGAAGAATTTCGAGAAGTTCGAGGTTTCCAGACAAATCGTCGCCGCTGGACCCGTGCTGGACTGACCCCCGGGGGAGCCGGGCTTGCCCGGCAGCGGAAGCAAAAAAGGGTGCCTTTCGGCACCCTTTTTTGTTCCCCGGTCTGGCCCCGGTCAGGTTTTCTCCACACTCTGGCGCAAGCCCTTGCGGAAGCATTCGTTGCTGCCCTTGGTGTCCTGGAGGATCAACAGCAGCTCCCCCAGCTCCAACCAGGTGGCGGGGCGCGGGTTGAGCTTGAGGGCGCGCTCGAAATACTCCTTGCCCTTGCCCCACAGCTGGCTGCGCATACACAGGCGACCCAGGGCCTCCAACAGCCAGGGGTTGTCGCGATGGTCCCTCAGCCAGGCCTCGGCGGCGGTCAACTGGGTGCCGGGGTCGGCGTCGATCTCCCCGTACAGCAACACCAGCTGATCGTCCCAGTGGCCGTTGATAAAGCGCCGCAGCCTGGATTCCGCCGTATCCGCCGCACCCAGCTTCTGGAGCTGGGCAACATAGACCGCCACCAGGCTGGCCTCCTTTTGCAGGCGCCTGGGCAGGGCGTCCCACAGCCGATCCAGGTCCGCCCGCTGCTCCGTCAGGGACTTGTGGGACGGCTTGGGGACACCGAAGGCGGCGAGGATCTCGCGGTGAACCTCCACTTCCAGGGCGCTGAGCTCTGAGGACGAGACCGCCTTGTGCTTTTTCAAATCCGGCAGCAGCGCCTCCAGGCCCTGCCAATCCTGCAGCCCCTTGCGGGCGGAGGCCAGCAGGCGCAACAGGGTGGGGTGGCCGGGCGCCTTGCGGTGCAGGGTGTTGAGCAACGTCAGGGCCTGTCCGAAGTCGCTGTTGCGCAGCAGCATCCGGGCCCGCAGCAGACCCACCGCAAGGGGGTCCGCGGCGCCGTCCTTTTCCGCCAGCCTCAGCCACTCCTCGGCCTGACCGTAGTCCCCCAGATTGAAGTTGGCGGCCGCGGCCCCCAGGTAGTTCACCACCGGGATCTCGGAGCGGGTGGCGCCGCTCTTCAGGTTGACAATGGCCTGGGGCCAATTGCCCTCCAGGTAATCCACCACCCCCTGGGCGGTCCTGTCCCGCACCCGCAAGCGCCTGCGTCCGGACCTGGTGCGCCACCACCCCCGGGGCAGCATCAGCAGCCGCCACAGCCGGCCCAGCAGGTACACCGCCAACCCCAGCACCAGCAGTGACAGCAAGGCCCCCCAAAGGGTGGTCTCCACCAGATAGTGGCCCACGGACAGCACCAGATAGCCGTGCTGAGTGGCGAGAAACTGATAGAGCCCCGCGCCCGCCAACAGGGCCAGAGCCAGGATGATCAGCAGTTTTCTCACGGGGCCTCCCCCCCGTCCCCATCCTGGTCGGCACCCGGGTACCTGTTGTGCCAGAGGGCGATGTAGTCCTGCAGGGCGACAATGGAAGCGGCCACATCGGGCACCGGCCTGGTGACCTGGAGGCTCGCGAGCTGAGCCAGTTGCTCGTCAAAGACCCCGGCCATATCGCTGCCGGGGAAGCTGGCGGCGATACTGTTCCTGGCGCGGGTGAGACTGGCAGTGTAGATATGCTGTTCGCCCCGCATCAGCGCCAACTGGGCCTGCTCCAAAAGGGTGCGCACACTGAGCTGCAACAAGGCCTGCTCAGACGGCAACAGGGGTGGGGCCGCCGGCACATCGAGACGCTCAACCCGGACAATACCGGACATCCTGCTGAGGGCGCGCCAGGCGTTGTCCCCCAGGCGCTGATACCAGGTGGCAGCCTCCTCTGGCGCCACCTCAACCGCGGGGCCCTCCTCCTCCACCAGGGGCACACGGAGGTCGGGAACACTGGCGATCAGGGCGTCGAGCTGGACATAAATGCCCTCCCGATCGACCACACCCGCGCCCCGCAAGCGGGTGATATCCCGGGCCAGGGCCTGACGAACGGCAAACAATCCGGGGTCGTCGAGTTCGCGGAGGATAGCGTCGGCGGCAGTCATCAGCGCCACCGCATTGCCGGTCTGACCCTCGGTGACCAAGCGTTGACTGGCGAGGCGCAGCAGGTACTCCGCCTCTGCCAGCAGCCAGTCCTCCCGGGAGGTGGTGGACAACTGCCGCAGTCGCTGCTGCTGGCTGTTGAGCTGCAGCTGGAGATCCGCGACCTGTGCCTCCAGGGCCCGAAATAC
>Ga0079224_100000671_pt1 | contig 35216 bp, 34 predicted proteins | sample Stecom2015_FD_80414 | JGI IMG/M metagenome (GOLD analysis project Ga0079224, IMG submission 80414) | Agricultural soil microbial communities from Utah to study Nitrogen management - Steer compost 2015 | ecosystem: Environmental > Terrestrial > Soil > Agricultural land | place: USA: Utah... | reverse complement strand
TTATGTTATAAAGCTGTATAAACTCATAAAAATTTCACAAATTTGAAGTATGGGATTAAACGAAAAAGAAATAAACGGATATAAACTGGAGATTTGCTCCAATTCGTCCTATTCAGCTTTGCAGGCGCAATTGGGTGGAGCGAGTAGAGTAGAGCTTTGTCAGAACCTAGAAAATGGAGGTACAACACCTTCGTTTGGACAGATTAAGCGTACGCGCGAATTGCTTTCTATTGGTATACATGTGTTAATTCGTCCACGAGGTGGTGATTTCGTCTATAATGAAGAAGAATTCGAAGAGATGAAGAGAGATATTCTGTTTTGTAAGGAGGTCGGTTGTGATGGCGTTGTTATAGGTGTGTTAAAGCCAGATGGTTCTGTAGACAAAGAACGCTGTAAACAGTTGCAGGAGCTGGCGGAACCTATGACTGTAGTCTTCCACCGTGCTTTTGATCGATGTAAAGATCCGAAACAGGCTTTGGAAGATGTTATTGAACTGGGGTTTGATCGTGTATTGACGTCTGGACTTCGGAATACAGCAGTTGAGGGTAAGGACTTATTGAAAGCACTAGTTCTCCAGGCAAGCGGTCGTATCGAGATAATGCCTGGAGCAGGAGTGAATGAAGAGAATATTATTGACCTATTAAATCATACCGGAGCAAAATCAATACATAGCTCGGCAAAGATTACCGTTAGGAGTCAAATGAGATATGAGTCAGATGATTTGCAAGGTATGAACGAGCCTACTATGCAGACCTGCAAAGATAGGGTGGCTGAGTTGGTTGAGAAAATACAAAATTTATAATAGCAAAGAAAGGCTATCTCATTCGAGATAGCCTTTCCTTTTATGATTGTTCAGACTTATTTAGCTTCAGCAGCTAATTTGTCTAAAATTTCATTGTTCTTAGTGATTTGACTGTTTTTAGGCATTCTGCTTTTTGAACCTAATTCAAGGTTACGGCCTAACTTCAAAAACTGAACCTCAACGCGTGAAGTAGTTTTATTTCTTCTATCTTTTCTTTTTAAACGTGTAACTCCCATTTGTTTAATACTTTTTATTGTCAATAAAACGAGGTCGGAAGCGGATTCGAACCGCTGTAGGAGGTTTTGCAGACCTCTGCCTAGCCACTCGGCCATCCGACCCTTTCCCATTTGAGGGAATGCAAAAATAAAATTTACTTTTGATATTTACAATAAAATTAAAAAGTAAAAATTAAAAAACAGAAAGCATAAAAATAAGTTGCTGATATATAGTTGTATATGCTGTGTGAAGCTTTGAATTTAATTTTTGGTCTGGATATTGTAAGTGTACCGGTGTAAAACAAAATTGAATTAGATATGAAAAAGATTTTACTTTCATTAGGAGCAGCATTGTTATTAGCTGCAGGAGCACAAGCACAAACGTCTTGGGGATTGAAAGCGGGAGTTAACTTAGGTAAATACAGTAATCCTTCCGATCTTGCTAAAGATTACCAGAAAATGAATCCATCATTCTATATTACTGGATTTGCTGATCTACCCGTAGCGAATAACTTTTCCATCCAACCGGGAGTTTCCTTACAAGGTAAAGGTAATAAGTTGAGTTATGATGGAAATAATTTGGATGGTACCAGCACAACAAATGTAATGGCGTTGGAGATTCCTGTTAATGCGGTTTATTATATTCCAACTGGGTACAGTGGATCAGTATTTTTAGGTGCAGGTCCGTATGTCGGTTATTCACTTAGTGGGAAAACTAAAACAAAAGGTAATTTAGGTGATTTTGGTACAGAAGGTGAGTATGATATTGACTTTACTGGTGATGATAAACACCAAAAACCATTAGACTTTGGTTTGAATTTTATGGCAGGTTATAAGCTTTCCAACGGATTCCTTATCAATGCAGGATATGGACTTGGTTTAACTAATCTATCGCCAAGTGATAATAGCAATAGTAACTATTCAAACCGTGTATTGTCTTTTGGGGTTGGTTTCCAATTCTAAGCAATAATACGATCAAAAAAATAGGCTGACCATTTGGTCAGCCTATTTTTTTTGAATTGAAATCTATCACACTTTAATTTCTACTTCAACGCCTGAAGGCAATTCAAGTTTCATCAATGCGTCAACAGTTTTAGAGTTTGATGAATAGATATCCAACAATCTTTTGTAAGCACACAATTGGAATTGCTCACGTGCTTTTTTGTTAACGTGTGGGGAACGCAAAACCGTATAGATTTTTTTCTCAGTAGGCAATGGAATAGGACCACTAACAACTGCACCTGTAGGTTTTACCGTTTTTACGATTTTCTCAGCAGATTTGTCTACTAAATTGTAATCGTAAGATTTCAATTTGATTCTGATTCTTTGGCTCATTTTTATTTGTTTAAGTATGACCATTGATTAGAGCTATTCGCAACCAAAGGTCGGTTTGTTTTTTTAGTATTGAGATCCCGAAAACGGGACAAGTTATGAGTATTGCGTAGTGAGATAAGCGTGAATAGTGACATCATAGGTCTCAATACGCTGTACTCTATACCCAATACTCATTTATTCAATTAATCTTCGATAGCTTTGATCTTACCTTTAGATTTTGCTACTACTTCATCAGCTACGTTACGAGGAGCTTCAGCATAGTGGTCAAACTCCATAGTAGAAGTTGCACGTCCTGAAGTAATCGTACGCAATTGAGTCACGTAACCGAACATCTCAGAAAGAGGAACGATAGCTTTGATTACTTGCGCACCATTACGTGTGTCCAAACCTTGCATTTGACCACGACGACGGTTCAAGTCACCCATAACATCACCCATGTTTTCTTCTGGTGTCAATACCTCCACTTTCATGATAGGCTCCATCAACACAGGAGAACATTTAGGCAATGCATTACGGTAAGCCATTTTAGCTGCCAATTCGAAAGACAGAGAGTCTGAATCGACTGCGTGGAATGAACCATCAATCAAACGAACTTTCATACCTGATAGTGGGTAACCAGCCAATACACCATTGTTCATGGAAACCTCAAATCCTTTCTGTACTGAAGGGATGTATTCTTTAGGAATAGCACCACCCACAATTTCATTTACGAATTGAAGCGGAGATTTGGTAGTATCAAAATCTTCATCAGCAGGAGATACCACAACTTTGATATCCGCGAATTTACCACGACCACCTGATTGTTTTTTGTAAACCTCACGGTGCTCAGTAGTACCGTTGATAGACTCTTTGTATGCTACCTGAGGAGCACCTTGGTTAACCTCAACCTTGAATTCACGTTTTAGACGGTCGATCAAGATATCTAAGTGAAGCTCACCCATACCTGAGATTACAGTCTGACCAGTATCTTCGTCTGTTTTAACAACAAATGTAGGGTCTTCCTCAGCCAATTTGCTTAGACCCATGCCCAATTTATCAACGTCAGCTTGTGTTTTAGGCTCAATCGCCAAACCGATAACCGGCTCAGGGAATACCATAGATTCCAAAACGATAGGATGTTTTTCATCACAAAGGGTATCACCAGTTTTGATGTCTTTGAAACCAACAACCGCACCGATATCACCAGCACCAATACGCTCGATAGGATTTTGCTTGTTAGCATGCATCTGGAAGATACGAGAGATACGCTCTTTGTTTCCTGAACGTGTGTTCAATACATAAGAACCAGCCTCTAATACACCTGAATAAGCACGAACGAAACACAAACGACCTACAAACGGGTCAGTTGCAATTTTGAAACCTAACGCTGCGAAAGGCTCAGCTTCAGATGGTTTACGCTCGATTTCTTCGCCTGTGTTCGGGTTTGTACCTTTAACCGCTTCAATATCCAATGGTGAAGGCAATAATTCCATTACCAGGTCAAGCATGGTCTGTACACCTTTGTTTTTGAAAGATGAACCACATACCATAGGAACGATAGCGTTATCCAATACAGCTGCACGTAAAGCATCAAGGATTTCACGTTCAGTTAAAGAATCCGGATCTTCGAAGAATTTCTCCATCAAAGACTCATCATAAGATGCCACTGCTTCCAATAATTTCTCACGATATTCAGCTACCTCGTCCAACATGTCTGCTGGAATTGGAACTTCTGTAAAGGTCATCCCTTTATCAGCTTCATTCCAAACCATACCACGGTTGTTGATCAAGTCAACTACACCTTCAAAACCATCTTCAGCACCGATAGGTAATTGCAATGCTACAGCGTTAGAGCCTAACATTGATTTTACCTGCCCAACAACTTTTAGGAAGTCAGCACCTGAACGGTCCATTTTGTTGACGAAACCAATACGAGGGACTTTGTATCCGTCAGCTAAACGCCAGTTTGTTTCTGATTGAGGCTCAACACCATCAACCGCCGAGAACAAGAATACCAATCCGTCCAATACACGAAGGGAGCGGTTTACCTCTACGGTAAAATCCACGTGACCAGGAGTATCGATAACGTTTACTTGGTATTTGCTGCCACGGTAGTTCCAGAATACGGTTACAGCAGCAGAAGTAATCGTGATACCACGCTCTTGCTCCTGAGCCATCCAGTCTGTTGTAGCTGAACCTTCGTGCGTCTCTCCTAATTTGTGGTTTACGCCAGAGTAGAAAAGAATACGTTCTGTTGTTGTTGTTTTACCAGCATCGATGTGTGCAGCGATACCAATATTTCTAACTAATTTTAAATCTTTTGCCATTTTGTTTTTTGTATGAGATTACATGGATTTAAAAAAGGATTACACAGATGTATTGTTCAATACTTAATCTGTGTAATCCCTTATATCCGTGTAATCAATCTCATTGATATTAGAATCTGAAGTGTGAGAACGCTTTGTTAGCTTCCGCCATTTTGTGCGTATCTTCTTTCTTCTTAACAGCAGCACCTTCACCTTTGGAAGCTGAGATGATTTCTCCTGCTAATTTCTCGTGCATGGTTTTTTCACCACGTTTGCGAGAGTAAGAGATTAACCATTTCATACCTAAAGCGATTTTACGCTCAGGACGCACCTCCATAGGTACTTGGAAGTTTGCTCCACCTACACGACGAGATTTAACCTCTACCGCAGGCATTACATTGTTCAAAGCTTTTTTCCAAGTCTCTAAACCGTTTTCCTGTGTTCTTTGCTCTACTAATTCTACTGCATTGTAAAAGATGGAATAAGCGATGGATTTTTTACCATCGTACATCATGTTATTTACAAAACGTGTTACCTGAACGTCGTTAAACTTTGGATCAGGTAAAATGATTCTCTTTTTTGGTTTTGACTTTCTCATTTTCTTTTCCTCCGTTTAATTATTTTTTACCTTTTGCTGGAGCTGCAGCTTGTCCTGGTTTAGGACGCTTAGTTCCATATTTAGAACGACGTTGGTTACGGCCGGCAACACCGGAAGTATCCAATGCACCACGAATGATGTGGTAACGAACACCTGGTAAGTCTTTTACACGACCACCACGGATTAACACGATAGAGTGCTCTTGCAAGTTGTGACCTTCACCAGGGATGTAGGCATTCACCTCTTTACCGTTTGTTAAACGTACACGAGCTACTTTACGCATTGCTGAGTTTGGTTTTTTAGGGGTAGTAGTGTATACACGTGTACACACACCTCTTCGCTGTGGACATGAGTCCAACGCTGGAGACTTACTCTTTTCCTCCAGAGCTACTCTACCTTTTCTAACTAATTGTTGAATAGTAGGCATTTACCTGTTTTTGTTTTTAATTTGTGTAAAATTAATTTTTAAGTCCGCAAAGATATAAAGAAGTTTTCGGATTGTAAAGACTTGTGTCAATTTGTTTTACAAAAGTTTACAATTTACTTTACTTGTTCACTTTTTAATGATTTCGAAATCTCCGTCAATATAGGCTTTAATGCGTCGCGCAGATCATCCGAAGCCGGCAATTCAAATACTTCCAAATCGAAATATTTGATTGCGGCAAAGAGGTGGTCAAAGATGTCTGACATGGTGTCCTCGAAAAATGCCCAAGCCGTGCCGTTGGTGAACATATATAATTCTAAAGGAAGTCCATGTTCGGTTGGTGAGAGTTGGCGTACCATCAGTGTCATGTTCTTATGGATGTCTGGATGGTGTTTAGCGTACGCAACGATATACGCACGAAACAAACCTACGTTAGTCATGTTTCGTCCATTGACGAGTGTGCTTCTGTCGGCCTTGTTTAGCGCATTGTATTCTTCTATCTCCTCTTGACGTTTATCAATATAAGGCGCAAGCAATTGAATTTTCTTTAATTCCGCGATTTCTTCGTTACTAAGGTATCGAATAGAGGAAATCTTGATATTGATGGAACGCTTGATACGACGGCCCCCAGAATCTTGCATGCCGCGATAGTTTTTGAATGAATCACTCAACAAGGTGTAGGTTGGGATAGTCACAACTGTCTTGTCAAAATTTTGTACCTTCACATTGTTCAAGTTGATCTGTAGCACATCGCCATCGACTCCATACTTGGGCATTTCAATCCAATCACCGACACGTACAGAGTCATTTGCCGAAACCTGAATGCTCGCTACAAACCCCAATATCGTATCCTTGAAGACTAACATCAAGATAGCGGAAGCGGCACCTAACGATACCAAGAACGACCATGGAGAATTTCCGGTTAATATCGAAAATATAAGCGTGCCGATAATGAAGAACAAGAAAATCTGTATTACTTGCAGGTAACTATCTAGAGGCTTGTCAATAAAAGCTTTGGTATTACGCAGAATATCCCTTACCGTTTTTAGTAATGCGTTGATAAGCTTGTACACAGCAAAAATGACCAGAATGTCCAAAAATTTTCCCAGACCGCTCATCAGGTTTGGGAAACCAATAAAAATGGGCGGCAACATTTGTTGTGCCAGGATGGTCATGATTAGAAGACTAAAACAGTCCAGCCCCTTATTTTCTAGGAGATAATCATCCCATTTGCTCTTCGTGCGTTTAATGATCCGTATAAAAGTGGATTTGAAGATGCTCAGAACGATATAGTTAATAATGAAAAGAACTGTAAATGCAGCGATTAATAAGCAAACAGAGGTCAGGATATGTGTGATTCGGTCGGAAAGACCGATGGCCTCTATATGTTCAAATGTCCAGTTGTAAATTAAGCTTGAAGTTTCTTTAGATGAGATGTTAATGATGTTTGTTTTTTCCATATTAACAGACAAAGATACAAAAAATGAAAAAGACAGCCAAAAGCTGTCTTTTTACAAAGTCTTATGAAACTGTTTTTTCGTGCTTATGTCGGAAAAGTACAGCAAATAAAATAGCAATGACTAAAGTATAAGCTGCAAAGGCTAACCAGATATGATGCCAATCTTTGAGGAGGATTTCAGCACTTAATAACCCATCCGGTAGTATACTTGACCCACGCTCGTGAATGAATTTTCCTAATAACTCATTCGTTGTGTCTGTTTGTAGATAGTTAGCAAGTCCATTGGCATCCGTGAATTTGAGAGTAAAGTAATAATCAATTACCCAACCAGATACCAAGCTCCCTAGTACAGCGCCAAATCCATTGGTCATCATCATGAATAATCCCTGTGCGGAGCTTCGTATCTGAGGACTGGTGGAACTTTCAACAAACAATGAACCCGAGATGTTGAAAAAATCGAAAGCCATCCCATACACAATACAGGAAAGAACAATCATCCAGAGACCGGAATCTGGATCGCCATAGGCGAACAACCCAAAACGTAGCACCCATGCAAACATTGCGATTAACATCACGTTTTTGATGCCAAATCGCTTCAGAAAAAATGGTATTGCTAAAATGAATAGTGTCTCAGAAATCTGTGATATCGACATGATAATGGTCGAATACTTGATAACGATGAGATTGACATATTTGGGATAGAATTTGAATTCGTCCAAGAATACATCGCCGTAAGCATTGGTTAATTGCAAAGCTGCCCCCAAGAACATGGAAAAGATGAAAAACAATGCCATCTTATAGTTGGTAAATAACTTAAAAGCTTCCAGCCCAAAGGATTGTACTAGTGTTTTCTTTTCGCTACCTATGTTTTTAGGGGGACATTTGGGTAAAGTTAAGGAGAAAAGACTGAGTGCTAAAGCTGCAGCCCCTGCGATATGAAACTGGTGTGCTGTAGCCTTGTTGCCGGATAAATTAACTAACCACATAGCAGCAATGAAACCGATGGTTCCCCATACCCGGATGGGAGGGAAAGCCTTTACCAAATCATATTTTCCTTCGGTTAGAGCCGTATAGGAAATTGAGTTGGAGAGAGCTAGAGTCGGCATGTAGAAACACATAGCTAACAGCATGACGTAGAAAAACTGCTGTGGGTCGTTAACCTGTGGTAGATAAAACAAAGTACCGGCATAGAGCAAGTGTAGTATGCCATAAAGCTTCTCGGCATTTACCCATCTGTCGGCAATAATACCCATCAGCGTGGGCATGAAAAGAGCAGCGATACCCATGGTGGCAAAGATGGCTCCAAATTGAGTGCCATCCCATTGTTTGGTGCCAAACCAATAGTTGGCGATCGTAATTAACCAGGCTCCCCATACGAAAAACTGGAAGAAGCTCATGACGGTTAATCGCAATTTTATAGACATATATTAAATGCTTAAATAGTAAGATTAAGATTTTCTGCGCTCTATTTCGTCCCTGATTTTGGCTGCAGTTTCATATTGTTCGGCCTCTATGGCTTTTTTAAGATTAGTTTCTAATTGCTCATCCGAGAAGTTAGAATAGGGCGACTGTGGCTTATCCTTTTTTGGAACTACAGGTTCTTTATGAAGTGTGTTTTCCTTTGGTGGGATGTTGTCCATATTCTCTAAGAAGGCAAAATCATTGCTCTCTATGATAATACCGGCTGCATCCATAATGAAATCGTATGTATAGATGGGTGTGCCGAAGCGGACGGCCAAAGCTACGGCATCGGATGTTCTGGAATCTATCTCTATGTTTTTTTTGCCATCAGAGCAGAATATTTTAGCAAAGAAGATTCCATCTATCAGATTATAGATGAGTACCTCATCCAAACGAATATCAAAATGATCAGAAAATGTTTTAAAGAGATCGTGGGTCAAAGGCCTGCTGGGGTGCATGTTCTCTATTTGCACAGCGATCGCTTGCGCTTCGAACCCCCCGATGATGATGGGAAGCCGGCGGTTTCCACTCACTTCACCCAACACCAAAGCATAGGCTCCGGACTGTGTTTGACTATACGATAGCCCTACGATATCTAATTTGATTTTCTTCATCATTTATCCCCACGGTTCTACAAAGATGTAAATATTCGAAATAAAATAAAAATGGCCAGACGAAATTTTGCTCGTCTGGCCGCTTGTTTGTCTTTTTCTGTAGAGATGTAAGATCGTGTACCTCTATAGGAAAGCTATCCCTTCTTTAGTTTTAAAGCCTCGATAAGCCTTGGAACGACATCGAAAGCATCACCCACGATACCATAATCGGCCACCTTGAAAAATGGTGCTTCTGGATCTTTATTAATCACCACAATCGTTTTTGAAGAACTAACGCCTGCAAGGTGTTGGATAGCCCCTGAAATACCAATAGCTATATAAAGATTTGGGCTAACGGCTAAGCCTGTTTGCCCTACGTGCTCTGCGTGTGGGCGCCATCCGGCATCCGAAACTGGTTTCGAGCAAGCCGTAGCAGCACCCAATATTTCGGCAAGCTCTTCGATCATGCCCCAGTTTTCTGGGCCTTTCATGCCCCGGCCGGCAGACACTACGATGCTGGCTTCGGGTAGTGCTACTTTATCTGTCGCACGTACTATGTCTTTAATGATGGTAGAGAAATCTTTATCCTGTACCGATGGTTGGAAGTCTTCCACGCTAATAGGCGTGTCAGCCTCTTTGGCTTCAAAAGTATTTGGGTTCAGCGTAATGACTTTCGTCGCTGCCGAGGTTTCTACCGTAGCGATCGCCTTGCTGGAAAAGACCGATTTCCTGAATTCCCAGGAGCTCCCGGAAATAGTAGGAAGTTCCAATGCCCCATCAATCAATGCAGCTTCCAGTTTGGCAGCCACGCGAGGAGCTAGGCCTTTTCCGCTGAACGAGTTGCTCAATATAATGCTTGTTGCTCCGACTTGCTTTGCAACATCGGCGATAACAGCTGCATAAGCCTGATTCTGGAATTGGCTCAGCTTATCCGTATTTACACGAATAACTTTACCTACACCATATTTGCCTACTTTGTTCAGCTCTGATTCATCAACTTGACCGATGCTAAGTGCCTGAACTTCCTGCTGTGTCAACTCACCAATGGCTTTGGCATAGGAAATGGCTTCAAAAGCTGATTTCTTAAATGCTCCTTCTATGTTTTCGATATATACTAAAATTGACATAAGATTCTTTTTAGGGATTAAATAACTTTGGCTTCACTATGCAACAGTTCGACTAATTGAGCAACATTGTCTGGCTCTATCAACTTTACAGCACCACGAGGTGCAGGCGATTCGTATTGCTTAATTGTCGAGAGGACAGGAACATCTATAGGAGAGATAACTTGGAGCGGTTTGCTTCTAGCTCCCATAATGCCTCGCATGTTTGGGATTTTAGGCTCAGCTACGCCCTCTGCAGCTCCTATGACGATAGGTAAGGATACGCTTAGTACTTCTTTGCCCCCTTCTATTTCACGGTCGATGGTGGCTTCAGTGCCGTTTATTTCAATTTTCTTTGCGATAGCTATTGATGGGATCCCTAGTAGTTCAGCTATATAACTGCCAACCTGCACTCCATTATAATCAATAGACTCACGGCCTGTCAAGATGAGGTCAAAGGACTGTTCTTTCGCGTAGTTCGCAATCTGGTTGGCAACAAACCAAGCATCACGTGGAACAGCGTCCACACGGACAGCCTCATCGGCACCGATCGCCAATGCCTTACGGATCGTTGCATCGGAAGCAGCTTCCCCTACGTGAATAACGGTAACATTGCCCTGGCCGCCTTCTGCCAGTTCTACGGCTTTTGATAAGGCAATCTCATCGTAAGGATTGATGATAAACTGTATGCCAGCCGTGTTAAAAGCTGTGTTGTTGTCCATGAAGGTTATTTTGGATGTGGTGTCTGGCACCTGACTGATACAAACTAATATTTTCATCATAATACATCGTTTTTATAAAGGTGATAAATGTGTATAGGGGTACTTGTGCTGTATGTTCCCTATACGTTTGTTATGTCTATCTGTCTCTCACAAACCTATTGTTTTTTTGAAGTAAATCCAAGCTATACGCAGCGATAATACGCTATGGAGCGTCAAGTAAATGTCATTTTCTATGCAAGCATAGTAATTTTTGTGTAGCAAATTAAAAATATGGTTGTCGATCAGGTAGCAAACTATACTCTCCCTCTCCTTTGCTGTGCCTCGGCTCTGACGAGGGAGAGGGCTGGGGAGAGGATAATGATGCAGGTACACTTACTCTTGACGCCAAAGCGAAAGCCTTCGGGGTCTGGGCAACATAAAAAACTGTCTAATAGAATCCTCCGTTTTCTCTCAACACAAACCCATTAAAAAACAATTTATGATGCATTTACCCTGTACACGCCTATTCCCTCAAAATGATACTAATTTCTTAGTACTTTTGCAGTCAGCACAATTACAGAAGCATGAATAGAATTGAAGAACTGTTGCAATTTTTAAAAGATAGCCCAAACGATCCGTTTTTGAAATATGCATTGACTATGGAATACAGAAAAATGGGGGATACAGATAAAACAAGGGAAGGTTTTCTTGATTTGATAACGCAACATGAGGACTATGTAGGTACTTATTATCATTTTGCGAAATTTCTGGAAGGGCAGAAGGAAACAGAGCAGGCTCTCCGGATTTATGAAAAAGGCATGGATGTAGCACAACGCATGAGAAACAGGCACGCTTATGGTGAATTGCAGTCTGCATATAAACAAGCTTTGGGTGAAGATGAGGATGATTGGGATGATTAATGCTAAGAAATGTTAACCAGCGATTTATGGTATTCTTTTTGCACAAGATAGCCATATTGAATAAGTGATGCGATTAGTTGGATATTTTAGTGGAATTTTGGTAATGCTCGGGATAGTGTTGGGCTGTGTGAATACACGTCAAAATGCAAGTACGGACGGGAGTAAATTTGGAAAAATAACAGAAAACAAGCTGTTGGGTGTATATAAAGGGGACCTGCCTTGTGCAGATTGCGAAGCAATAGCCACAGTTCTGATCTTAGAACCCGATAATCAATATAAGCTTGAATATGTGTATGTTGGGAAAGATATAGATGCCTTCTCTAAGCAGGGGAAATGGTCTTTGGAAGAAGATGAACTAGGCTTGGAGGGGATAGACTATCGCTATAAAGTAGAACAGGGACAATTACGTCAGTTAGATTTATCCGGTAGCGAAATCAAAGGAAATCTAGCAGAACGTTATGTCCTGAAATTGCTGCAATAAAATTTGTTTGCGCTGCCTATTGAAAGAACAGCGCAAACAAAAAACAATTATTTACCACGCCTTATAACGAGTTTTATTATTTCATCTCCCAATAATAATGACAGGCTTAGGCTCATAACGAGTCCCCATTCTTTCACCCCCAGCGCTTGTAATTTGAAAGCCTCAGCCATGAACGGAATATAAAGAACCAAAAATTGTAATCCGAATCCTATAAGAACTGCTCCGAAAAGGTATACGTTTGAAAAAAAGCCAATCTTAAATATAGATTTGTATTCATGTCGGAAACTGAATGAATAGAGTAGCTGACAGGCGATGATGGTCAAAAAAGCCAAAGTGCGTGCATATTCATGAACTTCTTCGGGAATAGTATTGGCAAAAGGACTATAACCGTGTATATAATACCCTGCAGCAAATGCAACTATGGTCAATATACCAATGAAGGTGCCTGCAAGAATAACCCGCTTGCCTGCACCGTGAGAAAAGAAATTCTCGTTTGTTGTGCGTGGTTTTTCTTTCATCACATCCGAGTTTCCAGGATCCATTCCCAAAGCTACAGCAGGTAAGGTATCGGTCACTAGATTTATCCAGAGCAGCTGAGTTGCAATCAGTGGGACAGGTAAGCCAGCGATAATGGCGATTAACATAGTAATTACCTCGCCGACGTTACAAGCTAATAGAGAAATGACTGATTTTTTAATGTTGTTATAAATGTTTCTTCCTTGCTCGATGGCACTGATAATAGTTGAAAAATTATCATCTGCTAAAATCATATCTGATGCATTTTTGGCAACATCTGTACCTTCAATCCCCATTGCTACACCGATGTCAGCAGCATTGAGAGAGGGCGCATCGTTTACGCCGTCGCCGGTCATGGACACGATATTGCCTTTTGATTTGAAAGCTTTGACAATGTTGACTTTGTGCTCTGGAGAAACCCGCGCAAATACCTTGTACTCCTGAATGTGGGATTCTAGTTCTGCTTGTGTCATGTGGTTGATGGCTGCTCCGCTTGTCGCTTCGGACAAGTCAGATGCAATACCTAATTCCTTGGCAATGGCAAGTGCAGTATTCTTATGATCGCCAGTAATCATAACCGTAGTAATGCCAGCCTCTTTAGCGATTGAGATCGCATCTTTCACTTCCTCACGAGGTGGATCAATCATACCGACAACTCCAATCATTACCAAATCCTTTTCGAAGTGTTCAGCTGGTATCTGTTTATCCATCGGTTTGTAGGCTACAGCCAACGTTCGCAAGGCTTTTTTTGACATGGTGTCTGCAGCGTCCGAAATCAGTTTCTTGTGGGTTTCGGTCATTGGAATGATTTCTCCATCCTCCAGAACATATTTGCACTTCAAAATCAAACGGTCAATAGCACCTTTGGTATAAACGACATATTGTCCATTCTGTTGATGAAAAGTGGACATCATTTTTCTGTCGGAATCAAATGCCCGTTCATCTATTCTCGTCGCTTCTGCAAGCAATGTTTTGCGGTCTATTTTTAAATCGTCGGCTAATTGCAGCAGGGCGATTTCAGTAGGGTCTCCTGTGCCTTCGTCATTCTCCAGCGTAGCATCTGAAGACAAGACCATCGCTTCAGATAACAATATTCCATCAACTGATAAGTCGGTAGATTCAGACACTTTTTTGTGCTTGTCCGTGAAGTTGAAAAACTCCTGCACAGTCATTTTGTTCTGTGTCAAAGTCCCTGTTTTATCGGAACACACGATATTGACCGAACCCAGTGTTTCGACAGCAGGAAGACGTTTGATAATGGCATTTTGCTTGGCCATTTTCGTGACACCGATGGAAAGGACGACCGCTACAATGGCAGCTAACCCTTCAGGAATAGCTGCAACGGCTAAGGAAACGGAAGTCAGGAACATCTCCGCCAAATCCCTGCCCTGAAAGAAGGAAATAACGAAGATCAGTACACAGATTGCCAACGCAGCTTTTCCCAGTGTCTTGCCCAATTGATTCAGCCTGATTTCTAAAGGTGTTTTTGTTTCATCGTCCTGACTGAGGATATTTGCAATTTTGCCGACCTCAGTTTGCAATCCCGTTCCGGTTACGACGCCTGTTCCGCGACCGTAGGTGACCAAGGTGGACATATACGCCAGGTTGGTACGGTCACCAAGCGGAATATATTCTTCGGTAAATGTGGCGTCGGCCTCTTTTGTCACAGCAACGGATTCGCCCGTAAGTGCGGATTCATCGATTTGTAGGTTGACGGCTTCAACAAGGCGAAGGTCGGCAGGGATGTAGCGTCCGGCATCCAGTACGACAATATCACCCGGAACAATATCTTCGGAGTTGACTTCCTTTACTTGACCATCCCGCCGGACCAAAGCTCTGGGAGAGGTCATTTTGCGTAATGCTTCTATAGCATTTCCTGCCCTGACTTCCTGCACCACGCCTAAGGTCGCATTGATAAGAATCACAGCTGTAATGATAATGCCGTCGATGTATTCACCCATGAACACCGTGATAATTACTGCAGCAAATAATACATAAATCAGTGCATCTTGCAACTGCGCAATAAATAGGCGGAATATGGATTTTCGGGTTTCACCTTTGAGCTGGTTTTTGCCATAAGTGGAGAGTCTCGATTGTGCTTCAGTTTCCGATAGCCCTGAAGTGGGGTTGGTTTTTAAAGTTTGCGTAAGCTCGGATAGGGGAATTGTGTGATAAAGTGTTTCGTTTTGTTTAGCTTCTGTTGGTTTCGCCATCTGTGTCTGTTCTGTGTGTTTCGTTTGTTAAAGATAAGAAAAGGTTGGAGTAGAAAATGTGATTATGGTCATTTTGAAGGGTTTGTATGTGTTTTTTTGTTCCAAAATAAGATATTTGTAGTACAACCTGAGAGCATATTAATATGAGCATAAGTGCAGTTTTGACTTTTTTATTTGGATTGATCGTGATTACGGTTGGAGCAGATATTTTATTGAAAGGAGCTTCTAAAATAGCGATACTCCTCCGTATTAAACCAATTGTCATAGGTCTCACTGTTGTTTCTATAGGTACAAGTCTACCTGAATTAGCTGTCGGACTGACTGCTATAGGGGAAGGATCTGGGGATATTGCCGTTGGGAATATTGCGGGCACGAACTTGGTAAATATACTTTTTATTTTAGGGTTAAGTGCTGCTATACGCCCTTTAATACTCAATTTAAAAAGTATCAAGATTGAGATGTATACTATGATTCTTGCAGCGATTGTTCTGTTGTTGCTGTCTTTGGACGGCAGTTTGGGCTGGGGTGATGGAGCTTTGATGATAGGGCTTGGGATAATCTACCTTATACTTATCGTTAGGCATAGTAAACGTGAGCCTGCACATGTGCAACGTGAGTTTCAGGATGAATTTGAAACGGTGTCTGCAAAGGAAAAGAAAGATGTGCAGGTATGGACTTGGAATTTTATGCTTTTGTTCTGCGGTATCATCGCCACGATTTACGGGGCAGAGAAATTGGTAGAAGGCGCAACGGATATCGCGCGTTATTTTGGGATGAGTGATGCGCTTATTGGATTGACCATTATCGCCATAGGCACTTCTGCACCAGAATTGGCCACGACTATTGTATCTACAATTAAGAATGACCGCGATGTAGCTATAGGAAACTTATTAGGGAGTAGTATTATCAATATTTTTATCATCTTAGGCGTTACCGCTATATTTACTCCTAACGGTATCCACGTTTCAAAAGATATTCTATGGTTTGATTTGCCTTTGGCAGCTTTGGTTGCTATAGTGTGCTATCCTGTATTTAAATCCGACCAGATGGTTTCAAGAACCGAAGGGATTACTTTTGTAGGACTGTATGTGGCTTATTTGGTGTCACTGTGGGTTTTTAGGGTATAAAAAAGATGAGGCTTTTTAGTGCCTCATCTTTTTTATTTTTATACACCAACGCAAAGCTCTTTTACGGTTTTTACCGTGAAGTCGATTTCTTCTTTCGTGTTGTATTTGCTGAAAGAGAAGCGGACGGATGGACGAGTCGGGTTGCAGTCCAACGCTTTTAATACATGGCTTCCGATCTCTGAACCAGAGCTGCATGCACTGCCGCCCGACGCAGAAATACCAGCGATGTCTAAGCTGAATAAAAGCATGTCTGCAATATGTGTACAAGGTAAGGAAACATTTAATACCGTGTACAATGAATTGTCGGCATCTATATTGCCATTAAAGCAAACGTCTGGAATAGCTTTTGATAGTTCAACCTTCATATAATCTTTCAAACCTTGGATATGTTGCTGATGCTCTTCCATCTCTTGGTAGCACAGTTCCAATGCCTTCGCTAAGCCAACAATACCATAAACGTTTTCGGTTCCACCACGCATATTGCGTTCCTGTGCACCGCCATATAGCAATGGTTTTATCTTGTTGCGGCCATTGATATAAATGAAGCCCACACCTTTAGGGCCGTGAAATTTATGTGCTGCTCCGGTGATGAAGTCTACATGCAGGTCCGAAAGGTCATGTACATAATGTCCCATGGTCTGTACGGTGTCCGAATGAAATACAGCATTAAACTCTTTGCAAATCTCACCGACTTGTTTGATGTCTGTTAAGTTTCCAATCTCGTTGTTGGCATGCATTAAAGAGACAAGTGTTCTGGGATTATTTGCCAGAAGCTCACGAAGATGCGTCAGATCTATATTTCCTTGAGGATCAAGGCGTACGAAGTCTAATTGTATTCGACCAAGTTTCTCCTGCTCCTCAAGCGTATGTAAAACCGCATGGTGCTCCAAAGGTGATGAAATAGCATGGGTGATACCTAAGTCAACGATGGAACGTACAATAGCCATGTTGTCCGCTTCCGTTCCGCCGGAAGTGAAGAAAATCTCCGAAGGCGAAGCTTTGAGCAGAGTAGCTACTGTTTTGCGGGCTTTCTCTACAATCGTCTTTACCTGACGTCCGTGCGAATGTATGGATGAAGGATTTCCGAAACTTTCTTGCATGGTTTCGGTCATCACTTGTATAACCTCAGGATCTATAGGCGTTGTAGCGGCATTGTCTAAATATACTTGCATGGGCGCAAAATTAACTATTCTATTTCTTTTTGTCCACAAAAACTTTCTTCTTTGGCTTCACCAAAAGAAAAACAATGTATACGCCTGTCAACAGGAATAGATACGTAAATAAATCACCGAATCGGGTGTAGAAAGTCAGATCTTCATTGAGATTGATTTCTTGACTGATGGCTGTCGGTTCCCACCATTTTGTTCGCTGTACAATATCCCCACGTTGATTGATAAAGCCCGAGATACCTGTGTTGGCAGAACGTGCTATCCAGCGACGGTTCTCAATGGCGCGCAATTTGGCATAAAGCAGGTGCTGATCCTTGCCCGAGGTATTGCCCCACCAACCGTCATTCGTCACGATAGCAATAAATTGTGCTCCCTTTCTAACGTATTCCGCAACATAATTGCCCCAAATGGATTCGTAGCAAATAACCGGTGCAGCACCGATGCCACTGGCTGAATAAAGAACAGAAGGCTCTTCCTGGCTACCATAGCCTCCGGTAGTACCTCCGAAATGCGCAAACAAAGGTTTCATAAAGGCCAGTGCTTCACCAAAAGGTAATTGCTCTGCACCGGGGACCAATTTTGACTTATGGTAAAATTGCAGTTTGCTAGAGTCGTCTATAAGGACAGCGGCATTGAATGAATCCACAAACATATTGTTGCCAAAGGCTCGCGCAGTATGTGTTCTTTGAACGTTATATATTTTATAGCTTTCAATTCCCGAAAGTACATTGCCGTTTTTGTAACCATCTAAAAAGCTTAATACGTTTTCGTAGGCCGGATAAGCTCTGAACTCATCTTCGTTGATGCGGTTGGAGGCAGAAATCGCAGTCTCTGGCCAGATGAAAAATTCGGTGTTGGATTTACCAACTGTTCTCGAGAGGTCAATTAAAATGTGTAGTTGTTCTTCCGGAGTGATATAGCCGAATTTACCATAGGGGTCGATGTTTGGCTGCACGACTACGACTTCTGAAGGATTGGTATGCTCCTCGAAGCGCATATATTGGATAAGCGATACCCCGATCGGTAAAACAATAGCTACAACAGTTCCAATCATGAGCCTTTTGGGATTAATGGCTTGAATGTCTTGGCGTTTCTGCCATATCAGCAAAAACAAAAAGATATTGGTAAGCCAAATCCACACTGTTCCCCCATAAACTCCCGTCACACTGTACCATTGGATAAGCTGGTGGAAATTTGCAAAACCATTGCCCAAGGTCATCCAAGGGAACGCTAAATCCCAGCTCTGATGTAAGTACTCATAAGCTACCCAAAAGGAAACCAGTCCTAAGAAGCTTGTGGCGATGGAATAGCGTTTGCGCAATTGGTAGTAAAGCCGGAATGCCGTAGCCATTAGGAAAGGTGCTAAGGCAAATGGGATGAGCGATATCAGAAGAGATACATGCGGAGGCAAGAAGGCATTCATGGCGTTGTACACCCAATAAATGGACGCTGTATTCCAGACAAATCCCGTAAGAAAGCTCAGCCAGAATATTTTACGGCCTTTTCTGCTGTACGATCCGCGCATGGTCTGCTCTACAGCCATCAAAAGCGGAACAAAAGCAATCAGTAAGATTGGACTCGTATAGGGGATAGGTGGCCATGCTACCCACAATAAAAAGGCACTTAAAAGTGCCAGTAGATAATTATTCTTCACTATCGTATTACAGTTGGGATAATAATTCAGCTTTTTTGCTTTCGTATTCTGATTGCGTGATTAATTGACGATCATAGAGCGTTTTAAGCTTTTTCAATTTTGCTGTAAGTTCGTCTTCTTCCTCAGTAATCGGCTCTGCGGAAAGAACTGTAAAGCTCTCTTGCTCCTCTTGAATAGGGGAGTCAATGGTCAATTCTATAGCCGGTTCTTCGATGATTTCCTCTTCTATAATCTCCTCAACAGGGCTGACAAAGGCTGGTTTTTCAACTTCTGTTATAAAGTGTGGGTTGTTTTTGTTTTCCAATGCATCTTTGATGATTTGGTAAAGCTTGCGCGCCTGCACTTTAGGAATATAATCGATGGTTAGGTTTTCCCCAGTGAAAGGGATCACCGTCACCTTCGAACCGAAAATCTCCTCTTTGAAAGCAATGTCCTTAATATCGCTCCAGGAGAAAATCTCAAAGTTGGTTGCTAAACCAAGTTTGGTGAATTCACAGAGGAAAATCCGTTTGTTGCTTACCGTGATGCTATCCGGCAATAATGTGACGGCCGGTTTTTTTTGTACGGCAATATATTGGATAAACTCTCCGGTAGTAAGCATGTCAATAATCTTATCATGGATTTTTTCCACGATTTTAGGGTCTTGCCCGTCTTGTAGAAATTTATCTAAGCTCATTTTTTTATTTTTTAATGTACAATTGTTGTTTGAAAAACACGTCATTGCGAGGAGGTACGACGAAGCAATCTGTGTTTTTCCTTACCATAGTTTTACCTCTTTCTCGTATAAGTCATCCCAATTAGGGTTTAGTTCTTCAATTAATCTTATCTTTTGGTGTCTACTTCCTCCTTTTAGCCTTTTCTCTTCGGATATGGTTTCTTCAATATTTGGGAAAAAACGATAATAAACGAGTCTGTTCACCTTGTATTTGTTTGTAAATCCGTTAGGATGAATTTTATGTTGATGTTCATACATACGAGACTGTAAATCTGATGTTACCCCCTGTATATAGAACGGTACAACGATTATTTGTCATAATATAAACACATCCTCCTCTTTCCATCTTTAACTTAAAACTGTTTGCCAGATTGCTTCATCCTTCGCAATGACGGCAAACAAGATAATGCCTTTAAGAGCTCCCTGCTACACAAAATACAAATTCTCCCTTAACAGGGTTGTTTTCAAAATGTAATTTTAATTCCTGTAATGTTCCACGTACTGTTTCCTCGTATATTTTACTCAACTCACGTGAAATGGATGCTTGTCTGTCTGCACCGAAATACTGTATAAATTCGTCAATGGTTTTTAGAATGCGGTGTGGCGATTCGTAGAACACCATCGTGCGGGTCTCTTCTGTTAATTGTTTCATGCGGGTTTGTCTTCCTTTTTTTACCGGTAAGAAGCCTTCAAAGCAAAAACGATCGTTTGGCAAACCCGAATTTACCAAAGCCGGTACAAATGCTGTAGCTCCAGGGAGACATTGTATGTCCAATCCTTCTTTGATGGCCTCACGCACCAACAAAAAACCCGGATCAGAGATAGCTGGTGTTCCTGCATCAGAAATCAAGGCGATTTGTTGCCCTTCTTTTAAAAATTTGATGATTTCAGCAACGGCTTTATGCTCGTTGTGCTGATGGTGGGCAAATACTTTCTTTTCGATACCGAAATGTTTCAGCAACGGAGCGCTTGTCCGTGTATCTTCTGCCAAAATCAAATCAGCCTCCTTCAATATTCGGATGGCGCGGAAGGTCATATCCTCCAGATTACCAATAGGCGTGGGCACTAAATAAAGCATGCTCAAAGGTAGGAAATAGTATTGAGTATTGTATAGCTAAGTAAAGAGAAAAAGGTAAGGATAAACAGAAGAAGAGAGGGTGAGGTGAGAAGAATTGAGTAAGAATTTAATTCCCCCGTAGGGTCGGGGGAACTAATCTTCCAGACATACATGGTCATCACCGTCATAGACTAACTCATAAAGCTCTATGCGGTTTTCTAATTCTAATGTTTCGACATCTTTAATCATATTCTTTCTATTTTTTTATTGTTGATACAAACTTACCAGGTTTTTATGAACTTCAGGTAAATTGTATATGAATTTATTGTTAAAAATTAAAAACCATATTCAAATATATGTGATTTTTTGATTAAACAATATATTTTATTGAATTTTTAATATCAAATAAGTTTTTATGTTAGTGTTTTTGTAAAGTTGTGTGTTGTCGATTACACTTCTTATCTTTGCCTTTTCAAAATATTTATTCATATATGTTACAGTTATCTTATATCCGTGAAAATAGGGATGCCGTAATCGAACGATTGGCGGTGAAGAATTTTAAGGATGTGGCGTTGGTTGATGCCGTAATCCAATTGGATGATTCGCGCCGTAAGATTCAGAACGAGTCGGATACGATTGCAGCCGAAGCCAATGCTGCTGCTAAGCAGATTGGAGATTTAATGCGTCAAGGCAAGAAAGAAGAAGCCGAAGCCGTTAAGTCGAAATCCTCGGGATATAAGGAACAAGTGAAGGAATTGACCGAGAAGCTTTCTGCTATAGAGCAGGAGTTGAACGAAAAGATTGTACAGTTGCCTAACTTGCCGCATGCTTCTGTTCCTACAGGTGTTTCGGCAGAAGATAACGAAGTGGTCTTAGAGTATGGATCAGTTCCTGCTCTTCCGGAAGTTGCCTTGCCTCATTGGGAGTTGTTGAACAAATACGATATTGTGGATTTGGAATTGGGTGTAAAAGTAACCGGTGCTGGTTTTCCGGTCTATAAGGGAAAGGGTGCGCGTTTGCAACGAGCGTTGATTAATTTCTTCTTGGATCAAGCGGCAGAAGCGGGATATAACGAGGTGCAAGTGCCTGTTGTGGTGAACGAAGCTTCGGCATTTGCTACTGGACAGCTGCCGGATAAAGAGGGGCAGATGTACCATGTAACCGGTGATGATTTGTACTTGATACCGACGGCAGAAGTTCCTGTTACCAATCTTTATCGTGATGTGATCGTGAAGGAAGAGCAGTTTCCTATCAAACATTCGGCTTATACCCCTTGTTTCCGTAGGGAAGCCGGTTCTTATGGTGCGCACGTGCGTGGTTTGAATAGGTTGCACCAGTTTGATAAAGTAGAGACGGTACAGATCGTACATCCGGATAAATCCTACGAAGTGTTGGAAGAAATGAGCCAATATATCCAAGGGCTTTTGCAGAAATTGGAGTTGCCTTATCGTGTATTGCGTTTATGCGGTGGCGATATGAGCTTCACTTCTGCGTTGACTTATGATATGGAGGTATTCAGTGCAGCACAAGAGCGTTGGTTGGAAGTCTCTTCGGCATCCAATTTCGAGACGTACCAGTCTAACCGCTTGAAGGTGCGCTTTAAAAATGCAGAAGGTAAAATGCAGTTGGCGCATACCTTGAATGGTTCAGCTTTAGCCTTACCGCGTATTGTAGCTTGCATCTTGGAAAATAACCAAACGGAGAAAGGGATACGCATTCCAGCGGTATTAGTGCCTTACACTGGTTTTGAATGGATAGACTAAAAAAGGTATACATAACAGAAGAAGGCTTGCAAACGCAAGCCTTCTTCTGTTATTATCTTTTCCCTATGCGGGCGCACGCGTTTCGCGTGTGCCCTGTATAACTGTTTGTAGATCTAAGTGTAACTTGTTGAAAATGGATACAAGCCACAGGCTTGCACCAGTAAGAAGTCTAAGAACTTTATTCATGAAGTAGAAATTAAACTCCATTCATATTATTTTATTACCCTTAGTAATCGCTATGTTCAAAACTACAGATAGTAAGAGTAGTCCATAAATCACCCAACACAGGCTATTTCGCTAATATAATGCGAACCTATTTCTACGTAACATGGAAACAAAGACAACATACATTACAACAAAGTCAAAGGGAGTTAACAAAAAGACAGTTGTGTTTTAGATTCGTGCAAAGATCTTTTTCTTGGTGATATATGACATTTTTGCATAGTACAGGAAAGTTACCTTTAAGTCAATTCAGTTTTTGTTGTTGTCATTATGGATTCGAGTATATTTTACATACAGAACGATAAAGTCTAGTGTCGTTTATATGGCAACAGCATACAAATTGCAGTTCGCTATTTAATTTAAGGTGAAATCAATATTCTTCTGTAGAAATTTACCTTTCTTTAAAAGCATGTTACGTAGCAAAATAACCAAGACACTGTACAGTGTCTCTATGAATGTGTAGGTTATAATAAAGTCTATTGCATCCCTTGCTTAGAATAGGTACAGCAAGAAAAGGACTCTATACACTGTGCAATTGACAGTTGAGCTCGTAGACATGACGTATTACAGTGTGTATGGGTATGTTGTCATGTTGTGGAAAGCAATTGTACATGAGGTGTTGTTCATCCTGATTGGTAATAAGTATATACACAGTGCTCTGCTGTATGTGGTGGAGCGTAGTATGTAGATTGTTATTATTGTTTTGTATCTTCGGGTAAAGAGGATATTTATCCAATTATAAATAGCTTTATTTTTTTGCCATGAAATATATACGTGCAAAGGCAGGCTTCATTCGCTATACCGATGAAAAACTACTTGTTAGAGCTGCGCATATTATAAAATGCATGCAGTCATCAACGGTGTTTACACAACCTCGTCCGGTACTGTCCGAGATTGAGAAAGCTTATGCCGAGTATAGCGATCTGGTCATTGCTGCTGTTGGAGGGAGCCGAATTATAAAAGCTCAACGGAGAGAAAGTAAGAAGGTATTGTGTGTTTTGTTGCAGGAATTAGTTAACTATGTCAATGAGGTTAGTGATGGAAACTTGCCGAAACTCTATAGTTCGGGATTTCCGGTATTGGCAAAAAAACGAAAAGGTACAGCGCCTGATGTTCCAGCCAATCCCTTTGTGTGTGATGGGCGCGTTAGTGGAGAAGTTGCATTTGGTTTTCAACCTGTTGGACGAGATATGATATATGAGTATTGTTTTGCGACGCAAGTCGATCAGCAATATGAGCCAATATGGGGTGAAATAGAGATGCGTACAAAATCATTTAAAGCGTATAAGTCCGGTTTCTTGCCTGGGAAATATATCTTTTTCAAGGTTCGTGCGACAAATGGCCATGGTAGCAGCGCTTGGACAACACCAATAAAATTTTTAGTACGGTAGGGTATTACTTTCTCGGTTCCATTCGCACCAGATACTGGTCATTGTCATCTTCAAATAGGATCTGTACTACCCAGCCTTCTTCATGTGCGATACGGATAAGTTCCTGCTGATCGATGTATAACCATTGGAAAGGTTGACCCATAGTTCCTTTATATTCGTACTGAAAATGGATTTCGCCCAAGTAATGTTCCGGTTTTTGGATGCGGTATTCTTCGTAGAGGTAGCTAATGTCCGAAGAGTCGAACAGCAATTGCCCTTTGTCGGATAGCAAGGTCTTGCTATGGCAGAGTAATTGGCGGAAACCATCGATCGAGCCAGCAAGGCCGATACCATTCATCAGGAAAAGCAGGGTATCGTATTTGCCTTCCGTAAGCTCAAAAAAGTCCTTTTGGATGATGTGGCGGACGCCCCGTTGTTTCATAATCTGGCATGCGGAATGGGAAAGTTCCAAGGCATCCACGTTAAATCCCTTCGATTGCAAATGCAAGACATGGCTTCCTACGCCAGCCCCCACGTCAAGAACATGTCCGTCGCATAAAGCTAAAGCGATATGTTCCAATTCGGGAAAATCTTCCTCGTCACGAAAAAAAACTTCTATCGGCATTTCCTCGATGTCGCCATAGCTGCTATGTAGTAGCAAAGGTTCTTTTAATTCTTGAAGCGAATGAAAGTCATATAGTGCTTCACCGTATACATCACGTTCCATATTCAGTCTTCCATCTCCCTTTTTGTCACCCTGAGCGAAGTCGAAGGGTCGATTTTTAATATTTCCTTGGCCATTGTTATTTCTTTTTGCAGCCCGGTATGTTTATTCGGTTCATCCGACAGTTTGATAACGCCTGTCCATTCACCATCTTCCGGTTTGGCTTCGACCATTTTTAATACAATATTCATTCGCGGTAGGCCAACATCATTGGTGAAATCTGTACCGATACCGAAAGAGTATCCGATTTTACCTTCGCAGAAATGTGCGATATGCTCTACCTTGTCGTAGTCCAACCCGTCTGAAAAGATAATTGTTTTAGTTCGTGGGTCGATACCCTGTGCTTTATAATGGTCGATGGTCATCTGTGCGAAGTTCAATGGATCACCACTGTCATGGCGCACGCCATCAAATAATTTAGATAGCTTTTTATCAAATTGTTTGAAGAACACTTCCGTGGTATAGGTGTCAGAAAGAGCGATACCCAAGTCGCCGCGATATACTTCTGACCAATGTTCCAAACCCAAGAGGTTCGCCATTTTGTAGCCATATTTCGCAGCGTGAAACATAAACCATTCATGTGCGTGCGTGCCAATAGGTGTGGTTTGGTATTTCATGGCGAGGTGCACATTGCTTGTTCCGATAAATGTACTGGAAGGGTGATCCTTTAGCGTACGGATAACCAAATCGTGCACTTCATACGAATGACGTCGGCGTGTGCCAAAATCGGCTATCGTGATGTCGAGTTTATCGTATTTGTCCATTTTGTGGGTTACAATGTCACAGACTTCTTGGTCGGGAACACGATTGTCTCCTAGCATTGCATAATAAAGCTCGCAGATCAAGGACATGATAGGCACTTCCCATAGGATCGTGCGGTACCAATAGCCTTCGATAATTACTTGCAGGTCTGTGGCATCTTGTGCTATAGTCACTTCCGATGGATCATATCTATAACCTTGAAGAAAGTCCAGGTATGTGGGATCTATGTATGGGCATTTCTCCGTGAGGAATATCTTCTCAGCTGATGTAAGCTTCAATGTAGACATCTGTGCAATGGCTTCCTTTAGGCGTTCGCCGAAACCTTCAGGAAACTCATGTTTCCCACGGTTGATGAACTGGTACTTTGCACGGGCTTTGGGAAAGAGTTTCACCACAGCAAATTGCATGGTGAACTTATAGAAGTCATTGTCTAAAATGGAGGTGAATGCTGCCATGAACAAGCTATTTATCGTAAATAAGCAGTGAAGTTAAGCATTTGTGCAGGGAATGCAAAAAGCGGATGGTTTTTTAGGCCATCCGCTATAGTTGTTGTTTCAAATTAAATAGACTCTTTTATTATCTTCTTGTGCGTTCTGACGCTCGTTGTTGTCCTGAGGAACTACTTTGGCTTCTCGATGTAGAAGCCGCACGTTCTACTCGAGGAGAGCTTTGACGACTCGCCGTAGGCGCAGAGCTTCGTGAGCTTGCTTGGTGCACCTGAACAGGAGCGCTGTTTTGTCTTTGTGGCTCACGCGATTGGTTGCGCTGCGGTGCAGACCGCTGTATCGTATTGTTTTGGCGTGAGTCATTATTCTGTTGTGGCTGCGTTGCTCTTGGTGTACGTTGTGGTGCACTGCGTTCAACGTTTTGTGATTGTCTTCTGTTGCGTTCCACAGAGGTACGGTTGGTAGGCGCCTGTGTGCTTTCCTTGCGTACTGTAGGACGTTCTGTCGAAGTACGATTACGGTCCGTTCTTGTGTTGCCTTGAGCTTGTCCGCGGTTGCTATTTTCCACCGTGCGACTGTTTGTTGTACCTTGACGATTTGTTCTGTTTTCAGTTGCAGTACGACTATTCCGGCTGTTGCTGTTTTCGTTGTTGCCGATGCGTAATTCGCGTTGTCCATTGGTATTTTGAGTTACACGGCTACGTGTATCTGCATTTCTATCCGTTACACGACTATTGCTTGCTCCGCGGTCAGGGCGATATAGAGACACTGATCTTTTATCTACCTGATGTCTGCCCGGACGATCTGCAGTACGGATGTCCCTTACCTGTACCCGACGACCGGTATTGCGTTCGATGTCACGACGTGAAGGTCCGCCATAGTAGTGGTGATTGTTCACGACATAGGTATTGTTGATAATTGTCGTGCGGTTATATACCGTCCGTTGCCCGTAGCTCCAGTGGCGATAGATATGTTGGTCGTAGATACGACGGGTTGGAAGGAATATCCACAAATTAACAGGAACTCCGACAGATACTGTTACGCCTACTCGTGGAGCCATTGGCGCCCATCCGTAGTATCCGCCGCCACTGCGCCAATCTACCCATGCAGGTCCCCATTCATATCCAGGTATCCATCCCCAACCTCTGTAGTTGGTGTATACCCAACGGCCATAGTGGAACGGAGCCCAACCCCAATCATAGTGCGACACCCATGTATTGCCGTACTCGGTCATTGCCCAATAGCCGTTGGTGCCATAAGGTCTGAAGTTGGCATCAACATCTGGAAACCAAATATCCCCGTAATGAGCATCTCTATCCCAGTAGCCATAAGGAGATAATTCATTATAGAACACGTCAAAAGATACTGATCCGTATGATTGGGCGGAAGTTGTTTTATGAAAAAATACACTTGAAAAAAATGCTACTAAAGCAACTAAAAGTGTGGATGTATATCTGCGTCTCATAACCTTAAAAATTAAAGTAAAACCATCGTTGTTTGTGGATATGACTGTGAGGGGGCCATAAAGGTTTAACAATCGGTCGAAAATCATAAACAAACGGGCAAGATGTGTGTTTGTTAAAATATTAACAGGTTGGGGTTTAGATAGGCGGATAAAAGTTTGTACATTTGTCGGATATTTTTTCGGCTTGTCTGATTAACAAGACAAATCGCTAAAACAGCAGGTATTCATGGGAAGCAAAATAGAAAAGTTACTTATCGAATTCGCAAAACTTCATCGTTTTATGATGAGTTTCCTGCGAGAGGCAGTTTCTCCACCATACGAATTTAAGGAAATCATCCGTCAGTGTTACGAAATCGGCTGGCGTTCATTCCCTTTGATCAGTTTGACTGGTTTTATCGTAGGTTTCGTTTTTACGAAACAATCGAGACCCTCCTTGGAGGAATTTGGCGCTACTTCGTGGTTGCCTTCCCTGATATCCATTGCTATCGTGCGCGCTTTGGCACCCTTAGTGACGGCATTGATTGCTTCGGGAAAAGTGGGGTCACAAATTGGTGCTGAGCTGAGTTCGATGAATGTTACGGAACAGATTGATGCCATGGAAGTTTCGGGTACAAACCCAACGAAATTCTTGATTTCTACGCGTATCATAGCTACCACAACCATGATTCCTGTATTGTGTTTTTATGTGGCAGGAATTGGGCTTTTGGGAGGGTATCTGAGTATCGCATCCAAAGATGATCTCAGTATTCTTGCCTTTTTTACGCAAGTATTTGAGTCTATAGCTGCAAAAGATATTTTTGCGATGGTTCTGCGCGCTGTGGTATTTGGTTTTACCATTGGGTTTGCCAGTTGCTATGTGGGCTATTATTCTTCTAAAGGAACAGAAGGAGTAGGGAAAGCTGCGAATAAGGCGGTGGTATCTTCTATGTTTTTGGTATTCATCGAGGAGTTGCTCATTGTACAGTTATTGGCGATAATAGGTTAAGGCTACTATGGAAAAGAAGAACATACAAATCGATTATAATGATATCGTTATCCATGTAGATAATGTCAGTAAGTCTTTTGGAGATTTACACGTCCTTCGTGATGTGGATTTGAAACTGTATAATGAGGAAAATCTTGTTGTTCTTGGTCGTTCGGGGACAGGTAAATCTGTTCTTATCAAATTGATTTCCGGATTGTTGAGGCCGGATAAGGGCAATGTGAATGTGTTGGGTGAGATCGTTAATGAGCTGGATGAACGTGACCTGCGAGCGCTTCGTCAGCGTATAGGTTTCTCCTTTCAGAATAGTGCATTGTACGACAGTATGACGGTTCGGGAGAATCTGGAATTCCCCTTGGTGCGTAATAAGCGTAATCTGACACGGGCAGAGATTAATAAAGAAGTAGAGGAAGTATTGGAAGGTGTGGGACTGTCGCAAGCAATTAACCAAATGCCGTCTGAATTATCAGGGGGACAAAGAAAACGTATAGGTATAGCCCGCACGTTAATTTTGAGACCAGATATTATGTTATATGATGAGCCGACTGCTGGGTTGGATCCTATTACTTGTTTGGATATCAACACGTTGATAAATGAAGTGCAGGAAAGATATAAAACTTCATCTATTATCATTACCCATGATTTGGCTTGTGCCAAGATGGTAGGCGATCGGATGGTGATGTTATTGGACGGCAAATTTGAGCGACAGGGGACATTTGAGGAGATTTTTGACACGGATGATGAACGTGTCAGACCATTTTATGATTATAATTTTATTGTTTAAAGATATATGGGTACAAACGAAAGGAAGCGTTCGCTTACAGTAGGGCTATTTGTTTTGATCGGTTTGATTATATTGGTAGCCGGCATTCTTGTATTGGGGACACAGCAGAATAAATTCAGTAAAAACCTGGTGGTTACTACATTCTTCCATGATGTGAAGGGGTTGAAAGTGGGGAATAACGTCTGGTTTTCTGGGGTGAAGGTGGGAATTGTGAAAGAGATTACATTCCAGAGTGTGGATGATGTGAAGGTAGTGTTGCATATCGAGGAAAAATCAAGCCAGTTCATCCGCGAAGACGTGATGGCGAAATTGGGCTCTGACGGTCTGATTGGTAATGCTATCGTGAGTCTTGTTGGTGGTTCTGATAATGTTCCGCCGATTAAGAATGGAGATGTTATCAAGTCTGTAACGGGTACCGATACGGAAGCTATGTTTGCTACTTTGCAGACTAATAACGAGAATCTGGTGGAGATTACAAAAAACTTTGCTATCCTGTCACAGCAGATGGTGGAAGGAAAGGGGACAGTCGGGGCGTTGATGACGGATTCGACAATTGCACTTTCGTTGAAAAGCTCGGTGAACTCCTTGAATAAAGTGATGGCGGATGCTAATAGAGCATCTTCTAATTTGGCTGTTTTGATGAATAAGTTGAATAGCAATCAAGGGCTTATCCACGATTTAACGACTGATACAGCGGTATTTGCCAGCTTACGCGAATCTGCTGCGCAATTGCAGGGTGTTACACAGACGGCTTCTGCCTTAATGGAGAACCTAAATGCTACTTCTGAGCGATTGAACGATAAGGATAATGCTATCGGTGTATTGACAAATGATCCGGAGGCGGCATTTGAAATCAAGCAGATTTTGCAGAATTTGAATGGAAGTACCGCAAAACTTGATGAAAATATGCGGGCTTTGCAAAGCAATTTTTTATTCCGAGGGTATTTTAGAAAGCAACAGAAAGAACAAGCGAAAGCAACTAAAGATTCTCTTGCCGATTTAAAATAACATGGGAATAACAGATAAAGACGTTCTCTACGAGGATAATCATTATATTGCTATTAATAAGCGTGCTGGTGATATTGTGCAGGTGGACAATACCGGGGATACCTCAATGGAGGAAATGGTAGCTGCTTATTTGGCACAGAAATATAACAAGCCGAATGGCGCTTTTATAGGTGTTATTCATCGTCTGGACAGACCGGTGAGCGGCATGATCTTGTTTGCTAAAACCAGTAAAGGTTTGGATAGGATGAACCGCTTGTTTCATGATCGGAAGGTATCGAAGACCTATTTTGCTGTGGTGCGTAATCGCCCGCCGAAGCAAGCTGATACGTTAAAAAATTGGTTACTTCGCGATCGAAAGAAAATGATAACCAAAGCCTACGACCGAGAGGTTAAGGGTGGAAGTATAGCGCAGTTGGATTATGAGGTTCTTGGTGAGTTGGAGGGTTATTATCTACTTAAGGTAACACCACTTACGGGGCGGACACACCAGATTCGTTGTCAATTGGCTTATATGGGTTGTCCGATAGTTGGCGATAACAAATATGGTTATCCCAGAGGAAGCTTAAGACGGACGATCTGTTTACATTCGAGATCGTTGGAATTCATTCATCCGATAAAGGATGAAAAGATGAAGTTGATAGCAGCATTACCTACAGATGGTTTTTGGGAGAAGTTTAACAAGTTGATCTGAGAGAGATGGGAGCACGACAGCATACACAATTATCCTGGTTGCCGTCCTTGCGAGGAACGAAGCAATCTGGCAACCATACAAAGCAGATTGCTTCCTCACTATCGTTCCTCGCAATGACGCTTTTTATAACAATGTATTATGTCGTGAACTTAACAGTCAAACGGCTTTTTGTATAAATAAACCCTATCTTTGTCATATGAAACATTTTCGTTTTCTGTTTTTGATATTGAGCGTGTCGGTGACGACGGGCATTGTCAGTCCTGTGGTTTTGAAAGCACAGTGTGCAATGTGCTCTTTAAATGCTGAAAATGCAGCAGCCAATGACAATGCGCAAGGTAAAGGTTTAAACGATGGTATTCTTTTCCTCCTAGCAGTTCCTTACCTTATTGCCGTTGGGATTGGTATTCTGTGGTATAAAAAATATAGAAAAACACAGGCTAAAAGCATAACTCCGTTGGAGAACCTGGGTATAACCAATTCGCAAACCTCTTCCTCTACGGGAGAGTAGGAGTAAGTTTTTTGTCGTGCATTCCCGCCTGAAGCGGGAATGCACGACAAAAGTTCAATTTGTTTTTATTTCCCTAACTTTTGGCTTACTACGTTTTTTCTTTGAAGATCCTTCTTAGATGCGATGCTAATCCAATGCTATATATTGCATCCGGCTATCAAATATAAAAGCTTTCTCAGGATGATGGGTACCGATACGTTCCTGTAGTTTTTCAATGAATTTTTGTTGAAAATGGGCAATCTGTTCATCGTTTTCGACCGTCATTTGAATACAGTAAGTTGTACCTTCGTGGGGACTGTCCAACATCTTTAAGAGCTTAGCTTCAAATGCATTGTTTTTAAGCTCATAGCTTAGCCATTCATATAGCGCAGTATGTGCGCTGTCTTCTACAATAACAGATACGTTGTATAAAATCATAATGCAAAAATAGTAAGAAAGATGCGAGAGTAAAGAAGAAAGAGCAAAGAGGCAAGAAATAAGAGCAAATAAGAAAGACAAGAGAATAAAGAGGAAAGACAGGAACCTTTCTTTCCTGTAAAAATAAGGTTGCATTGCCGGAAAATTCTTAAAAAATGTTAATATTTGAGTAGATAATTGGGACGTGTATGTATAGAATTTTGTTTTGGTGTCTTGTGGTAACCTTGGTGTGTACTTCTGTCGGTTGTAAAAACAGCTCGTCAAAGGACAAGCTTATCCCAATAGAAGATTTTTTCGTAAAGCCGGAGAAAACCAATTTCAAGATATCGCCTGACGGTAAAAAGATAGCTTACCTTGGCTTAGAAGATCATTGTCGGAATATATTTGTGCTGGATTTGGTTGATGAAAGTAGATCTAAACAACTGACCTATCAGTCGGATATGAACGTGCAATATTTCTTCTGGGTTTCAGATTCTATGTTGGTCTATTCCAATGCCCATTCTCCAATGGATAGCCTTCGGATATTTTCTATTTCTGTCTCGACAGAAAAATCCATTGCTCTTTTGCCTACGCAATCGACCCGTCTACGGTGGTTAAGTCCACAGATAAGTTATGGGAATTATTTGTTAGCGTCACTCAATAGTAGAGATTCTACTGTTTTTGATTTGTACAAGATTTATCTGGATGGCACCAAACCTGAACTGGTTACCAAAAACCCCGGAAATATTCTGCATTGGATAGCTTCACCTGACGGCAAGGTGCGTTTAGCCACAACCAGTGATAGTGTCCAGGAAAGTATCCTTTACCGTGCTTCGGAAGCTGAGGCATTTAAACAAGTGGCGATTACAGACTATCAAACCCTTATCAGACCTTTGGGTTACGTGAAAAACTCCTTGACGAATATTTACGCTTTATCTAATGACAATCGGGATAAGCTTGCTTTGGTGGAATATAACACGACAGAAGGCAAGGAAGAACGCGTTGTTTATTCGCATGATAAAGTCGATATTAATCCTTCGGGTTATTCTCCTTATCTGCAGAAACTGGTGTATAGCCAGTATATTGTTAATAATAAGGAATTGCATTTTTTCGATGCAGATTTGGCTCATAAATTCCAACGGCTTTCGGCTCAGTTCGAGAAACAAACATTGGACATATTGGATACGGATACGAGCCTGAATCATTGGATTGTAAAAGTATCTACTGATGTAGATGCTGGCAGTATTTATTATTATGATGCAGAAACCAATCATATTACCTTATTGTCGGATCTTAATCCTAAGCTGAAATCGATGGCACTACAGCCCAAAGAACCTATAACTTTTCAAGCACGTGATGGACTTACTTTGCAAGGATATCTTACTTACCCTTTAGGTGGTAAGAGGAATGGGTTGCCGGTCGTGGCGCTTGTTCATGATGGGCCTAATCGTAGGGAAAGTATGGACTTTGATGCAGAAGCACAGTTTTTAGCGAATAGAGGTTATTTGGTTTTTCAATTGAATTATAGAGGGTCTTCGGGATACGGAAAGCAGTTCTGGGCGGCGGGATTTAAGGAGTGGGGTGGTAAAATTCAATCGGATATCATTGATGGCGTTACTTGGTTAATCCATCAAGGTATAGTTGATAAGAACCGTGTCGGGATTATGGGAGCTGGTTTTGGTGGATATTCCGCCTTGCATGCTGCAACCTATAACTCTTCTTTTTACAAGTGCGCGATATCCATGTCGGGATACACAAATCTGTTTACCTATTTCAAGGAGATACCGCCCTATCAACAGCCTTATGTCCGTTTGTTTCATAATATTATTGGCGATCCGGTGCGTGAGGCAGATATGTTTAAGGCTATTTCGCCTGTTTTTCATGCTGATAAGGTGGGAATTCCAGTGCTTTTTGTACAAGGTGGTCGTGATAGGTTCAGCTCTTTGACAGATGCCAATCAATTTGTGCAAAAAGTAAAAAACAATAATACGCCAATTCGGTATATCTATAGAGAGGATGAGGGGAGAAGGTTCCGCTCAGAAGAAAATATGATAACTTATTATCAAGAAGTAGAAGATTTCTTGGCAAAATATCTGAAATAGGCCCATGGCATATAACCAGCTAAAATACCGTAAGAATTTTGGTCTACTGATTGCTTTTGTCATATTGGTAACGGTTCTCTTTGTTCTGGCCATGCTTTTTGCCCGAAGGGTAATCTACAATTTTGTTGAGACTGAATTCAATAACCGTAAAGTGGAAGTCTTCGACCAATCCGTACAATCTTTCAATGAATTTTTCAATGAAAAGATTCCGGAAATATCGTATTACCAAGGTTTTTTAGATTCTGTCAAGGCTGCTGAATTTGTTAATGACGTGATTCGTAAAAATGCGTTTGTGGAAAAGGCGCTCTTTTATGATATCGAAGTTACCAATGCGGATTCCATTGAGTCGGGAATTCGCTACAATCATTTGCTGATTTATCCAAAACGGGTGGTCGATTTTCATCTGGATAGGGAGAATAGGCTGGTTGCAGAGCGTAAGCTACGAAGCGAAGGGAAGGAATACGATGAAGATTTTAACAGCATGATGCTGAAATTTATTGCTTTTCTTGATCGGGTGAACGATTCGACAACCTTGTCTGACAACGATATCTATCGGGTTTTTTATACGCTCAATGCGGGGAAGGTCTCCTACATGAATATCCCGAGGGTCAGTGATCTCTTGGTGTATAAAAACATGATGCATTCGTCCGAAGCACCTGTTGTTACGTATGAGCATGACCTCTTTATGTTTTCGGTGGATCCTCAGAAAATACAGATAAAAAATATCGCTCCTAACCTATATGAGCGGATAGAGGTCTTGCCAATTGTATCGGGCAGTGTGTCGGATCAACGCAATTATTGGGAAACTCAGCTTTCCATGCCGGGAGCATTATCTGATTATAAGCTACAGTACAGCAGTTCGGAAGGTTTTATCTATAAGGAAATTAATAGACGCTTCTTTCCGGTCAGTGTGGGGATTTCGATTATTTATATTATTCTTATCCTTATCGCTTACCTCATTTATCGTAATGCAATTATAAACAGCAAATTGTTTCGTCTCCAGTATGACTTTATAAATAATCTTACACACGAATTTAAGACCCCGGTGAGTGTCATCAAGATCGCTGGTAACAATATCCAAAGTGCGGAAAATCTGTCGCAGATGGAGCAACAGATGTATGGCAAGATTCTGGATCAGGAGGCGGATAAACTTAATAGCTTGATG
>Ga0079224_100000670_pt1 | contig 35231 bp, 34 predicted proteins | sample Stecom2015_FD_80414 | JGI IMG/M metagenome (GOLD analysis project Ga0079224, IMG submission 80414) | Agricultural soil microbial communities from Utah to study Nitrogen management - Steer compost 2015 | ecosystem: Environmental > Terrestrial > Soil > Agricultural land | place: USA: Utah... | reverse complement strand
GGCAGTAGATGTTAGTACAAGGTCGCTAGGCTCACAAGTGGGTATGACGTGAGCTGGAGGTGGCAGTACTCGTCTATCACGTCCATCGCGCCGGTCTCGAGCTCGCGCACGAAGGGGGCGCCGACGATGTCGAGCGCCGGGCTCTCCGACGCCAGGACCCAGCCGTGGTCGAGGCGGCCGAGGCACAGGGGGCGGAACCCGTTCGGGTCCCGCACGCCGATGATGCGCCGCTCGTCCATCACGACGAGCGAGAACGCGCCCTCGAGCCGGGGGAGGACGGCGGCCAGCGCCGCCTCGAGGTCCTCGTCGGCCACGTACGCCTCGGGGAGGTGGGCCAGCTCGCCGGCGAGGAGCTCGGCGATGAGGTCGGTGTCGCTCGTGACCGTGCCGGGGAGCATCCCGGCCTCGGCGGCGAGGGCCTCGGTGTTGGTGAGGTTCCCGTTGTGGCCGAGGGCGAAGTGCCGCTCGCCGACGGCCCGGTAGGCCGGCTGGGCGTTGCGCCAGGTGGAGGACCCGGTGGTGGAGTACCGGCAGTGGCCGATGGCCAGGTGCCCGTGGAGGCCGGCCAGGCTGCGGTCGTCGAACACCGAGGTGACGAGGCCCTGGTCCTTCACCACCGTCAGGGCGGTGCCGTCGCTCACCGCCATCCCGGCCGACTCCTGGCCGCGGTGCTGGAGGGCGAAGAGCCCGAGGTAGGTGAGGTGGGCCACGGGCTGGCCGGGCGCGTACACGCCGAAGACCCCGCAGGCCTCCTTGGGGGTGTCGTCGTCGAGCGACGCGGCGGGGAGCAGCGGCTCGCCAGCGGGCACGGACCCAGTCTGCCAGGCGGGCGGGTGCGTGCGGCTAGTTGCGGCGGGCCGCAGCGGCGCCGACGGCGCGGCTGCTCTGGATCAGGCTCCGGCCGACGACGGCGAGCGCGACGGCCATGGCGACGAGCACACCGGCGGCCACGCCGGTGGCGGGCAGCTCCACGGCGCCGACGCCGGGCAGCGGGACCCGGAGCGTGCCGCCGCTGCCGGTGGCGCCGCCGGCGGCCGGCGGGCGGCGGCGAACCTGCACGCCGGCCACGTCCTGGTCGGCCAGGCCCTCCACGCCGCACTCGAGGGTGAAGTCGAGGCCCACCACCGACACGGGGTAGTCCCCGTCGGGCAGGTCGGGCACGGTGAAGGGGATCGTGGCGGGCGGGGCCGGCTCGCCGGGCGGGGCCTCCGGGGTGGTGCCCCGGCCGGCCTCGGCGCCGCCGACGAGGACCCGGACCTCGATGCCACCGGGGCCGTTCTCGATCCGGACGAGCCCTTGGGTGCCAGGCACGCCGACCTCGAGCTCGACCGAGCAGGTGGCCTCGAGCTCGGGTGGGGGCTCGGTGGTGCTCGTGGTGCTGGTGGGGCCGTAGGGGTCCTCGGGGTCCTGGGCCGCGGCGGGCGCCGCCGCCAGGGCGAGGGCGAGGAGCGGGCCGGCGAGGGCCGCGCTGCGACGGGCCCTGCGGATGCGGACGGTGGTGGCCGTGCTGCTCGCCGTGGTCATGAGGATCCCCAGCTCCGATCGATCAGGTGACAAGCGTAGCGAATGGGATGTTCCGGGCGCTATCGGTCGTGGGACGTCCGGTAGATGGGCGCGAGGACGGGCTCGGGGCCGGCGCCGTCGGCGACGAGCCAGGTCCGGTCGAGGACGACCTCGCCGGCGACCCGCCCGTCGCCGGTGTCGAGGTCCACCCGGGCGGTGGTGGGCCGGACCCGGGGGCTCGGCACGAGCAGCAGCTCGTAGGGGCCGCTGGGCCGGGGGGCCAGGCGCAGGTCGAGGTGGACGGTGCGGGCCTCGCCGGCGGGAACGTCGACGGTGAAGGTCACGTAGGGCCGCCCGGCCTCGGTCCCGGAGGCGACGGGCTCGACGAGCGCGTCGCCGGCCACGTCGGCCACGCTGGCCCCGAGCGGCAGGTAGAGGGTGACGAGGCTGCGCAGCGTGCCGGCCGGCTCCGGGTCGGCGCCGGGACCGGGGCCGAAGATGTAGCGGGGCTGCGTGACGCCGGGCGGCGCCGAGTTGGCGAGCGTCACCGTGGCCGACACCTCCCCCACCCGGTCGGCGGGCCGCACGCCGGCCAGCTCGAGGTGGGTGTCGAGGTAGTAGTCGAGCTTGTTGCCGGACAGGTTCTGGGCGGTGAGGGCCACGGCGTCGGGGCCGTCCAGGTCCGGCAGGGCGCCGTCGGCGCCGAAGGAGGCCAGGTGGGCCTGCAGGGTGGGCGACGTGGCGTGGAACAGCAGGTGGCGGCCGTCGACGGCCCCCACGAGCGCCTCGGCCAGCGGGCGCAGGCTCGGGAAGTCCCCGTCGACGAGGCGGCGGAACACGGCCTCGGCCACGTCGCCGAGCACCTCGGTGCGCTCCTCCACGTCGGGGAACCGCACGTAGGCCTCGTTGAGGGTGAGGTCCACGACGTCGTCGGCGCCCACCACCCCGAGCCCGGGCACCTCCACCGGCCCGATCCCGGCGAGGATGGCGGCCAGGCCGGACGGGTCGATCTGGATGACGCCGTCGACCGGGAGCCGGGTGGCCGACCGGTAGAGCTCCTCGAGGACCGGGGCGACGACGGTGAAGTCGGCGGCCACGTTGGCCTGCCGGAAGCGCCCGAGCATCCCGAAGCCGTCCCAGCGGTCCCGGACGTCGGACGGGACGAGCGCCTCGTCGACCGGGCCGGGCACGCTGAGCTCGTCGATGTCGCCGAACGCGGCGAGGTCGACGGTGCCGTCGCGCCCCTCGAGCACCCCGTAGCTGAGCACCATCCCACCCGACCCGCGCATCTCCGCCGTGTTGGCCACCGCGATCAGGTAGCGGCGCGGCCCGTCGCCGCCGACGAGGTGCTGGAGGATGCCGAGGCCGCGGTGGAGCACCCGCAGCTGGTGGGTCCGCTCGTCGGCCTCGGCCAGCACCGCCTCGTGCGCCTCCCGCAGCGGCGGCAGCAGCGTCCAGGAGCCCTTCTCGCGGCGCACCTCGGTGAGCTGGGCGAGGAGGTGGGCGATCTCCTGCTGCGCGGCCGAGATGGCGTCGAGGGGGACGGTGCCGGCGGAGAGGCTGACCTCGAGCGTGCCGTCCGGGGACTCGAGGGGGGCGGACAGGGCGAGGATCCGGCGTCCGCCGTGGATGACGACGGCGGCGAGGTCGATCGAGGACTGCAGGACCCGCAGGTTGGCCGAGGCGCCGGGGACCACCCGCAGGGCGGACAGGCCGAGCGACGTGTGGAGGGCGTCGTTCGAGCGGGCCACCCGCGCCTGGGCGTCGCCGAGGGCCCGGCGGGCGTCGCTCAGCCGGCCGTCGCGCAGCGCCTCGGCGGCGTCGTCGACGAGGCCCTCGACGGCGCGGACGTCGCGCCCGATGCGCACGACGTCGAGCGCGGTGTCGCCGACGACGGCGGCGACGAGCGCGACGACCAGCCCGATGACGAGGCCGCGCGACAGGCGGGCCCTCACGCCCTCGCACCCCCGTCGCGCTGGCGGTCCCGGGCGGCAGCCAGCGCCAGCCCGCCCCGGAGGAAGCGCAGGCCCACGTAGGTGAAGTAGGCGGCGACCGCGCCGGCGGCCACCTGCACGAGGGCCACCTCGTCGAGCGCGGCGGCCAGGAGGGGCACCACGAAGAGGAACCCGTGCTCCACGTCGATGCGGCTCGGCGCCGGAACGAGCCGGCGGGCCGCCATCCAGCGGACGTAGCGGCCCGGCATGGCCTCGGAGGCCCGCCACATCGTGCCCTCCTGCATCTCGGTGCTGAGCCGCACCGCCATGTGGAGGGCGAAGGCGATGGCGGGTGCGAGGGCGAGGGCGGGGGACGTGTCGTGCGCCCAGGCCAGCCAGAGCCCGAGGCCGGTGAGGTTGAGCGTGGTGACGACGTAGTCGCCGACGAAGTCGAGGTGGGCGCCCACGGCGGAGGTGGTTCGCCGTCGACGGGCCAGCTTCCCGTCCATGCAGTCGATGACGAACCGGATCTCGTAGAGCACGGCCGCCCAGAGCGGGTGGCCGAGCGCGAAGAGCACGGCCGTCACGACGCCGAGGAGGTGGGCGGTCACGGTGAGCCGCATCGGCGTCACCCACCGCCAGGGGGTGACGAGGCGCACGAGCGGGACGGCGAGCGGGTCGACAGCCAGCACCGTCCACCACGCGTCCACCGGGTGCAGCTCGGCGTCTCGCGCCTCGGCGCTCACCGGGCGCCTCCCACGGTGGCGTCGGCCGCCACGCCGAGGAGGTCGAGGTAGCGGCGAGCCACCTCGGCGTGGGCGTAGGCGCCCGCCGCCCGGCGGGCCCCCTCGCCAAGGGCCCGGGCCCGGGCCGGGTCGTCGAGGACGGCGCGCACGGCGGCGGCCAGCGCGGCGGGGTCGCCGACGACGTGGTAGCCGGCGTGGTCGCCGAGGGCCTCGCGGTGGGCGGCGATGTCGGACACGACCATCGGCCGGCCGGCGGCCATCGCCTCGAGCACGACCATCGAGAACGCCTCCCACACCGAGGGCTGGACGACGACGTCGGCGGCGGCCAGCGCCGCGGGGACGTGCTCGGCAGGCACGTTGCCGAGGAGGGTCACCCGCTCGGCGAGGCCCCGGGCCGCGACCTCGGCCTCGAGGGCGGGGCGCAGCTCCCCCTCGCCGAGCACGAGCAGCACGACCTCGGGCAGGTGCTCGAGCGCGGCGAGGAGCGTGGCGTGGTCCTTCTGGGCGGCGAGGCGACCCACCGCGACGAGGAGCGGCCGGTCCGGGCGTCGGCGCGGCGGCTGCCACCGGAGGTCGCCCTGGGCGGGGGGCGCGTCGACCCCGTTGTGGATCACCACCGCGCCGCGGCGGGCGGCGGGGCCGTAGCTGTCGAGGGTGGCCTGGGAGACGTAGACGTGGTGGTGGGCGAGGCGGGCGGCTCGCAGGAGGCGCAGGACGGCGCGGCGGGCCGCGCTCTCGAAGTCGGCGAGGACGTGGTGCACCGCCACCCGGCGGGGGACGCCGGCGGCGGCGGCGGCGAGGGTGGCCAGAACGTTGGCGTGGAAGGTGTGGCCGATCACCGCCGCCGGCCGGTCGGCCCGCCAGCGCCGGACCAGCTCGATGAGGACGCCGAGGGTGCCGACGGGCCCGGGGCGGGCGGCCCGCAGGTCGCGGTAGGGCTCGTCGTCGTACGCGTCGGCCCGCCGGTAGAGGAAGAGGACCTCGCTCTCCACCCCGGCCTCCTCGAAGGCGTGGTGCAGCTGGTGGGCCACCCGCTGCGCGCCGGCCGGCTCGCGCTGGGTGACCACCTGGACGACGCGCCGCGGGGCGTCAGCCATCGCGGCCCTCGGGATCCCCGGCGCGGTCGAGCACGTGGGCCGCCCGCAGCGTGGCCACGCCGAAGCGCAGGCCCTGGAGGCCGAAGTAGGCGGCCGAGCCGACCAGCGCCGGCACGATCAGGTCGACGCCTGCCGCGGCGAGGAGGGGGACGACGAAGAGGGCGACGTGCTCCACCTCGATCGTCGTGAGCGTGGGGAAGATGCGGCGAGCCCGCAGCCAGCCGGCCACGCCCCCGAGGGACATCGCCACGACGGGCTTGTCGAGGCCCGCCTCGGCGTAGCGCGCGTCGCGCTGGTCCCGCAGCACGAAGTGCAGCGGGTAGGTGCCGGCGACGGCGACGGCGGCCCACGGCTCGCCGGCCGCGGCGGCCAGCGCCACGTAGCTGGCCAGCACGACGACCTTGTCGGAGTTGGCGTCGAGGGCGGCACCCAGGTGCGAGGTCTGGCCCCGCAGCCGGGCCAGCTTGCCGTCGAGGCAGTCGACGAAGAACCGCAGCTCGAAGAGGACCGCGCCGACCACGAGCAGGTCGAGCGCGAAGGCCGCCGCGGCGGCCACCCCGGCCAGCTGGGCGGCGACGGTGAGGCGCAGCGGGGTGATGGCGGGACGGCCGACCATCCAGCCCAGCACCCGCACGCCGGGCGGGTCGATGAGCAGCACCGTCCAGGCGCTGTCGAGCGGCTTCAGCGCGGCGGCCCGCTCGGCGCCGGAAAGGCCGCCGCGGGCGCGGGCGGGCGCGGCCGGTGCGGTCATGGGCTCGGCGCCACCGGCTGGAGGGTCGCCTCGGCGGGCGCCGGCGGGCGGGACCGCTCCCCGAGGGCTCGGGCCACCGCGGCGACGAGGAAGAGGCCGCCGAGGCCCATCGTGGGCTCCGCCATCGCGTCGGAGGCGACGCCGTTGATCGCGAGCACGCTGAGGAAGCCGACCACCGACAGCCCCGCCGGATGGCGCAGGATCCGGGCCCGGGCGAGGCCGGCCACGGTGGTGCCGACGATGGCCAGGAACAGGGCGAGCGCCACGATCCCGCCGCTCACGAGCCAGGCCAGCGCGGAGCCGTGGGCGTTGCGGGCCCACGGCCCGAGGTCCAGGAACATCGTGCGGGTGACCCCGTAGCCGTGCCCGAACGCCCAGTCGAAGGCCGTGCGCAGCGAGTCGAGGCCCATCCCCCACAGCTCGAGGCGGCCGTTGCCGCCGGTAAGCGACGACGAGTTCCCCTCCCGGGCCAGGTAGGCCCCGATCCGGTCGCCCCAGAACACCCAGGCCGACACGGCGGCCATCGCCACGATCGGGGTGCCGGCCCAGCGCAGCACCGGTCGGAGCCGTCCGGCCAGACCGAAGGCGAGCAGCGCCCCGGCGGCCAGCTCGAGCCACGACATGCGGGAGTGGTTGGCGTACAGCGCGGCCACGACCACCACGACGGCGCCGGCCCGCACCGCGGGGCGCAGGCGCAGCACGCTCGTCGGCGCGGTGATGGCGACGACGCCGGCCGAGGCCAGGACCAGGCCGGCGGCGTTGGGGTGGGCCCCCATCCAGGTGAACCGCTCGAGGTTGGCGCCGCCGGCGGGGACGAAGATCGGGCCGAGGAGGAGCCCGACGCCGACGAGGGCGACGGCCAGGCGCACCAGCCAGCGGCAGTAGGTGGCCACCGCCTCGTGGAGCTGGTCGGGCCGGGCCCGGCCGACCGCGAGCGTGGCCCAGGCCAGCACGGCGAGGAGCAGCATCTGGAGGCCCCGGGCCACGGCGTACGGGCTGTAGGGGCCCCACGCCCCGGTGGCCATCGTCCACACCGGCAGGGCGAGGAGCAGAAGCGGCGGGCGCGACGCCTGCAGGGTGCGCTCGTGGCGGGCGATGAGCAGCACCGCGTACCCGCCGACGGCGCAGAAGTAGGCGAGCTCGAGCATCGGCTCGATGCCGAGCTCGGTGACCGCCACCGTGGTGGGGCGGATCACGAAGCTGTGCAGCGGCAGGACGGTGACGAGCAGCCAGCACGCTCCGAGGGGCCCGCCGACGGGGCCCTCGGCCCGCGGCCCGTGGCTGCGGCGGACGACGAGGCTGCGGCGCAGGACGAGGAGGTTGGCGACGCCGAGGCCGAGGAGGCCGACCAGCGCCAGGAGGGCGCCCATCGACGCCAGCTGGCCGAGCGCGGCGAGGACGAGGAGCACCAGCACCCCGACGGCCAGGTGGCCCCGGTCGATGCGTCGACCGGTGGGCGCAGGCAGGCGGTCGTGCCCCGGCTGTCGAACAGCCAGTCGCCCCCCACCACCCTTCAGAGCCACGAAAGAGCCTCCCTGTGCTGTCGACCCAGCTCACCCTGCGCGAGTACCTGGACGTCCTTCGGCGGCGACGCGTGGTGATCCTGCTCGTCACCCTGGTGACGATCGCCCTCGGCGTGCTGCCGGTGGTGCTGCGATCGCCCGAGTACGCGTCGACCGCGTCCCTGCAGGTCACCTCGGACGAGGAGACGCCGTTCAGCCGCGGCGACGAGAACGTGCAGGGCCAGATGCGGTCCGTGCTCACCGACGTCGAAGCGCTGAAGAGCAGCGGGATGCGGGCCCTCGTCGTCGACCGGCTGGGCCCGGAGGCCGAGCCGTTCGGGGACGTGGAGGCGTCGCTCGTGGGCTTCAGCGAGGTCATCCGGGTCACCGTGAAGGGCCCGTCGCCGGCGGCCGCCGCCGACGCCGCCAACGCCTACGCCGACGTGTTCGTCGAGGAGCGGCGCCGGGAGGCCAACGAGGCGCTCGTCTCCCAGGCGGCCGAGCTGCGCAGCCGGGCCGACAGCGCTCAGCAGGAGATCGCCGAGATCGACCGGCAGCTGGCCACCGCCACCGACCTGTCGCTGCGGGACCGGCTGGCCCTGGAGCGGACCAGCCTGGCCGCCCAGGCCCAGGAGTTCTCGCGCCGGGCCGATCAGCTCGACGTGGAGGCGGCGCTGCGGGAGGGCGGGATCAAGGTCCTGTCCCGGGCCGAGCTCGAGTCGAGCCCGGTGGGCACGTCGCCCCTGCGCGCCGCGGTGATCGCCGGGGTGCTCGGGCTCCTCGCCGGCCTGGCCGTGGCCGTGGCCCTCGACATCGTGCAGGACCGGCTCTCGAACCGAGACGAGCTCGACGCCGTCGCCCCCGACCTCAGCGTCCTGGCGTCGGTTCCCCACATGGCCGACCCGTCGTCGCCCACCGCCGAGGGCGTGGAGGCCTACCGGTACCTGGCCACCACGATCGAGTTCAGCCGGATGCGCTCGCCGTTCCGCTCGGTGGTGGTGACGAGCGCGGTGAGCGAGGAGGGCAAGACGACCACCGCGGTGGGCCTGGCCCGGGCGGTGGCGGAGACCGACAAGCGGGTGGTGCTCGTCGACGCCGACGTGCGCCGCACCGGGGTGCACCGCGAGCTCGGCCTCGACAACCGGGTGGGGCTGACCTCGGTGCTCACCGGGCAGGTGGACGCGGCCGACGCCGTACGGTTCGTCGAGCCCAACCTGGCCGTGCTCACGGCCGGGCCGCCGTCGGCCGCGGCCAACGAGCTCGTCGGCAGCGACGGCTTCGCGGCCCTGCTGCGCAGCCTGGCCGACCAGTGCGACCTGCTCGTCGTCGACGCGCCGCCGGTGCTCCCGGTGGCCGACCCGCTGCTCGTGGCCCGGTCGGTGGACGTGGTGCTGCTCGTGTCCCGCCTCGGCGTCGTCCGCCGGCGGGAGGTGCGGGCCACGCTCCGGCGCCTGCGCGACGCGGCCCTGCCGGTGGTGGGCATCGTGGTGAACGACGCCGAGCCCGAGCGCAGCTACGTCGCCTACCACTCGCCGGCGCTGCCGGCCGGCGACGCGGCGGCCCCGGCGCCGAGCCCCTCCGGGGCCTGACCCGCCGGGCGGGGCGCGTTGGGAGCGCGCCGGCCCCGTCGTGCAAGGCTCGGCCCGGAACGAGACGACGTCGACCAGGAGGAGAGGTGGCATGACCGACGACGCGCCGGCGGCGGGCCGGCAGCGGGCCGACCGGCTGCGGATCGCGGTGCTGGCCGCCGACCCGGCCGAGCTGAGCCAGGCCCTGCGCCGGATGCCCACGCACCTGACCGACGCGATCGCCAAGCAGGTCGGCGTGCCCGCCCCCGTGCTGCGGCGGGACCCGGCACCCGCCCGGTTCCTGCGCCGCACCGAAGCAGCCCCCGTGTTCTCCACGGTGGCCGACGCCATGGTCGGGCCGTGCCTCGACGCCTGCATCGAGCTGCTCGGCCGCGCCGCCGACGACCCGACGCTGAACCAGCTGCGGGCGGCGGTGGACGCGCTGGCCGAGGACTTCCCGCCGGCCACGATCGCCCTGATGCTGGCGGCCACGGCCGCCAGCGACGCGCCGGCCGCCGAGGCCTGCGAGCAGATCCTGGCCGACGACGAGCGCTTCGCCCTGCCCGACGAGGTGCCCGAGGAGGTGCTGGCCCCGGCCCGCCCCGCGGCCCCGGCCGCGCCCGCGCCCGCCCCGAGCGGCGCCGACGAGGCCGCCCGCGAGGAGCGCCGGGCCCGCCGGGCGGCCCGCAAGGCCGAGGAGCGGGCCCGCCAGCAGCGGGCTCGGGAGGCGGCCGAGCAGCGCCGCAAGCGCCGCAAGAAGGGCAAGGGCGCGAGCGGCCCGTCGTCGCCCGCCGACGACGACCCCGAGCCGGCCCCGGCCGAGGCGCCGAGGGCCACGGCTGGGGAGCCGGACCGCCGCCCCCCGCTGCTCGCACCCCGGGAGGCGGAGAACTTCGACGGCGCGCACCCGCTGGTGGGGCAGGTCGTCGTGGCCGAGATCGCCTTCGACGGGATCGACCCCGACCGCCCGGAGCTGGACCGCAAGCGCCGCCCGGCGGTGGTGATCGGCGTGGCCGAGGACGAGCTGCTCGTGCGGCCGGGCTACTCGGAGGGCGGGCTCAAGGCCCGCACCTGGCAGTCGGTCGAGCTGCGGGACTGGCGGGCGGCCGGCCTGCACGCCCGCACCTGGATCGAGCGCGACGCCCGCCGCATCCCCCGCGCGGACGCCAGCGCGCCGGTCGGGCGGCTGAGCGTCGCCGACTGGAACTCGCTGTGGTGACCGGCCCCGCCACCTCAGGGAAGGGCGCGCCGCCGGGCCACCCGCCACACGAAGCGGGGGTTACCGAGCAGGTAGCGGCGGGCCAGCCGTCGGGGCTCCTGGACCCAGCGCACCACCCACTCGAGCCCGGCCCGACGCACCCAGACCGGGGCTCGGCGGCGGGTGCCGGCGAAGTACTCGAAGACCGCGCCGACGCACCACCACACCCGCGGCGGGCCCTGCGCCGACCACCGCATCGCCCGGGCCTCCTGCAGCGGAGCACCCATGCCCAGGAGCACGAGGTGGGGGTCGGCCTCGGCCAGGCGCTCGAGCAGCGCCGCCTCGGCCGCGTCGTCGAGGTAGCCGGAGGAGGTGAGCACCACCTGCAGGTCGGGGCTGGTGCGGGCCATCGCCGCCGCGAAGCCCTCGGCCTCCCCGGGCCGGCCGCCGACGAGGGCCACCCGCAGGCCCCGGGCCGCCACCTCGGCGACCACGGACGGGGCGACGTCGGTGATGTTGACCCGCTCGGGCAGCGGCTGGTCGAGGTGGCGGGCCGCCCACACCACGGACTGCCCGTCGGCGACGAGGCACTCCATGGCCCGCAGGTCGGCGAGGAAGGCCCGGTCCCGGGCGGCGAGGTCCACGGTGGCCGCGTTCACGTACCCCACCCGCACCGGCCCCGCGGGGCCCTCGGCGGTGGCGGCCAGCCAGCGGGCGAAGCCGGGCAGGTCGAAGGCGTGGACGGGCAGGCCGAGCACGTCGCGGACGGGGACGGCGACGTCGGCGGCCGTCATGGCAGGAGCCGGCGGGCGGCGGCGAGGTCCGCCTCGTCATCGATCTCGACCCAGTCGGAGGACGGCACCGGCACGGCCCGGTAGGGGGCGCCGGCGGCGAGGTGCTCGGCGATGGCGTGCTCGTACCAGTGGTCGGCCCGGGCCGGCTGGTCGAGGAAGGCGGCCAGCTCGGCCCGCAGGCCGCGGGCGGCGGCGTGGTCGAACCAGGCCAGCCCGACGTACTCGCCGTCGGGCTCGGGCACGCCGACCTTGCCGATGGCGGTGACGAGCCCGTCGGGGGCCACCGCCACCTTCATCGCCTCGTCGGTGCGGCCCCGCTCGGGGTCGACGGCGAGGGCGGCGCCGGGGCCGGCCACGCTGCCGAGCAACTTCTCGAACCAGGTCGGGGCGGCGTAGAGGTCCGAGTTGACGACGGCGACGTCGTCGTCGGGCCCGGCGCCGGCCAGCCACTCGTCGAGGCCGAGGAGCAGCGAGTACCAGTTGTTGCGGTCGGCGGAGCGGTCGTTGGCGACGACCTCCACGGCGAGGCGGTCGCGCCACGGGGCGAGCCGGTCGAGGATCGGGGCCGGCTGGTCCCCGACCACGACGAGCGTGCGGTCGATCCCGGCTCGGGCGAAGGCGGCGAGGTGGGCGTCGGCGGGGCAGGTGTCGCCCACCGGGGTGAGCCACTTGGGGAGCGCGGTCACCGAGGCCAGGCGGCGGCCCAGCCCCGCGGCGAGCACGACCACGTCGGTCATCCGAGCGCCTCCCGGACCAGGGCCCGCAGCTGCGGCTCGTCGAGGCGGACGTCGTCGAGGACGGTGCGGCGGCCGGGACGGGTGGACGGGCCGAGCCGCACGGCCTCCACGAGCACCTCCTCGGGGATGCCCCAGCCCTCGAGCGTGGACGGCATCCCGATCCGGGCGAACAGACGCCGGATGGCGTCACGGTGGGGGCTCTCCTGGAGCGTGGCCGTGATGAGGACGCCGATGGCCACGTGCTCGCCGTGGAGCAGGGCGGCGGCGCCGCGCAGCTGGTCGAGGGCGTGGCTGACGAGGTGCTCGGCCCCGGAGCAGGGCCGGCTGCTGCCCGCCACCTCCATGGCCAGGCCGCTCATCACGAGCCCCCGGGCCACGGCGGCGACGTCCTCGTCCCGCAGCGGCCAGTCGACGTCGAGGGCGGCGTGGGCGCTGAGCACGGCGATCGAGGCGGCCAGCTCGTCGAAGGGCTCGCCACCACGCTCGTGGGCGGCACGCCAGTCGTCCACCGCGGTGAGGTTGCTCGTGAGGTCCCCGATCCCGGCCCGGGCGTAGCGCTCGGGGGCGGCGGCGACGAGGTCGACGTCGATGACCACGCCGGTGGGCATCTGGGCGCCGAGGCTGCGACGAGACCCGTCGGAGCCGGTCAGCGACGCCACCGGGGAGGCCATGCCGTCGTGGGACAGGACGGTGGGGACGGCGACGAGGTCGACGCGGGCGCGGCAGGCGGCCAGCTTGGCCACGTCGATCGGCTGGCCGCCGCCGATGCCCACGACGAGCGACGCCGGCGACTCGTCGAGGTGGTGCAGCAGCCGGGCGGCGTCGCCCAGCGAGCCGGTGAGGCCGGCCCGCACCTCAGCGTGGCCGCCGACGGCCTCGACCGCCTTGGCCAGGCGCTCGCCGTGGGCGCGGGAGACGTCGCCGCCGGGGGCGATGACGACGCGGCCGACGTCGAAGTGCTCGATCAGCCCGTCGGCGAGGTGGTCGAGCGCGCCGCGCTCGACCCGCAGGAGGCGGGGCACGTCGATCGTGCGGGCGCCGGCGGTCCCCAGGATCACGGTCGGTCCTCCACGGTGGGGGCGGCGGCGAGGCCGGCGGGGGTGGGGGTCGTGGCGCTCACAAGCCGCTGTGGGTGGTGTCGCGGCGGACCTGGCCGGTCAGGCGCCACTTCACGGGTCGGAGGGTGTCGACGACGCGCCGCCAGCCGGCCGGCTCGACGCCCATCATCCGGCGCAGCCAGCGGTGGTAGTGGGGGCCGACCGGGGGCAGCGGGCGGCCGGCGTCGAGGTGGGCGACGAGGTCTCGGAAGCCGAGCTCCTTCTCGATCGGGAGGTGCCAGACCACGAGCTCGTCGTGCATCCGCTCCCGCGTGCCCCACACGCCGGGCAGGGTGCGGATGCGCTGCAGGTGGCGGCCGGCCCGATCGGCTCGCTCGCCTCGCTGCCAGAGGACCGCGTTCACGAGGTGCTCCTCGCTGTTGTGGTGAGGGAGGCCGCGGCGGTGGCGGTCGAGCGCCACCTGCCAGAGCGCCTCCACCTGATCGGCGAAGGCGGGCACCTCGGCGCCGAGCATCCCGTAGAACTCGCCGCCGAAGTGCTTGGGGACCACCCCGCCGAGGTCCTCGCCGGTGAGCTCCTCGAGGAGGGCGGCCTGCTGGCGGCGGGTGAGGTCGCACAGCGGGAGGTCCTCGTCGACGACGAGCTCGTAGGCGACGATGCCGCCCCGAGCGATCTCGGCGACGAGCGGGGAGTACGGGGCGCCCCACACCACGTCGGGGTCGACGAACATCACGACGTCGTCGGGCCGCACCCAGCGGCGGGCGTCGTCGAGCGCGTCGAGCAGGTACAGGCAGCCGAGGTACCGGTGGTAGAAGCCCTCGGGCGGGCGGTGGTGGAAGGGGACGTCGCGGATCGTGACGTCGGCGTCGGCCAGCACCCGGGCCGCCGCGCCCGCCGGCTCGGTGCCGGCGCACACGACGACCTCGAGCGGGGTGTCGGCGACGTGGCGCATCGTGGCCGCGTTGGCGGCGATGCAGGTCCAGTAGATGTCGTCGCGCTGGTCGACGGGCCCGCCGCGGGGGTGCTCGCCGAGCTCGAGGTGGTAGCTGACCACCGCCACGACGCGAGGGGCCCCGGCCATCAGATCACCACCGACCGGTAGCGCACCGACGCCGCCGCGAAGCACGCCGTCTCGTAGGCGTAGGCCACGAAGTGCAGGGCGCTGTACCAGAGGCGGGCGAGGACGGGGAACGGCCGGTGGCCGGTGCGGATCGCGTTGCGCACGATCCACGCGCCGGCCACGGCGAGCGGCGGCCACCAGGTGCCGGCCCGCCACGAGGCGACGCCGATCGGCAGGAGCGACCAGGTGACGAGGTGGACGCCGCGCAGGACGAGCCGGCCGTGGAGGAGGTCGCGCGCGGCGGGCTGGACCCGCATGAGCTCGACCACCTCCGCGTAGCGGCGGCGCTGGCGGAGGTACTCGCGGAACCCGCACGGCCAGATGCGGTGCTCGACGACGCCGTCGGGCGCGAACGCGGTGACCACGCCGGCCGCCACCGCCCGCAGCCCGAGGTCGGTGTCCTCCCCCATCGCGATGCGGAAGCGCTCGTCGAAGCCGTCGTGGGCCTCGAGGACGCGGCGGGCGATCAGCAGGTTGCAGGTCTCGAAGCGGCCGGTCCACGACTCGATCGTCTGGCTGCGGTCGAACCACCCGCGCCGCTGGCCGGGCGGGAGCTCGACGGGGACGGTGCGGCCCTGGAGGAGCTCGGCCGGGCCGGCGGCGGCGAGCAGGCCCTCCAGCCAGGTGGGCCGGGGCAGGCAGTCGTCGTCGGTGAACGCCACCCACGGCGCCCGGGCCCGGCGCCACGCCAGGTTGCGGGCCCGAGCCGGGCCCCGGTTGCCGTCCAGGCGCAGGACGGTGAACCGCGGGTCGTCGGTGGTGAGGCGGCGCAGCTCCTCGTAGGTGCCGTCGCAGCTGCCGTTGTCGACGAGGACGGCCTCGAAGTCGGTGACCGTCTGGGCCCGCAGCGCGGCGACGAGGCCCTCGAGCAGCGGGGCCCGGTCGTAGGCCGACACGACGACGCAGACGCGGGGGGCCTCGCTCATCGGCGCGGCCCCGGGGCGTAGAGCTCCTCCAGGAGCGGGGCGATGCCCTCGTCCCAGTCGTAGGGCGCGGCGGCGGCCCGGCAGGCGTCGACGGTGGTCGGGTCCTTGGCCAGGTCGAGGGCCCGGCGGATGGCGTCGGCCAGCGACGCCGGGTCCCCGGCCCGGGACACGGCGCCGGTGGCCGGGCTGATCAGCTCCTGGAGGGCGCCGTCGTCGGTGGTGACCACCGGGGTGCCGCAGGCCAGCGACTCGAGCACGACCATCCCGAAGGACTCCCGCACCGAGGGCTGCACGGTCACCCACGCCCGCCCGTAGCGCTCGGGCTGGTCGTCGGGCGAGCCGAGCGGGAGGATCTCGGTGCGCTCCCGGGCGGCGGCGGGGGCGGCGGCGAGGAGCCGGGTGCCGTCGCCGGGGCCGCTCAGCCAGAGGCGCACGTCGGGGTGGGTCTCGGCGACGAGGGCGAGCGCCTCGAGCAGCTGGGCCACGCCCTTGAACGGCACGTCGAAGGCGCCGGAGAACAGGAGGGTGGGGGTGGGCTCGCGCTCGGCGGCCGGCTGGAACTGCGCCATCCGCACGCCGCCGGGGAGGCGCACGCCCTGGCGGTCGCTGCCGGCCCGCAGGTGGTCGAGGGCGTACTGGGACATGCAGGCGTACACGTCGACGGTGCGCACCACCTTCGCTCGGGCCCGCCGGTCGCGGAGGCGGTCCCACACGAGGAACGGCACGCCCATCTCGTCGTAGAGGGTGCGGTGCCCCCCGAGGCGCCGGGTGCGCACGGCGGCGAGCGCGTCGTGGGGCATGAAGGCGTGGGTGGCGTCGAAGCGCCCGGCGGCCAGGTGGGGGGTGACCCGCCACCCGAACCACGCCTCGTGGAGCCAGGCCCGGTCGAAGACCCGCTTGAACCGCACGGTGCGCACCCCGTCCTCGACGGTGGTGCCGGCGGTGCGCCCGGCGGTGAACACGGTGACCTCGTGGCCCCGGCGGGCCAGGGCCCGGCTCGTCTCGACGACGATCCGCTCCGCGCCGCGGCGGACCTCGGGCCAGGCGTACGGGTGGGTGATGGCGAACCTCACCGCGACCGACCTCCCCCGGCTCGGCCGGGACGATGACCACCGGGAGACCCGTGACGCGGCTCTTGTGCCTGACCAGCTGGTACCCGCCCCACCACTTCGGCGGCTACGAGCTGTCCTGCCACGACGTGATGCACCGCCTGGCCGAGCGGGGCCACCACGTGGAGGTGCTGACGAGCGACCACCGGCACGCGGGCGTGGGCGACGGCGACCCGGCGCCGGTGGCGGCCGTGCACCGCGACCTGCGGCTCTACTTCCGCGACGGGGACCTGTGGTCGCCGCCGCTGCGCACCCGCCTCGCCGTGGAGCGGCGCAACCAGCGGGCGCTGACCGCCGCGCTCGACCGGTGCCGGCCCGACGTGGTGGCGGTGTGGCACGTGGGCGCGATGTCGCTCGGCCTGCTGCGCACGATCGAGCAGCGGGGCATCCCGATGGTCCACGCCGTGTCGGACGACTGGCCGACCTACTGCGAGCGGCTCGACCCCTGGACCCGCGCCGTGCGCCGGGTGCCGGGCCTCGACCGGGTGGCCGAGGCGCTGCTGCGGGTGCCGTCGCGGCGCCCCCGGCTCGACGACACCGGCGCCTTCTGCTTCATCAGCGAGGTCACCCGCGAGCGGTGCCGGCGGCTGTCGCCGTGGGCCTTCCCCCGCAGCACGATCGTCTACAGCGGCATCGACGGCCGCCGCTTCGGCCCCGGCGAGGGCGAGCGCGGCTCCGCGGTCCGCTGGGACGGGTCCGAGCCGCTGCGGCTCCTCTACGTGGGGCGCGTCGACCCCCGCAAGGGGATCGAGACCGTGGTGCGGGCACTCGCCCTCCTGCCCGAGGCCACGCTGGTGGTCGACGGCCGGGCCGGGCCGGCCGAGGAGGAGGCCCTCGCCCGCTGGACCGCGGCGGCGGGGGTGGCCGACCGGGTCACGGTCAGGTGCTCGGATCGCGCCTCGCTGCCGGAGGCCTACCGCCACGCGCATGTGTGCGTGTTCGCCAGCGAGTGGGAGGAACCCTTCGGGCTCGTCCCGCTGGAGGCGATGGCGTGCGGCACCCCGGTGGTGGCCACCGGGGTGGGCGGCTCGGGCGAGTTCCTCGTCGACGGCGGCAACTGCGTGCGCTTCGAGCCCGGCTCCGCCGCCTCGCTGGCCGACGCCGTGCGCCGGCTGGCCGGCGACCCCGACCTGCGGGAGCGGGTGGTGGCCCACGGGCGGGCCACGGCCGCGTTCTTCGACGTCGACCACCTGGCCGACGCCTTCGAGGCCTGGTACGACGCGGCCGCCGCCGGGTTCTCGACGCTGCCGCCGCGGCGTCAGCCTCCGCCGGCGCCGGCGCTCAGCGGTCCGTCGCTCGCACCGGGAGGCGACGCCGCAGCCCGGTGACCTCGGCCCGCAGCCCGGCCACCTCGGCCCGCAGGTCCTCCACCGCCCGGCGCAGCGCGGCCAACTCGCCGCTCACCGTGCCGTCGCCGGCGGGGGCCGCGTCGGCGACGGGCGGGCCCGTCGCCTCGGCGGCGGCGGGGTCGGCGCGACGGGCCGAGCCGTGGTCGCCCGGCCACTGCAGGCGCACGTCGCCGGGGGCGGTCGACTTCGGGCTGGGTTCGGGTGCGCTCAACGCTGCCTCGCAGGGGGGTCGCCCAGGACGGGCGCCAACCGTACCTCGGCCCCACCGCCCCGCCGGGTGAAGGCATCGGGGCGCGGACGGCGAACTCCCACGGGATCGGTGGGCTCGTCCCCCGGCGAGCCGGACCCACCCGACCCACCCGCGGGAGCCGCTTCGATGACCGCTTGGACCCCAGACCCCTCTCACTGGCAGGACCGCCCCGTCGCCGTCACCGGCGCCACCGGGTTCCTGGGCTCGCACCTCGTGGCCCACCTCGTGCGCCTGGGCGCGCAGGTGGTGGTGCTCGTGCGCGACGACGTGCCGCCCACCGCGATCACCCGGGAGTGGCTGCCGAAGGTGGCCGTGGTGCGGGGCCGGGTGGAGGACCAGGGCGCCGTCGAGCGGCTCCTCGGCGACTACGAGGTGCGGACGCTCTTCCACCTCGCCGCGCAGAGCCAGGTGGGCGTGGCCAACCGCAACCCGGTGGCCACCTGGGAGGCCAACATCGCCGGCACCTGGACGCTGCTGGAGGCGGCCCGGCGCTCGCCGCGGATCGAGCAGGTGGTCACGGCCAGCAGCGACAAGGCCTACGGGGCGCAGCCGGTGCTCCCCTACGACGAGGACATGCCGCTGGCCGGCGTCAACCCCTACGACGTGTCGAAGTCCTGCGCCGACCTGATCTCGCAGAGCTACCACGCCACCTACGGCGTGCCGGTGTGCATCACCCGCTGCGGGAACTTCTTCGGGCCCGGCGACCAGAACTGGGAGCGGCTCGTGCCGGGCACGATCCGCTCGCTCCTGCGGGGTCAGCGGCCGCTGATCCGCTCGGACGGGACGATGGTGCGGGACTACCTCCACGTGGTGGACGGCGCCCTCGCCTACCTGCTGCTGGCCGAGCGGATGGCCGACGACGAGTCGATCGTGGGCCACGCCTTCAACTTCTCCACCGAGTCGCCGATGACGGTCCTCGAGCTGGTGGCGCGCATCCAGAAGGCGGCCGGCACCGACCTCGAGCCGGAGATCCTCGGGATCGCCACCCACGAGATCGAGAGCCAGTTCCTCTCCGCCGCCAAGGCCCGCAAGCTGCTCGGCTGGGCCCCGACGATGAGCACCGACGAGGCGCTGTCCCACACCGTCGAGTGGTACCGGGAGCACCTCGCCGATGTCGTCGACGGCTGACGCCCCGGTCGTCGTCACCGGGGCCGCCGGCTACCTCGGCGGCCGCCTGGCCGGGGTCCTCGGCCACCGGGCCCGCTCGCTGGTGCGGGCGCCGGTGGCGTGGCTGCCGGCCCGCCAGCAGGTGCCCTGCGACCTGCTCGGACCGGTCGACGACCTGGCCGCCGCGCTGGCCGGGGCCGCCGCGGTGGTGCACCTGGCCGGCCACAACGAGGTGGTGGCAGCGGCCGAGCCGGCGCGGGCCCGCGACGAGACGGTGGCCATGGCCGAGGCGGTGCGCGACGCGGCCCGGGCCGCCGGCGTGGCGCGCGTCGTCTACGTGTCGACGATCCACGTCTACGGCGACCACCTGGCCCCCGGCGCCCACGTGACCGAGGACGTGCCCGCCGCGCCGCGCAGCGCGTACGCCGAGGCCCGCTGGGCCTGCGAGGAGGCGCTGCGCGCGGGGGGCGACCTCGACGTGGTGGTGCTGCGCCTGTCCAACGCGGTCGGCGCCCCGGCTGACCCCACGGTGGACCGCTGGACGCTCGTGGCCAGCGACCTGTGCCGCACGGCGGTGCTCGACGGGAGGGTGGTGCTGCGCTCGTCGGGGATGCAGTGGCGCGACTTCATCGCGCTGGAGGACGCGGCCCGGCTGGTCGCCCGCTGCGTGGACTCGGCGGTGCCGGCCGGCACCTACAACCTGGCCTCCGGCCGGTCGTCCACGGTGCGGTCGCTGGCCGAGCTCGTGCAGGACCGGGTGGCGCTGCGCACCGGCACCCGCCCGGCGCTCGAGGCGCCACCGGTCACCGGCGGCCCCGACCCCGCCTACACGCTCGACGTCCGCGCCCTGGCCGCCCACGGCCTGCGCGCTGAGCGCACCCTCGAAGAGGCCGTCGACGAGATCGTCGATCACTGCCTCAAGCACGAGTCCGTCCTCCGCTGAACAAGATCTGTGCGTGGTTTCGTGCGCATCGCGCACCGAAACCCGCACAGATCTAGTGGTGGACGACGGCGAGGCGGCCGGTCCAGTCGAGGCGGGAGAGGAACAGGGGGCGGTCGAGGGTGGCGAGGTGCTCGTCGACCGCGGCGCGGGCGCCGGTGAACTGGCCGTAGTCGTCGATGATCAGGATCCCGCCATCGACGATGCGGGGGAACAGGTGCTCGAGCTCGTGGCGGGTGGACTCGTACCAGTCGGTGTCGAGCCGCAGCAGCGCGATCCGCTCGGGCGCCTGGGCCGGGATCGTCTCCTCGACGAGGCCGGGCACGAACCGCAGGCGCTCAGCCGGGTAGCCGCTGCCCTCGAGCACCGCCCGCACCTCGTCTTGGGGCAGGTACCGGTAGCCGTCGGTGTCGTGCGGGTCGACCGGGCCCTCGAAGTAGGCGGAGGCGTGCCGGCCCCAGATGTCGTAGTCCCGCTCCCCCGGCGGCGGCATCCGGGTGAACGTGTCGTAGAGCCACAGGTCGCGGTCTGCATCGCCGCACTCGAGCAGCGTGCGGGCCACGGCGAGCATGCTGCCGCCCCGCCACACGCCGCACTCGACGACGTCGCCGGCGATGCCGTGGGCGGCGAGGTGGCGCACGGCGTGGACGAGCCCGGCGATGCGCTCGGGGGTGGTGAGCGTGTACGGCGCCACCGCCTCGCACGTGGCCACGAGCGCGTCGTCGAAGTCGTGCGGGTACCCGTCGGCCCGCACCGCGGACGCGTCGCGCCGGGTGAGCCGGTACCCGAAGCGCTCGGCGCCGGCCTGCGCAGCCCGGACGATCTGGCGCTTGACCGCGGTGACGGCGCCCGCCCGGCTGCTGCCGTTCGCCGCGCTCACCGCGCCACCTCCTCCGCTGCCGCTGCGGCGTGGCCGACGGCTGCCGCGCTCATCGGGCCACCGCCCGGCTGGCCCGGCGGCGCAGCGCGCCGAGCGTCTCGCGGCCGGTCAGGCCCCACAGCTCGCGCAGCGACAGGCGCATCGGGCCGAGGTCGACGGGCTTGGCCTGGCCCCAGCTGCGCACCGCGGCGGCGGTGCGGGGCAGGCGGTCGAGGGTGAGGGGCGGGTCGGCCGGGCCCTTCACCCCCACCCCGAGCACGGTCTCGGGCATCAGGTCCCAGCCGTGGGCGGCGACGAGGCGGGTCTCGAAGGGGGCGAGGAGCCGGTCGAAGCCCTCGGGGGTGAACCGCCAGAAGTCCCACGGGTGGGCGTGGATCACGAAGAACATCACCGAGGTGATCGCCACCGTGCCGCCCGGCTTCAGGACCCGGTGGATCTCCTGCAGCGCCCGGATCGGGTCGGCCACGTGCTCGAGCGTGTCGGCGGCGAGGACCGTGCCGACGCTGCCGTCGGCGAAGGAGAGCTGGTGGACGTCCTCGATGCGGTCCACGCCGGGGCCGTCCTGGATGTCGCAGCCGACGTACTCCCGGCCGGGGAACAGGGACCGCAGGTCGGTGATGGCCTCCTGGCCCTCGGCGGGCCGGGCGCCGATCTCGACGATCGGCTCGAGCAGCGGGAGCTGCTCGGCCACGTCGGTCATGAAGGCTCGGACGACGTTCCTCATGGGCGCTCCGCTCGGGCGACGAACTGCAGGGTGCCGAGGTCCCCGAGCAGCGGGGCCAGCCGGTTCACGGCGGCCTGGGGCCGGTGGACGCTCAGCAGGTGGTGGCGACGGACCTCCACGAGCTCGAAGCCGGTGCCGGCGACGAGGTCGTCGAGGTTGCGGCGGGCGAAGAAGCGCAGGTGGGTGCGGTCGAAGATCCCCACCGCCTCGTAGGGCCAGCGGCGCTGGAGCAGCGCCCGGAGCGTCTTCACGTGGCGGATGTTGGGGACCGACAGCACGATCGACCCGCCAGGGGCGACGAGCCGAGCGCCCCAGGCCACGACCGCCCACGGGTCGCGCAGGTGCTCGAGCACGTCGGCGAAGACGACGCAGTCCCAGGCTCGGCCGGCGAGGGCGCCGTCGCGCGCCATCGCCTCGACGTCGCCCTCCACGACCTCGTCGAGCACCTCCCGGGCCCGGGCGGCCAGCTCGGCGTCGAGCTCCACGCCGGTGACCTGCGCGCCGCGGGCGCGCAGCGCGGCGCCCATGGCGCCCACGCTGCAGCCGACGTCGAGGACCCGGCGGGCCGACGGGGGCACGAGCGCGGTGACCTCGCGGCGGGGGTTGGCGTAGGCGGGGTGGACCTCGCCGGCGAGGCGGGGGACGGCCAGCTCGGGGCGGGTCACAGCACGAGCCTCCGGTGGCGGACGCTGCCCCGGGCCATCGCCGCGAAGGCGACGGCGTCGGACCAGGCCAGCTGCCCGAGGAGCGGCACGACGCCGAGCCCGGTGCGGAAGCGGCGGGCGTGGTTCACCCGCCATCGCAGCCACGGCAGCCCGGCCAGGGCCACGAGGGGACGGCGGGTCACGGCGGCGGTCACGACGCCGGCGAGGGCCAGGTCGAAGCGGGCCGAGCGCCCGTCGAGGAACACGCCCCGGTGGAGCCAGCGGGCCACGAGCGGCGACCGGCGGGCCAGGCCGGGGAAGCCGGCCAGCTCGCTCTGGTCGGCCAGCCAGCGGCGGTAGTCGGAGGGGATGCAGCGGTGGTGCACGAGCGCCCGGCTGGCGAAGGCCGCGGCGCCGCCGGTGCGCTGCACCTCCCAGGCCAGGCAGGCGTCCTCCCCGAAGGCCCGACCGCTCGGCGGGTGCAGCAGCGGGTCGTGCTCGTCGAACCCCCCGGCCCGCTCGAACGCCGACCGCCGGTACCCGACGTTGCAGGTCTCGTAGAACGGCGTGGGGCGGCGCACCCACTTCGTGTGGTCCCACGGACCCATGCCCGGCAGGTCGGCCGGGTCCGGCAGCACGGCGCCCTGGACGACGTCGGCGCCGGTGTCGAAGGCGCGGCGCATCTCCCGCAGCCAGCGGGGCGTGGGGAGGCAGTCGTCGTCGGTGATGGCGAGCAGCGGGGCCCGCACCTCGCGGGCGCCGGCGTTGCGGCCGGGAGCGGGGCCGGCGTTGCGGTCGAGGCGCAGGGCGAGGGCCCGGCGGGGCGACGCGGCCACGAGGGCCGACAGCGTGGACCAGGTGTCGTCGGTGGAGCCGTTGTCGACGAGGACGAGCTCGACCTCGTCGTCGGGCAGGTCCTGGGCCTCGAGGCAGGCGACGAGCTCCTTCAGGAACCCGGCCCGACCGTAGGTGGTGACGAGCGCGGCGATCGCGGGGGCGGGGCCGTCCCAGCTGGCGCTGGTGACCCGGTCCACCACGGCGGGGCCGCGCTCGCTCATCCCGGGAGCTCGGCGGGGTGGGCCAGGGCCCAGGCGGTGGCGCCGCCGAAGCGCCGCGTGAACAGCCAGTAGGTGAGCTCGCGCGGGGTGCGGGGGATGCGTCGGGGCCAGCGGGGCTTGGCCGCGCCGAGCGGCTGGAAGAGCGGCCCGCCGGCGCGCACGACGTCCCAGCCCCCGGCGTGCAGGAGCCGGCGGTGGCCGGCCACGTTGGGCGTCCACCACTGGGCGTGGTCCTCGTGCCAGAGCTGGGCCACCGGGGTGCGGGGCCGCAGCAGCGTCATCGGCATCGACACCGCCTCGAAGGACAGCAGGGTGCCGCCGGGGCGGGTGACCGAGCGGATCGCCCGCAGCGCCCGGGCCGGGTCGGCGAGGTGCAGGAGGATGTTGCCGAGGAACACGAAGTCGAACGTGCCGAGGTCCGCGGGGTCGAGGTCGTAGAGCGACCGGTCGACGCGCTCGACGTCGAGCCCGGTGGCGTCGCGGACGATGGCGAACGCGGTGGCGGCCCGGTCGGTGCCCCGGGACCGCTTGGCCGGGTCGAGCGGGGGGCGCTGCCAGTCCTGGCGGGAGGCGTCGGCCAGGTCGACGGACACCACCTCGGCGGCGCCGCGGCGGGCCAGCTCGAAGGCGAAGAACCCGTCGGAGGACGCGGCGTCGAGGCAGCGCAGCCCGGCCAGCGACGCCGGGATCGGCAGCTTGTGCACGACCTTGCGGTGGTCGAACAGGCCTCGGGTGGTGATGCCCCCGGGCAGGTCGAAGGTGTGGTACCAGTCGATCGCCTCGACCCGCCGCCGCAGCTCGGCGACGTCGACGTCGACGTCCACCGCCGAGCCCGCCATCAGACCCTCGGCCGGGCCAGGAGCGCCCGGTGGAGCACGCCCTGGTGGTCCCAGGACCCGGTGAGGCGGCGGACGGCGAGCTGCCGGAGCCGGCTGCGGAGGCCGTTGCCGTACTTGGGGTGGTGGTTGAAGCCCACGATGTAGGGCCGCGACCGCCGCTCGATCTCGAAGCCGGCGGCGTAGAGCAGGCGCTCGTGGCCGGCGGCGTTGAAGTTGAACCACTGGCAGTCGCCGCCGCTGCCGTTCAGCGTGAACAGCGGCTTGTCCCGTCCGAGCAGCGTGAGCGATGCCTCGATCTGGTCCGACGACAGCAGCTGGCCCCGGGTGACGCGGCGCACCGCCTCGAGGGCCCGGATCGGGTCCCGCAGGTGCAGGAGGAGGCTGCCCAGCACCACCACGTCGAAGGTGCCGATCTCGTCGGGGTCGAGGTCGTAGATGCTGATCGGCCGCCAGTCGACGCGCGAGCCGGTGAGCTCGGCGACGAGCCGGAAGCCGGCGCCCTTGGGCGGGCCGGAGAAGCCCGGGTCGCGGGCCAGGTCGGCGGCCCGGTAGTCGGGGGGCCAGTCCCACAGCAGGTGGTCCTCCACGTCGACGGCCACCACCTCGGCGGCGCCGCGGCGCTCGAGCTCGAAGGCGAAGAACCCGTCGAAGGTGCCGATGTCGAGGCAGCGCTTGCCCCGCACATCGGGCCAGGGCATGAGGTCGACGACGCCGCGCAGGTCGAACCACCCCTTGGTGGTCACCCCAGGGGCCACGTCGATCGTGTGGTACCAGAACGGGTGGTCGTCGACCGCCCGGCGCATCTCGTCCACGGTCGTCACGGGGTCGCTCGTCGCCGTCACCCGAGGGAGGTTCGGCGCCGACCCCCGCTTCCCTGCCCAGGCGGGAGCCGGCGGCTCCGGTGTCGAAGGTTCCCCGGCGAACCACCACGACGCAGGACGGGCACGGAGGTGCAGATGACGGTCATCGACGGGATGCGGATCACCCCCTTGCGGCGCATCCCCGACGAGCGGGGCGCGGTGCTGCACATGCTGCGCGAGGACGACGAGGGCTTCGAGCGCTTCGGGGAGATCTACTTCTCGACCGTCCACCCCGGTGCCATCAAGGCGTGGCACCTGCACACCGAGATGACGCTCAACTACGCCGTGCCGGTCGGGCAGATCAAGCTCGTGTGCCACGACGACCGGGAGGGCTCCCCCACCCGGGGCAACACCGTCGAGCTGCACGTCGGCGAGCTCAACTACGTGCGGGTGACGATCCCGCCGCTCGTGTGGAACGGCTTCAAGGGGGTGGGCACGCAGACCGCGCTGGTGGCCAACTGCGCCACGATCCCCCACCGGCCCGACGAGATCGTGCGGGCCGACCCGTTCGACCACGTGAGCGGCTACGACTGGTCGCTGCGCCATGGCTGACGCCGGCGCGGCGCCGGTCCTCGTCCTCGAGCCCCGCCCGGCGACGCGACGGGCCTGGCTGCGGGAGGTGGCGAGCTTCTGGCCGGTGCTGCGGATGCTGGCCGCGAAGGAGTTCAAGACCCGCTACCGGGGCACCACCTTCGGGGTGGTGTGGGCGGTGGTGGTGCCGCTGCTGCAGGCCACCGTGCTCGCCGTGGTGTTCAGCCGCATCGCCCGCTTCGAGGTGGAGGGCGGCAGCTACGCCGCCTACGTGCTCACCGGGATGCTGCTGTGGAGCTACTTCGCCACGTCGCTGCCGGCCGCCACCACGGCGGTGGTGGACGGGTCGAACCTGGCCGACAAGGTGTGGTTCCCGCGGGTGCTGCTGATCCTCACGGTGCCGCTGTCGAACCTCATCGGCCTGGCCGTCACCCACGTGATCCTCCTCGGCGCGCTGCCGATCCTGGGCGCGGATCTGACGCTGCGCCTCCTCGCGCTGCCGCTCGTGGCCCTGCTGCTCGTCGTGCTGACGATCGGGCTCGGGTCCGTGCTCGGCGCCATGCACGTCTACTTCCGCGACACCAAGTACCTGCTCCAGGCGGCGCTGCTCGTGTGGATCTACCTGACGCCGATCATCTACCCGGCGGACCTGCTCGGGCGCTGGGCCGGCCTCCTCGACGCCAACCCGCTCACCGGGGTGGTGGGCCTGGCCCGCTGGGCGGCGCTCGGCGGGGCGCTGCCCACCCGGTCGGCGGCCGTGGCGATCGCGGCCGCCGTGGCCCTCCTCGTCGTCGCGGCCGAGGTCCACCGCCGCCACGACCGCCGCTTCGTCGACCTGCTGTGACCGCTCCCTCCGCTCCCCTTCCGGCCATCGAGCTGGACGGCGTCGGCAAGCGCTACCGGCTGGCCGAGCGCTCGCTCGTGCAGGCGCTGCGCCCGAGCCGCCGCCGGGCCGTCCGCCACCTCTGGGCGGTGCGGGACCTCGACCTGCGGGTCGAGCCCGGTGAGACCGTGGGCCTGCTCGGCCACAACGGCGCCGGCAAGAGCACGCTGCTGCGGATGATGGCCGGGGTCAGCGAGCCCAGCACCGGCCGGGTCACCGTGCGGGGGCGGGTGGCTCCGCTCATCAGCGTGGGCGTGGGCTTCCACCAGGAGCTCACCGGCCGGGAGAACGTCTACGTCAACGGGATGCTGCTCGGCCTCACCCGGGCCGAGGTGGAGGCCCGCTTCGACGAGATCGTCGACTTCGCCGAGCTGCGGGACCGCATCGACACGCCGGTGAAGTTCTACTCGTCGGGGATGTTCATGCGGCTGGGCTTCTCGGTCGCCGTCCACGTCGACCCCGACGTGCTCCTCGTCGACGAGGTCCTCGCCGTCGGCGACGTCGCCTTCCAGCTCAAGTGCTTCGACCGGATGCGCGAGCTGAGCGCCCGGGGCACGACGATCGTGCTCGTCTCCCACTCGATGCACGCCATCGGGCTGCTCTGCCCCCGAGCGCTCCTCGTCCAGGGCGGCCGCCTCGTCTTCGACGGACCGAGCGAGCAGGCCATCGAGGAGCACCACCGGCTCCTCGCGCTCGGGATGGCGGCCGCGGACGGCGCCGAGCCCGACGAGCCCGTCACCGTCGACGCCGAGGTCCGCCGCGGCGACGTCGCGGTGGCCCGGGCCGAGCAGGACGATGAGCTGCGGGTGGTGGGGCGGGTCCGCTTCGACGCCGCGGTCGACGACCCGCGGCTCGTGTTCCGGGTGATGTCGGAGGACGGCCAGCTGGCCTACCAGTACGACGCCCCGATGGGCCACCGGCACCGCAGCTACCGGGCCGGCGACGTCGCCGCCGCCGAGGTGCGGTTCCGCCCGGCGCTCGGCGCCGGCGGCACGTTCCGGCTCCACCTGCTCGTCACCGACCCGGAGGGCCGGCGGGTGCTCGGCCAGAACCGGGCGCCGCTCCTGCTCTACGTGCCGCCCCGCTACGGGGTGCAGGGCTTCGCCGACCTGGGGGCGGCGGTGTCGCTCGACGGCTACGACTTCCCCCACCGGCCGCTCACGCTCGGGCCGGGGGCGGCGGGCGCCGACGCGTTCACCGGGGCGGGCGAGCGGTGAGGCGGGCCCGCCTCCGGGTGGGCGTGCCGGAGGTGATCCGGCGGTACCCGCCGCAGAGCTCGGCCGGGCGCATCTGGCGCAACGGCCTCGCGGTCGTCGGCCGCTCCGCCACGGTGGTGGTGGACGACCCCGGCCGGCGGCTCGGACGGCTGCGCCGCCGAGTCGACGTGTGGCTCACCGACGGGCACCAGGGTCCGATCGACGCCGCGGCCCCGGTGGTGGCCCACCTCCACGAGGCGGCCTGGTCGGCCCCCGAGCTGCGCCCGCTGTTCGAGCCGGGGTTCCTCGAGCAGTACGAGGCCCCGTCGGCGGCGGCCGCCGCGGCGGCCTCGGTGGTGCTGACGGTGTCGCACGCCTCGGCCGGCCAGATCGTGCGCGAGTACGGCGTGCCCGAGGACCGGGTGGTGGTGGCCCACAACGGGGTGGACCACGCCGTGTACCGCCCGGGCCGGCCCGGCGCCGAGGCGCTCATCGACGCCGCCGGCGGCGACGGCCGCGCCCCCTACGTGCTGTTCGTGTCCACGCTGCACCCCCGCAAGAACCTGGCCGCGCTGCGCGACGCCATGGCCGAGCTCGTGCGCCGCGGGCTCCCGCACCGGCTCGTCCTCGTCGCCGGCCCGGCCCCGGACCGAGCCGAGCAGGCCGACCTCGAGGCGGCCGCCACCGCACCGATCCCGGGCACGGACGAGCCGGTCGTGAACCTCGCGGGCGTGGACGACGCGTCGGTGGCGGCGCTGATGGGCGGGGCCGCCGCGTTCTGCCTGCCCAGCCTGATGGAGGGGTTCGGGATGGCGGTGGCCGAGGCGATGGCCTGCGGTGCGCCGGTCGTCGTGGCCGACGCCGGCGCCCTGCCGGAGGTGGTCGACGGCGCCGGCGTGGTGTGCGAGCCCACCGCGGCGGCCCTGGCCGCGGCCCTGCACCCTGTCCTCACCGATCCCGAGGTGGCCGCCCGGATGCGGGCGCGCTCGCTGATCCGGGCCCAGGACTTCAGCTGGTCGGCGATGGGGGCCCGCTGGTGCGAGGCGCTCGAGCTGGCGGTGGCGCGGTGAGCGGGACGAGCAGGCAGGAACGGGACGGACGGCCACGAAGGGTGAGGGTCGGTAGCATCCGGGCCGCCGGGGACCGGGGGGAGGCGACGCGCAGATGAGCGACACGAGCGCCGGGACCGCCGCCGCGACGGGGTTCCGGCTCGGGACCCGACCGGCCCTCGACGGCATCCGGGGGCTCGGCATCGCGCTCGTCGTGGTGTTCCACTCGATGACCTACCTGGTCGACTGGTACGGCGCCTACGGGGAGCGGGTGCTGCCGGGCGCGTTCCTCGCCGTCGACGTGTTCTTCGCCCTGTCGGGCTTCCTGATCACGATGCTGCTGCTGGAGGAGCGGGCCCGGCACCGGCAGTACTCGTTCAAGCTCTTCTACATCCGGCGGGCCCTGCGCCTGCTGCCGGCGGTGCTCGCCGTGCTCGGCCTCTTCGCCGTGTACGTGGTGCTCTCGCCCGAGGCGGGGGTGCGGGACCTGGCCCGCACCGTGTTCCGGGTGCTGACCTACAGCTCGAACTTCGTGATCGGCGAGGACCCGTTCCTCACGGAGTGGTTCGGCCAGAGCTGGTCGCTGGCCATCGAGGAGCAGTTCTACATCGTGTGGCCGCTGGCCCTGGTCGGGCTGATCGCCGCTACCCGGAACCGGCCCCGCCTGATGGTGGGGGTGCTCGCCGCCGTGGTCGTCGCCTTCTCCCTGTGGCGGGCCGCGCTCATCGGCATCCACGACGGCGTGTGGAGCTCCGTCTACTACCGGACCGACGCCCGCCTCGACCAGCCGCTCGTCGGGGCGCTGCTCGCCGTGGCCGTGCACCACGGCCTGATCTCGGACCGGCCCCGCCCCCGCCTCGGCCTCGTCGCCCTCGCGGTCTGGGTGCTGGCCACCCTCGTGGCCTCCCCGTTCGAGGTGGCCTACTACCGGTTCTGGGCACCGGTGATGGTGGTGACCTCGGCCGCGCTCGTGCTCGGCGTCGTCCACGGCGAGGGGCTCGCCGCCCGGGCCCTGTCGCTGCGCCCGGTGCGCTGGCTGGGCCGGCTCTCCTACGCCCTGTACCTCGTGCACGTCCCGGTGTTCGTGGCGGTGCTGCGGGCCGTGCCCGGCGAGGGCCGCAACGTGGTGCGGGTGGCGGTGGCCAACGCGCTGGCCCTCGCCATCACCGTCGCCATCCACCGGGTCGTCGAGCAGCCGGCGCTGCGGGTCAAGACCCGCTTCTCCCGCTCCAGCCACGCCGCAGCCCCGGCGACGCCCGAGGCCGCCGCCCCGGTCGTGGGCGGCGCCGCGCTGCCGGGCGCGCTGGCGGGCCCAGACGGCATCGTCGTGGCCCCGGCCGCCGAGGGCGAGGCCCCGTGACGGCCGACGCCGCCCGCGCGCTGCCGGTCCTGCCGGTCGAGCGCTGCCCCGGGTGCCGCCGCGCCGGCAGCGAGCCGCTCCGGGTGGGCGCCCACGAGCTGCGTCGCTGCACCACCTGCCGGCTCGTCCACGCCCCCGAGTACGCCGACCCCGACGCCGTCTACGTGGACGGCTACCTCACCGACGGGACCGACTTCGGTCCCCCCAACACGCTCGACCCCACGTTCCAGCGCTTCCTGGTCCACTGCGGGCACCGGCGCATGGCGGTGGCCGAGGCCGCCCTCGGCCAGCCGGCCGGGCGGATGCTCGACGTCGGCTGCGGCACCGGCGACGCCCTCGTGGCCGCCGCAGCCCGCGGCTGGGCGGCGGTGGGTGTGGAGCCGGTGGCCGAGTCCGCCGCCGCGTGCGCGGCCCGGGGCCTCGACGTGCGCTGCGCCCTGCTGCAGGAGTCCGGCCTGCCCGAGCGCAGCTTCGACCTCGTCACCGCGTTCCACGTCGTCGAGCACATGGCCGATGCCGTGTCGTTCCTCGAGCTGATCGCCCGCTGGGCCCGCCCGGGCGGGCTCGTCATGGTCGAGGTGCCGAACTTCGCCAGCGTCGACCGGCTCCGGCACCGGGACCGCTGGATCGGCCTGCGCCCGCTCGAGCACATCGGGCACTACGAGCCGGCCACGCTGGCCTCCACGATGCGCCGGGCCGGGCTCGAGGACGTCCGCACCCGCTCCCTCGGGTTCCTCTGGGAGGAGGCCGGGATCGGGACGGTCCTGCGGGACCTCGGCCTCGGGCGGTACCGGCGCTGGATGCGCCCCCTCGTCACCCCGCACGAGCGAGGCGGGGAGGTCGTGCTCACGCCCCGACCGACGCTGCGGCGGGCGCTCGGCGCGATCGAGGCGATCTACGACCGGCGCCAGCGCGGTCAGGTGCTCGTCGGCACCGGCCGCGTGCCCTGATCCCGCGGCGCCGGCGCCGCCGGGCCGGCGGGGAGCGGCGGCAGCGCCCCCCGGCGCGCCATGGTGGCGTGCAGGGCCAGCTCGCGGCGGCGGACGGCGGCGGCCTGCGCCCGGTCCGGGTGCGGGCGGCCGAGCGCGGCGCCGGCGCGCATGCGGGCCAGCGACGCCGCGGCGGCCACGGCGCAGCCCGCGGCCACCACCCGGGCCCGCCCGCGCGACCGGCGGCGGGCGATCACGTCGTAGGTGGCCGTCCAGTAGCGCAGCGAGCGCTCGTCGCCCCACGCCTGGGCGCCGGCGGCGTTGCCCACGTGGGGGATCGTCACGTCGGCGACGAGCACGGTCGGCCAGCCCCGGTCGGCCAGGCGCCAGCACAGGTCGAGGTCCTCGGCGTACATGAACGACCGCTCGTCGTAGGGGGCCTCACCGCCGAGGGCGGCGGCCCGCACGAGGTGCACGGCACCGATGGCCCAGCCGACCGGACCGCCCCGGTGGGGCACGCCGCTCTCGAGGAGCAGCCGCTGCCCGAGCCGGCTCTGGCGCAGGCGCCGGGTGGACAGGGCGGCGACGAGCGGGACGAGGGCGCCGGGCACCCGGTAGGCGGAGGGCTGGTGCCGGCCGTCCGGGCCGACGAGGCGGGGCACGACCACGCCCGCGCCCGGGTGCGCCCCGGCCGCGTTCACGAGGCGGCGCAGGGAGCCCGGCGGCGGCTCGGTGTCGGGGTTGAGCGCCAGCAGCAGCGGCGCCGCCGAGCCGGCGAGGGCCTGGTTCATGGCCACCGCGTACCCCCGGTTCTCCGGGTTGACGGCCACCTCAACCCCGTGGCGGGCGGCCACCGCGGCGCTGTCGTCGGCCGAGTCGTTGTCGACCACGACGACCTCCGCGGGCACGCCGTCGAGGGCGGCGGGGAGCGCGGCGAGGCAGCGGTCGAGCAGGGGCGCGGTGTTCCACGACACGATGCCCACCCGCAGGACGGGCCGGTCGAGGGAGGTCACATCGGGGCGCCGGGCCGGTCCAGCCACGGCCCGGTGCGGTCCGTGCACAGGGCGGTGAGGTCGCAGGCGTCCTTGTAGGTGTCCATCGACTTCCAGAACCCGGGGTGGTGGAAGGCGAACAGCTCCCCCTTGGCCCCGAGGCCCGGCAGCACGTCGCGCTCGAGGTCCTCGCCCGGGTCCGGCCACAGGTCCACCACGCGGGCGTCCATCACGAAGAACCCGGCGTTGATGCGGTGGTCGGGCAGGCGGGGCTTCTCCCTGAAGCAGCGGATGCGCCCGTCGTCGTCCACGTCGATCGTGCCGTACTGGGACGGCAGCGGGACGGTGGTGAGCGTGGCCGCGCCCGGGTGGGAGCGGTGGAACTCGGCCAGCGCGACGAGGTCGACGTTGCCGAGCCCGTCGGCGTAGGTGAGGAAGAACTCGTCGCCGACGCGGTCGGCCAGCTGGCGCACCCGGCCGCCGGTGTTGGTGTCCCAACCGGTGTCGGCCACCTCCACCGTCCACGTCGACGGGAGGGTCTCGGCGAAGGCCTCGACCATCTCGATCTTGTAGCCGGCGGCGAGGACGAAGTCGGTGAAGCCCTGGGCGGCGTAGATCTCCATGAGGTGGGCGAGCACCGGGCGCTCGGCCACCTCGAGGAGCGGCTTCGGGACCTCCAGGGTGTGCGGGTAGGCCCGTGTGCCCTTGCCCCCGCAGAGGATCACGGTGCGCATGGGCGGGGATTGGACGCCGGGGGCGCGATCCCCTACCCGAACCGGAAGAACTTCCCGAACCGGGCAGGAGACCCCCCGACGACGGCGAACCCCCCGTGTCAGGCGGGTGGAGCGAACGCCTGGGGGTCAGATGGAGCTGGGTGCAGACAGCGAGCGGTCGACGGCGGCCGAGCTCTCGCGGCGCGCGCTCGACGTGGCCGTGGCCTCCGTGCTGCTCGTCCTCACCCTCCCTGTGCTCCTGCTGGTCCTCCTCGGCTGCGCGATCAGCCTGCGGGCCAACCCGATCTTCGTGCAGGAGCGGGTCGGGCACCGGGGCCGCCCGTTCCGGTTCCTCAAGGTCCGCACGCTGCCGCTGACGGCACCGGCCTACACGGACAAGCACCACCTCGACCTGAAGGCCGTCCCGGCATTCTGCCGGCTCGTGCGCAACCTGCACCTCGATGAGATCCCGCAGCTGCTGCTCGTGCTGATCGGCCGGATGAGCCTCGTCGGGCCCCGGCCCGAGATGCGGTGCCTGCACGACACGATGGACCCGGACTTCGCCACCCGCCGCACGTCGGTGCGCCCGGGCTGCACCGGGATCTGGCAGGTCAGCGAGGCCAGCCGGGGGCTCATCCGGGACGCGCCAGAGTACGACGACTTCTACCTCGAGCACCGCACGCTGCGGCTCGACGCGTGGATCCTCTACCGCACGGCCCGCAAGATGCTGGGGGCCCGTCGCCCCGTGGACCTGAGCGCGGTGCCGTCGTGGGCGCTGCGCCAGCCCGACCCCGGCACCGAGCCGGCCCCGGCCCGCTGAGTCCCCCGGCCCGAGGGCCGGTCAGTGCACGGTGCCGCCGCTGAGCGCCTCGGGGAGGCGGTTCCGCCACGCCCGGGTGAGGTCGTCGACGCGGAGGTCGACGAGGCCCGGCGCGACGAGGCGGTCGCCGCCGGCGGTGCCCAGGAGGCGGGCCGAGACGCCCGAGTCCGACGCGGCAGCCAGGACCTGGTCGCGGTGCTCCGGCGCCACGCCGACCACCACCACGCTCGGCGACTCCGAGAAGAGCCAGGTGTGGTCGAGCCCCTCGGGCAGCTCGAGCCCCACCCCGCCGGCGGCGGCCATCTCGGCGAGGGCGACGCCGAGGCCGTCGGCGCCGTCGTGCGCGGCGACGACGAGGCCGCCGGCGACGAGGTCGCGCACGAGCACGACGAGGTCGGTGTGGGCGACGAGGTCCAGGGCGGGCGGCTCGCCGTCACGGTGCCCGCGCGCCCAGGCCCACGCGGACCCGTCGAGGTTCCGGGGCTCCGCGCCGAGGACGACGACGTCGGTGCCGTCGACGAGCACCGGCGTCGGGGGCCGGCGCTCGAGCCGCTCGACGAGGCCCACGACGCCGACGACGGGGCTGGGGTCGATGTTCGCGCCGCGGCTCTCGTTGTAGAGGCTCACGTTGCCGCCCACGACGGGCACGTCGAGGACCCGGCAGGCCTCGGCCATGCCGTCGATGGCCTCGGCGAGCTGCCACATCACCTCGGGGTGCTCGGGGTTCCCGAAGTTGAGGCAGTTGACGAGGCCGAGCGGGCGGGCCCCGACGCAGGCCAGGTTGGCCACCGCCTCGGCGACGACGAGCGCCGTGCCCTGGCGGGGGTCGAGCGCGCACCACCGGTGGTTGCCGTCGGTGGTGAGGGCGAGCCCGCGCCCGGTGTCCTCGCCGGTGCGCGGGTGCTTGAGCCGCAGCACGGCGGCGTCGCCGCCCGGGGGGACCACGGTGTTGAGGAACAGCTGGTGGTCGTACTGGCGGTACACCCACGACGGGTCGAGGAGCAGGTCGAGCAGGTCGGCCCCCGCGTCGCTCGGCGCGGCGAGCGCGTCGGCGGCGCGGCGGGCCCGCCGCTCGGCCCGGTCGGCCGGCTCGGCCATGGGCCGGTCGTAGGCGGGGGCGTCCTCGTCGAGCGACGAGGCGGGGAGGTCGGCGAGGACCTCGCCGTCGGGGCGGTCCAGCACCCGGAAGCGGCCGCTGCCGGTGACGGTGCCGATGACCGATGCCTCGATCTCCCACTTCTCGCAGATGGCGACGAGGCGGTCGAGCTTGTCCGGCTCGACGATGGCCAGCATCCGCTCCTGGCTCTCGCTGATCATGATCTCGAAGGGCTCCATGCCCTCCTCGCGGACGTGCACCTCGGACAGCCAGAGGTCCATCCCCACGCCGCCCTTCGACGACGTCTCGCTGGCCGCGCCGGTGATCCCCGCCGCGCCGAGGTCCTGGATGCCCACGACGAGCCCGGCGTCGAGGATCTCGAGGCAGGCCTCGATGAGCCGCTTCTCCTCGAACGGGTCGCCGACCTGCACGCTGGGGCGCTTCTCGTCGTCGTCCTCGCCGAACCCGGCCGAGGCCAGGACGCTGGCCCCGCCGATGCCGTCGCGCCCGGTGGCAGACCCGAACAGCACGGTGAGGTTGCCGGGACCCGACGCCCGGGCCCGGGCCAGCCGGTCGTGGGGCAGCAGCCCGAGGCAGAAGACGTTGACGAGCGGGTTGTCCTGGTAGGTCGGGTCGAACACCGTCTCGCCGCCGACCGTGGGCACGCCGACGGAGTTGCCGTAGCCCGACACGCCGGACACCACGCCCTCGGCGATCCAGCGGCTGCGTGGGTCGTCGAGCGGGCCGAAGCGCAGCGGGTCCATGAGGGCGATCGGACGAGCGCCCATCGAGAACACGTCCCGCAGGATCCCGCCGACGCCGGTGGCGGCGCCCTCGTAGGGCTCGATGGCCGACGGGTGGTTGTGGCTCTCGATGCGGAACGCGGCGGCGATCCCGTCGCCGACGTCGACGACGCCGGCGCCCTCACCGGGACCGACGAGCACCTCGGGGCCCTCGGACGGGAGGCG
>Ga0079224_100000668_pt1 | contig 35246 bp, 27 predicted proteins | sample Stecom2015_FD_80414 | JGI IMG/M metagenome (GOLD analysis project Ga0079224, IMG submission 80414) | Agricultural soil microbial communities from Utah to study Nitrogen management - Steer compost 2015 | ecosystem: Environmental > Terrestrial > Soil > Agricultural land | place: USA: Utah... | reverse complement strand
TATCTGACGGTCTTCACCACCATCATCGGCGCGCTGTTCGTGCTCATGATCTTGAACTCGGCCTCCGCCAAGTGGTTCGTCCCGCTGCGCCGCTCGTGTGAGCACGTCGTGGGCGCCTTTCCGTTGGTCGTCGCCGCCGTCGCGCCGATGCTCGTGTTCTTGGAGGAGCTCTATCCGTGGACGCGCCCCCAAGCGCTGACCGGGGACGTTCGGGACGCCGTCGTGAAGAAGCTGTGGTGGCTCGACCGAAGCTTCTTCACCTGGCGGAGCATCCTGTACCTGGTCGTGATCGGGGCGTTCATCGAGCTTCTGCGGCGGTGGTCGCTGCGGCAAGACGCGGCCAAGGACCAGGTCAGCGCCGAGGCGTTGCGCACCAAGATGGTCCGCACCAGCGTCGTCGGGTTGATGGTGTGCGCCTTGATGGTGACGCTGGCATCGTTCGATTGGGTGATGTCCCTGTCGCCGGCATGGTGGTCGGACTTGTTCGGGGTGTACGTGTTCGCCGGTGGGATGGTCGCCGCCTTCGGGCTGCTCGGCGGCATCGCCGTCCACGGGCGACGGCGCCGCTGGCTGCCGGAAGAGATCGGACCGAGTCACTTCCACGCCCTGGGACGCTTGCAGCTCACGTTCGTTATCTTCTGGGCCTACATCGGGTACGTGCACGTGAACCTCCAGTGGCTTGCGAACCTCCCGCTGGAGGCCATTTGGTGGCTGCCACGCTGGAGCGGCGGCTGGGGGTGGGTCGGGGTGGCGCTGATCGTCTTGCATTTCGGCTTGCCGTTCTTGGCGTTGTTGTCCCGTGAGCTGAAGCGTCGCGCGGCGCCGTTCTTCGTGGTCAGCGCCTGGCTCGTCGTCGTTCACCTGGTCGACGTGTATTACCTGGTGCTGCCGGAGCTCCACGAGCGAGGCCTGCGGCCGCACTGGTTGGATCCGCTGGCCCTGATGGCGCTGCTCGGCGCGACGCTCGGGTTCGGCGCGTGGCGGGCGGGGGACGGCGCGGCCGTCCCGATCGGGGACCCCTTGCTCGAGGAAGGCCTCGGCTACGAGAGCGCGTCATGAGCGCGAGCGGCAGGGTGGTGCAGGAGGCGCGGGACCTCCGGGGCAAGCGGCTCGTGCTCATCGGGGGCGTGGCGCTCGCGGTGTTTGGAGCGGCGGTCTGGGTCGCGGCCGGGCTGCTCCGGAGCGAGCGCGGAACGCTGCTCGATCCCGCTGCCCCGGCGCTGGGTTCACGCGCGACGTTGGATGGGCTGGAGCAGGGGCAGATCGAGGAGCGTGCTCGCGGCCTTCGGCAGGAGCGCGGCGCGCGCCAGCGGCTCGAGAGCTACGGCTGGGTGGACGAGTCGCGAGGCATCGCGCACGTGCCCATCGACCTCGCCATCGATCGGCTGGTCGAGCAGGCGCGCGACGGCGGCGCCCGCTCCTCCGGGTTCACGGGCACCCGTCTCGACGAACGGCAGGACGCCGGCCCGCGGGGCGGGGCAGCGGGGAGGGGACGATGAGCTTCGACGAGCTGATGCGCAGGCTCCTGTTCCTGCCAGAGGCAGCGACGGAGTTTGCCCGTTCCGTCGACCGGCTGCACTTCTTCGTGATCTTGGTCACGATGGCTGGTTCGGCGATCGTGGCCTTCGCCGCGCTCGTTTTTCTGCTGCGCTACGGGCGCAAGGGGCGCCCGCTGTCGACCCCGCGGGTCCGGGCGTCGGTATGGTTCGAGGGGCTGGTCATCGGCGGGCTGCTGTCACTGTTTCTGCTCTGGTGGGTGATCGGGTTTCGCCAGTACATCGCGTACGCGACCCCGCCGGCAGGCGACGCCCTCGAGGTCTACGTCACCGCCAAGCAGTGGATGTGGAAGTTCGCTTCGCCGAGCGGCCGGGCCAGCATCGGCGTCTTGGTGGTGCCCGAGGGCCGCGTGGTCCGGCTGATCATGACCTCGCGCGATGTGATCCACAGCTTCTACGTGCCCGCGTTTCGGCTGAAGCGGGACGTCCTGCCGGGACGGTTCACCGTGACCTGGTTCGACGCCCGTGACGCCGGCGTGTACGACGTGCACTGCGCCGAGTTCTGTGGAACCGAGCATTCGCGGATGTCGGCCAGCGTCGTCGTGCTGCCGCCGGACCTCTACGAACGCTGGCTCGACGGGGAAGAGCCGGAGCCGGTCGCGCGCGCGGGGGCGCGCCTGCGGCTCGGAGGCGGCCAAGTGGGCGACGTCGAGCAGGTGGACATGGCCGAGCACGGTCAGCGGCTCGCCGCGGCCCACGGTTGCTTCGCTTGTCACACGATCGACGGTCAGCCGCACATCGGCCCGACCTGGCAGGGCTTGTTCGGCAAGCGCGTCGCGCTCGAGTCGGGTGACGTCGTGCGCGCCGACGAGGCCTACCTCACGCGGTCGATGATGGACCCCCAATCCGACATCGTGGCCGGGTTTCAGCCGGTGATGCCGACGTACCTCGGCACGCTCGAGAACACGGAGGCGGCCGCCATCGTGCAGTTCATCAAGAGCCTGCATCCAGGGCAGCGCTCGCCCGAGGTGCGGTTGCCCGAGGCCCGCGTGGTGGCCCAGGACGGCGGGCTGCCCGCCGCGCACCGCGACGGCGCGGGCCGAGATGCCGGGTCGGGCGACAGGGCGGGAGCGCGGTGACGGCATGACGCACCCGGCGGGCCCGAGCTACTTGGAGGAGCGGAGCGTGAGAAGCTGGCTCTTCACCCGCGACCACAAGCGCATCGGCGTCCTGTTCTTGATCGCGACGGCGCTCATGATGGCGCTCGGCGGCATCTTCGCGCTCTTGCTGCGGCTCGAGCTGTTGACGCCGCGTCCGATGTTCATGAGCGCCGACAGCTACAACCGGCTCTTCACCTTGCACGGGGTCACGATGGTGTGGCTCTTTCTGATCCCATCGATCCCGACGGCGTTCGGCAACTTCCTCTTGCCCATCATGATCGGGGCGCGGGAGCTGGCGTTTCCACGCTGGAACCTGGCAAGCTTCTACCTTTATTGCCTGGGCGCGCTGGTCACGCTGTTTTCGATGTTCCTGGGCGGAACCGATACGGGTTGGACGTTCTACGTGCCCTACAGCTCGAAGACGCCGACGGCGATTGTTCCCGTGTTGGTCGGCGTGTTCATTTTGGGCTGGTCGACGATCATCACCGGCATCAACTTCATCACCACCGTCCACACCTTGCGGACCCGCGGCATGACCTGGATGCGGATGCCGCTGTTCGTCTGGGCCATCTACGGCACCAGCGTCATTCAGGTCTTGGCGACGCCGGTGCTCGGGATGACGCTCGCGCTGGTGGCCGTGGACCACTGGCTCGACTGGGGGTTGTTCGATCCGGGCCGTGGCGGCGATCCGGTGATCTTCCAACACCTGTTTTGGTTCTATTCCCACCCGGCCGTCTACATCATGATCCTGCCGGCGATGGGCGTCGTCTCCGAGCTGGTCACGACGTTTTCTCACAAGAATCCGCTCTCGTACCTGGCCATCGCGGTGTCGACCTTCGGGATCGCCTTCGTGGGCTTTCTGACCTGGGGGCACCACATGTTCACCGCCGGCATGTCGACGTTCGACGCAGGCGCGTTCGGCGTCTTGTCGATGCTCGTCGCGATCTTCTCCGCCATCAAGGTGAGCACGTGGGTCGGCACGATGTACAGGGGCTCGATCTCCTTCAAGGCGCCGCTCGCCTACGTGTTCGCGTTCCTCTTCTTGTTCGTCTTCGGCGGGATGACCGGGGTGGCGGTCGCCACCATGAGCCTCGATGTTCACTGGCACGACACCTACTTCGTCGTCGCGCATTTTCACTTCATCATGGTGGGCGGGTCGCTGACGGCGTACTTGGGCGCGCTCCACTACTGGTTTCCCAAGATCACCGGCCGGATGTACCCGGAGCGCTGGGCGCTCGCGGCGGCGCTCTTGGTGTTCGGCGGGTTCGTGTTGACCTTCGTGCCGCAGTTCTTGCTCGGCAACCTCGGGATGCCGCGGCGCTACCACTCCTATCCGGAGTCGATGCAGGCGCTGCACACGATCTCTACCGGAGGATCGTGGGCGTTGTTCGGGGGGCTGTCGATCACGCTCAGCTATCTCCTGTGGGCAGCGCGCCGCGGGCGGCTCGCCGGGGACAACCCCTGGTACTCTGCCAGCTACGAGTGGTACGTGCCCTCGCCGCCGCCCAAGCACAATTGGCCGGCGACGCCGTGCTTCGAGCTCGATCCTTACGACTACACGACCTACGCTCCGGATCCACGTGGCAAGAGCGACGTTGGCGGCGCGCCGGATGCGCCCGGCGGCGCTCCACCTGCGGGGGATGCGCAGGGAGCCGCCCATGGCTGAGCCGGTCGAGCACGCAGCGCATTTCGAGTCCGCCGAGCGGCAGGGCCAGGCGGCGACGCTCGGGATGTGGGTCTTCTTGGCGAGCGAGGTGCTCTTCTTCGGCGCGCTGTTCGTGATCTATGCAGCCTACCGGACCCGAGAGCCGCGCGCGTTCGCCGAAGCGGTCGCCGAAAACACGTTCTGGTGGGGCTCCGGCAATACGTTGGTGCTCCTCACCAGCAGCCTCTTCATCGCGCTGTCCGTCCACATGCTCAGGAGCTCACGGGCGCGGGCGGCGTGCTGGCTCGTCGGGGCCACGGTTTTTCTGGGGATGCTGTTTCTGGGGATCAAGAGCTACGAGTACGTCGAGCATTTTCGGCACGGCATCTACCCAGGAGGGCAAGGGCAGTGGTTCGCGGACCAGCCCAGGGCCGCCGCGATGGCGGCGTTCTGGACGCTCTACTACCTGATGACCGGCCTGCACGCGCTGCACGTCATCATTGGTGTGCTGCTGCTGTCGGTCATCGGGTGGTGCGTCGCGCGGCGTCGGGTGACCCGCCTGGCGCCGCAGGCGTTGGAGAATGGCGCGATGTACTGGCACCTGGTGGACATCGTCTGGCTGTTTCTGTGGCCCTGTTTCTACCTGACGAACGGGGGAGCATGACCGGAGCCAAAATGACTTTTGGCAAGTACCTTGGGACCTATATCGGCTTGCTGCTGCTCACCGGCTTGACGTTCGGGCTTTCGTTCGTCTCCGTGGGAGGGTGGGAGTGGCCTTTGGCGCTCGGCATCGCCCTGGTAAAGGCGGGCCTGGTCGCTGCGTTCTTCATGCACCTGGTCGAGATGTCGGCCGCCCATCGCTTGGCCGGCGCGGCGGCGGCGGTCCTGCTCGCCATCCTGATCCTATTGGCGGTCGCCGACGTGGCCACGCGTCCCGAGGAGGAGCTTGGACCCGCCATCCACACCGCTCCGTTCGAGCGCGACCACGCCGCACGCACCGGGCGCGGGGAGTAGCCGCCGTCGCGCTGCCCATTTCGTGGCGCTCCGGAGCCCGCCGAGCGGGCGCCCCATGGCGGAGCCCTGGCTGCTGATTTAGGCTTCCCGATCATGACGTCCCCGATCTTGGCGGTCGAGCCGCTCTCCTTTCCCTGGCAAACGGCGGATCCGTTCCTGTTCTGCGTGCACCACGACGACGCTTACCCTGCCGGCAATGAGCAGCTCGGGCCGGCGGCCTCGCTGTCGGGGAGGAACATCGGGCAAGATTTCGAGGGCAAGGACGGGTGGCGGATGTACCACGGAGACGTCGTGCCAGGGTTTCCGCAGCACCCGCATCGCGGCTTCGAAACGGTCACCATCGTGCGCAAGGGGCTCATCGATCACAGCGACTCGCTCGGCGCGGCCGCACGCTTTGGCGGCGGCGACGTGCAGTGGCTCACGGCCGGAAAGGGCGTCGTCCACTCGGAGATGTTCCCGTTGCTCGATCGCACCGCGGGCAACCCGCTCGAGCTGTTTCAGATCTGGTTGAACCTGCCGCGTGCGAGCAAGCTGGTGGAGCCGCATTTCTCCATGCTCTGGTCGGAGCAGATCCCGCGGGTCCGAACGCAGGACGGCGCCGGTCGCGTCACCGAGGTGGCGATCATCGCCGGCGCCCTTGGAGACGTTCGACCGCTCGCCCCTCCGCCGAGCTCCTGGGCCTCGAACCCGGACGCCGCCGTGGCCATTTGGACCCTGCGGCTCGAGCCGCACGCCGAGTGGACGCTGCCGCCCGCGCCAGCCAGTGTGCACCGGACCCTGTACTTCTTCGCGGGCGGCGAGCTGCACCTGTCGGACAGGCGGCTCGACCCCGGGGTGGCCGTGGCGCTTCAGTCCGACGCCGCGCTGCCGCTACGGAACGGCGCTCGACCATCGGAGCTGCTGCTCCTGCAGGGCCGACCTATCGCCGAGCCCGTCGCCCACTACGGGCCCTTCGTCATGAACACGCGTTCGGAGCTGCAACAGGCGTTCGCCGACTATCAGCGGACGCGCTTTGGTGGCTGGCCCTGGCCGAGCGACGCCCCGGTGCACGGGCCCGACCGGGGGCGCTTCGCCCGGCACGCCGACGGCCGCGTCGAAGAGCGTTGAAACCTGCCCCTGCAAGTTGCAGGGAACGGGCCGGATGTGTGCAGCACCTTGCCGGGAGCCCGGTGAAGGCCAAAGCCTTCCTCAGAGCAAGAAGGACGCGCCTAGAGAGAACGTCGGGTAGCCGACACGGAGCGTCAGCGTGATGCTGTCGTTGAAATGGAAGCGACCGCCGCCCCAGATCACGAAGGGCGCGATCCCCAGGTCGTCGCGATCGTCCCAGTGCAGCGCCAGGCCAGGCTCGCCGAACACCGACCACTTGCGCGCGAGCCAGAAGTTCCACTGCAAGACGACCGGGAAGAAGAAGTGATCGGAGGCCGCTCCGTCGTCGTCTACCTCGACGCAGATCGGCACGCCGGCTGGTCCCGTCGCGTACCGCGTGCAGACGCCCCGAGCGTCGCCGTCATTGCCCTCGTAGTGCACCCAGTCGGCGCCGAACCCGATCGCCACCGAGTCATTGATCGAACCGATGAAGCCATCGGGCACGATCTCGATGCTGCCGCGGAAGCCGGCTCCGAACCCCGTCCCGCTGCCGAACCCGGGCGGGTCGAAGACCCCGAGCAACAGGTGCGGCTCGGCCTCGAAGCGGTACTGCGGTCGGTTCCCAGGCTGCCGGATGGTGCTCTGCGCCAGGGCGGCGTCGGGCCAGAGCAGGACCGTCGCGACGAGCGCGATGCCAAGGTGGAGGCCGCGCGGCGCGACCAGACGATCGATGAAAGGGTGGTGCATGGGGCTCTTCCTCAACATCCGCCGCAGGCCACGTTGCCGCCGCCGCAATCGACCGCGGGCGATCCATCCGCGCAGGTGACGTCGCAGTCCGAGACGTCGACGCAGCGCACCTGGCACGGACCGTCGCATTCGACGGCGCAGGTCGCCATCCGCTGGCAGTCGACGCGGCTCCCCGGCCCGACCACGGCCCCGCAGCGCGAGACGTCGGCGCACTCGACCTGGCAGTCCGCGCCGCAGACGGTGCCGCAAGCGGCGCTTCCATGGCAGCGGAAGTCGCAGCCGTCGCCGCAATAGTTCGAGCACTCGTCGATGTCGTGGCACTCCAGGGCGCAGCCGTCCTCGCACACGCCGCCGCAGCGCGGCATGGACGAGCAGTGCTGGGCGCAGTTGTCGCCGTCGCACGCGAGGTAGCACTCGGTGCCTCCCGAGCACTCGCAGAGCTCCCCGGGATCGCACGCGCCGCCGTCGTTGCAGGCCGAGGTGGCCGCGGACGCGAGCAGAAGAGCGAGGGCGAGCGCATGCCAGGTTCTGAGCGGCATGGGCGCGACTCTATAGCGAAATTTGCGGCTCCGGTTCGCACAATCCGGCGCTCGCCGGGCGTTTTCGAGCGCCGCGCGGCGCCGGGCGATGCACGAGACTCGCACCACCCCGTAGAGTTTCACGCTGGCTGAACCCAAAACGGCGCGCGGGCAGCGCGTCCCGAAGGCTGCGCTGCCCGCTGCTCCGTTCCCCCGTAGGTCCGGGGGCGCCCGCCTAGGACGTCACGGGGTGACGACCAGCTCGGGGCGCTTGCTGGGTGCTTCGCGCGAGTTCATGTCGACGCGCGGGGTCGTGTAGACCGGGTTGTGAAGCGCGAGACCCACGCGGGTCCCGCCAGCCGCGATCACCGCCTGGACGTGGGCGGTGACGTCGAGCTCTTGCCAGGTCCACTGGCGCTTGTTGACCGTCACCTGATCGAGCGCGGCCGGCTCGAACCCGACCCGGTTGTTCCAGGTCATCGTGGCCTCCGACCAGCTCGTGTTCGACACCGGGTGGACGGCCATGGTCACCGAACCGGTCTCGGTCAAACCCGCGTAGACCCGCAGCTTGGCGCTGCTGACCTGCGAGACTTCCGAGACGTCGAAGGTGAAGTAGGCGTCGCGAGCCCAGTACGTGTTGGTGCTGTACTTGGAGGTCAAGTACGCCCAGGCGCCGAACACCCGATCGGCGTACGTGCCGCCGCGCACCATGGTGTCCGCGATGGGCACGAGCGTCACCGGGTCGTCGGTTCCCGGCTCCGGCTCCGGTTCGGGCTCTGGCTCTGGCTCTGGCTCTGGCTCGGGCTCGGACGGCTTGCCGCCGGTGTTTCCGTACTCGAAGGCGCCGATGTCGATCGTCCCGAGCAGGTTCCTGACGCGAGCGGTGCCCACGGGCAGCAGAGCTCGGGCGGGTTCATAGCCGGGGCGTGCGAGCGGTGAGGGGAAGGGTGAGCCCGAGGGGCCGCTCGTGCTGCTGGCGCCGGCGTCGCGGAGCGCGCTCTGCGCGCTCGGCGTGAAGTCGTTGCCAGCGAGGTTGACGAACCCCGGATCGGTCCCGGTGATCGTGCCCGTCCACTCCGGGGGTACCGCCGACGACCCCGTCGGCACCCAGTTGTTGGAGCCGGCGATGCGGCGGCCTTTGCTCCAGCTGGCGTCGCCTTCACCGATCACACCCACGCCTCCGCCGCCTTGGCGATAAAAGACGTTGTTGTGCATCTCCACGCTCTCGAGCCCGTCGAACAGCCGGAAGATCGCGCGAGCGGTGTTGCTGCTCAGGATGACGGTGTTGTTCGCGAAGCGATAGCGACCCCACGTCTGAGCCGTGCCGTCGCCGCCAAAGCGGATCGGGTAGTGGGAGCGGCGCTGGACCAGGACGTTGCCGACGACGTCCGAGTCCTCGCGGATCAGGTCTTCGTCGTAGCCCTCGGCGCCGATGAGCTCGAGCTCGTGGTAGTAGGCCCCTTCGATCCAGTTGTGATAGATCTCGTTGCGTCCGGCGCGGCTCTTCACGTTGTTGCCCCCGTTGCCGTCGTGCAGGTAGCAGTACTGCATCCGAAAGACGGCGTCGGGGTAGGTCGACTCATCGGTCGCCATGTAGATCTGGTGCTGGCGGTCGCCGTTGCCGCAGCGGTAGATCTCGGTGTACTCGAGGGTGAGCGAGCCGGAGTCTTCTTCGGCACCCAGGATGCCCTGCATCGGGCAGTCGCGCACGACGCTGTTTCTGATCGTGATGTCGTGGGCGTGGTGGAACACGCAGCGGGATGAGCCGCCCGTGACCTCGAAGCCGTCGAAGACGTAGTGGTTGGCGGCAAACTCGATGGTGTTGGTCCCGCCCGAGAGCACCGGGCGTTTGCCATTCACGGCGACGCCCTTGAGCGTGATTTTGTTGGACTCGGTGCCGGCGCGGGTGAGGCGCACGCCGCCGTTGTACGTGGTGTTGCCGACCACCTCGACGACGTCGCCGGGCTTGAGCAATGATGCGACGGCCTGCAGGTCTTTGTACTGCTCTCCCGGACCTACACGGTACGTCACCAGTTCCTGTGACACCTGCGAATAGTCCGTGCTGGCGCCACTGCAGCCCATGCCGAAGGCCAGCGCGGCGGCGACCGCCGCGGGCATCTGCAGCCTTGAACGTCTCTGCATTCTGAACCTCATTCGATGCTCGGAAGTGAGCGCCCGGTCTGACTGCCCCTCGAGACGACTCCTTGGTGTAGGCGCGCAGAAAGCTTCGCGGCCGATCGAGCGGGGGCATTTCCGGCGCTATCGCCCTCGTCGGATCGCACAGGCGGGTCGGGTGCTGCGATGTAGGTCGGCGGCGCTCTGCCCTGCGGCACCCGGTCGCCGAAGTGCGCGGTTCGGCTACAAAAAAGCTAGCCTGGGCCTGCCATGGAAGGCGGATGTGCTAAGCACAGGCTGGTTCGCCGTGAGCGCTTGGGCTGGCGGCGGCGGTGAGCGCCCATGAACCGACCCACCCAAGACCTGGTCAGGTTGCCCGCGACATGAAGGCTCGCTTCGCAGGGACGGCTCTGTTCGCAGCCGGCTTGACGCTGGGGTTGGCCGTGCCCCGGCAGCTTTGGCCGGGGGCGAGCCCCTCTCCCACGGAGGTGGTGCGCACCGGCGGCACGGAGCCGACCGCGGGTCGCAACGGGCCCCCGGCTCGGAGGGCCGACGGGTACGAGCGCGATTCGACGTCGGCGCCGAGCAGGCGCTTGGCCGAGGCGAAGAGCGAGCGTGCGGCAGCGGCGACCGCGCCGCGGGAGATCGCGCGCCGCGCGCTGGACTTCACGGCGTTCGTTCGCGGCAAAGGGGTCTATGGCGCCGGCGTCTTGATGGACGCCAATGGCCACGTGCTCACCTGTTGGCACGTCGTGGACGGGCTGGAGGACATCCAGGTGTCGTTCGTCGACGGCGAGCCCATGCCCGCGAAGCTCTTGGATCACGACAAGGCCCTCGACGTCGCCCTGCTGAAGGTCGACAGCCGCCGCATCCCGGGCGTGAAGCCCGCGTCGGTGAACACCCTTGGCATGGGTGACGAGGTGTTCGCCATGGGCGCCCCCCGGAAGATGAGCTTCTCCCTCAGCCGCGGCATCGTCTCCTACGTCGGCAGGGTGTTCGACGGCGTGCACTACCTGCAGACGGATTTGCCGACCAACGGCGGCAGCTCCGGCGGCCCCGTGATGAACGAGCGCGGCGAGGTGGTCGGCATCTCGTCGTTCATCTTGCGCAACAGCCAGGGCCTGGCGTTTGCGCTCCCCATCGACTACGCGCTGCAGCGTTTCTCGGCGACGCTCTCGGAGACCTTCGACGTGAGCGCGTTCGGCGCTTGGGTGGAGTCACGACAGCCGGTCGCTGCGGCCCCGAGCAAGCCCGAGGCGCACAAACAAAAGTAGGCGCCGTCGCTCGGCGACGGCGCCCACGGTCTTGGCGGCGAACGAGCGGTTAGTACTCGTCCGTGCCCTCGGGCGCGGGCTGCGGCTCCGCTCCCATGTCGGGGTTGTTGACGTCGATGTCGACGTCAGGGGTGCCTTCTTGCTGCTGCTGCGGCTGCTGCTCGGGAGGCTGCTGCTGCTGCTCCTCCTGCGGCTGCTGCTGTTGCTGCTGCTGCTGTTGCTGCTGCCAGTCGCTGCCCTGACCTTCGGTGCCGCGGACCGGCTGAACCTCGCTCGGGTTGATGCCGAAGTCGTTGAGGGCGCTCTCGGTGACCACCCCCTGCGACGCCAGGCTCGCCTGATCGCGGAAGTAGGCCTGGAGCGCCGAGCGGGTCTGAGGTCCCACGATGCCGTCGATCTCGCCCTTGTAGAACCCGTGCTGTTGCAGCTTTTGCTGCAGCTCGCGGGTTTGCTCCTCGTTCAGCGCGGACAGCTGGAACTTCTGCGGCTCTTCGGCGGCCCCGGGTTGCATCTGTTGCTGTGACGGATCCTGCTGACCCATCTGCTGCTCTTGCTCCGCTCCCGACACGGGCTCTTGCAGATTCAGGCCGAGCTCGTCGACCGTCTCCTGCGTCAGTTGTCCGTTGCCGGCCAGCTCGGCCTGCTGCTGAAACTGGCGGACCGCTGCGCGGGTCTGAGGTCCCACGATGCCGTCGATGTTGCCCTGATAGAAGCCCTGCTCCTGCAGCTCCCGCTGCAGCTGCTTCTTCTGTTCGAGCGACAGCTGCCCCTCCATGCCAGGCTGCTCCTGCTGCCCAGCTTCGCTCTGTTGCTGCTGGCCCTCCATGGGGGCCTGCTGGCCCTGCTGGCCTTGCTCCTGCTGGCCCTGCTGGCCTTGCTCCTGCTGGCCCTGCTGGCCCTGCTGGCCCGCCTGGCTCTCCTGCTCGGGCTGTTCCTGCCCACTCTGTTGCTCGATCTGTGTCCCTTCGGCGTGTTCGCCGCCCTGCTCGCCGCCGGCCCAGGCGGTGCCGCCGAACGCCAGCACCAATGTTGCCGCGCAGGCGATCAAGTACTTCTTGGTCATGCTGATCTCCTTCTTCTGTGGCTACTCGCTCAGCTCATCGCGGCCGGACCCGTAAACGAGCGACCAGCCGTCCTGACGTGACCCACCCGCCGGTGCGCGCTGTAGGACGTCGATGTCCACGAGGGCAGCCGGGTGAAGGCCTTCGCCCACCCGAGGGTGCAACCCCGGTGCCATGAAGCCCGCGCCCGGGGTGCGCCGCGCATCGGCTGCCGACCCGCTCCTATGGCCCCTGCTGCGCCGTCACCGAGCGCGGGCGTCTGCGGCAGCCGTCGGCGGGTCGCTGCGCGCGGCCGTCGAGTGCGTCATCGTGCACCGCGCGGGGCTCCGGCTGTGGCAGTTTCTCGCGGCCGGGTGGCGACGTCCTTCGGGTGAGAGCCGTCCGGCCGCCGCACCCGGGTGGTGCTGGCCGAGCTCGTTTCGTGATAGGCGCGAGGGCACCGTGACGCTCAAGAAGCCCCCCCTGGTCAAACAGGTGACCACGCTCTGGGAATACCCCTCGCAGCACTATGGTGACACGGAGCAGGGCCGCCAAAGTTTCGCCGGCGCGACGCCCTCCTTCGTCATCTGGAACGTGCTCCAGCGGTTCACGTCGGCCGGTGAGGTGGTGCTCGATCCATTCTGCGGCAGTGGCACGACCTTGGACGTGTGTCGCGACCTCGGCCGGAACGGCGTCGGGTTCGATCTCTGCCCGCAGCGGGGGGATATCCGGTCCGCGGACGCCAGGAGCCTGCCCCTGAAGGCCAAGAGCGTGGATCTGGTCTTCATGGACCCCCCCTATGCCGACAACCTCAGCTACTCGGACGACCCTCGCTGCATCGGCAAGCTGAAGGCGGACGGGCGCTACCAGCGGGCCATGCGTCTGGTGCTGCAGGAATGTGCCCGGGTGCTGCGTGAGGAGCGGATGCTCGCCATCTACGTCTGCGACGTCTTCAAGAAGGACCGCGGCTTTTACCCGCTCGGCTTCGAGCTCTTCGATCTGGCGCGGGAGGCCTTCGTGCCGCACGATGTCGTCGCGGTGGTGCGCCACAATCGCACGCTCGAGATGGGCAACTACCGAAAGGCCGCCGACGAGGGGAACTTCTTCCTGAGGGGCTTCAACTACCTGCTTTTGTTCAAGCGACGCAAGGCGGCGCCCAAGGCGCGGCAGCGCGGGCAGTGAGCGCCGCGGAGCCGCCGCGCGGTCAGGCGGGCAGGAACACCAACGCCAGCCACAGCGCGGCCATCGTCACCACGATGATCACCACGACGGTGAGGGTGTCGGTGGCTGGTTTGGGCCTCGGGGCGAGCTCGGCCAGGGTCGATGCGGGCAGCGGACGGGCAGCGGACGGCGCTGCCGAGGGGCTGGAGACCTGCGCTTCGACCTTGGCGAGCAAGCGGGTGCGCCGCTCGAGCTCTGGACCGACCAGTCCCTGTACCCACTCGGTCAGGCGCGTCGCCGAAGCTGGGCGAACGCAATCGGACAGCGCTCGAGCGAACTCGAGCGCGTCTTGGTAGCGCCGCGCCGGATCCCGGCTGAGCGCCCGAGCGATGACGGCGTCGAAGTCGTCGGGCACCCCCGCGATGCCACGCAGCGGAGGGATGTCTGCGGCGAGCAGCGCGGAGACCGTCGCGGCGTCGGAGTCCCGCGCGAACAGATCGCGTGAAGCCACCATCTCCCACAAAACGATGCCGGCGGAGAACACGTCGCTGTTGCTGCTGACGGGGCGGGCCCGCATCTGTTCGGGCGACATGTAGGCCAACGTGCCCTTGATCTCGCCCGGGCGGGTGAGCTGGGCGTTGCCGAGCGCCTTGGCCACGCCAAAGTCGAACACGCGGGCGCTGCCGTCCCGACCCACCAGGATGTTGTGGGGGGAGAGGTCCCGATGCACGATGTGCAGGGGCTCTCCGCGCGAGTCGCGCGCGGTGTGGGCCGCATGCAGCCCTTGCAGGACGTCCTGCATCACCGACACCGCGACGTCGACCGGGATCGGCTCGGCGCGTTCCCGCGCAAGATCCATGAGATCGGCGAGCGCTTCGCCGATCACGTACTCCATCACGAGCAAGAGCTCCCCCTTGGCGGCCACCACGTCCAAAATCGGCACGACGTTCGGGTGGCGAATCCGGGAGGCCAGGCGCGCCTCGTCGAGCAGGCAGGAGCGAAACTCGGGGGAGCGCGCGTACTGGCGGTGCAGGCGCTTGATCGCGACCGCCCGGGCAAAGCCGGCGTCGCCCCGCTGTCGGCCCAGGTAGACCCGGGCCATGCCGCCCTCTGCAATGCGGGCCATGAGCTCGTAGCGACCCACCCGTCGCGGCCGTGAGCGCGGATCCGGCGTCAACCCGGCCAGGGTAGAGCCAACTTCAGCGGCTCGGAACACGGAAACAAGGTCACGGGGGCAACGCTCGAATCTGGGTGGCAGTGTGAATATTGGCGTGAGACTGCAATTGGGCGAAAAGAAGCGGGGTTTCGAGGGGATAGCCGGCTGCGGCAGGTCGCGACCACCCAAGCCCGAGATGCGGTATTGGGTCTGCTTCAGACACCGAATTGTCCCTGGCGGAGATCTCGCTCCCGACTACTATCCCGGCCGACATGAGCTCCAAGACGCACCGTCACCCCCTGTTCTGGGTGCCCACCCTGTACCTCGCGATGGGGACCTCCTGGGTCACCATCAACCTGGTGAGCGCCATCATGTACAAGAACATGGGCATCTCCAACGCGGAGGCGGCGCTCTGGGCGAGCTCGCTCGCTGCCCCCTGGACCTTCAAGCCGCTCTGGGCGCCCCTGCTCGAGATGTTCAAGAACAAGAAGTTCTTCGTCGTCACGATGCAGTTCGCCTACGCCATGGCGCTGGCGGTCGCGGGCATCGCGCTCGAGATGCCGAACTTCGTGACGATGACGCTGGTCTTGTTCGGTGTCTGCGGCTTCGTCGCGGCCACTCAGGACATCGGCGCCGACGGTGTCTACGTCACCACCCTGAGCCCCAAAGATCAGGCCAAATTCACGGGCGTTCAGAGCCTGTGCTGGAGCATCGGGCCGATCTTGGCGTCGGGCGTGCTGGTGACGTTGAGCGGCACCTTCCACGATGACATGGAGATGAGCTGGGCCGCGTCCTGGCGCATCGTCTTTTTGATCATCGCTGGTCTGATGGCGATCCTCGCCGTTTACCACCTGGCGGTGCTGCCGCCCGGCGAGAAGGCCAAGGACGCGCCCAAGAGCGTGGGGGACGCGGCCCGCACCTTCGGCACCGCCTTCAGGACGTTCTTTCAGAAGAAGGGGATCTGGATGATGATCGCCTTCGCCTTCCTGTACCGCTTCGGTCAGGGGCTGCTCGACAAGATCGGGCCCCTGTTCATGATGGACGAGCAGGCGAAGGGCGGCCTCGGCCTCACGAACGTTGCGCTCGGCAACATCAACGGCACCTTCGGCACCTTCGGGTTCCTGCTCGGCGCGGTCCTCGGTGGCCTGTTCGTCGCCAAGAAGGGCCTGAAGAGCGCGCTGATGCTGCTGTGCATCGCGATCAACGTGCCGAACGCCACCTACATCTTTCTGGCGATCGCGCAGCCCACCGATCTTGCGCTGATCACGGGCGTCGTGACCTTCGAGAAGCTCGGCTTCGGCTTCGGCTCCGTCGGCCACATGATCTACATGATGCAGCAGATCGCTCCCGGCCGGTACAAGACGGCCCACTATGCGTTCGCGACCGGCCTGATGGGGCTTTGCATGCAGACCACGGGGATGGTGAGCGGCTACCTGCAGCAGGCCATGGGTTACACGATGTACTTCGTGTTCGTGATGGTGGCCACGATCCCGTCGTTCATCGTCACCTGGCTCGCCCCCTTCCACGTCAAGGAGGACGCGGCGGAGGCGGAGGAAGAGCCCGTGCCCACGCCGCAAGTCGCCGCGCCCTGAGCCGCGCCGATCGGCGCGTCAGGAGGCGAGCGCGGGCGCCCCGAGGCGCGCGGCGACCAACGGCAACAGCTCGCCGGCGCGCGCGTCGATCTGCAGGGCCGACAGCTCCTGGCCGCGGCAGGGGCCCAAGTTGACCATGGCGATCGGCAGGCGCCGCTCGGCAGCCGCTCGCACGAAGCGGAAGCCGGAGTAGACCGCCAGCGACGAGCCGACCACGAGCAGCGCGTCCGCGCGGTCGACCAGCGCGTGGGAGCGCGCGACCACGTCGCGCGGCACGGCCTCGCCGAAGAACACCACGTTCGGCTTCAAGACGCCGCCGCAGCGCTGGCAATCCGCGGCGCGAAACCCGCGCAGCCACTCGATCGGCAGCTCCGCGTCCCCGTCGGGAGAGAGCTCCACCTCGAGCGCGGCCAGCCGTTGATTGAGCTCCAGCAGCCTGCGCTGTAGCTCCGCTCGCGGTTCGAGCGCGCCGCAGCCGAGGCAGCGAACGTCGTGCAAAGAGCCGTGCAGCTCGACCACGGGCGTGCTGCCGGCTCGGGTGTGGAGCCGATCGACGTTCTGAGTGATGAGGCCGCCGACGCGCTCGGCTCGCTGGAGGGCGGCGAGCGCGCGGTGGCCAGCGTTGGGCTGTGCCCGGCAAAAGTGCGGCCACCCGACGACGCTGCGCGCCCAGTAGCGAGCGCGGCCTTCGGGGCTGGCGAGGAACTCGCGGTACTGGATCGGGTTTGTGGCACGCCGCCGGGTGCCCTCGCCCCGGTAGTCCGGGATGCCCGACTCGGTGCTGCAGCCGGCGCCGGTCAGGACCGCCGCGCGCCGTCCGAAGAGGAAGGCGGCGAGGCGATCGGCGTCGTCGGTCAGGCGCGGCATCGAGACTTTCCGTGTGGCGCCCGGCTTTTGTAGCACGCGAAAATGGAGCGAGGCCCGGGCCGTAGGGCCCGGGCCTCTGCTTGCGGCTCGGCGGGAGGTCCGCGCGGTCAGTCGGCGCAGCCGTTCGACCCGCTGCCCTTGCCGCTCGGACCGCTGACGCCGCGGCCTCCGACGTCCGGGTCCTCGGCTGGGTCCACGACCAGCTCTTCGTCGACCTCCGGGGCGGTGACTCGGCCGTCTTGCGTGAGCTCGAAGCTCAGCGTGCCGCCGGACGAAACCTGGAAGTCGCCGCCCGGTGTGACGCGCACGGTCACGCCTGAATCGGTCGCGGTGGCCTGGATATCATACCCGGCGTCGGACGGCGCGAAGCCCACGAGGATGTGGTCGGCATCGGCCGACGGCGCGACGTCGTATTCGATGGTGGCGTCGGTCGAGCCCTTCGCGAACAGGACGACCTGATCGCGCTCGCCGTGCAGGTGCACGCCGACGGCGTCGCCCGTCACGTTGCCGTCCTCGGCCGAGAGCCGGTCCTGCTCCGCTGCCGCTTCCCCTGCCGAGATCACCGTCAGCCAGTCGCGGCGTTCGGCGGCGTCGGTCGGGCGCACCTCCAAGCGGTTGACGCCGCCCGGCAGGGCCACCGCGTCGACCTGGGCCGCGGAGGGAAGGTGGGTGCGAACGCTGCCGACGTTCTGGCCTTCGGCGACCACGTCGAAGCGCCGCTGGGCCGGATCGCTGGTGGCGACGTTCTGGGGTGCGACCGTGGTGTGGAACGCCAAGAAGTGGTCGCTCGCCGGATTCTGCAGCGCGGTGCTGTCGAACACGACGAAGCTGCCCGGGCGCACGTAGACGACGTCACGGCTGAACTCGACGACGTTGCGCGTGTCCGCCGCGCCGTACTGGTCCTCGATCGCGACCGAGCGAGCGCGCACGAACTGGGCGCGGTCCTCGTAGCGATCCACGTGCGTGGCGCTCTGGTCGGGGTTGGCACCATTCTGTCCGGGGCTGTGCTTGCTGTTCGGGTCCTCGGCGTAGAACGTGTTTTGCAGGCGCCGTCCGCTGGTCGGGCCATGCGAATCGGCGTACACGAAGTTCTCGCCGTCCACACCGGCGGCGTGCGGCAGCCAACCGCTGGCGTTGACGATGACCGGGTAGCCACCGTAGTTCACGCTCAGGTTGCCGGAGTTGAACATCTGCTCGCCCGAGTCGGGCGAGTTGATGTACGCGCCGCCGCTGAACGCCGCCCAGACCGCAGACTTGTCCCAGCTCGAGCGCATCGCGACGTGGCTCGGGCCGGCGGCGAAGTACGAGAGCGGCAGGTCCGTGTAGCTCCCCATCGTCGCCTTGGGATCGTCGAACAAGAACTGCTCGAACGGCGCCCGGTCGTCCCCGGCGGCCGCGATCACGTCCTTGGAGAAGGCACGCGCCGCTGCCGCGCTCGGATCGCCCGTTTGCTCGAGGATCGTCGCCAGCGTGCTGGTGAGCGAGACGCTCGGGGTCAAGGGGTGGCTGGTGCGCACCGTGCCCTGATCGTCCATGCGCTCGAGGGACGGCCAGGCGAACGCCGTCACGTAGCGCGCCTGGTCGGCCGCGTACGGCAGCTCGCTCGGCCAGTCGAGGCCCTTGGCGGTCTTCACGGCGAAGAGCACCTCCGCGATGGTGCGGGTGGCGCGTGCGCCGTACCCCCAGCCTTCCGGCCAGCCGCCGCCCGCCATCCACTCGGCGTAGCGCGGGTGCACCAGCTCGCCCCAGAGCCGGGTGCGCGCGTCTTCCCAGTACTCGGCCGCTTTGGGGTTGTCGCCCTCGGTCGCGATCGCCGCGTAGGTCTTCGCGGCGAAGTAGCCGGCGAAGTAGTTGCCCACGGGGTGGTTGCGGCTCATGCCCTGCTGGTCGTACCAATCCACCCACTCGTTGAGCGTGTTCACGACGCGCTGGCGCAGCGCCGCGTCGAGCTCCGGGTACAGCCAGTCGAAGCCGAGCGCCATGCTGACGCCATAGAAGCGGATGCCGTAGCCGACGTTGGTCGATGGCGGCTGCCCGCCTTCGGAGGCCGGCGTGGCGATCGCCGACAGCACGCGCTTGCCCGCTTCGGCATAGCGCTTGGCGCTGGCCGGATCGGTGCTCTCCGTCACCCGGTAGCACAGGGCGAGCGACAGCATCGGCGTGTAGTACTCGTCACCCTGGTAGCCTTGCCCGACGTTGGGATAGCCGGGGTACTTCTCGCCCGAGGGCGCGTGCACGGTGCCGCCAGCGTAGTCGTCGCAGGTCTCGGCGAGCGCCGTCCAGGCGGCGTCCCCGGCTTCGGCGCGCTCGCGAAGGCGGCCGAGCAGCTCGTCGGAGAGCAGCAGCCGCGCCGCGGGGCGCGCAACGGTCGTTCCTGGGTCGTCGGTCGCGACCGCGGTGACCTTCTGGCAGACCTTGCCCACGCCGGACTTGGACGGATCGGTCTTCGCGGAGCCCTCGCCGGGCTCTCCGGGATCGGTCTTCGCGGAGCCCCCGCCCGGCTTCGACGGCGTCGTGCCGGGCGCACCGGCTTCGCTCGCCGGAGCATCGCTGCCGCCGCCGCAGGCGACGGCGCCGACGGCGCCGAGCAGGCAGGTGACGGACATCATCAGCGAGGAACGGTGGATGATCTTCATGATTCGGACTCTTTCGGGATCGAAGCGCACACCGCCGCGCGCGCGCACCGTGCCTCGCCTCCAGCGTGCGGACACTCGATGCGCACGAGCTCATCCACCGCCGGGGCACCAGTGCACCGGCGGCGGCGATGTTTCGTGCGTTTTCGTTATCGGCGACGGCCGTGGCCGTGTCGGTGGCAACAGCGAACGCTCGGTTTCAGTCTCCTGCTTGCGGGGCGGCCATCGACAGATGAGCCCTCCGCATTCGGTGAACGGATCGCATCGGTCCCCTGCGACGAGAGGTTTACTAGCCCCCGAAGATTGGAGCGCAAGCGGAACGCTTCGGTTTTATGGGAAGGTATGAGGGCACGTGCGGCGGTGTGGGTGCTGCGCTGCGCGGAGCGCGTCGATCGCCGGATCTCGTGCTGGTCGCTCGCTCGCGCGAGCCGAAGCGCGCGGTCTTACTCTTCGCCGAGCGGCGCGAACAGGTCTTCGATCTCGTCTTCCGACAGTGATGACGAGCGGCGGACCGGCGTGCCCAGGATGGTGTCGGCGAGGTGCTGCTTGCGTTGCTGCAGCCGGAGCATGTTCTCTTCGACGCTGCCGGCGACGATCAAGTTGTAGACGAAGACCGGCCGCGTTTGTCCAATCCGGTAGGCGCGATCGGTCGCCTGCGCCTGAGCGGCCGGGTTCCACCAGGGGTCGTAGTGGATGACGGTGTCGGCGCTGGTCAGGTTCAGCCCGGTACCGCCCGCCTTGAGGCTGATCAAGAACACGTCCGCTTCGCCGTCCTCGAAGGCGCGCACGGGTTTGTTGCGATCGACGGTGGAGCCGGTCAGCTGCACGTACTTGAGCGCGCGCTCCTGCAGGCCCTGAGCGATCAGCGCCAGCATCTGCGTGAACTGAGAGAACACCAGCACCCGGCGCCCCTCTCCGAGCTGCTTCTCCAAGAGCTCGAAGAACATCTCGACCTTGGCCGAGCGCTGCACCCGCCGGGCCGACGGCACGCTCACCAGGCGCGGATCGCAGCACACCTGACGCAGCTTCATCAGCGCGTCGAGGATGGTGATGGTCGAGGCCGAGAGCCCCTTCTTGCGGATGGCGCTCCGGACCTCGGCGTGTGCCGCCACGCGGATGCTCTCGTACAGATCGCGCTGGTCGCCGTCGAGCTCGACCGGTCGCACGATCTCGGTCTTGGGCGGCAGCTCGCGCGCGACGCTCTCCTTCATGCGCCGCAGGATGAAAGGCGACACCAGCTCCCGCAAAAGCTCGAGCTGGGCTTCGTTGCCCTCCCGCTCGATCGGGTGCCTGAACCGATCGCGGAACCGATCGGCCGAGCCAAGCAGACCCGGCATCAAAAAATCGAAAATGGACCAGAGCTCATCGAGGTTGTTTTCGACGGGGGTGCCGGTCAAACACAGCCGGTGGCGGCTCTTGAGCACACGGACGGCGCGGCTCGCCTGGCTGCGGTTATTTTTGATGGCCTGGGCCTCGTCCAGGATGACGTAGTGAAACTCGAAGGCTTCGAGCTGCTCCCGGTCCCGGATGAGCAGCGGGTAGGTCGTCAGCACGACATCCGCGGACGCCATGGCGCTCCGCCGGCGGTGCCGTCCGGGTCCGTGCAGCACGCACACCTCGAGGTGGGGCGCGAACTTCTTCAGCTCGCGTTGCCAGTTGCCGACCAGGCTGGTGGGAACGACGATCAGGCTCGGCCGGTCCGAGCGCCCCGACTCTTTCTCCGTCGCGAGGTGCGCGATGGTCTGCAGCGTCTTGCCGAGACCCATGTCGTCGGCCAGCACCCCGGCGACGTCGTGCGTGCGCAGGTGCTGCAGCCAATCCAGGCCCTGCTGCTGGTACGGCCGCAGCGTCGCCTTCAAGCCGCGCGCGGCCGCCGTCGGTGCGATCCCCGGCGCCAGCAGGCCGCGACCCCGATCGAGCACCTCGGTCGCACCTTCCCAGCAGAGGCCGCCCCCTTGATCCCCGAGCACATCATCGAGCTCGGCGATGGCGCCGGCTTGCGCGCCCGGAAAGCCGAGCGCGCCGTGGTCGAGGCGTTCGCCGCGATACAGCTCGTTCAGGATGTGGATCAGCGTCTTTAGCCGCTCTGGCGGGATGGTCAGGTACTTGTTCGGCGCGACGGGCAGCGCCCGGAGCCGCACCGGCATGCGCATCAGCGACTGCAGCGTGGTGCCCTCGGCCGAATCCTCGAGCAGCTCGAGCAACGCCGGGAGCAGACTGATCCGGGAGCCGTCGACCTCGACGCCGAGCTCGAGATTGAACCAATCGGAGCGCTCTTCGCTCGGCTCGACGCTGGCGTAGAAGGGCGCGTCGGTCTCGACGACCTGGTAGGGGTAGTCCGGCGCGACCTCGATCTGCCACCCCAAGGACTTGAGCTGCGGCAGCGCGTAGGCCGTGAAGGAGCAGAAGCCGTGCACGTTGTCTCCCACCTGCACGACGTAGTCGGCCGCCGAGTTCGGGTCGGGCCCGTAGTCTTCCAGGCACTGCATCTCCACCGCCCCGAAGGTCTCGAGCAGGCACTGCGCCCGCGCCTCACCGGCCGCGTCCCGCTCCACCAGCACCATCCCGTCGCCCTCGGACACGAAAAACCGGCTGCGGTCGTCGCTCGAGCGGATCCGGGTGCCGGCGTAGTCGAACCACAGGCTGATGACCGGGACGGTCGCTTCGCGGTAGCCACCGCGGGCGCGGACGTCGTCGACCAACATGCGTTCGGTGTACAAGCGCAGCCGCGGCACGAACGCGATGCGCCGCGGCTGTTCGGTCAGGATCGACTCTGCGAGCACGCTCGCCGTTAGATCAAATTCCTGAGCATTTGTCGAGGTTTTGGCGACCTCGGCCGTTCGTGAGTACGATAGCCCCGCACAGCGCGAAAGGAAGGAGCCCAATAGGTTGGGGTGAGGCGCGAGCCCCTGCGCCAGGCGGCGCCCTTCCTCACCCGTTGGCACCCCCTGAAGAAGGGCCTCCTCCCGCAACCCTCCTCGAACCGCACGGTGAACGGCATGCTCGTCGACGACATCAAACAACGCATCCGGCAGGCGATGAAGGCCCAGGCGACCGTCGAGCGGGAGATCCTGCGCGTCGCGCTCGGGGAGATTCAGACCGTCGAAGCCCGCTCCGGCAGCGTGACGGACGAGCAGGCGCAGGGCATCGTTCGCAAGCTGCTCAAATCGAACGAAGAGACGCTCGCCATCAGCGGCGACGCGGCGGCGCGCGCCACGCTCGAGCAGGAGAACGCCGTGCTCCGGTCGCTCCTGCCGCAGACCTGGAGCGTCGAGCAGATCACGGCGGCGCTCGAGCCGGTGCGCGACGCGTTGCGGGCGGCCGCCAGCGACGGGCAAGCGGTCGGCATCGCCATGAAGACCCTCAAGCCGGCCGGAGCCCCGGTGGAGGGCAAGGACGTGGCCGCTGCGGTCGCCAAGATCCGGGCCTAGGCGATAGGGGGGTCAGGCCCGGGTCGCGGCCTGCTGCGTGCAGAACGCGACCACGCGCTCGACCAGGTGCTCGCTCGGGGCGCTGACGTCGAGCGCCAGGGCGTCCTCGGGAGGCTCGAGAGCGGCGAGCTGGCTGTCGAGCAAATCGGCGCTGGCGAAGTGTCCGCTGCGAGCGCGCAGGCGTTGGCGGATCAGGGCCGGATCTCCCTGCAAGAACACGAACCGCAGCTCGGCGCCCGGGGCCATCAGCCGCTCGCGATAGGCGCGCTTGAGCGCAGAGCAGGCCAAGATCAAGGGGCGCCGTTCGGCGCTCGCCGTCTCGACGATGCTCCGCAGCCGGTCGAGCCATGGCCAGCGGTCGGCGTCGTCGAGCGGCTCGCCCCGCGCCATCTTCGCGATGTTCGCTGGCGGGTGATGATCGTCCGCGTCGGCGAACGCCCAGCCGAGCCGCTCTGCCGCGGCGCGGCCGATCGTGCTCTTGCCGCTGCCCGCCACGCCCATCACGACCACGATCATCCGAGAGCCTCCTCGCGCCGGGCTGCAGCATAGCGTGGCGACGTCGCCGCAGCGCCAGGCGATCGTGGTTGCGTTCGGGGTGCCCGGGTGTGTTCGCGCTGTGCTACACGCCTCGACCGATCCCATGGCGCCGTCGCGATCCACCAAATCCCGCAAGGGGACCCGAACGCCGGCGGCGAAGCGTCCGGCGGCGCGGCCCGCTCTTTCGGGCCGACGGGCCGCGCTCCGGCGGTCGGAGATCCCCCCGGCGGTCCTGCGAGACCTGAACCTGGGGCGGCTCGAGGCTATCTCCCTCGCGGAGTGGCTCGCCATCGATCTCACTCAGCTCTTGCACGCGGTGCTGCCGCAGGTGGGGTTCGAAGCGGCGCTCGAGCCGGTGCTGGCTCAGACCGTGCCGTTGTCGGATCAGGGCATCACGCGGCGGCTGCGCAACGCGGGCGCGATCCTGCATGGTGCCTTGGCGAACGAGCCGCGCCGCTCGGCCATCTTCGAAAAGCTCGCCACGCACCGCAGCGACATGATCCGGGGAGTGGCGGCCTACGTCATTTCGGCCGACACGGAGCTGGGCCTCGACCGACGCCTCGCGCAGACGCGGCGCTTCGCCGCCGACCCAAGCCCGGCGGTGCGCGATTGCGCCTCGGACGCGATTCGGCTGCACCTGGCCGACGACGTCCCGCGGGCCCTGCACCTGCTCGAGCGCTGGGTGGCCGACAAAGACGCCAACATCCGGCGCTGCGCGGTGGAAGCCACGCGTCCTGGTGGCCCCTCGTCGAGCCGGCTGGAACGCTTGAAGCAGGAGCCCAAGCTGGCCTTGCCCTTGCTAGAGCAGGTGCGATCCGACCCCAGCCGCTATGTGCAGCGGGCGGTGGCGAACTGGCTCAATGACGCGAGCCGGACGCGCCCCGAGTGGGTGCGGGCGGTGTGCCGGCGCTGGCAGAGCGAGTCGCCGACCGAGCAGACGCGGTGGATCGTCGACCGGGCGCTGCGCACGCTGCGCCAGCAGCAAAAGGTCGCCAAAAAAAGGCGCGCATCGCGCCCCGACGGTTGAGCGACGCCCAGCTCGGGGCCGAGACGCGCGCTTCACAGGTACGCTGCGGCCTGGGCCAGGTCGGACACGAGCTCCTCCATCAGCCGGTGCCGGGTCGCCGAGTCGGGGGCGCGTAAGACGTTCGACGGGTGCCAGGTGGCGAGCGAGAACGGCGCCAGGGGCGTCGATTGCGGCACCCCGCGCGAGCGCGTGACGCGAAAGCCCGCGCCGTACACGGCCTGCGCCGCCGTGGCCCCGAGCAAGACGAGCGCCGGCGGGCGGATCACGGCGAGCTCGGCGTCGAGCCAGGGCCGGCACGCGCGCACGTCGCCGGGCTTCGGCTTTTTGTGCAGACGCGCCTTGCCGCGCGGCTCGAAGTTGAAGTGCTTGACCGCGTTGGTGACGTAGGTCAGGCGGCGATCGATGCCGGCCTGCGCGAGCGCTTTGGAGAGCAGGTTGCCCGCCGGCCCCACGAAGGGCTTGCCGCTCCTGTCTTCGGCGTCGCCCGGCTGCTCTCCCACCAGCACCAGGCGCGCTTCCGGCGGGCCTTCGCCGAATACGGTCTGCGTCGCCCGGGCATACAAGCCGCAGCCGCGGCAGCGCCGGGCGGCCCGCTGCAGCGCCGGGAGCGTGAGCTTCTTCGGCAAAAAGGTCTCGGTCGGTGCCGTCGGCGCCGCCGCTTCGGCGGCGCCGGGTCCCGGCGGGCCACGCCGCGCTGGCGCTCGGGCTCGAGTCGCTGCCATCGGAGGATGGCGTAACCATCTTTTTCGTGCGCTCAAACCCGGGTCGCGACCCCGGCTTCGGCCAGACAATGTCCGGGGGGCCCCTGGCGCCCGCTGCCATCGTGGTAGAAGTCAGCCGCCCGTTCTCGGACCGAGCTCATGGCAGCGCACAAGATCGTCCACGCCGCGGATTTGCACCTCGACAGCCCCTTGCTCGGTCTGTCGCGGTACGACGGCGCCCCGGTCGAGCGCATCCGCGGGGCGACCCGGCGCGCCTTGCGCAACCTCGTGGATCTCTGCATCGAGGAGCCGGCCGGCGCGCTCCTCATCGCGGGCGATCTGTTCGACGGCGACTGGCAAGACTATGCGACCGGCCTGTTCTTTTTGGCGGAGCTCGGGCGGCTGCGCGACGCCGGCACGCAGGTGATCGTGCTGCGCGGCAACCACGACGCGGAGAGCAGGATCAGCAAGAAGCTCCGGCACCCCGATCACGTGACGGTGCTCGACCACCGAAAGCCACAGACGGTCGAGCTCGCCGACCTCGGGGTCGCGGTCCACGGGCAGAGCTTCGCGACGGCGGCGGTCAGCCAAAACCTCGCGCTCGATTACCCCCCACCCGTCGCTGGCGCCGTCAACATCGGCCTGTTGCACACGGCGCTCGAGGGCAGGGAAGGGCACGGGCGCTACGCCCCGTGCAGCGAGCGGGAGCTCATCGATCGCGGCTATGACTACTGGGCGCTTGGCCACGTGCACCGGCGGGAGGTGCTCTGCCAGGCGCCGTGGATCGTCTTCCCCGGCAACCTCCAGGGACGCCACGCGCGTGAGACCGGGCCGAAAGGGGCCACGCTGATCACCATCGAGGACGGGCGCGTCACGGCGGTCGAGCCGCGAACGCTGGACGGGGTGCGCTGGGCCTGCCTGGACGTCGACGCCACACCGCTCGCCACCGCGGACGCGGTGGTGCAAGCCGTCCACGAGCAGCTGCGAAGCGCCGCCGAACAGGCGGAGGAGCGCCTGCTGGCGGCCCGCGTCGTGGTGCGCGGCCGATCGGCGGCGCACGCCGCCTTCTCCCACGATCCGGAGCGCTGGGTCAGCGAGATCCGCGCGGCGGCTTTCGACGTGCCGGCGGACGTCTGGATCGAGAAGGTGCGCTTCGACAGCCGCCTGCCGCTCGACATCGACGCGCTGCGCGGGCAGGACGACGCCATCGCCGCGCTGCTCGGGACCTTGGACGCGGCCCGGCACGATCCGGCGCAGCAGGCCGAGCTCCGCGCGTGTTTGGCCGACGTGCTCCGCAAGCTGCCGAGCGACGTGAAGCGCGCTCCGGAGCTCGCCGCGCTCGATGGGGGTCCGGGCTGGGCGGCGCTGCTCGACGAGGTGGAGCAGCAGCTGGTGGGCGCGCTGCTCGAACCGGGAGAGCCGACGTCATGAGGCTCCTGCGCCTCGAGCTCACCGCCTATGGCCCGTTTGCGGGGCGCGAGCTCGATCTCTCGCTGCCCGGTCCCGGCGGCCTGCACCTCGTCACCGGCCCCAACGAAGCGGGCAAGAGCACGGCGCTGCGCGCGGTGCGGGACCTATTGTTCGGCATTCCGGAGAATACCCGCGACGCCCACCGGCACCCCGGTCCCGATCTGAAGCTCGGCGCCACGCTCGAGCGCTCCGGGGGAGAGACCCTCACGATCGTTCGCCGCAAAAAGCGCAAGGATCCGCTGCGCGACGGCGAGGATCGACCGCTGCCGGAGGCCGCGCTCTTGCCCTACCTGAGCGGGCTGACGCGCGAGGTGTTCGAGGCCAAGTTCGGGCTCGACCACGAGCGGCTGCAGAGCGGCGGGCGAGCGCTGCTCGCGGGCAAGGGGCAGCTCGGCGAGAGCTTGTTCGATGCGGGCCTCGGCGCCACCCCGATCCACGGACTGTTGGAGAGGCTGCACGGCGAGGCCGACAAGTTGTTCTCGCCGCGCGCCAAGAATCGACCCTTGAACCAAGCCATCGCGAGCTACCAGCGGGCACGGATCGACGGCAAGGGGGCGATTTTGCTGGTGGACAAGTGGAAGAACCAGCGCGAAAAGCTCGAGGCGCTCGGCCACCGGCTCGACGAACAGCGCGCGCTGCAGAAGGCGCTGCGGCTCGAAGAGCACCGCACGCGCCGCGCGCTGAACGTGCTCAAGCAGATCGCCAAGCGGGACACGCTGTTGTCGGAGCGGGCGGCGCTCGGCACGCTTCCCCGTTTGCCAGAGGGCGCCGAAGCGCGGCGGCGCGAGCTCCTGCTGCAGCGGGAGAAGGCCGAGCTCGACCTCGGCCGCCTCGAGCGCGAGATCAGCGTGCGTGAGCGGCGCCTGTCCGAGCTCCCGGTGCCCGAGGGGCTGACGCGCTTCGACGAAGGATCCATTCAGCGCCTGCGCGATCAGGTGGGCAGCGTGCGCGAAGCGGCGATCCACCTGCCCAAGGTAGAGGCCGCGCTGCGCGAGCGAGAGGACCGGGCGCGGGCCAGCCTGCGGCGGCTCGGCAAGTCCGAAGATCTCGAGCAGGTCGAGCGTTTCCGGCTCGACGCCGCCCGGCTCGCGCGCATCGAGCGGCTGGCGCGCGAGGGGCTTCTGCTCGACGACAAGATCGCGGCCGCTCGCGAGCAGCTGCAGCGCGCCGACGCCGAGTGGGCCGCCCAGCAGCAAGCGCTCGAAGCGGTGGAGGTGTCGGAGGCGGCGCTGCGGCTCGAGCCGCTGGTGCAGCAGGGGCGCGCGCAGGCGGAGCTCGACCGTCAAATCTTGGACGCGGAGCTCGAGCTCGAGCGCTTGCGGAGCGCGCTCCGGCGAGGCCTTGGCGCGCTCGGCCTCGAGGCGCTGCCCGATCCGGCGCCCGAGGTGGAGGACGAGGACCTGGCCGAGCTCGAGCGCGCGTTCTCCGCGCTCGGCGAGCGCGGGCGGCAGCTCGACAAGGAGCGGGACGCCCTCGAGCAGCGGCGCTCCGATCTGGAGCGCGAGGTGCGCGCGATCACCCGCGCCGGTGAGGTCCCGAGCGAGGCCGACCTGCTCGCCGCGCGAGCGCGGCGCGAGCAGGGGTGGCGCTCGGTCCGGGAGGCGTGGGGGGCGGGACGCCCCGCGGACGCCGTAGACGCGGCGTTCGATCCCGATCGGCCGCTCGGTGACGCCTTCGAACGGGCGGTGTCGCGGGCGGACGAGCTGTCCGATCGGCTCCGGCGCGAGGCGCAGCGCGTCTCCGACCTCGCCTGGCGCCGCGCCGAGCTCGAACAGCTCGCAGAGGCGAGGGAGCGGCTCGAGCGCGCGGCCGGACGCCGGGACGCCGAGCGCGCCGAGATCGATCAGCGGTGGGCCGAGCTCCTGGCGCGGTTCGGCCTCACCGACCGGAGCGTGCGGCAGCTGCGGGGTTGGCTCGCTCGCTATCGCGAGTGCCTGGCCCTCGCCGAACGCGTGAGCGACTGGGGCGCCCGACACGAGCGCTGGTCGCAGGCGCGCGCGCGCAGCCTCGCCGAGCTCGCCAGCGAGCTTCGGGCGCTCGGCGTGCCGATCGAGCCGTCGGCGGGCCTCGGGCAGGCCGTGGAGCGGGCCGCGCAGGTGGTCGCCGAGGCGCGGGACGCCCTGCAGGAGCGCAAGGCGCTAGCGCGCGCGCTGACGCAGCTGTCCGCGCGCCGGCGCGAGCAGCAGCAGGAGCTTGAACGGCTCGCGGCCGAACGACAGCAATGGCAAGACGCCTGGACGGACGCGATCGGCGTGCTCGAGCTGGGCAGGGCCGCGGCCCCGTCCGAGGTCGCGGCGCTGTTGGCGGAGCTGCAGGATCTTTTCCAGTGCGTGGACTCCTTTCCGTCCGAGCTGCGCCGCATCCAGGGCATGCGCCGCAACGCCGAGGTCTTCCGAGCCCAGGTCGCCGATCTGGTCCGCGAGCACGCGCCGGACCTGGCGTCGCTCGAGCCCGCCGCCGCCGCCGAAGCGCTCGTCAACCGCTATCACCGCGCGCGACGCAATCTCGAAGAGCGAGAGCGGCTCGAAGCGGAGCTCGCCGAACGCCGGGCGGAGCGGCTCGACGCCGAGGCGTTGCTGCAGGCGGCGCAAAGCGGCTTGCTGGCGCTGATGGAGCGGGCGGGCGTCGACAGCGCCGACGCGCTCGAGCAGGTGGAGCAGCGCGTCGCGCGGGCGCGCCAGATCGAGGCGCAGCTCGAGGAGCTCGAACGGGAGCTGCTCGATTCGGGCGAAGGCGCCAGCATCGCGGCGTTGATCGAAGAAGCGCGCTGCATCGAACGCTCGGGCACGAGCCCGCGGGTGCGCCTCGCCGAGGTGGCCGAGGAGCTCGAGCGGGTCGACGCCGAGATCAACGGGCTCATGACGGAGATGGCCAGCGTGGAGGCGGGGCTACGGCTCTTTCAGACCGAGCAGCGCGGCGCGGACGCGGCCCAGCAGCTGTCACAGCTCACGGCGGAGATCGCCGAACAAGTGCGCCGGTACGCGCGCGCCAAGCTCGCGGCGACGTTGCTCGAGCGCGAGGTCGAGCGCTACCGCGAACGGCATCAAGGCCCGATCCTGCAGCGGGCCAGTCGGCTGTTCGTGGAGCTGACCCGGGAGCGCTATCGCGGCCTGCGCGCCGGCCTGACCGAGCAGCTCGTCTGCGTGCGCGCCGATGGCAAAGAGCTCGAAGTGGACGACCTGAGCGAAGGGACCCAGTATCAGCTCTTTCTGGCGCTTCGGCTCGGCACCTACGAGCTGTACCTCGAGCACAACGAGCCCATGCCGCTCGTCCTCGACGACATCTTGATCCACTTCGACGACGGGCGCGCCAAAGCGGCGTTGAAGGTGCTCGCCGAGCTCGCCGCGCGCACGCAAATCCTCTTCTTCACGCACCACGAGCACCTGCTCGGGCTGGCGCGCGAGGTGGTCTCGACGCCCGCGTACCGAGAGCACAAGCTCTCGCTCGGCTGAGGCGCCGATCGGACCCTGTCGGATCCAAACCGGCGGCGTCGAGGTTCGCCCCCCTTTCGCTTGACGCTCTCGGGTGAAGGGCCGATCCTCGAGGCCTGCTGTGATGAAGGCGCCGAAGAACAAAGCCCGCCCGGAGACCAGCGAGCTGGCCGACTTGGTCGGACGCATCGACCATCTGAAACAGGAGCACGGCCCCCTGCTCGCCCGCATCGAGGGGGACCGCGGCATGGCGGCGGAGCTGCGCCGGGAGCTGCTGCAGCACCTGCACGAAGAAGAGGCGGAGGTGATCGCCCGCCTGGCTGCCATTTCGCCCGAGACCGCAGCGCGGTACCGCGCGAGCGGGCTGCCCCAGGTTGGCCTCACCTCCGCGGCGTCGCCCGGCACCGAGCCCGCCGGCACGCCCCGCTCGCGCCTCACCGTGGGCTCGCTGCGCGACCCCGCACCGCCCGGCGCGCCGCGCTCCAGGGCGCCGTCCGCGAGCCCGGCGGCAGCGACCACGAAGGTGGCGCGCTTGAGCGTCGGATCGCTCAGACGTGGGTAGTCGAGCCCGCGCTTTTTTCGACCCGGCGCGCGGTGCGCATAGTAGAAGGTTTCTGCAAAGGAATGAGGATGTCCAGCTCGAACCCGCTCAGTGACGCGCAGTGGCAGTTTCTGCAAGAGGAGATCGTGCGGGAGGCGCGCCGCACGCTGGTGGCGCGCCGCTTCCTGGGCATCTACGGTCCGCTCGGCGCCGGCATCGAGGCCGTGGCGCTCGAAGAGTATGGGCCCGATCGGGACGCGGAGATCGAGCTGGTCGGCAAGACCGATCCCGAGCCGATCGTGGCGGTGCGCGAGAAGTACGTGCGCGTGCCCATCATCTACAAGGACTTCATCCTGCATTGGCGGGACGTCGAGCTGTCGCGCAAGCTGGACGCGCCGCTCGACGCCTCTCGGGCGATCCGCGCGTCGCACTTCGTCGCCGATCGCGAAGATCGCCTGTTGTTCAACGGGGAGCCGCGCTTCGGCATCGAAGGGCTGCTCAACGCCAGCGGTCGCACGCACGTGCGGCGCGGCGACTGGAGCGTGTACGGCCAGGCCTACCGGGACGTCGTGCGCGCGTCGGAGGTGCTGCTGCAGCACAACCACCACCGTCCGTTCGCGCTGGCGGTCTCCGCGTACGATTACGCCCGCTTGATCCAACAGCGCGAGGGCCAGTTCGCCCCCGAGATCGACGCCATCATGCGCCTGTGCGACGACGGCGTGTTCACCTCGCCGGCCATCCCGGACGGCAGCGCGGTCATGCTGTCCACCGGGGACCAGAACGTGGACATCGCGGTGACGGAGGATTTGACCATCGCCTACCTCGGCGAGCAGGATCAGGACTATCCGTTCCGCGTCTACGAGTGTTTGGCCCTGCGCATCAAGCGCCCGCGCGCGATCTGTACCATCGGGCAGGAAGAGGGCTGACGGCCTCGGGACCGACCCGCGTGCGGGGAGGGCGGATCGAGCGTACGTCACCGGGGTCACATGGCGCCCCCTCCCGAAAGTCTGCCGGAGCAGCTCGACATCGAGCTCGGGCTCGACGAGCCGGACGACGAGCGCTCGATCCAGGAGCGGCTCGCTCGCCGCTTGGCGGATCCTCAGACTGCTAGCCAGTACGAGCTCAAGAAGCGCTCGCTCGACGCGCGCCGCGGGCGCGTGCGCTTCAAGCTGCACTTCGAGCGGGCCGCGCCCGAGAGCTCCTTGCCCCTGGGCGGGGATCCGCCGCGGGAGGTCGACGCACGGCAGGGCGTGATCATCGTCGGCGACGGGCCGGCGGGGTTGTTTTGCGCCTACGAGCTCGCGCGCCGCGGGATCGGCAGCGTGGTGCTCGACCGCGGCAAGACCGTGCAGCCCCGCCGGCATGATTTGAAGGGCCTCAACCGCAAAGGTGTGGTCGACCCCGACTCCAACTACTGCTTCGGGGAGGGCGGCGCCGGTACGTACAGCGACGGCAAGCTCTACACGCGGTCCCACAAGCGCGGCAACGTGCGTGACGTGATCGAGCTGTTGGCGACGCATGGGGCGCCGGAGGCCATCTTGGTCGAGGCCCGGCCGCACATCGGCAGCAACCGCCTGCCGAAGGTGGTGACGGCGTTGCGCGAGCACCTGGAGGCGGTGGGGGTGACGTTTCGTTTCGGCGCGCGCGTCACCGAGCTCTTGGTGGCGGGCAGCGGCGGCGATCGTCGCGCGGTCGGTGTGCGTCTGGTGGACGGGACGGAGCTCGAAGCCGAGGCGGTGGTGATGGCCACCGGGCACTCGGCGCGCGACGTGTTCGCGCTGCTCGATCGCGCGGGCGCGCAGCTCGAGCCCAAGCCGTTCGCGCTGGGGGTGCGCATCGAGCACCCCCAACCGCTCATCAATCGCATTCAATACGGCGCCGCCGCCGGACACCCCAAGCTGCCGAGCGCCGCCTACCGCCTGGCAGCCACGTGCGACGACCGCGGGGTGTTCTCTTTTTGTATGTGTCCGGGCGGTTTCGTCGTGCCCGCTTCGACCGAGCCGGGGGAGATCGTGGTCAACGGCATGAGCCTGTCGCGGCGCGATTCGCCGTTCGCCAACTCGGGCTTGGTGGTGGCGGTCGAGCCCCAAGATGTGGCGCGCTTGGGGTTCACCGGTCCGCTCGGCGGGGTCGAGCTGCAGCAGCGGGTGGAGCGCGCGGCGTTCGCGGCGGGTGACGGGCGGCTCGCGGCGCCGGCCACGCGCGCCACTGATTTCCTCGCGGGCAGGGCCTCGAGCAGCGTCCCCAAGTCGAGCTACCAGCCTGGGTTGGTCGCGGGTGATGTCGCCCCGGTCCTGGACGCGTCCGGGTTGCCGCTCGCCGCCCGGCTGCGCCAGGCGCTCCGTCGCTTCGACCGTCAGCTGCGCGGCTACGTCACGGACGAGGCCGTGCTGATCGGGGTCGAGTCGCGGACCAGCTCGCCGGTGCGGGTCGTCCGCAATCCAGCGACCCTCGAGGCGCCGGGCGTCGCCGGCCTGTATCCGTGCGGGGAGGGCGCCGGGTACGCGGGCGGCATCGTCAGCGCCGCCGTCGACGGCATCCGCGTCGCACAAAAGATCGTCGAAGCGCGCCGCTCGGGCGCCCGGCGCGCGACCTGAGGACACGGGGTTGGTTCACAGGAGATCAGGAGGGCCTTCGCCCCACCCCGGGTCTCACCACCGAACTAGCGTCGTGCGTCGACGGGTCTAGCTCGGAGATTGGTCATCGGACGCGCGGAAGGGGGGGACCGACGTCGTCGGTCCCCAACTGGAGTTTCGATCTCGGCGGCGCGACTCGCCACCGTGGTGGCTACCGGACGCGAGGATCGCGTCGGGCTCGACCGTCGAACTCCCATAAATCTTTCGTCCTTCCGCCCTTCCTGTGAGCAAAAACAGCGGAGCTCATGGGCCGATGGCCCTCGAGACACACCAAAGGCCCCGTCAGGCGGCGGAACGACGCTTGGCGCGCAGCTCGATGCGGGTGATCTCGGCCGGGATCCCGAGTCGCATCGGCGGGCCCCAGTAGCCGGTGCCGCGGCTCACGTAGATCAACGTGCGCCCGATGCGGGCCAGCCCTGCCACCACCGGCTGCTGCAGCCGCACCAGGAAGTTCCAGGGCCAGATCTGGCCGCCGTGGGTGTGCCCCGAGAGCTGCAAGCCCACGCCGTGCGCCTCGGCTTCGTGCACGGCGCGTGGTTGATGCGCGAGGAGCACGAGCTCACGGCTCGGGTCTCGCCCCGCGCAGGCGCGCCCCAGATCGGGAGCATCTCCGAAGCGTCCAGCGGTGTAGTCGGTCACGCCCGCCAGGTCGAAGCTCGCCGCGGGCGTCCCGACGCTCACCCGCTCGTTGCGCAGCACGCGCACGTTCAAGCGCTCGAGCTCCGCGCACCAGCTCTCCGCTCCGGAGTAGTATTCGTGGTTGCCGGTGACGAAATACACGCCGTAGCGAGCCTCGAGCGCGGCGAGAGGGGCGGTGTGATCGCGGAGCTGCTCCACCGTCCCGTCCACCAAGTCGCCCGTGATGGCGATCAGGTCCGGCTTCAGCTCGTTGGTGCTCTGGACGACCTCTTCGACGAAATCACGACCGATCGTCGGGCCCACGTGCACGTCGGTGAGCTGCGCGATGACCGTCCCGTCCAGCTCCGGTGGCAAACGATCGAGCTCCACCTCGACCCGGCGCACCAGCACGCGGGCGAGCCCGCTCTCGATCGCGACGGCGCCGGCGCCGGAGCCGAGCAGGGCGGTCCCTGCGGCCAGCAGCCGGGATACGGCGAGCCGACGCTCGGGATCGGCAGGGGGCATGTCCGCCAGCCCGCGACGCACGAGGGCGACGAGGCCGCGCCCCAGATCGCCCGCCAGGAGCAGGACGAACAGCAAAAAGGCCAGCCCCAGCCATGAAAATGCCACCAGGGCGAGCGGGCGCACCGCGCCTTGGTCGAGCTGTCGCGCCGTCAGGGAGACCAGCGGCACGCCGGCGGCCCCGAGCACGAGCAGCACCGTCAGCGCGCGAGCGAGGCCCGGCGGCAGCGCCGGATCGCTCACCAGGCGGCGCCAGAGGTAGTAGTGCATGAGCGCCAGCACCCCGAGGGCGACCAGGAGAAAAATCACTAGCTGCGGAGCACGCGACATTGGCCGGGATTTATGGGACGGCCGGCGCGGCGGCGCCAGCCTTGGGGCGCCCTGGACCGCCGCATCGGCAGAAGGTCATGCGGCGCTTGAACCGCCGCCCTCTTCGGCCTACACCTTCCTCCCCGGGAGCGGAGTCCGGGCCCACATCGCGGCCCGCGAGCCGTTCCGTGCCAGACGCTCTTTGCCACCATCGCTCACCATGAACGACGTACTACCCGGTGCCAGGACTGCTCAACCAAGCGCAGAAGATGCCGATCCCCAGGAGACGCAGGAGTGGGTCGAATCCCTCGACGCGGTCGTCCACCACACGGGTCGAGATCGTGCGCGTTTCCTGGTCGAGCGCGTGCTCGACGCTTCGCGCCATCACGACGCCGTGCCGCGCGGCCCGCTCGTCAGCGACTACGTCAACACCGTGCAGCCCGAGCAGGAACCCGACTATCCGGGTGACGAGCAAATGGAGCGCCGCATCCGGCGCATCAACCGCTGGAACGCCGCGGC
>Ga0079224_100000667_pt1 | contig 35274 bp, 35 predicted proteins | sample Stecom2015_FD_80414 | JGI IMG/M metagenome (GOLD analysis project Ga0079224, IMG submission 80414) | Agricultural soil microbial communities from Utah to study Nitrogen management - Steer compost 2015 | ecosystem: Environmental > Terrestrial > Soil > Agricultural land | place: USA: Utah... | reverse complement strand
CGGCGGCCCGGATGCCCCCACCGGGCTGCTCAACCTGAGCTGTTCGGGCGACTGTACCTGGCACGACTTCGCGCAGGCGATCTTCTCCCACCTCGCGCTGCATCCCGACCTCATGCGCAGCTTCGGCATCGATGCCGTGCCGACCATCGAGCCGATCAGCAGCGGCCAGTACCCGACAGCGGCGCGACGTCCGCTCGACACGCGACTCGCCCTCGACCGGCTGCTCGCCACCGGCCTGTACGCCACGCACTGGCGCTCGGCGCTCGACTTCACGCTCGGCACGCTGCTGCCGCCCGGTGAGGCCGCCAAGGCCGCAGGCGCCGCGCCCCCGGCCAAGGCCCCGTCCTGATCCCTGGATCGCGACGGGCCGCCGTCCGCGAACCCCGCGGGTTCAGGAAGCTGGCGCGAAGAGCGCCCGGCTGATCCGGGTCACCGGGTTGTCCGGAAGGTCGACATCCTCGAAGCGCAGGATCTCGCCGGGCTCGATGCGTCGGCGCACGACCGCATCGTGCAGCGCGCCGATCGGCACGTGGCCCGGAACGTCCTCGAGACGCGCCGCCTCGCCGCGCACCTCGAAGCCGCCATGCCCGTGTTCGATGCGCATGCCCGGCTCGAGACGCCGCTTGGCGATCGCCACCACCCCGATCCGCGGCCGCGGCGAGTTGTCGATGAGGGGCCCGCCGCCATCGAGCACCCGCCGCAGCGTCTTGGCCACCTCGAGCGAGCAGAGGTGATACGGCTTGACGAGGACGTAGTACGGCCCGTCGCCGAGCTTGTAGTAGCGCAGCATCGTCGCCTGGTCCTCGTCGTGGCGGGCGACGAGGAAGACGCCCGGCACCTGCCGGTTCGACAGGATGTAATCGGCGATCGGCTCGCCCGCCTCCTCGGCGAGCGCGGCGAGCTGGGCGGCACCCGCCTGCAGGTCGTGGGTGGCGGGACCCAGGAGGCCCTGGCGCAGGATGCCGCCGCCGAGGCCGTTGGCGATCAGCGCCTGCTCCATCTGGACCTTGGTGCCGTCGGTGGCGCCGGTGGTGTTGAGCACGCTGATCCCCTGGCGTTTCGCCCAGTACGCCATTTCCTCGGGATCGGGATTCAGGTTGAGGAAGCCCTTGAGGTTGCCGTACACCAGCGGCGCAAAGCCCATCGCCAGGGCCTCCTCGCGCAGCGCCGCCATGCAGCCGGGCTGGTCGCCCTCGGCCTCCGTCACGAGCCCGCTGGCCGCGAAATGGCTGCCCGTGGTGACATGGAACTCGGTGTTGAGGCTCACCAGCGGCAGGCCGGCCGCCACCGCCTTCTCGGCCGCCGCCGTCGCGAGCGCCACGTCGCCGCTGCACTCGACGACGACATCCGAGCGCTCGATCACGGCGTCGAGCGAATCCGTCAGCAGTTCCGGCGCGGGGCAGTCGGGAATCGAGTCGAAGGGCCGCCGGGTGTGGATCGCGGACAGACGCAGGTCGGGCCGGTGCCGCAGGATCATGGAGGCCACGCTGCGCCCGATGGCCCCGGTGCCGAGCAGGCCCACCCGGCCCGGTGGCCGCCGGTCCGGGCGGTCCGACCCCGTCATCTAGCGTACGACCACGTCGGGGATCAGCGTCACGAAGCGGCCGCCCCACTCCCGCACGACCGACATGCGCGCCATCGCCTCGTCGGCCCAGTTCCAGGGCAGGATGATGACGTAGTCGGGGCGGGCGGCGACCAGGTCCTCGGGCGCGCGCACCGGAATGCCGGTGCCCGGCAGGAGGCGACCCTGCTTGTGGGGATTGTGCTCGATCGTGAAGTCGATGAAGTCCGTGCCGACCCCGAGGTAGTTGAGCAGGGTGTTCCCCTTCGCGGGTGCGCCGATCGCGCAGATCCGGCGGCCTTCGTCCTTGGCCTGGCAGAGGAACTGCAGGATGCGCCGCTTGGAGGCGGCCACCTGCTCGCCGAACTGCGTGTAGGTCTCGATGCGGTCGAGGCCGGCCGCCCGCTCCGCGGCGAGGACCCGATCGACGGCGGAGGTGACGGGCTGCAGGCCGGTGTCGGCGCGCTGGGCATAGACGCGCAGCGAACCGCCATGGGTGGGCAGTTCCTCGACATCGAACACCACCAGCCCGCAGCGCTCGAGGATGCGGCGGAAGGTTCCCAGCGAGTGGTAGTAGTAGTGCTCGTGGTAGATGGTGTCGAACTGGTTCTTCGTGATCAGGTTGAGCGCATGGTGGAACTCGAAGCTCGCGACACCCTGTGGCTTGAGCAGTTCGCGAAAGCCGGACACGAAGTCCACGATGTCGGGCACATGCGCGACCACGTTGTTCGCCGGCATGAGGTCGGCGGTATAGCCGAGCTCGCGCAGCTCGAGCGCGGTCTGGCGCCCGAAGAAGCGGCGCTCGACGGGGATCCCGATGGCTTCGGCCGCCGCGGCGGTGCTCGCCGTGGGCTCGACGCCCAGCACGCGAATGCCCCGGGCCTTGTACCACTTGAGGAGATAGCCGTCGTTCGAGGCGATCTCGACCACCAGGCTGTCAGGCCCGAGGCCGAACCGCTCCGTCGAGACGTCCGCGAAGCGACGGGCGTGCTCCACCCACGCCTGCGTCACCGAGGAGAAGTACGGATACTCCGCGGAGAAGATGTGGTCGGGCGTTTCGAAATCGGGCGCCTGTACGAGCAGGCAGTTCCCGCACACCATGGCGCGCAGCGGGAAGAAGGGTTCCATCATGTCGGCCTGCTCGGGCTTGCGCAGGGCGTTCGACAGGGGCTGCATCCCGAGGTCGACCAAGGTGTGGGAAAGCGGCGAGTGGCAGAACTTGCACAGGCGCCTTCCGGCTCCCTGCAGGGACTTCTCGACGGAGCCGGCCTCGGGCATGGAACCCGGACTGCCAACTTCGGGCATGACAACAGCGCTCATCGGTCACCTCCAACAGCGCTTCCAGACTACCCGCGAGGCATTAAGCCGGCCTTAAGTCGATCCTCGCGGACCCGCTCACGGATGCTCCGATTCGCGGTGAGTGTGCACATTGTCACGCCTGTGCGGGCGCGACGGGCGATTGCCCCCCTCGCCGGCGCAGCGCCCGGGTGATCTCGCGCAGGGTACGCCGCTCCTCGCCGGTAAGCGGCGCGAGGATCCACTGCACGAGCGCGATGGCCATGCACAGGACCGCCGCTTCGCCCAGCACCAGGTAGACATTCTCCGCACTGGTGAGGAAACGCGCCGCAAGGCCCATCGCCACTGCCGGGAGGAAGAGCTTCGCGATGCCGGCGAAGGGCATCCGGTACGTGATTTCACGACGACGCAGGCCCACCAGGGCAAACCAGATGACGAGAGCCTCCTCGATGGCGAGCGCGGCGACCACATGCAGGAGATTGCCGCCGGCGGCGAGCGCACCGAAACCGATCGGGATGCCCGCGAGCGCAGCGAGCGAGCTGCGCAGCATCAGGTCGGTGTGGCGCGAGGTATTCAGGAACAGCTCGATGTTGCGCTTGATCACGATCAGGCCCAGCAGGCCCATGAAGCCGATCACCAGCCATTCGACGTCGGCGTACTTCTCCCCGCCCACCCAGTGGATCATCGTGCCGCCATGCGCGACGAGCACGCCCACCAGCAGGGCGATCGGGAACAGGCCGAGCTTGAGCAGGACCGAGTGGTGCAACGCGAGCTGCCGCATGTCGTTCGTGCGAGCGAACGTCGCGATGATCATGGTCCGGATCATGCCGAAGAACAGCTCGCTCGGCAGATACTTGCGCACCTGGTCCGCCAGCATGCGGGCGAAGCCGAACGCGGCCGTCGCGCCCAGGCCGAGAAAGCGCTCTATCCCGAGCACGAAGATGTTCGGGGCGGAGACGATCTGGGCGAGCGACGTAAGAAAGTTGTGGCGGGCCACCGCGAACAGCTGTCCCACCCGGGGTTCGCGCCAGTCGCCCGGCTCGATCGGCGCTTCGCGCCGGTCGCGCGCCCGGGCCACCAGCAAGGCGATCGTCACGACCGCCAGCGCGAGGCAGAAGGTGGCCACCTCGAGCCGCACCACCAGCCACAGGTCCACGTGGTAGAAGCCGAGCGCCCCCAGCGAGAGGACGACGACCGTACAGAGGTTCTTCAGCAGGATGCTGAGCTGGTTCGCGCCCTGCATCAGCAGCGAATCCATCACCGTGTCCTTCAGGTAGCGCAGCATGCCGTCCAGGCACGCGACGAGCAGGTAGATCCGGAAGACCCAGAGCCAGTCGTGAAGCCCGACGAAACGCGCGAGGTTCTCCGCGAACACCAGCGCAAGGAGCGAGCCGATCACGAGGCAGGCGCCGCGCAGCGCGACCATGCGTCCGACGAAGCGCCAGAACACGCGCTGCGGGGCATGGATGCGGTAGCTGGGCAACCAGATCGCGGCCACCCAGTCGGTGCCGAAGGTGGACAGGCCGATCAGGATCTCGACGAAGGCCATCGACGCCACCAGCGCGCCGAACTCCTCGCGCTCCAGCAGGCGCGCGAGCAGCGCGAAGGCGAGGAAGCCGAGGATGCCCGAGCCGAGCTTGCCGAAAAGAAAGGCGAACAGGCTGCGCTTGACGCGCTGGCCTGTGTAGTAGTCCCTCATCGAACGGGACGGGCTGCCGCGGCCCGGTGCAGTGCCTGGAGCATGCCTCGCGCCACGGCCTGTGGGGAGTGCTCCTCGAGAACGCAACGCCGGCCCGCCTCGGCCAGCCGATGCCAGAGCGACGCATCGGAGCCCAGGGTCTCGAAGCACCGGGCGAGGTCGGCGGGCGTGGCGGCCACCAGCCCGTTGGCGCCGTCGCGCAGCTCGTAGAATTCACCCACCCCGATCACCGGGGTGCCCATGTTGAACGCATCGCCGACCAGGCCCCAGCCCATGGCGTCGGATGGACAGAAGACCGCCAGCGACTCGCCGATCAGGCGCAAGGCATCGGAACGCGGCAGCGAGGGGATGTGCTCGCAGCGTTCGCCCCAGCGCGAGAGCCGGGCGAGCGCGCGCTCGGCGACCTTGTCGCCGGGCGGACCGACGAGGGTGGCCCGGGCGTTCGGCGACGCGGCGAGGAAGGCATCGATGTACCGCCCCAGGTTGGCCGCGCCCTTCCAGTGCGACATCGAGCCGATATAGACGAGCCGGTCGGCCCGGCGTCCTTCCAGGGGCGGCGGCTCCCCGGCCCCGGGCAAGGGCGGATGCGGCCAGGCGACATAGCTGTAGCGCGAGGGATCGGCCGCCTCGCGCATCGCCTGGCGCTCGGCCGGGTTGGCGATCATGTAGTGATCGACGAAGGCATCGAAGCGACGATGCTTGAGGCGATTGACCAGCGGCCGCAGCGCCTTGATGCCGAGGTATTCGCGTCGCGCGAGTGCCTGGGGCGCGAACCACTGCTCGACATGGAGCAGGTGCGGCGCGGGATGCATCGCCTGGATCCGCCGGCCAAAGTCCGCCAGGAAGTCGCAGGAGCTGACGATGACGTCCGGGGCGAACTCGGCGGCCCAGCGAATCAGGTCGTCCCCGATCAGCTCCGGGGCATGGTTGCGTGAATGCAGCGAGCCGGCGATCCGCCGGACCTCGATCCCCGGCAGGCTGGCCTGGAGCTGCGCATCGTGCCCCTTCAGGTTGTCCCTGGCGTCGGCGATCACGCGGCACTGCACATGGCCGTCGCGGGCAAGCGCCGCCCATACCTGGGCGAGCTCGTTGGCGACGGGATCGAATGCCGGATAGACGGCCGCGATGCGCAGCGCCCGCGGTCCGGCGTGCCCGGGCCCCGGGCCGGGATCGGTCGATCGAGCCCCCGGGCCGGTCGCGTCTGCCGGCGGATTGTCGGACAGGGATTCAGCGGACATCGGTTCAACGGACTCCGTTCGGACGCCCGACGTGCCCGCGATCGCTCGGCGCTGCGGGCGCGGGCGTTCAGCCGGCGACGGCCGTCTCGGCCCGTTTCGCAGGCATGTAGCGGTCGACCAGCTCCCGGGTGTTCTGGATGTTGCCACGGCTCGAGGCGCCGAAGACGATCGACTCGATGTTCGGCTGCTCGGCGATCCACTGGATGGCTTCCTTGGGCGGAATCGCGCCGGAGGCGAACACCGACATCGCCACGGCGCGGAAGCGCCGGTTCTCCAGCGCGCGGGCATACGCCTCGAAGCCGCCGCACATCCGGAAGCCGATCTTGTTGATGTTCGAGCACACGATCGGGTTCTCGATCCCGACCTCCTCGAGCATGTCGAGCAGGCGCGGCATGTTCATGGTGATGAAGCCCGGCTCGGCGCCGTACTTGTTGCGCACGTGCTCGGCGAAGATGCGGAACGCATCCTTGAACCCCAGGCCGAGCAGGAGGTCGACAACGACGTTCTGCAGGAAGATCACCGGCGTCTTCAGCCCTTGGAACATCTTCATCTCGGCATCGATCAGCAATGTCGTGATGCCTTCGACGTCCTTGCGTGCAAGGGACATGCCCCCGCGCATGGCCGCATCGAGCAGGCCGCCGTCGGGCATGAAGCGCTTGAGCGCGCCCAGCATGCCGAATTCGGTCACGGCATTGGCGTACTTGTGCGCGTACGGCATGCAGGGATAGAAGAGGTAGTCGGCGTAGCGCGACGGATGCATCCGCATGTGGTCGCAGATCTCGGCGATCCGGTCGTGCGTCGTGCACATGAAGGTGCGGATGCCTTCGTCATAGGCGATGTCGAGCACATCGATGATCGCCTGGGTGTCCTGGAAGCGCATGGCCTGGGCACGCGCCTTTTCCTCCGACATGTGGTTCACGCCGAAGAACTGGTTGTCGCCAAAGAGCAGTCGGTCCATTGTCGTTCTATCTCCGTATTCGGTATGCCGGCTGCGGTTCAGCGCGCACCGAAGAACAGGCCTCGCCGGCGCTTCGGGGCGGCGGCAGCGGCGGCGGCCGCAGCGGCCTGCGCCGAGGAGGTCCGGGTACCCGCCTGGGCATCGGCGATGATCATCGAGATGACGCGGTCGGTCATCGCGGCATCGCCGAAGGAATTCTCGTTGCTGGGCGTGCGGGCCTCGACGCAGCGGGCGAAATGATCGAGCTGGGCCGAGTATTCCTCGCCCCGGATGTAGAACCACACCGGTTCCGTCAGCTCGGTCGTGTAGCGCACGTTCCAGCCCGGCTTGTAGCCTTCCGGGATCTTCGCGTTGTCGCGCAGGAACACCTGGCATTCCTGCCGGTCGGCGTAGATCCGACCCGCGGTGCCCCAGATCGTGATCTTGGTGGTCATCTTCCGGTAGGACTCGTCGCTCCAGTTCACCGAGATCTGCGCGGTCTTTCCGTCATCGAAGTACAGCGTGCCGAACACCTCGTCGTCGGTGTCGGCGGAGAAGACCGGATTGAGCACCGACCCGCCGACGGATGAAGGCTCGCCGAAATACCAGTTCACGAGATTGATCGGGTGGGCGGCGTAGTCGTAGAGGCAGCCGCCGCCCTCGGAGCGCTGGGTGCGCCAGGTCGAACCCTTCGGGCGCAGGACCACCGGGCCGTAGGCCTCGGCCAGTACGTGCGTGACCCGGCCGATGGCGCCGGCATCCACCAGGCGCTTGACTTCGCGGAAGGCGCCGACGAAGCGGTTGTGGTACCCGACCTGGTTGACGAGATTGCGCTCCTCGGCCATGCGGACGAGCTCCGCGCCCGCCGCGCTGTCGAGACAGAAGGGCTTCTCGCAGAAAACGTGCAGGCCGCGCTCGAGCGCGGTACGCACCATCTGCTCGTGCATCTTCGAAGGCGTCGCGATCACGACCGCGTCGAGCTCGACCTGGTCGAGCATCTTCTCGTAGTCGGCGTACGTCGTCACCCCGGTGTACTTGCCGAGCACGTCGAGCAGGTAGCCCGTGGCGTCACAGACCGCCACGACCTTGACCAAGGGATGGGCGTTGATGATCGCGAAGTGCGACAGCCCCATCTTTCCCAATCCAACCACTGCTAGCTTGACCATTTGCGTCCCGGGCTCATGCCCAATTGATTTTCGTTTCGGCGAAGCGGCATCGGGCCGCCCGCACACGTCTTCTCGTTCGTCGTCCACGCAGCGCCCACGCGGACATCGCCGCCGGGCACGCGCCATGCCCGGCGGGCCCCGGCGGCGCCGTATCCGGCAGCGCGCGGCCTCAGTACTCGTTGAAGGTGGCGCCGAGGATCGCGATGCCGGAGTTGCTCAGGATCCCTGCGAGCTGCGCGATGTCGCGGGAGCGGGTGATGCCCTTGCGGCCCACGATCACCGCGGCCCGGGCCCGCTGCGCCACCACCTGGGCATCGGAGGCCTGCTGGGCCGACGGCGTGTCGATGAGGATCACGTCGTAGCGGCTGGTCAGCTCGTTCAGGAACTGGGCGAACTCCGGCCGCCCGAGCAGCTCCTGCGGGTTCGGCGGCAGCGGCCCCGACGGCAGGACGGACAGGTTCGGCAGTCCCTGGATCGGGACGATCTCGTCGTACCCGGCGCGACCGCTCAGGATGCCCGACAGGCCGAGCCGGTTGGCCAGCCCGAAGATCTGGTGCTGGGTCGCGTTGCGCATGTCGGCGTCGATCACGAGCGTGCGTTCGCCGAGCTGCGAGAACGAGGCGCCCAGATTTGCCGTGATGAAGCTCTTGCCGTCGCCGCGATCGACGCTCGTGATCGCGAGGCACGACTGCGCCGGCGTGCCGTCGAACCAGCGCAGTGTCAGCTGGCTGCGCAGCGTGCGGATCGCCTCCGCGAAGGGGGTGACGGGGTTGAAGGCCGCGATGAACTCGTCCGACAGCTTCGAGTTCTGCACGTGCAGCGTAGTCGCGTAGCCGAACTGCCGCGCGAGCGCCTCCTGGACGTGCTCGTTGGTGGCGAACTTCAGGCGCACCGCGATCTCGCCGAAGCGCCCGCCATTCGTGCGCTGGATGTCGAGCACCCGCTCCACCTGGTCGGGCGTCATGACCCCGCGCTCGACCAGCATCTCGCCGATCTTCGCGGTCCGGTTCGTCGCGACCGTCGGCTCGGTCGACTGGGGCGCGTACTGCGAGGGAATGGAAGTGACGTTGCTCACGTGGCGTCCTTATCCTGGAGCGGTTCAGTGACCCAGCCTCAAGGGCGGTGACACGACGGGACCCGAGCTGCCGATCAGGCGCTGCTGGCGCTTGGAGCCGACCGGGGGCAGGACAGCCAGCACGGGCACCCCGGCTGCCTCGAGGAGATCCTCGGCTTCACGCAGCGGCCGCTGCACGCCCTCGACGCTGACCGCCGCGATGATGCCGAGCACCAGGCCGAAGAAGCCGCCGATCGCGAGGTTGAGCGCCGGCTTGGGCCGCGACGGCTCGGTCGGCACCGCCGCCGGGGTGACGATGGACACGTTCGAGGTGTTGGCGCTGCTCTCGATCGTGGTCTGCGTAACCCGGTCGGAGAGCAGGTCCAGCGCGCGCTGGGCGGATTCGACGTCACGCCGCAGCAGGGCAAGCTGGTCGCGCTTCTGGCGCAGGTCGAGCACCCGCTGGCGCTGGGCCTCGAGCTCGCGCTTGACCTCGGCGAGGCGCTGCTGGTTGATCGTGTCGGTCGCGCTGATCGAGCGGGTCATGCGGTCGACCTCGGCCTGGAGGCGGGATCGCATGGCCTGCATCTCGGCCTGGGCCGCGCGCAGCTCCGGGTGGTTCGACCCCAGGCGCGTGGAAAGCTCCTGGTAGCGCGCCTCGGCGCGGGCCAGCTCGGCCCGCATGCCCTGGATCTGCGGGCTGGAGACCACCTCGGCGATGTCGCCGCCGGCGGAGCGGACGGTCTGGGCGCGCGACCGCGACTCGGCGACCGCGGCCTGCAGGGCCACCAGCTGCGAGGACAGTTCCTGGAGGCGCTGCGTCTCGAAATCCGCGGCCTCGTCCGTGCCGACGATCCCGCTCTCCTTCTGGAAGGCCGAGAGCCGTTCCTGCGCCTTTGCCAGCTGCTCGCGGTAGAGCGCGGCCTGCTTCTCGAAGGTCGAGGCGTAGTTGCGCGCCGGCTCCGTCTTCATCTCGAGGGTGGCTTCCACGAAGCTTTCCGCGAACGCGTTGACCACGTTGGCGGCCCACTGCGGGTCCTTCGCCTCGTACTGGAGGTTGATGTAGGAGCCTTCGCGCGCGGCCACCACGACGATGTCGCGCTTGAGCGACTGCGCGATCCAGGCGCGGATGTCGCCCTGGCCGCCCGTCTCTTCTTCCCACGCGGCCACGACCCCGGGATCCTTGTCGAGCCCGAGCCGGTCGATCACGCGATTGGCCACCCGGTCGCTCTTGAGCACTTCCACCTGGGTGGCGAGAAAGCTGTTGACGGTGCCGGGCAGGTAGACCGCACCACCCAGTGCGTCCCGCGACGGGATGTCCACGACCAGCGCCGCGGTCGCGAGGTAACGCTTGGCCATCGTGAAGCTGACCGCGGCGGTGGTGCCGACCGTGATCAGGAACACGAGCAGCACCAAGCCCCAGCGGGCTTTGATGACCTGGAGGAGCTGGCTCAGAATCATGAGGGCATACCCTTGTGGATCAGTCCCGGGCGGCGCCATGCCGCCCGCTTGTCTTGTGATCTGGCCCGCATTATCACCGGGGCGCTACCGGCCGGGCCGTGGCAAACCGCACAAGCCGCAATCAAACGCCCCGGCAGCTGGGCCAGCCCGAAAAATTCTATAGACATTGTCCGGCGACAGCATTTCAGGATGATCAAGATCCTTCCGCACCTGACGGACGGTCAGGGCTCCCCGTGGCCGCTGTGGCCCCCCGGTTCGCCCTTGCCCCGGCGCCGACGCGGCACCCAGAACCCGTACCAGGCCCAGAGGACGGCGAACAGCAGCGCAAAGCTGTACCACTGCAAGGCGTAGGCCCGGTGCTTGTCGATGCTGTCCCCGGGGCGGACCCACTGCCGAACGAGGCCGTCGCCACTGTCGCCGGTCTGCCGCAGGATCCAGGGAAAGGGCTCGAGCCCCGACCAGGCCGCATACTCCGCAGGATCGAAGCGCGGCCAGATCCGGTCCTCGGGGCCCCCGGGCGCCCAGTCCCCCAGCACCATCCCGGCGGGAATGCCGGGCTCGACCAGGCCTTCGACCGTCCAGGTCCGGTCGCCGCCCGGGACATCCGGCAGTCGTCGCCGATCGTGGGGATCGCCGGGTGCCCAGCCTCGCAGCACCATGACGACCCGGTCCCGTCCAGGCACGCGCATGGGCGCCACGACGTAGAAGCCGGCGATGCCGTTATGGGTCCGATTGTCCAGGAACACCGTCCGATCGTCGTCGAACTGCCCTGTAACGCGCAGCAGGGAACCGACCAGGTCCCCGGGGTCGCCGCTGCGGCCGGTGAAGTCCACCGGTCCCGCGGCGGCAGCCTCGTCCCGGATGGCCTGCAGCGCCGCCTTCTCGTCGGCCCGGCGCAGCTGCCAGTTGCCGAGCGAAACGGTGAGCGCGATCATCGCGATCGCGGCCAGGCTGGCGATCAGTCGGCGCACGCCGCCTCCCGGGAGCGGGCTGCCATGGGGGTGCCGCTCGCGTCCACAGCACCCTCGCGCGAAGGGTGCCCGCGCCAAGCAAAACGGCCGGGCGAAGACCCGGCCGTTGCTCCACGGGGGCCGCCACGGCGGCCGGTCATGATCTCAGAGCCAGTAGACAACGACGTACAGGCCCAGCCAGACGACGTCCACGAAGTGCCAGTACCAGGCCGCGCCCTCGAACGCGAAATGGTTCGTGGGACTGAAGTGCCCCTTCAGCAGCCGGAACAGCACCACCGACAACATGATGGCGCCGATGGTGACGTGGAAGCCGTGGAAGCCGGTCAGCATGAAGAACGTCGAGCCGAAGATGCCGGACGAGAGCTTCAGGTTGAGGTCCCGGTAGGCATGGATGTACTCGTAGGCCTGGAACCCGAGGAAGATGAAGCCCAGGAGCACGGTGATCAGCAGCCAGAAGGCGGTCGAGCCGCGGCGGTTATCCTTCAGCGCGTGGTGCGCGATGGTCAGCGTCACACCGGACGTGAGCAGCAGCGCCGTGTTCAGGGTGGGAATCGGCCAGGGACCGATGGCCTGGAAGGGCTCGGCGATCTCGCCCGGGCCGAGGTTCGGCCAAACCGGCGTGAAGTCCGGCCACAGGAGGGTCCGGTGGTCGAGGTCCCCAAGCCACGGCATGGCGAGCGCCCGCGCGTAGAAGAGCGCGCCGAAGAAGGCCGAGAAGAACATCACCTCCGAGAAGATGAACCAGCTCATCGACCAGCGGAAGGAGACGTCCACGCGCTTGCTGTACAGGCCGGACTCGGACTCGCGGGCAACCTCGGTGAACCAGCCGATCAGCATGTAGGCCAGGATCACGCAGAAGATCGCGAACAGGTAGGGGCCCCACGGCGCGTCGTTGAACCAGCTCGCCAGGCCGAGGCCGAAGAAAGTCATCGCGATGGCGCCGACCATCGGCCACTTCGATGGCGCCGGCACGAAATAGTACGGGGCCGATCCCGTCGCCTCGTGCGCACCTGCACCTGAACTCATGCTGTATCCCCCAAATACCTGTTTTCGACGGTTGCTCAGGTGACCGAAGCAATCACCAGAACCAAGATCATCACGAATAGGAAGGCGCCGAGCAGGCCGGCGGCGATGACATGCACCGGCCTGAGCCGGGAAAGGTCATGCTCGTGCCCCTTGCGTGCGCGCACCCCAAAGAACGCCCAGCCGATCGTCTTCATCGCGCTGAGGAAGGTGGCCGGCCGCTCGTCGCGCTCGCTGTCCGCCATCGCGTTCATCCGCGCACCTGATGGCCGGGCGGCTCCGCGGCCGCGTTCGCTCCGCCCGACCGGATGCCCTCGACCTCGAAGAAGGTGTAGGACAGGGTGATCGTGCTCACGTCCCTCGGCAGGGCCGGATCGACGACGAACACCACCGGAAACCGGCGTACCTCGCCGGGCCCCAGGTCCTGCTGCTCGAAGCAGAAGCACTGGACCTTGCGGAAATAGCGCGCGGACAGCTGCGGCGCGTAGCTGGGAATCGCCTGGCCCGCCGTGCGCTCGTTGCGGGTGTTGATCAGCTCGTACTCGATGGTGGCGAGCTCGCCCGGGTGGACGGCCATCGAGCGCTGCACCGGCCGGAACCGCAGCGCGCCGTGGTGGTTGGTGTCGAACTCGACGACGATCGAGCGGGCAGTATCGACCTGGGTGTTGCGCGCGAAGCGTTCGGCCGCGTCGTCCTTCTTGGTCAGGACGTTGATACCCGTTACCTCGCAGAACACGTCGTAGAGCGGGATCAGCAGGAAGCCGAAACCGAACATCGCGACGACGACGACGAGCAGCCGCCACATCGAGCGGACATTGTTGCCTTTGGCCGGCCGGCTTCGGGGTTCGCTCATGGCTCAACCGAACAGGGCCTGCTTGACGAGCACCCCGAAGAAGAGCGCGAGCACGATCGAGACCAGGATCATCGCCGTGCGAAGATTCCTGGCTCGCTGCTCCTTGCGGTCTGTCATCGGGATCGCTCGGGTCGTCATGTCACGCGGCGACGGTCTGGATCAGCGCACCGTGGGCGGCGTCTCGAAGGTGTGGTGCGGCGCGGGGCTGGGCACCGTCCATTCGAGACCGTGCGGATTCTCCCAGACCTCGGCGGTCGCCGGCTGGCCCTTGCCGCGCACGCACTTGTAGACGCAGTACACGAACAGGAGCTGCGACAGGCCGAAGCCGAACGAGCCGATCGAGGACAGCATGTTGAAGTCCGCGAACTGCAGCGCATAGTCGGCATAGCGGCGCGGCATGCCGGCCAGCCCGAGGAAGTGCTGCGGGAAGAACGTGATGTTGAAGGTGATCATCGACAGCCAGAAGTGCCACTTGGCAATCCGCTCGTCGTACATCACGCCGGTCCACTTCGGGATCCAGTAGTAGGTCCCGCCGAACAGCGCGAACAGGGCGCCGGCGACCATCGTGTAGTGGAAGTGGGCCACGACGTAGTAAGTATCGTGGAGCTGGGTGTCGACCGGCGCGACCGCCAGGATGACGCCCGTCAGGCCACCCACCGTGAACACGAAGATGAAGCCCGCCGCGAAGAGCATCGGCGTCTCGAAGGTCATCGAGCCGCGCCACATCGTGGCCACCCAGTTGAAGATCTTCACCCCGGTGGGCACCGCGATGAGCATGGTCGCGTACATGAAGAACAGCTGCCCGGTCACGGGCATGCCGACCGTGAACATGTGGTGGGCCCAGACGATGAACGACAGGATCGCGATCGCGGCCGTCGCATAGACCATCGAGCTGTAGCCGAACAGGCGCTTGCGCGAGAAGGTCGGGATGATCTCGGAAACCACGCCGAAGGCCGGCAGGATGAGGATGTACACCTCGGGGTGGCCGAAGAACCAGAAGATGTGCTGATACATCACCGGATCGCCGCCGCCGGCCGCGTTGAAGAACGACGTGCCGAAGTGACGGTCGGTGAGGACCATGGTGATCGCGCCGGCGAGCACCGGCATCACCGCCAGCAGCAGGTAGGCCGTGATCAGCCAGGTCCAGCAAAACATCGGCATCTTCATCAGCGTCATGCCGGGCGCGCGCATGTTGAGCACGGTGACGATGATGTTGATCGAGCCCATGATCGAGCTCGCGCCCATGATGTGCAGCGCGAAGATGCCGAGGTCCATCCCCGGACCCATCTGGGTCGAGAGCGGCGCGTACACCGTCCAGCCCGCGGCCGGGGCGCCGCCGGGAACGAAGTAGGAGACGACGAGCAGGACGGCGGCGGCGGGCAGCAACCAGAAGCTGAAATTGTTCATCCGCGCGAACGCCATGTCGGAGGCGCCGATCTGCAGCGGAATCATCCAGTTCGCGAAGCCCACCCAGGCCGGCATGATGGCGCCGAACACCATGAGCAGGCCGTGCATCGTGGTGAGCTGGTTGAAGGTCTCCGGCTGGACGATCTGCAGCCCGGGCTGGAACAGCTCGGCGCGAAGGAGCATCGCGTTGATGCCGCCGAAGAAGAACATGAACAGCGCGAACGTCAGGTACATCGTGCCGATGTCCTTGTGGTTCGTCGCGTAGACCCAGCGACGCCAGCCCGTCAGGGTATGGTGGTGGTCGTCATGCGCGTGGTCGTGTGGGTCCAGTACGGCGCTCATTTCGTGCTCCTGCCTCGGTTCCGTCTTCCGTGTCTCGATTGGCGCTTCAGCGCGCCGCCGCCAGGGTGCTGGGCTGCACCGGGCCTCCCGGTGAATCGTTGCTCCATGCATGGCGCGTGTAGGTGATCACCGACGCGAGCTCGACATCGGAGAGCTGCGCGAACGAAGCCATGGCGGTGCCGGGCCTGCCCTTGAGGACAACCTCGATCTGGGCGGCAACATCGCCCTTGACCACCTCCGAGCCGTCGAGCGCGGGGAACGTGCCCGGCACGCCCTGGCCGTTGGCCTGGTGGCAGGCCGCGCAGTTGGCGGCGTAGACCTGCTCGCCGCGGGCGACCAGCTCTTCCATCGTCCATTCGCGGGTCGGGTCGTCGGCCGCCGCCGCCATTTCCTTCTGCTTCTCGGCGACCCAGGCGCTGTAGTCCTCGGCGCTCACGACGTCCACCACGATCGGCATGAAAGCATGATCCTTGCCGCAGAGCTCCGCGCAATAGCCATGGTAGCGACCGATCTTCTCGGCGCGGAACCAGGTGTCGCGCACGAACCCGGGGATCGCGTCCTGCTTGACGCCGAAGGCCGGCACCATCCAGGCATGGATGACGTCCTGTGCGGTCGTGACGATTCGCACCTTCTTGTCCACGGGCACGACCAGGGGATTGTCGACCTCGGACAGGTAGTGCGTCGTCTTCTCGGCCCTGCCTTCGATCTGGTCGCGCGGCGTGGCGAGGGTGGAGAGGAAGCTGATGCCCTCGCCCTCGCCATTGACGTACTCGTAGCCCCATTTCCACTGGTAGCCGACCGCCTTGATGGTGACGTCGGCGTGGCTGGTGTCCTTCTGGGCGATGACCTCGCCGGTGGCGGCCGCACCGATGCCGACGACGATCAGGAAGGGAACGATGGTCCAGACGATCTCGACCGTGGTGCTTTCGTGGAAGGTGGCCGGCTTGTGCCCCCTGGACTTGCGGTGCGCGAAGATGGAATAGAACATCACGCTGAACACCGCCACGAAGATTACCGCGCTGATCCCCAACAGCATGTTGTGGAGCCAGATCTGGCCCTCGGCGATCCGGGTGACCGGCTCGTGAAGATTGATCTGGTTCGCTTTCGGGCCGCCCGGCATGTCCTCGACGGCGGCAAGCGCCGGCAGGCCGAGGGTTCCAGCGAGCAGTGCGCAAGCCAACCGGGAGGACGAAAGCGAGGCAGCGAGTTTGGTGAGGTTCATGGTCGTCACGGTTTCTTCATATACCTTTCGGCGTCGCTGCCGCTAGTGCGCCAGCGCGCTTCGTAGTTCGCGGGCGAGCATACCGCGTCGCTCCCCCGGCACGTATCTCCCGACTTCGATCGTCGTTCCCCCGGCGATCAGCCGTATCAGGTCCTCCGGCCGACCCCCGTAGTCGACCCGCAGCCATTTCGCCTCGCGTTCCGTCCGTGAGACGCGCGTCCCGCAGGTCCACTCGACCACGAGACGATCGCCGCAGGCCACGATGCGCTCGCGATCGGTCGCGTGCCGAGCGTAGGCCAGGAAGCTTGCCCCCAGGACAAGCACCTGGATTCCCGCGAAAAGCAGTATCAGCCAGTAACCATGAACCGCGAACAGCGTCCCGATGAGGAGTGTCGCGGCCGCAAGCGCGGCGATGCACATTCCGAGTTGCCCCGGACCCAGCGCGCAATTGCGCATCAGGATCCATTGGCGGATTTCCTGGCCCTGGCCACCAAACCGGTCGAAGCGCCATTGGTACAGCGCGCTCGGTTCGGCCGCCGGGCAGTGTGCCGCCGACATTTGTTCACGTCTGGTAACAGAATCCCAAGAACGGGATTATAGGCATAGCGGCTGGAACGTTCCAAGCCGCCCGGGCGGCGTGCGATCAGGACGGCCTCTTTCGCTCGAAAACGATGGGCGCATGCGACGGCCGCGGACGAGGCCGCACGCGCCACGCATGGCCATAGACGATCTCGAATCGCAGGCCGATGCGGCCGTCGTCGCCGGCCTGCGCCTGCAGGCGCTCGCGCAGGCCGTCGTGCGTGCCGCGCCCCGCGAGGCCGCGCCGGCGCGCGACGCGCGCGTCGCCACCGAGTGCGCGCAGGTCCGCCAGCAGCGCCGGGGCCGAGGGAAAGCTCACGTCGATCCACTCCATGTCCATCACCGGCTCGGCGAACCCGGCCGCGAGCAGCCAGTCCCCGATGTCGTGCATGTCGTGAAAGCGCATCACCGGCGCGCCCGCCACGCGCAGCTCGCGCAGCGTGTCCACCCCGAACGTGCTGAACATGAGCAGGCCATCGTCGCGCAGTACGCGATGCCACTCGCGCAATACCGAGATCGGGTCGGGGCACCAGTGCAGGACGAGATTGGACCAGGCCAGCGCCACGGACTGGTCGGCCAGCGGCAAGGCGGCGGCATCGGCGGCGAGCCAGCCGCTGGCCGGCCCCCGCGTGCCCGGCAGGATGCGGGCGAGGAACCCGCGACCCGGCGGCCTCGCGAGGCGCGCTGCCTCCGCGGCGATCCGGGGCGACAGGTCGATGCCGATGGTCTCGGCCCCGGGATAGCGCTGTCGAAGCGCGAGCAGGCCCTTGCCGAGGCCGCAGCCGATGTCGACGAGGCGCTCCGGCTCGAGGCGCACGATGTCGAGCCGCCCCAGCATGCGCCTTTCGACCTCGCGCAGCAGGAAGTCCGCCCCCGCCAGACGTTTCGCGCGCCGGTCGAACTGCCGGCGCACCGCCGCAGGATCTAGGTCGAAGCTCGGGTCCACCGGCGCGAGTATACGGGCCGCGCCACCGATAATTCCGTGATGCCGCCCGCCGTCCCGTGGATCCGCCCCGCCTCGCCCGCGTCCCGCGACTGGCGACGATTGCCGCGGTCCCTCCTCGACCTGCTGCTGCCGCGGGAATGCGCGCTCTGCGAGAGCGTCCTCGAGGCGTCCGAGTCGGCGGCCGGGATGTGCGCGGACTGCGTTGCCGCCCTGCCCGGTGCGCGAGCCGCGCGCTGCGGTCGCTGCGGCCTGCGCAGCAGCGCGGATCCCTGCCCCGGGTGCCGCCTTGCCGACCCGTCGTCGCCCCGGACCCTGGTGTGCTGCGATTACGCCCCGCCGGCCGACCGGCTCGTCACGGCCTTCAAGTACGGTCGTCGCCTCGCCCTCGGGCGCGCGATCGGCGCCGCCATGGCCATGCGCCTCGAAGCGGACCGGTGCGAGCATCCCCTGCCGCGCGACACCGCCCTGCTCGCGGTGCCCATTTCCAGCGGACGGCTGGCGCGCCGCGGATTCGACCAGGCGGCGGTGCTCGCCCGCCAGGTCGGCGCCCGCAGCGGCCTGCCGGTCGTCGCGGCCGGCCTGGTCCGGATCCGCGACACCCGCCCGCAGCCCGGCCTCGACCGCGGCGAGCGGGAGCGGAACCTGGGCGGGGCGATGGCGGCGAGGGTTTCGCTCGCGGGCAGGCCGCTCGTCCTCGTGGACGACGTGGTGACGAGCGGCGCCACCATCGCCGAGGCGGAGCGGGCCGTGCGGGCGGCGGGCGGGGAACCGGTGCTGCGCCTCGCGTTCGCGCGTACGCCCGCGCCGGGGGTGAACGGGGAATGGGCGGACTCGCCCGGGTGAGCTCCAGCCGGCGCACCGCGGGGCCGGCCGATCCGCTATCGTGTGCGCCCATGTTCCACGTCGTCCTCGTCGCGCCCGAGATTCCTCCCAACACCGGCAACGTCATCCGGATGTGCGCGAACAGCGGGGCGAGCCTCCACCTCGTGGAGCCGCTCGGGTTTTCGCTCGACGACGCCCGGCTTCGCCGCGCGGGACTCGACTACCACGAGTACGCCAGCATCAGGGTGCACGCGGACTGGACCGCCTACCTCGCAACGATGCGCCCTGCCCGGCTGTTCGCACTGACGACGCGGGGCACTCGCCACCCCAGCGACTGCCGTTTCGAGCCGGGCGACCACTTCGTGTTCGGCTGCGAGACCCGCGGGCTGCCCGACGAGATCCTCGAGTCGATACCGCCCGACCACCGCCTGCGCCTCCCGATGCGCCCCGGCAGCCGCAGCATGAACCTGTCGAACAGCGCGGCGATCGTCGTTTACGAGGCCTGGCGCCAGCACGGCTATGCGGGCGCGGCCGCGCCGGGCGCGGGCGACTGATCAGCCGACGGCGGCGGCGCCCAGTGCGTCGAGCAGCGGCTCGACCGCGTCCTTCACCAGGAGGTGGTCGATGTGCTCCCGGGCGACGAATCCATGGTCGGCCATCGTCTCGATCGCGGCGAGCAGGCTGCCGAAGTAGTTCTCGTGGTCGAGGATACCGACCGGCTTGCGGTGCAGCCCGATCTGGCGAAGCGTGAGCACCTCGAAGAGCTCGTCCAGCGTGCCGAGCCCCCCAGGCAGCACGATGAAGGCGTCGGAGAGCGCGATCATCCGCTCCTTGCGCAGGGCCATCGTCTCGACGACTTCGAGGCGCGTCACCTCGTGCTTGCCCTGCTCCTGGCGCAGGAGCGCGCGCGGGATGATGCCGATCACCTTTCCGCCCGCTTCGAGCGCGCCTCCGGCAAGGGCCCCCATGAGGCCGACGTCCCCGCCGCCATAGACGACCGTCCAGTCGCGCGCGGCGATCCGGCGCCCCACATCCTCGGCGAGCGCGCGCCAGGCGGGCGATGCGCCGTCGCGCGCGCCGCAGAACACACAGACGGCGAGCCCCCTCGCGGTGCCGGTTCGCTCGCTCATGATTCCTGCGCCCTGGGCTCGCGCGACAGCAGGGCCAGCACGGCCTGCCTCGCGTCCGTGCGCCCGTCCAGCACGGCGACCACCGCCTCGGTGATGGGCAGCTCCACGCCATGCCGCTGACCGAGGGTGCGAGCGGCCCGCGCGCAGGGTACGCCCTCGGCGACATGGCCGAGGTTCGCCACGATGGCGTCGAGCGGCTCGCCTGTGGCAAGCGCGAGCCCCACCCGCCGGTTGCGGGACAGGTCGCCGGTGCAGGTGAGGACCAGGTCGCCCACCCCGGCCAGGCCGAGGAAGGTCTCGCGGCTCGCGCCGAGCGCCTCGCCCAGGCGCGCGATCTCGGCGAGCCCGCGGGTGATCAGGGCGGCGCGGGCATTGAGCCCGAGTTCGAGCCCGTCGCAGATACCAGCCGCAATGGCGATCACGTTCTTCATAGCGCCGCCGATCTCGACCCCGACCAGGTCCTCGCTGGCGTAGATGCGCGCGGCGTCGTGATGCAGCGCCCGCACGGCGATGTCGCGAACTGCGGGCTGCCGGGCGGCGGCGACCAGGGCGACCGGCAACCCGGCGGCGACCTCCTGCGCGAAGCTGGGCCCCGAGAGCACCCCGCTCGGGATGTCGAGGCCGGATGCCTGCACCACCTGGTGCGGCAGGCGTTCGCCGCCCGGCTCGATGCCCTTGCACAGCCACAGCATGGCAGCGGGCCGGCCGGCATCGAGATGGCGAGCGACCTCGGCCAGCACCGGCCCGAGGCCGGCCATCGTGGTTCCCAGCAGGAGCAGGCCGCCGTCGCAGGCCGCCAGCGCGGCATCGAGGTCGGCGCCGACCGCCAGCCCGTCCGGGAAGCGGACGCCGGGCAGGTATCGGGGATTCTCGCGCCGTCGCCCCATGACTTGCGCCTGCGCCGGATCCCGGGCCCAGAGGTGGACCGGATGGCGCCGCGCCGCGTGGCACGCGATGGCCGTGCCCCACGCGCCCGCCCCGAGTACCGAGACTTTCACAGGCCCCAGACTTCCTCGACGCGCACGAAACCGGTCGCGCCCTGGTGGCGCACCTCCACCCAGCCGTTCGCGGGTTCGGTGAGCCGCTCGAGCAGGACGCCGCGCGCGACCCGGAACCGCACCGCCGCGCCGTCCTCCGGGCCGGCCCGCACGGTGGCCGTCGTGGCGGCGAGCACGTGTCGCGCCTCGCCCAGCTCGCTCGAGCGGATCCAGTTCACGGAGCCGTCGATGTCGCGAACCTTGGTCCAGGGCGGAAGAGTGGAGAGGACCTCGAGCGGGGTGGACTCCGTGACGATGAACCGCTTGTTCGCCTTGTCGGAAGGCGCGTCGTAGAGCACGGCCGCGGCAACGGCCACCTCGAGGTAGCTCGCGGCATTCGCCGCCGCCGGCAGCCCGAGCGCACCGGCGAGCAGCAGCCCGCCAAGGCGGATGCGGGCCATGGTGGCCACCTCAGCGCCCGCTGCCGGGCGGCAGGATGATCCCGGCGTCGCCACCGTCGCCCTTGCGGGCGGCTTCCTGCTGCAGGCGCTGCTGGTAGAGCGCCTCGAAGTTGATCTCCGCCAGGTGCACCGGCGGCAGGCCGGTGCGCTGGATCGTGTCCGCAACGTTCGACCGCAGGTAGGGATAGATGACGTTCGGGCAGACGATGTTGAGCAGCATCGGGAGCTGGTCGTCGGGAATGCCGCGTATCTCGAAGATCCCGGCTTCCTTCGCCTCGACGAGGAAGAGGGTCTTCTCGCCCACTTTCGCCGTGACGGTGACGGTGACGAAGCTCTCGTAGATGCCGTCGGCGATGGCCTCGCCGCCGACGTCGAGCTGGATCTCGATCTCCGAACCCTTCTGCTCGAGGAAGATGCGGGGCGCATGCGGCATCTCGAGCGAGAGATCCTTCAGGTAGATGCGCTGGATCGCGAAAACCGGACCCTGGGACTGCTCGGCCATTTCGGCTCCTGGTTGGGGGCCGGCGGCATGCCGGCGGGACTGCGCGTCGGGCGCGCGTTGGTATTCAATGCATCAGGACTGCAGCAGCGACGCGAGCTCGCCGCGACGATCCAGGGCATGCAGGTCGTCGCAACCGCCGACATGGATGTCGCCGATGAAGATTTGCGGCACGGTCGTGCGGCCCGAGCGCTCGATCATCTCGCGGCGTCGTTCCGGCTCGTCGTCGAGGTCGATGACCTGCGGGTTCGACACGCCGCGCGCGGCCAGCAGCGCCTCGGCTCGCTGGCAGAAGGGGCACCAGGACGTGCGGTAGATGACGACGGGCTTCATCGCGCCACCGGGAGGCCGGCCTGCTGCCAGGCCTGCAGCCCGCCGACCAGGTTGAAGACCTGCTCCCTGCCCGCCTGCTGCAGCAGGCGCGCCGCGCGTGCCGACCGGCTGCCGTTGGCGCAGCACAGGAGCACGGGTCGCTTGGCGGGCAGTTCGCCGACGCGCTTCTCGAGGTCGGGCAGCGGGATGTTCCGGGCATTGGGCAGGTGCCCGCTCGCGAACTCCGCCGGACTGCGCACGTCGATGATGATCGGGTTGTTGTCGTTGATGAGCCGCGTGGCGCCGAGCGTGTCGAGCGACCCGGCGCCGCCGCCCATGCTCCGCTGCAGGACCGGATAGAGCAACATGCCCCCGGACACGAGCGCGACCGAGAGCAGCGCCATCGTCTCGAACTTGAGGAAGAAATCCAAGGTTGTCACTCCGACTGAATCAACACGACATTATAAAATAGACGGTTCACGCGACCGAGCCCGCCCACGCGGCTCGCCCAGACACGACCGCTACGGACCCAGAGCGCCATGCACAAGCTAGTCCTCCTGCGCCACGGCGAAAGCCAGTGGAACCTCGAGAACCGTTTCACGGGCTGGACCGACGTCGACCTGACCGACAACGGCCGGGCCGAGGCGCGGCGCGCCGGCGAACTGCTGCGCAGCGAGGGCTTCGACTTCGACATGACGTTCACGTCGGTCCTGCGCCGGGCGATCGGCACGCTCTGGATCGTGATGGACGTCATGGACCGCATGTGGCTGCCGATCGAGAACTCCTGGCGGCTCAACGAGCGCCACTACGGCGCGCTCCAGGGGCTCAACAAGGCGGAGACGGCCCGCAAGTTCGGCGACGAGCAGGTGCTGATCTGGCGGCGCGCCTACGCCATCGCGCCGGATCCCCTGCCCGACGGGGACGAGCGGCTCTCGATCGGCGACCCGCGCTACGCGGATGTCGATCCCGCCCTGCTGCCGCGCACGGAATGCCTCAAGGACACGGTGGAGCGGGTGGTGCCCTACTGGGAGGGCCGGATCGCCCCGGCCATCCGGGCGGGCAAACGGGTGCTCGTCGTGGCGCACGGCAACTCGCTGCGGGCGCTCATCAAGCACCTGGACCAGATCGGCGACGACGAGATCGTCCACCTGAACATTCCCACCGCCCGACCCCTGGTCTATGAGCTCGACGACCAGCTCAAGCCCCTGCGCAACTACTACCTCGGCGACCAGGCCGAGATCGAGGCGGCCAAGCTGGCCGTGGCCGCCCAGGGCAAGGCCCGCTGAGCACGCGGGCCATCGCCCGGGACCGGGGCGCGACCCCTGGCCGGCCCGGCTGGCGGGCCGACCCCACCGGTCATGCGGAGCCGCCCCACGCGCCTCCCCGCGCCGTTATACTGGCAGGAACGCCTGCGCCAGGCGGGGGTGGCCGTGCCTGCGAGCCATGCCCGGGCCAGCGCCCGCGCCATCCGCACCCGCCGCCCGGTCCGGCAGTAACCAGGTTCCACTTGCGGCCCCGGCCGCGCGCACGGACAGTAGATGAAGAGCAAGTTCAAGCAATTCGGCCTCATTGGCGTCGGCGCCTTCGCCGGCGTGCTGATCAGCATCGGCATCAATGCGGTCGCACAGCGGGACCAGGTCGCCGGGCTCCCCCTGGACGAGCTCAAGCAGTTCTCCGAGGTCTTCGGCGCGATCAAGTCGAACTACGTCGAGCCGGTGTCGGACCGCAAGCTGGTCACCGAGGCCATCAGCGGCATGCTGTCGGGCCTCGATCCGCACTCGGCCTACCTCGACGCCGATGCGTTCCGCGAACTCCAGGTCGGCACGCAGGGCGAGTTCGGCGGACTCGGCATCGAGGTCGGCACCGAGGACGGCTTCGTCAAGGTGGTGTCACCCATCGAGGACACCCCCGCGGCCCGCGCCGGCATCAAGGCGGGCGACCTGATCATCAAGATCGACTCCACGCCCACGAAGGGGCTCACGCTCAGCGAAGCCGTCAAGATGATGCGCGGGAAGCCCAAGACGAAGATCGTCCTGACGATCTCGCGCAAGGGCGAGTCCGCCCCGATCGTCGTGCCGATCGTGCGCGACATCATCCAGGTCAAGTCCGTCAAGTGGAAGATGCTCGACGACGGCATCGGCTACGTGCGGATCACCCAGTTCCAGGAGCACACCGTCGAGAACCTCGCCAACGCGCTCCGCAAGCTCGATGCCGAAGGCATGACCAAGGGCATCGTGCTCGACCTGCGCAACGATCCGGGCGGGCTGCTCCACGGGGCGGTGGGCGTGTCCGCGGCCTTCCTGCCGCCGCGCGCGCTGGTGGTGTCCACCGACGGGCGGACCGACGACGCCAAGCGCAAGTACCACGCCGCGCCCGAGGACTACCTGCGCGGCACGCGCGAGGATGTCCTCGCCAACCTGCCGCCGAGCGTGAAAACCCTGCCGATGGTGGTGCTGGTCAATGCCGGCTCGGCATCGGCATCCGAGATCGTGGCCGGCGCGCTGCAGGACCACGGCCGGGCGGTCGTCCTCGGCACGCAGACCTTCGGCAAGGGCTCCGTCCAGTCGATCCTGCCGCTCGACAGCAATACGGCGATCAAGCTCACGACCGCGCGCTACTACACGCCGAAGGGCCGCTCGATCCAGGCCCGCGGCATCGAGCCCGACTTCCTGGTCGAGGAAAGCCCGGACGGCAACTATGCGCAGTTCCGCGTGCGCGAGGCCGACCTGAGCCGGCACCTGAGCAACGACCGCGAGGGCAAGCAGGAAGATCACGACGCGCTCGTCGAGCGCATGGCCGCCGAGGCGGCGGCCGACGCGGCCCGCGCGGCGCGCAAGCCGGTCGAGTTCGGCTCGGCGGAGGACTACCAGCTCCAGCAGGCGCTCAACCACCTCAAGGGCCTTCCGGTCATGGTGGCCAAGGCGCCCGGCGAACAACCCGAGCAGAAGGCGGCGACCGGCACGGGCAAATAGGCCTCGCCCCGCACGGGCGCGCGCGATGGATGACGAGCAGCTCCTGCGCTACAGCAGGCACATCCTGCTCGACGAGATCGGGGTCGAGGCGCAGGAGCGCCTGCTCGAATCCACCGTCCTGATCGTGGGCGCGGGCGGCCTGGGATCGCCCGCGGCCCTCTACCTGGCAGCCTCCGGGATCGGCCGCATCGTCATCGCCGACGGCGACCACGTCGATGCGACCAACCTGCAGCGCCAGATCGCCCATCGCGTCAAGCGCCTCGGCTGGCCCAAGGCGAGCTCGGCGAAGGTCGCGATGAACGGCATCAACGACGGCATCGAGGTCATCGCGCTCGACACCCGGCTGGACGACGGGCAACTCGACGACTGGGCCATGCGCAGCCACGTGGTGCTCGACTGCACGGACGACTTCGCGACCCGCCATGCGATCAATCGCGCCTGCGTGCGCCATCGCACGCCGCTCGTAAGCGGCGCGGCGATCCGCTTCGACGGGCAGGTCGCGGTGTTCGACCTGCGCGATGCGGACAGCCCCTGCTACCAGTGCGTTTTTCCCGCCGACCAGGCGGTCGATGCCGTCCCCTGCGCGACGATGGGGGTGTTCGCGCCGCTCACCGGCATCATCGGGACGGTGCAGGCCTCCGAGGCGCTCAAGATCGCGGGCGGCTTCGGCGAGCCCGCCAGCGGCCGGCTGCAGATGCTCGACGCATTGCGTATGCGCTGGACCGAGGTGGGACTGCGGAAATCGCCCTCCTGCCCGGTATGCGGCAGCGGACCGGCCTGATCCGCGCGGCGCGACCCTAGCTGTGCAGGCGCTCGGGCGGCCGGCTGCGCTGCGCCGAAGCGATCGTCGGGCCCAGCATCGTGGCCGGCATGGGCCGGTGAAAGAGAAAGCCCTGCATCTGGTTGCAGCCGAGGCCGACGAGGACGTCGCGCTGCATTTCGGTCTCGACGCCTTCCGCGATCACCTCGGAGCCCATACTTGCGGCAATCGCGATGATGGCGCGCACGATGGGCGCATCGTCGCGGCTGTCGACGATGTCCTTGACGAAGCTTCGGTCGATCTTGATCACGTCGATCGGGAAGCGGCGCAGGTAGGCGAGGGACGAATGGCCGGTGCCGAAGTCGTCCAGCGACAGGCGCACGCCGAGCGCCTTGATCTTGCGCAGCAGGTTGGCCGTGCGTTCCGGATCGCCCATCACCATGCCCTCGGTGATCTCGAGCTGCAGCTGGTTCGGCGGCAGTCCGGTGGCCTCGAGGAGCTCGCGCAGCTCGGCCACGAAATCCTCGTTCTCGAACTGCGCCGGCGAGACATTGACGGACATGTAGACGGCATCGGCACCGGCGTGGCGCCAGCTGGCGAGCTGCTGGCACGCCTTGCGCATCACGAGGCGCCCGATCGATCCGATCAGTCCGTACTCCTCGGCGATCGGGATGAAGCGGGCGGGCTCGACGATGCCCCGCTTCGGATGGGCCCAGCGCACCAGCGCCTCGATACCGTCGATGCAACCGCTCCTCGCGCCGACGATCGGCTGGAACGCGAGGACGAACTGGGCGCGGTCGATCGCGCTGCGCAGCTCGTTGACCATCTCGAGGCGCTCGAGGCTGCGGGCATTGATCTCCGGCGCGTAGAAATGCACGCCATGGCGGCCGATCGCCTTGCGGGCATACATCGCGGCATCGGCATTGCGCAGCAGTTCGCCCGTGCTCGCCCCGTCGTCCGGGAACATGGCGACACCCACGCTGCCCGAGAGCTGCGCCGAGATCGAGCCGATCTGCAGGGGACGCTCGATCGCGTCGAGCATCTTGCGCGCAACGACGGCCGCGTCGCGCCGACCCTCGATCCGGTCCACCAGCACGAGGAACTCGTCCCCGCCGAACCGCGAGAGCATGTCCTCGTCGCGGTGTACCTCGGAGAGCCGCTTCGCGATCTCGACCAGGACCTTGTCGCCGACATCGTGCCCCAGGGAATCGTTGATGACCTTGAACCCGTCGAGATCGATGAAGAGCACCGCGAAACGGCCACCGTTCTGGCGTGCATTCGCGATGGCGCCCTCCACCCGCTCGCGAAAGCGCGCCCGGTTCGGCAGGCCCGTCAGCTCGTCGTGATACGCGAGGTGCTCGATGTGCGCCTGCGCGCGGCGGCGCTCGGACACGTCGAGGAAGCTGCCCCGCAGCCGGGCGATGCGGTAGTCGGGGCCCAGCTCCGACTCGATGCGACACATGAACCAGCGCACGTCGCCGCCAACGGTGATGACGCGCAGTTCGTCGCCCACCGAGAGCGGCCGGCGGATGGCCTGCCACAGCAGTCGACGCACCCGCGGTCGATCATCCTCGTAGATCGCGCCCAGGAGGGTCGCCGGTCCCGCGCAGGCAAGGTCGCCGTCGAGCTCGAGCAGCCTGGCGAGTTCCTCGGACACTTCCAGCCGGCGCAGCTGCGGCAGATACTGCCAGTTGCCCATCGAGGCGAGTCGCTGGGTCTTCGCCAGCTCCGCCTGGCTGAGCGCCAGCTCGGCGGCGCGCTGGCGCGCCATGGCCTCGAGCTCGCCATGCTCCAGCCGCAGCTGCCGGTACAGTTCGGCGAGTTCCCGGCTGGCGCGGCGCTCCGCCATCTGCACGTTGAGCATGGCCTGGTCGGTTTCCGCATAGGTGCGGTCGACCTGCTCGAGCAGGTGGCGGACCGCGGCGGCATCGAGACGGTCCGCCGATTCGACATCCAGTCCCGCCCGACGCAGCTGGAGCGCGAGCAGGGGATGCACGCCTCGACGCTTCAATCTCCCATCCTCGGCCGGGAATGGGGGGTAAGGCGGGTGCGGTGAAGGTGGATCATTCTGGGTACTGCTCTGGTTTCCTGGCGCGCCGGCTGAGGCGGCGCGACCCGAAGCATACACCCTGCACCGAGATGGCCCATCCGACCAGTCGGAAACGCGGACGCCGGCTCGTAACCGCCGTGCGTCGGTGCGATGGCGACCCGGCACCCACCGCGCCCTATGCTGGGGCAACCAGATAGCCAGGCCACGCCGGCGCGTCGGGCCGGTGCCGGCCCCGGGCCGCGCCGGCACTCGGGGCGCGAGGCGCCCCGCTCGGAACGACCCAGATGGCAGATCCCAGCACCCTCGGCGCCCCGCCGCATCCAGCGGGACCCGCGCCCCGCGAGCGTTCGCGGAACGACCACACGGCCGACCGCGATGTCCGCCGCGCGCGACGAATCGTGCGCGCCCTGCATGCCGGCGGTGTCGGCGTCTGGGAAGTGGACGTCCCCCGCGACCGGGTCAGCATCGACCGCAGGGGCTTCGAGATCCTGGGAATCGAGCCGCACGAATTCGACGGTTCGATGCATGGCTGGCTGCGCCTCGTCGAGCCCGATGACCTCATCGCCACCCGGGTGGCCCTGGCCGACGCCATGGCCGGCCGCCGGCCACTGGACCATCACTTCCGGATACGCCGGCCGGACCGCGCGATCCGCCACCTGCGGATCTGCGGCCAGACAGATCGTGACGAGTCGGGCCGGGCGCTGCGCATGTGCGGCATCGTGCTCGACGTCACGCGGGCCATCGTAGCGTCGGCATCCAGCGCGAGCGCCGAATCGGTCGAGCAGTCGCGCCGGCTGCACAACGAGATGCTGCTGCGGATGGGGCACGACCTGCGATCGCCGCTCAATGCCATGATGGGCTTCGCCCAGCTCATCGAACGCCATCCCTCCGAGCTGCCCGACCCGGTACGGCAGCATGCCCGGCATATCGCCGATGCCGGCTCGCGGCTGCTGGGGCTCCTGGCCGACCTGCTCGACCTCAGCCGCATCGGCGTGGCGCCCCCGGCATCCGCCGGGGAGGGCTTCAATGCGGCGCAGGCACTGCGGCACTGTGCCGACGCGTTTGCCGAACCCTGCCACCAGCGCGGCATCGACATCGAGGCCCGGATCGAGCCGGACCTGCCCGTGCGCGGCAGCGCGGAATCGCTGGTCCAGGCGGTCCATCGGCTCCTGCATCACTGCCTCGCCCGCAGTCCGCGCGGCAGCCGGATCCTCTTGCGCGCCCAGCGGATGGCATCGCCCTCCGGCGCCGGCGTTCGGATCGAGATCTCGGATGGCGGGCCGGCGCTGGGAGAGGCCGAGCGGATGCAGCTGTTCACCCCCTTCTCGCCCAGCGCCCGGCTCGGCACGACACGGGGCAGCCAGGACGAGGGTCTCGGCCTGGCGATCGCCCATGCGCTCGTCGAGCGCATGGGCGGCTCGCTGGTCGCGCCCGATCCGGTCAGGACGGGCGTATTCCTGCGCATCGACCTGCTGGCGCACGAGGCGGTGCCAGCGTCGGCTTCGGCCGGCCCCGCGCCCGACAGGGCACCCCGGGCGAACGGCAGTTCCGTTGCCATGGGGCGCACGCGGGTGCTCTACATCGAGGACAACCGGCTGAATGTCGCGGTGCTCGAGAGCCTGTTCGCGCGCACGCCGGGCTACGACTTCCGGTCCGCGCCGGATGGGCCGTCCGGCCTCGAAGCCGCGGAACGGGATCCGCCCGACGTGGTCCTGCTCGACCTGGACCTGCCCGGCCTGCCCGGCGACGAGGTCATGCGCCGCCTGCATCGCCTGCCCCGCCTCGCCTCGGTGCCCTGCATCGCCGTGAGCGCGAATGCATTGCCCGACGAGATGGCGCGCTACCGAGCGATGGGCTTCGTCGACTACGTCACCAAGCCCTTCGACCTGCGCGTGCTGCTGGCCACGGTCGCGCGCCATGCCCTGCGCCACGAGCCGCCGAGCCTCGAGGCGCCGCCTGGGAAGCAGCCCGGAGCGGTCGGGTCATGCACGGCCCTGCGCTTGGATGCTGCAATGCGGTAAGATCGGGTTTTCCAGCATACGACACGGCTTTCGCAAAACGGAATGCGGTGATGCATGCGGAATGTCACGGAAGTTTCCCGGCACCCAAACCAGAATCGAGCCAGTTCCTCTTCGGACCGGCGCGGGGACATCGCCCGGCGGGCCGGCACGCAGGACCCTCTCGGCTGGGAAAACTCAGGATGATCAAGCACTTGAAGACCGGTACGGCCGCGATCCTCATGACCGTCGTCATGTCGGCGCCCGCCTGGGGCGCGGATCAGCCCCGGGTGGAATCCAGTGAACCGGTGCGCACGGCGGCGGTGTCCACGCAGGCGATCGATATGGTGCCCCGCAACACGCCCTCCGAGGACCGGCTCCAGCAGCCGCAGCCGGAGTCGAACGGGTGGGCGATGCTGGCGGCGGGCCTCGCCGTGGGGCTGCTGATCATCACCCGCCGGCAGCGCGGCTGAGCTCGGGCAGGCGACGACCGGCGCCGCCGGTCGCTTTCTCGAAGGCCAGCGCGGCGACCAGGACGTCGCGGTCGCGCCGCGGCGCGCCGATCAGCTGCATGCCCATGGCCCGGCCGGCCGCGTCGAACCCCACCGGGACGCTGATCACGGGACTGCCCACGAGCGTCGCGTAGATGACCACCTCCATCCAGCGGTGGTAGGTGTCCATCGTGCGGCCGGCGACGACATCCGGCCAGGGCCGCTCCACATCGAATGCGAACACCTGGGCGCTCGGCAGGGCGAGCAGGTCGAAGCGCTGGAAGAGCGCATTGAGCCCGTCGAACAGGGCGGTGCGCACGACGGACGCCGCATGCAGGTCCAGGGCCCCCATGCGCAGCGCGTTCTCGACCTCCCACTGCGCCTCGGGCTTGAGCAGCTCGCGGCGCGCGGGATCCCGGTAGTAGGCGGCCAGCGAGCCGCCGACCACGAGGCTGCGCAGCCGCATCCAGGCATCCCAGGCCGCCGCGGGCGACACGCCGAGCGCGCCGTGGCCCAGGGGCTCGACCCGCGCCCCGGCCGACTCGAACCGGGCGAGCGCCGCCTCGCAAAGCGACAGGATGCCCTCCTCCATCGGCAGGTAGCCGTCGAGATCGGCGAGCCAGCCCACGCGGATCGGTTGCGGCGGTTCCGCCGGGAGGTCCGGGTCGAAGCCGCCGTCGAGCGACAGGGGAGCGCGCGGATCGTGGCCCGCCTGCACCGCCAGCAGCTTCGCGACATCGGTGACGGTCCGGCCCATCGAGCCCTCGGTGCCGAACTGCTGGAAAAAGCGCTCGGGCGCCGGGTACTTGGGCACCCTGCCCTGGCTCGGCCGGAAGCCGTACACGTTCGCGTAGGCCGCGGGATTCCGCAGCGACCCGCCCATGTCGGAGCCGTCCGCCACGGGAAGCATTCGCAGCGCCAGCGCCACGGCGGCGCCACCGCTCGAGCCGCCCGCGCACAGCGCGGTATCCCAGGCATTGCGGGTCGCGCCGAAGACGGGGTTGTAGGTCTGTGAGCCGAGGCCGAACTCGGGCGTGTTGGTCTTGCCGATCAGGATGGCGCCGGCGGCGCGCATGCGCGCCGCCATCAGGCCGTCGGCCTTGGGGACGTTGTCGCGAAGGATCGGCGACCCCATGGTCGTCGGAATGCCGGCGACATCGCTCAGGTCCTTGACCGCGATCGGCAGGCCGTGCAGCCAGCCCCGGCTCGCGCCGGCCGCCAGCTCGGCGTCGAGCGCATCGGCCTCCGCAAGCAGCGCCTGCGGATCGCGAAGCGACACGATCGCGTTGACATGCGGGTTGAGCAGCTCGATACGGCGCAGGAAGGCCGCCATGAGCTCCCGGCAGGAGATTCGTCGCTCGTGGACCAGCCTCGAGAGGCTGTCCGCGTCGAGCTCGCAGGGATCGGTACTGATGTTCACGGCGCGGCTCCGGGGAAGGCGCGACCTCGGCCCGACGCCGATGCGTCAGGTGATCAGCAGGACGATCTGCTGCTCGATGCCCTCGGTGGGACGCTGGCGAAAGCCCGTCTTCGCGAAGCGCAGCCAGCGGCCGATCACGTAGGAGACGAAGAGGTTGGCGCGCGCGGCGGGATCGGTGTGCTCGGGCAGCTTGCCCTGCGCGATCGCGGTGCGGAAGCACTGCTTGATGGAGGTCTCGACGCGATCGACGATCTGGTTGATGCGCACCTGCAGGCGATCGTCTTCCGTGACCAGTGCGTCGCCGACGAGGACACGCGTCATGCCCGGGTTCTTCTCGGCGAAGCCGAGCAGCATCACGAGGATGGCGCGCAGCTGCTTGAACGCGTCCTCCTCGCGCGAAGTGATCTGGTTGATCAGCATGAATACCGAGCGCTCGATGAACTCGATCAGGCCCTCGAACATCTGCGCCTTGCTGGCGAAATGACGGTACAAGGCGGCCTCGGAGACCTGCAGCCTCGCCGCGAGCGCGGCGGTGGTGACGCGGTCGCCGTCCGGCTCCTGGAGCATGGTGGCCAGGGTCTGGAGGATCTGGACCTTGCGCTCGCCCGGCTTGGGCCTGGTCGCTCGCGGTGGAGCGGTGCTGATCTCTTCGCTCATGGTCTCCTGCATACCGGACGCACCGCCTCGCGCGGCAAACGTGTAACAGATTGTACTTGAAGCTCGATGCGACGGCCGCGCCCCGCCTGCCAGCGGCGCTTCTTCGTTGCTACGCGCCCCTCGATGCCGGTGACCAGCACGGTGCGGATGCCGATCGAGCGCGCGCTGTAGAGGTTCGCCGGCGTGTCGTCCACCAGCACGCAACGGGCCGCCTCGGTGCGCAGGCTCGCGACGACCCGGCGCATCATCGCTCGCGAAGGCTTGGGCTGGATCCGACCCGCGAACCGCATCGACTCGATCGAAACTACCCGATGGACCAGGTGCTTCACGCCGAGCGCATCGAGCACCGCCGTCGCATAGGCCGCCGGCGCGTTCGTCAGCACCACGCGTCGACCGGGCAGGCGGGCGAGCGCCCCGCGCAAGCGGCCGTCGCGGCGCACGAGGCGCGGCATGTCGTCGAACCGGTGGGTCTCGCGCAGGAAGTGCGCAGGATCGACCCCGTGATGACGGACCAGGCCGAGCAGGGTCGCGCCGTAGCGCTGCCAGTAGCGAGTTCGCAGCGCATCGGCCTCGTCCTCCGGCAGGCCGAGCAGCTCCGCGACGTAGCGCGACATGGCCTCGTTGATCCGGGGAAAGGCGTGCAGCGTGGCGTCGTGCAGGGTGTTGTCGAGGTCGAGCAGCCAGACCCGGCGCGAACGCGCCGGGCCCGGGCGACCGCGCCGCCGGTCCATGGCGCGCTCAGCGCAGGATCATCGTGCCGACGCCGTGGTCGGTGAGGATCTCGAGCAGCAGGCAGTGATCCACCCGGCCATCGATGATGTGGACCGCATTGACGCCGCCGCGCGCCGCGTCCAGCGCGGACGAGATCTTCGGGAGCATCCCGCCCGAGATGGTGCCATCGGCGAAGAGCGCGTCGATCTCTCGTGGGGTCAGCCCCGAGAGCAGCTTGCCGTCCTTGTCGAGCACGCCCGGCGTATTGGTGAGCAGCACCAGCTTCTCGGCCTTGAGCACCTCGGCGATCTTGCCCGCGACGACGTCCGCGTTGATGTTGAAGGTCTCCCCGCCGGCACCGGAACCGATCGGGGCGATGACCGGAATGAAGCCGCTCGTCGTCAGGGTGTGGATGATCGCCGGGTCGATCGCCTCGATCTCGCCGACCTGGCCGATGTCGATCATCTCGTCGGGCTTGTCGCGCAGGGCGACATGGAGCTTGCGGGCGCGGATCAGGCCGCCGTCCTGGCCCGTGAGGCCGATCGCCCGGCCGCCAGCGTGATTGATGAGCTCGACGATCTCCTTGTTGACTTGGCCGGCGAGGACCATCTCGACGATGTCCATCGTCTCGGCGTCGGTCACCCGCATGCCCTGGACGAACTCGCCCTTCTTGCCGATCCGGGCGAGAAGCTGCTCGATCTGGGGTCCGCCCCCGTGGACCACGACCGGATTGAGCCCGACCAGCTTCAGCAGGACCACGTCGTGGGCGAAGCTGCGCTTGAGCCGGTCGTCCGTCATGGCATTGCCGCCGTACTTCACCACGATCAGCTTGCCGTGGAAGCGCCGGATGTAGGGGAGCGCCTCGGCGAGGATCGAGACCTTTTGTGCGGGGGAGACGTCTGCGGGCTGCTCCGCGCCTTCGGCGCGGGTTCTTGGGTCGGTCATGGACACCGCTTGCATGAATGGGAGGGGCGGGACCGGTTGCCGCCGGCCCTCAGGCGGATTCTAGTCGACGGCGACCCGGCCAAGGGGGCCGGCGGGGGTTCGGCCCGCCATGGGGGGTCGCTCCGGAGCCCGCGAGGGCGGCTGTTGCAAAAATGCATCGGTCGTCCGCCGCGCCCGCGGATGAAATGCCGACGGAACAGCGGCTTGCCGACGATCGCGCATTCGACTTCGAAGAAGCAACGCCAGGTAACTGAAGAACAGGAACTTTTTCCTCCCTGCCGGTTCTCCCTCATGCGAACCCGACGAACGGCCGAGTACACTGGACCAACGGTCGGTCGGATGCGGCTGCCTCGTGTCCGACACCCCCAAGAAGCGAGTCACGGCGCGGCGGCAGGAGGCCTGGCCGCCGCGACCGATGGCCGGGTTCCAACCAAGAATGACGTAGAAGCAGGATTTCGATGGCTGTACCCAGCGTCTCGACACAAGGCGTGCGTCAAGGAGCGCCGACCCTGATCGGGTTCGCGAAGTCACTTGTCGATCCGCTCCTGATCCTCTTCATGCTTGGCCTGGTGACGATAGCCCACGGCTATCCCATCCGCGGGGCCGAGGTCATCCTGGGCCTGATCACCTTCTCGCTCACCTACCCGGGCACCATCCCGTTCCGCCATCGCAAGCTCGGCCTGCTGCGCGAGATCGCCGGCAGCTGGGGCATGGTCGTCGCGCTGCTGATGGGCATCGGCTATGCAACCGGCTTCATCAGCGCGTTCGAGACGCGCGTGCTGGCGGGCTGGATGATCGCCACCCCGGCGGCCCTCTTCCTGGTGCACTGGGCGTCGCCCTACTTCGTGCCGAAGGTGCTCGCCCTCCAGCATTCGCAGATCGCGATCGTGATCGGCGCCAATGCCTCGGGCCGGCGGCTCGCTCGCGTCTTCAATACCGATCCGTTCGGCACCACGCGCGTGATCGCCTTCTTCGACGACCGCGAGTCGCAGCGGCTGGGCGAGGTGCCCGAGGCGCCGATCGCCGGCCGGGTGTCCGAGGTGGCCAACTTCGTTCGCGCGAACGGCGTGCACCAGATCTACATCGCGCTGCCCATGGCGTCGCAGCCGCGCATCCTCAAGCTGCTCGACGACCTGCGCGACACCACCGCCTCGATCTACTTCGTGCCCGACATCTTCATGTACGACCTGATCCAGGCGCGCGTGGATGCGGTGGGCGGGATTCCCATCGTCGCGGTGTGCGAGTCGCCCTTCCATGGCACCGTCGGCCTGACCAAGCGGCTGTCGGACCTGCTGATCGCCAGCACGGCCATCGT
>Ga0079224_100000666_pt1 | contig 35296 bp, 29 predicted proteins | sample Stecom2015_FD_80414 | JGI IMG/M metagenome (GOLD analysis project Ga0079224, IMG submission 80414) | Agricultural soil microbial communities from Utah to study Nitrogen management - Steer compost 2015 | ecosystem: Environmental > Terrestrial > Soil > Agricultural land | place: USA: Utah... | reverse complement strand
TGGCTCCACCCGTAGCGGGAGAACGCGCCGAGCAGCGGCGGCTCACCGGACCACAGGTCGGCGCGGCGGCCGAGCGAGGCGACGCCGACGCACAGCACGAGGAAGAGGCCGAACCACGCGAAGGCCAGGTTCGGGTTCCACGGGACGAGCAGCGCGAAGGGGCCGCCCCCGCCGGCGACGGCCATGCCGGCGACGACGGCCGCGACGCAGGCACCGTTCCCGAAGCGGCGCCCCACCACGACCGCGGTGGTCGCGAACCCTGCGCCGAAGAGCACGACCGAGGCGACCACCATCCACGTCGCGTCGGCGCCGAGCAGCCGGAACGGCGCGAGGACGTAGAAGAAGACGGGTCCGGGGTGGCTCCACCCGTAGCGGGAGAACGCGCCGAGCAGCGGCGGCTCACCGGACCACAGGTCGGCGACCCGCATGTCGATCACCGCCTGGTCCTGGACCGGGAACCAGCCCGACCGGTACCAGGGCGCCGCGACGACCAGGTACGGCACCATGAGGGCCGACCAGAGGGCGACGTCCGTGGCCCATGACGAACGGTCCTCCCCCTCCGCGGTGGCGGCTCGATCGACCGAGTCGGACACTGCCATCTGGCCACCGTAGGAGCGCCACCCCGTAGCTGGGTCGGATCCCGGTTGGCCCAGGTGCGTCGCGGGCGTCACGCTCGGGGGTGCTCGTCCGGGAAGCAACCGACGCGGACCTCGACGTGGTCGCGGACCTGCGACTGCTGGTCCTGCGCGCGACCGACGACGGGCGCCCGCTCTACGAGCGCGCGGGCTTCGAGCCGAACCCGAGCTGGATGGAGCTGCGCCTCTGAGGCACGTGCGACCGAACGAGCCGGCGGCGCGCCAGACGGTACGGTGGGCGCCCGATGAACGGCTTCTGGGGCGACACGCACGTGCTGGTGACCGGAGCGAGCGGGTTCCTCGGCTCAGCGGTGATGCGTGCGCTGGAGCGGCGCTCACCCGGCCGGGTGTCGGCACCGCCCTCGTCGAAGTACGACCTCCGCCGGGCCGACCACGTCGAGGCGATGTTCGACGAGCTGCGGCCCGACCTGGTGCTCCACCTGGCGGCCCGGGTCGGCGGCATCGGCGCCAACATGGCCCGGCCCAGCGAGCTCTACCTCGACAACCTGCTCATGGGCACCTACGTCATCGAGGCGGCCCGGCGCGCCAGGACCCCGAAGATCGTCGTCACCGGCACGATCTGCTCCTACCCGAAGCACACGCCCGTGCCGTTCCGTGAGGACTCGCTCTGGCAGGGCTACCCGGAGGAGACCAACGCCCCCTACGGCGTCGCGAAGCTGGCGCAGCTCACCCAGCTGCAGGCCAACCGCGCGGAGTACGGCCAGTCAGGCATCTACCTCCTGCCGACGAACCTGTACGGCCCGGGCGACAAGTTCCACCCGGCCGTGAGCCACGTCATCCCCGCGCTCATCAAGAAGTGCGTCGACGCGCAGGAGTCCGGCGCCGACCACATCGAGGTGTGGGGCACCGGCTCGGCGAGCCGCGAGTTCCTCTACGTCGACGACGCCGCCGAGGCGATCCTCCTGGCCGCGGAGCGCTACGACGGTGCGGACCCGGTGAACCTCGGCACGAACGAGGAGATGCCCATCCGGGACCTCGTCGACCTCATCAAGGAGGAGGTCGGGTTCGAGGGCGAGGTGCGCTGGGACACCTCGAAGCCCGACGGCCAGCCCCGCCGCCGCGTCGACCCGACCCGCGCCAAGGAGCTGTTCGGCTTCGAGGCGTCGGTGCCGTTCCGCGAGGGGCTGCGGCGCACGATCGCCTGGTACCGCGAGCACCGCGACGTGGCGGAGGCCCGCGCCGTCTGACCCGGGGCCCTAGACCCGACCGATGCCCTGGTAGGTGAACTCCCGCCGCGCGAGCGCGGCGCGGTCGAGCACGTTGCGCGTGTCGACCACGGCACGCTGGGCGAGCGCCGCGGCCACCCGGTCGAGGTCCATGCGGGAGAACTCGGGCCACTCGGTCAGCACGACGAGCGCGTCCGCGCCGTCGCAGCACGCGTAGGGGTCGTCGACCACCTCGACGCCCTCGAGCACGTCGGCACCCGCGGCCACCTCCGGGTCGTAGGCCCGGACCTTCGCCCCCTCGGCGACGAGCTGGCGTGCGACCTCGATCGCGGGCGAGTCGCGCAGGTCGTCGGTGCCCGCCTTGAAGGTGAGCCCCCACACGGCGATCGTGCGGCCCTCGAGCGGCTCGCCCGCGACCCGGCGCACCTTGTCGACCACCCGCTCGAACTGCTGGCGGTTCACCTTCACCGCGTCCTTCATCAGCGAGAAGTCGTACCCCGCGTCCGCGGCGATCCGGATGAGCGCGCTGGTGTCCTTGGGCAGGCAGCTGCCGCCCCAGCCGGGGCCCGGGCGCAGGAAGCTCTGGCCGATCCGGCTGTCGAGCCCGAGACCGGTGACGACGTCGTCGATGTCCGCACCGACCGCCTCGGCCACCGCCGCGATCGCGTTGATGTAGCTGATCTTCAGCGCCAGGAACGCGTTCGAGGCGTACTTGGTCAGCTCCGCCGTGGCGGGGTCGGTCACGAGCAGCGGGGCGGCCAGGCGGAGGTGCAGCGCCGCGACCCTGATCGCGACGGCCTGGTCGTCCGCGCCGATCACGACCCGCTCCGGGTTCAGGAAGTCCGACACCGCCGAGCCCTCGCGCAGGAACTCGGGGTTCGACACCACGTGCACGTCCTCGCGCCCGAGGGCGTTCGCCACGACGCGGGTGGACCCGACCGGCACCGTGGACTTGTTGATCACGATGGCGTTCGGCTCGAGGTGGTCGCGGATCGAGCGGGCCGCCGACTCGATGTAGCTGAGGTCCGCGGAGCCGTCGGAGCCCTGGGGGGTCGGCACGCACAGCAGGACGAACTCGCGCCCCTGCACGCCCTCGACGATGTCGCCGGTGAACCGGAGCCGGCCCGCCGCGACGCCCTCCGCCACCAGCTCCGGGAGGCCGGGCTCGAGGATCGGGATGCCGCCGCTCTCGAGCAGCTCGATCTTGGCCGGGTCGTTGTCGATGCAGGTCACGTCGTGGCCGAGGTGCGCCAGGCAGGTGCCCGTCGTCAGGCCCACGTAGCCCGTTCCGACGACCGCGATCCTGTTGCTCATCTGCGATGCCTTCCCGCGCCCCGGTCCGCCGGCGCCCGCACGTTGCCGCGTCGTCGCTGCAGCGACGGCAGATCCTAACGGTCGCCCTGCGCCGACCCGAACCGCGGCGTTCGGGACCGCGGGCCTCAGCGGCAGCGGGCCGCGGCCTCCGAGTCGGCCGGGGCGATGCCGGGGATCGTGGTGGTCGTCGTGGTCGTGGTGGTGGTCACCTCGCCCGTGCCGCCCGGCTCCTCGCCGGACGGGTCCCCGCCGTCGGGATCGGGGTCCTGGCCCTCGCCCTCGTCCACCGGGCCCTCCCCTGCCTCGCCCTCGCCGGCGTCGTCGTCGGGCAGCAGGTCCGCCGGCAGCTCCTCGAGGGGTCGGGGCTCGGCGCGCACGCCCGCGAAGTCGGAGCCGATCGACAGCACCACCCGGTAGCCGGGCAGCTCCTCGTCGAACTCCACCTCGGGGGTGCCCTCCAGGTGGGCGGCGAGCAGGCGTGCCGCCTCCCGACCGTTCGGGCCGTAGCGGATGACGGTGTCGTACCCGAGCGAGCCGCCGCGGACGAACTCGGCGTCGAAGCCCACCTCGTCGAGCGACGCCGCGTGCGCCGCCAGCTCGTCCTCGATCGAGTCACGGCCCCGCACGTCGACGATCACGTTGCGGGGGGACAGCGGTGCCCCGGGCTCGACACCCCGGAAGGGCTCGAGCATCGGCTCGGCGGCCGACCAGATGATCTCCTCGTAGGCGACGCCCCCGCGGGGCGCGTACTCGGTCGGCACCTGCTGCGAGTCGAGCGAGTCCGGGTTGAAGCTCTGGAACTCCGAGACGAGCGTGAGCAGGGTGCCGACGTCCAGCGTGTCGTCCAGCACCAGCGAGCCGCGCACGGCGTCGATGACCCCCATCGCGGTGCTCGGGTTCCGCAGCCCCTTGTCCGAGGCACGCCGCAGCGCCCGCTTGATGAAGTCCTGCTGTCGTGCGATCCGGCCGTGGTCGCTGGAGATGTCGGTCCGCCACCTCCCGTCCACCTGGTACTCGTAGTGCCGGGCACGCGCGTACGCGAGCGCCTGGCGCTCGTCGAGGGTCACGCACCCCGCCTCGTCGATGTAGAGCCCGGACTCCCGGTCCCGCACGGGGGTCGTGAAGTACACCGCGACGCCGTCGAGCACCTCGACGAGGTCCCGGAACGCCTGGAAGTCGACCTTCACGAAGTTGTCGATCGAGATGCCGAAGTTGCGCTTGATCGTCTGGACGAGGTTCCGCGGCCCGTTCACCCCCGAGATGGCGGTGTTGATGCGGGCCATCCGCCAGTCGGGTGCGACCGCGACGCGGCTGTCACGGGGGATCGACAGCAGGCGCGCCGTGCCGTCGCGGGGGTCGACCCGCAGGATCATGATCACGTCCGCGAGCTCGCCGCCCTCCCGGCCCTTGCGGATCTCGTCGTCGGGGTCGATGCGCGCCGCGGAGTCGGTGCCGATGATCAGGAAGTTGCGCGGTTCGGTCGCCTCGACGGTCGGGGTGAGCGACGAGCCCACGTCGACCACCGGCACCTCGTCGATCGTGCTGCGCAGCTTCGACAGCGCCGCGGCCGAGCCCAGGCACGCGACGACGAGCACCACGTTCGTGGCGATCAGCAGTCGCTGGGGCCACGTCCTGTGCGATCGCCGGGGGCGCCGTCCTGACACGGCGCGAACCGTACACTCCGGTCACCGTGGCGCCGATGCACCGACCGCTGGTCCGAACCCGTGACGAGCACCCCCTCGCCGTCGTCGGCGGCCGCCTCTGCACCGGCCTCGAGGAGGTGACCTCGGACCTCGCCGCGCTCGACTCGAGCGGGTTCTGGGCGGTCGTGCTCCCCTACTCCGGACCGCCCGTGTGCGCCCGCTTCGCCGAGGTGCGACCCGCGCGGCCCTGGCCCGGCCCGCCGTGGAGGGGCCCCGACCCGGATCGGTGGACCTCGTCGCTGAGCCGCGAGGGCTTCGTGCGTGGCGTCGGCGAGATCCGGGAGCGCATCGCCGCGGGCGACGTGTACCAGGTGAACCTGACCCGCCGGCTGCGCGCCCCGCTGGGCGACCCCCCGCCGGGCGCCTCCCACGACATCGCGGCGCTCGGCGCGGCGCTCGCGCACGGCAACCCCGCCCCCTACTCGGCGGTCGTGCGCCTGCCCCGCCAGGGGGTGCACGTCGCGAGCGCCTCACCGGAGCTCTTCCTCGCCCGCCACGGCCGTAGGGTGTGGTCCTCGCCGATCAAGGGCACGGCGGCCACCCGTGACGGGTTCCTCGACAAGGACCAGGCGGAGAACGTGATGATCGTGGACCTGGTCCGCAACGACCTGGGGCGCGTCTGCGACTGGGGCACCGTCGAGGTGCCGACCCTCCTCGGCGTCGAGGAGCACCCCGGCCTGTTCCACCTCGTCAGCACCGTGCAGGGCCGCCTCCGTGCCGGGTGCGGCTGGGCGGAGGCGATCGACGCGACGTTCCCGCCGGGTTCGGTCACCGGCGCACCCAAGCTCGCCGCGCTGGGCGTCATCGACGAGCTCGAGCCCGAGCCCCGCGGCCCCTACTGCGGCGCGGTCGGCTGGGTCGACGCGGACCGGCACCGGGGCGAGCTCAACGTGGCGATCCGCACGTTCTGGATCGAGGACGGCGAGCTGAACCTCGGCACCGGCGGCGGGATCACCTACGACTCGGACCCCGACGGGGAGTGGGACGAGACCGAGCTCAAGGCGCACCGCCTCCTCTCCGTCGCGAGCGGTGCCGGCATGGAGGTCATCGCATGAACACCGATCCGCAGGTCGTCGTCTGGCTGGACGGCGGGCTGCGAGACCCGGCCACGGCCTCGGTGCACTGGTCCGACCACGGCCTCACCGTCGGCGACGGCGTGTTCGAGACCGTCGAGCTGCGCCGCGGGCAGCCGTTCGCGCTCGGCCGCCACCTGCGACGCCTGCGGACCAGCGCCGACGGGCTCGGCCTCGCGTGGCCCGGTGACCGGGAGCTGCGCGACGCCGTCGACGGGGTCACCGCGGCCTGGGGGGAGCGTCCCGGGCGGCTGCGCGTGACGCTGACCGCGGGGCCGGGACCCATGGGCTCTGGGCGGGCCGCCGGCTCCGCCCCGACGCTGCTCGTGACCGCCGGGCCGCTCACCGTGGCCGACGGACCCACGAAGGTCGTGACCGTGCCCTACACGCGCAACGAGCGCGGCGCGCTCGCCGGGCTGAAGACGACGTCCTACGCCGAGAACGTGAAGGCGCTCGCCGACGCGGAGCGGCAGGGCGCCAGCGAGGCCCTCTTCGCGAACACGGTGGGCAACCTCTGCGAGGGCACCGGCACCAACGTCTTCGTCGGGCTCGACGGCCGGCTGGTCACCCCGCCGGTCAGCTCGGGCTGCCTCGCGGGGATCACCCGCGAGCTGGTGCTCGAGGCGCTCGAGGGCGCGGGCAGGCCGGCCGTGGTCGAGGACGTGCCGATGGCGCGCCTCGCGGAGGCCGAGGAGGCGTTCCTGGTCTCCACCACCCGCCACGTGCAGCCGATCGCCGCGATCGACGACCGCGCCCTGCCCGCGTGCCCCGGTCCGCTCACCGCCGAGGCGTCGCGGGCGTTCCACGAGGCCTACGACGAGGTGCTCGACCCCTGACCGGCCACGGGCCGCAGGTGGACGACGTCGCCGGCGGTCACCGCGTGCTCGACGCCGCCGTCGTCGGTCACGACCAGCGCCCCGTCGTCGCGCAGGTCGGTCGCGACGCCGACGATCTGCGTGTCGAACAGCTGGACGCGCACCCGGGCGCCGAGCGTCGTGGTGCGGGCACGGTACGCGCCGAGCAGCTCCGTGACCCGCTCCGGGTCCTCCAGCAGGGGCAGCCAGCGCGTCGCGAACGCGGTCAGCGTCCCGACCACGAGGTCCGCGCGGTCGACCGGGCGGCCCACGATCCGGTCGAGCGAGGTCGCGGACGCCTCCAGCTCCGGCGGGAACGACGGCCAGTTCACATTGAGGCCGAGCCCGACCAGCAGCCAGGGCACGCCGTCGACCTCGAGCGCCTCGGCGAGCAACCCACCGGCCTTGCGGTAGCCGAGCTCGTCGGCGGGGACGGGCACGACGAGGTCGTTGGGCCACTTGAGCGCGAGCTGCGGGAAGGCGTCGGTGACCGCGAGCGCCAGGGCGATCGGGATCAGCGGGTGGCGTGGCGGCTCGACGTGGGACACGGGCAGCCCGACGGTCATCAGCACCGAGCTGCCGGGCGGCGCCTGCCATGACCGGTCGAGCCGGCCACGGCCCTGGGTCTGGTGGTCCGCCACGAGGACGACCGGCTCGGGGCCCGCGGAGCCCTCGGTGAGCCACCGTCGCACGTCGTCGTTGGTGGAACCTGTGGCGGCGACCCACCGCAGGTCGGCGAACCGCAGTCCCGCGAGCGCTGCTTTGGCGCGTTCGAAGTCCATGAGGGGAAGATAAGGCGTGTTTTCCAAGGTGCTCATCGCAAACCGTGGCGAGATCGCGGTCCGGGTGATCCGGGCCTGCCGCGAGCTCGGCATCTCCACGGTCGCCATCTACTCGGAGCTCGATCGGGACGCGCTGCACGTGCGGCTCGCGGACGAGGCCTACGCGCTCGGCGGCCAGACCGCGGCGGAGAGCTACATCGACGCGGACAAGGTCCTCGACGTCATCCAGCGATCCGGCGCGGAGGCGGTGCACCCCGGCTACGGCTTCTTCTCGGAGAACAGCGACTTCGCGAAGCGCATCACCGACCTGGGCGTCACGTTCATCGGCCCGCCCCCTGCGGCGATCGACGTGATGGGCGACAAGATCTCCGCCCGCCTGGCGGCCGAGCGGGCCGGCGTGAGCGGCGTGCCCGGCACGACCGACATCATCACCGACCCCTCGCAGGTCACGGCGTTCGGTGAGGAGTACGGCTACCCGATCGCGATCAAGGCCGCCTACGGCGGTGGCGGGCGCGGCATGAAGGTCGTGAGCTCGCCGGACCAGGTCGAGTCCGCGCTCGAGTCGGCCCAGCGCGAGGCGCGTGCCTACTTCGGTCGCGACGAGTGCTACATGGAGCGCTACCTGACCAAGCCCCGCCACGTCGAGGTGCAGGTCGTCGCGGACACCCACGGCAACGTCGTCCACCTCGGCACGCGTGACTGCTCGGCGCAGCGCCGCCACCAGAAGCTCATCGAGGAGGCGCCCGCGCCGGGCATCCCCGAGGACGTCCTCGCCCGCATGGGCGAGGCGGCGGTCGCCGTCGCCAGGGGCTGCGACTACGTCAACGCCGGCACCGTCGAGTTCCTCTACCAGGACGGCGAGTTCTACTACCTGGAGATGAACACGCGGCTCCAGGTGGAGCACCCGGTCACCGAGCTGGTGACCAACGTGGACCTGGTCGAGCTGCAGCTGCGGGTGGCCGCGGGTGAGCCGCTCCCGTTCACCCAGGAGGACGTCCGGATCGACGGCCACGCCATCGAGTGCCGGATCAACGCCGAGGACCCCGCGGGCGGGCGCTTCCTGCCCTCCCCCGGCCCGCTCCACAAGCTGCACGTCCCCTCCGGGTTCGGCGTGCGCTGGGACGGCGGCTACGAGGCGGGCGACGAGATCTCGCAGTTCTACGACAACCTCACCGGCAAGCTCTGCGTGTGGGGCCGTGACCGCGACCGTGCGATCGCGCGGATGGTCCGGGCGCTCGAGGAGATGGAGGTCGAGGGCGTCGCGACGACGATCCCCGCGGACCTCGCGATCCTCCGCCACCCCGACTTCGCGGCGATCGACCACTCGACCAAGTGGGTCGAGGAGGTCCTCGACCTCAGCGGCGTGGGCGCCACGCCCGCCGCGCCCCCGGAGGATCCGGAGGCCGAGCCCAAGGTCCGCCGCGACCTGGACGTCGAGGTGAACGGCCAGCGGTTCTCGGTGTCGCCCTACGTCCCCGAGTCGCAGCTCGCCCCCGCGGCGAACCCCGGCGGGGGCCAGGCGCCACGGCCACGTCCCAAGCGCGGGTCGTCCCAGTCGGCCGCGGCCGCGGCCGCGGGCAGCGGCAACATCGCCGTGCCGATGCAGGGCACGATCGTGAAGGTGCTCGTCGAGGCCGGCCAGACGGTCTCGGCCGGCGACCCGGTCGTCGTGCTCGAGGCGATGAAGATGGAGAACAACGTCGCCTCGGACGTGGACGGCACCGTCACCGACGTGAAGGTCGAGCCCGGCACCTCGGTGACGGCCGGCCAGGTGGTGGTCATCGTGGAGCCCGACGGGGGCGAGGGCTGAGCGACTGACCGACCCGGCTGGTCGACGGTGCGCCGCCCGCTACGGGCGGCGCACGGTGGAGATCACGACCTCCGGGTCGACCCCGTCGGGCATCGGCTTGCCCGCCGTCGCGCGCACCGCGCCGAACGTGGCGGGCGAGCCGGGGCACCCCTGGGTGCGGTACAGCAGCGACAACCCGTACAGGTCGCCGGGGCCGAAGTGGCCCGCCCGGAAGATCGTCGAGTGGTTCATGATCTCGTCGACGTTGTCGACGTGGCCGAGCCCCACGACGTGGGCGAGCTCGTGCAGGACGACCTGCCCGAACGACAGGCCCTCCTCGAACCCGGTCGCCATCGGCGCGCCGGCGTCGATGTAGGCGAACCCGTGCCAGAACTGCTCGGGGATCCAGCGGACCGGGTGGGCGAGCCCGCCGTAGACCGATCCGCCGATGCCGAGGACCCCGTCGCCGAGGTCCCCGATGACCGCGGGGGTGGTGAACGCGATCAGCAGGTGGTCCGCGTCGAAGCGAGCCTCGCTCGGCACCTCGCTCGAGATGCCCAGGTCCACGAAGTCGATGCCGGTCGCCGCCTCGAGCACGCTGATCGCCGCGCGCGTGTCCGCGACCCACTCCGGGCGGGAGCCCGGGTTGATCTTGAACGGGATCTGGTAGCAGCGGTCGTAGGTCATCGGCATGCCGAGCACGTCGCGGGCGATCGAGGACCACACGCCCGGCTGGTCCGCGGTCGACCAGCCGGGGAACCACCCGAGCACGTCGACCAGGACGTGCGCCCTGGGCACCGACGAGCGGATCGAGATGCCGCCGCCCCGGCCGAGGGGCATCACGACCATGTTCGCCACCGTCTGGCCGGCGCCGAAGTTCAGGCTCGAGGTCGACGGTGGCGGCGTGTCGAGCGGGAAGACCGTCAGGTGGCCCGACGCGGAGGGCGAGGTCACCGTCACGTTGAGCACGACCGCGCCCGTGTCGGTGAGGGGCACCGGGCCGCGGCCGGACACGAGCACGTCGAGCTGGGGCCCGTTCGGCGAGCCGCCCCCGATCGGGCCGGTCCCCCTGCTGGTCCTCGGCGGGTAGTACACCGGGCCCGCCACCGTGGAGCGGTTCGCCCGCGTGTCGGCGAAGCGCGCGGGGGTCATCGGCACGAAGTCCGAGCCGGCGGTGAAGTAGCCGGCGACGTCGACGAGGACGTGCGACCGCTGGGCCGACCCGTAGATGCTGATCCTCCCGCCGGTGCCCACCTTCGCGACCACCGAGTTGGCGACGGTCTGGCCCCTCACGAAGTTGAGGTTCGACGCGGTCGGGCGTGCGGCACCCGCCGGGTACACGGTCAGGTAGCCGTCGGTCGCCGAACCGGTCACCGTCACGTTGAGCGCCACCGCGGTGGCGTGGGCGGGCACGCCGCCCCGGCCGGTGACCTGCACGTCACGGCGACCGGCCGAGAGCGGGCCGGATCCGGCGTGCTTGCCGTCGACGGTCGCCCGCCCCGCCCGGCTGTCGGCCAGGCGTGCGGGCGTGAGCGGCTCGATCCCACCGGCGGTGAAGTAGCCGGTGACGTCGACGATCACGTGCGCGGAGGCCGAGGTGTAGAGCACCACCCGGCCGTCCGCACCGGGTGACACCGTGACGGCGTTCGCGACGGTGAGCCCCCGCTCGAAGTTGAGGTTCGAGGCGTTCGGGCGGCCCCTCCCGCTCGGGTAGGCGGTGAGGTAGCCGGGCGCGGTGGGGCCCGTCACGGTCACGTTGAGGGTCACCGCCGCCACCCCCGAGGCGGGCACGCCGCCACGTCCCGTGACGGTGAGCCGGAGCGGCGAGGCCGGCTTCACGTAGCCCCCGCCCCGGAACGAGCCGTCGACGGTCGCGCGACCCGGCCTCGTGTCGGCGAGGCGCGCCGGGGTGACCGGCCGGAAGTCCGGTGCCCCGACCGCGGAGGCGAGCGGTGCGGCGACCTCCTCGACGGCCGCTCCCGGAGGCGCCCCGACCAGCACCACCGCGGTCGACAGCACGGCGACCAGCACCGCCGTGACCAGCGGTCGTGCCGCTCCGATGGACTTCTGACGCGACGCGACCACCACGCGGGCCTCCTGTTCGACGCTCCCCCCGCCCCTCCGGGCGCTGAGGGTACAGGCGCCGGTTCGGAACCGGGCGGACCGCTGAGTAGCGTGCCGCGGGATGTACTGCGTCATGGCTGCCGTGGACGTCGATCCCGCCGTCCTGGAGGAGCTCAGGGGCTCGCTCCGCTCGCTGGGTGATCCCGTGGACCTCGTGGGGCCCGTGGGCCCGCACTGGATGGCGGTGCTGGGTGCCGACCGCAACGCCGTCGGCACCGCGGCCGAGGGCGGCGTGCACCTCGCCACGTTCGGCACCGGCCTGCACACCTCCCACGGCAGCACCGACGCCGCGGCCGCCGAGCTCGCACGGCGCGCCGCGGCCACCGGGCTCCACGACGCCCCCGACGACTCCGTCGCGGTCGCGCTGGACCCCGCGCGGGGCCTGCTGTCGGCGGCCGTGGGCGCCGGCTGGCACCGGCTGTTCACCGCCGAGGTCGGCGGCGGTGCCGTGGTGTGCTCGAACCTCGGCGTGCTCGCACGGCTGCTCGGCGACCGGGTGGAGCCCGACCGCAGCTACGAGGACTTCCTGCTGGGCTTCGGGTTCCTGCCCGACGACCGCACGGTGCACCGCGGGGTGCGGGTCATCGGACCGGGGGTCCGGCACTGGGGGACGCCGCCCGCCGCCGCGCCGTCGACGGCGACCGACCCGGCCGCCACCGACGCGGCGCGGGACGTGCCGTCCTTCGAGGCAGCGGCCGACGAGCTGCACGACCGGTTCATGCAGGCGGTCGAGGAGGTCGCCGGGCCGTCGCAGGAGGTCGCGGTGCTGCTCGGCGGGTTCGACTCCGCGCTCGTCGCCGCCGCGCTCTCGCGCCTCGGCCGCAAGGTGAGCACCTACACCTTCGGGTTCGGCGACCCCCGCTACGAACAGCGCAACGTCGGGCTCGTGACCCGCGCGGTGGGGAGCCGGGAGCACTGGGTGCACATGTCCCCCGAGGTGATCATGGAGGGCCTCTGGGACTTCGGGCGCATCTACGCGCAGCCGGGCCCGCAGCCCCACTACCAGGTGCACACGCTGCACGCGAGCCGCAGGATCCGCGAGGACGGGTTCGACATGGTGCTCACCGGCGACGGCTGCGACGCGATCTTCCTCGGCTACCCGATGGTGAACACCCGGGCGCGCCTGCTCGCGGCGCTCCGCAGCGCCCCGGCGCCGCTGGTCCGGCTGGGCCTGCGTGCCGCCTCGACGCGGCTCGCGGACCGGTACCTCGGCCACGTCGCCCGGATGGCACGCAGCACGCTGGGCAGCCTCCTGCTCCCGATGCCCGCCCGGGGCCACCTGCCGACCCGCTACCTCGACGAGGTCGCGCTCGCGCGACTGCGCACCGGGCCGCCGCCCGCGCAGACCGAGACGGTCGAGCAGGTCCGGCTGCGCCTCGCCGAGGGGCTCGCCGACCTCGACCCGGTCCGGCTCGCGTTCCAGGGCAACGCCGCCACCGGCCAGAGCCGGGTGAAGGTGGACGGCGCGGTCGCCGCGACCGGGCTCCGGCAGTACAGCCCGTTCCTGCAGCCGTCGCTGCGGGACTTCGTCGCCGGCCTGCCGATCGAGTACCTCCGGCCGCCCGGCACCGCGGCGGGCTCCGCCGGCAAGGCGGTGCTCATCGAGATGATCCGCCGGCACCGGCTGCTGCCCGACGAGGTCGTCGACATGCCCAAGCAGTCCCCCGTCGACGCACCGGTCGACGCCTGGTACGCCGGGCCGCTGCGCGGCGAGCTGCTCGACCTGCTGGACCACCTGCCCTTCGAGTGGGACCGCGCCTACGTGGACGAGCTGCTGCGCCCCAAGTTCGTCGAGCACCTGTACCGGGAGCGGGTCGCGCTGGGCCACCACACCTTCCAGGCGGTCGGCCTGCTCGCGTCGTACGCGTCCTTCCACCGGCGATGACCGAACCCGCCCGCCGGCGCCGCGGGCCTCGCTGGCTGTTCGGCAACGTCGTGCTGCCGGCGGTGTTCACCGCCGCGCTCGTCGCCGTGGTCGTCAACCGCTGGGACGACCTTTCGCCGATCTTCGAGGACCCCGACGGCAGCCTGCTGCTCATCGCGGTGCTCGTGGTGGTCGGGCACTCGCTGAACTCCGCCGAGTTCTGGCTGCTCTACCGGGCCCAGGGCATGGCCATCGGGCTGCTCGAGAACTGGATGGTGTTCACCGCGGGGCAGCTCGGCAACCTGCTCCCGGGCCAGGTCGGCACGCTCTACCGGTTCCGGTACCTGAAGGTGGTGCACGACTTCTCCTACACCCGCAGCGGCTCGAGCTTCGGCGCCAATCTCGTCATCACGTTCGCGAGCTCCGCCGTGGCGGGCCTGCTGGGCCTCGCCGGGGTCGTGCTCGCGGGTGGGACCGCGAGGTGGTGGCTCGTCGCGGCGTTCGCCGCGCTCGGGGTGGGCTCCTCGATGCTGGTGTTCGTGCCGATGCCGCACGTGCGCTGGCTGCGGGGCACCCCCGGGCGCGTGTGGCACGGGTTCCGGTCCGGCTGGGAGGACATCCGCCGCCGACCGAGCGTGGCGGTGGGCGTGCTGGTGCTGGACCTCGCGAAGTACGTCCTCGTCGCCTGGCGGTTCCAGATCTCGTTCTCCCTGCTGGGGGTCGAGGAGCCGGTGTGGTACTTCCTCGTGATCGCCCCCGCGGCGGGGCTCGCGGGTGCGCTCTCGTTCACCCCGGGCGGGCTCGGGTTCCGCGAGGCGTTCGTCACCGCGGCCGCGGTCGGCATGGGCTCCGAACTGGACGTCGGGCTGCTCGCCGCGACCGTCGACCGTGGGGTGATGCTCGCGACGTCCGTGCTGCTGGGCGGGGCCGGGTACGCCTACACCTTCCGCAGGATGCGGGTCGCCCGCGCCGCGGCCGGCGTGCCCTGAACCCTCGGTCCGGACCCGCTCAGCCCTGCAGGAGCCCCGCGACCAGCTCGCTGGTGCGGCGCGAGCGTGCCCGCAGCACGGGCTCGACCTCCGCGAGCTCCTTGGCGACCTCGTCGCGCCGGTCGAACAGCTCGTCGACCGCCCGCTCCAGGCGCGACGCCTCGACCTCGTCGAGGTCGACCACGTGCGCCGACTGGCCCGCGGCCTCCATCAGCCCCGCCGCCTTGTGCTCGTAGGGGATGCACAGCACGGGCACGCCGGCGGACACCGCGAACACGGCGGGGTGGTAGCGACCGGCGATGACCAGGTCGGCGGCAGCGAAGCGGGACCGCTGCACGATGCTGCTGGCGCTGTCGGCGACGACCTCCCAGGACGCCTCGTCGCCGAGCATGCGGCCGAGACGGGTCAGGTACGGCACGTCGGTGTGCTGCGCCGAGTGCAGCTGCGGCATGAACGCGACGTGCACCCGGTCCGGGCCGCCGGCCCGCTCGACGACCCTGCGCACCGCGGCGACGATCGCCTCGTCGTAGCGGCGCCGGCGTGCGGCGGGGTCGGGGTCCCCCGGGTACGGGAAGTCGATCGCCGACACGACCAGCAGGAAGCGGTCGCCCAGCGGCTCGCCTCCATGCCCGGTGCGCACGACCCAGTCGTCGCGGTCCAGCGGGGGCACCTGCTGTTGGAGCGCGGCGTCGACGGTCACCTCGAACCCGACGTCGTCGCCGACCAGCTCCCGCAGGTACTCGGCGGATCGCTCCTCGCGGAGCGTGACCACGTCGAAGCAGCGGTAGGTCAGCCGGCGCAGCGGGTTGAGCAGGCGCTTGCGGAACGGGCCGGTCGACGGGGCGTAGAGGGCGGTCGGGAGCCGCCGCCAGCGGGCGAGCCACACGTAGAACCAGTGGACCGGTTCGTGGGACCAGTACGGGTCGCCGAAGTACGGGCCACCCGGTGCGGAGACGACGAGGTCGGCGGTGTCGTAGGCGTCGACGACCGCTCGGCCGGTCGTGCCGAGCAGCGCGCGGCTGCGCACCCCGAGGAGCTGCAGCAGCGAGTACAGCACCAGGCGCACCGCCTCAAGCGGCGGCAGCACCAGCGGGATCCAGCGGACGTCGTGGCCGGTGTCGACCTCGCTCGAGCGCTCCCGGAACTGGTGGAGCACCGTGAACCGGGCATCGCCGATCTGCTCCGCCAGGCCGTCGAGCATCCCCCGGATGGCCGCCTCGTCGCCGGTGTTGTCGCCGTGCTGGTTGACCACCAGGACGTGCGTGGGCGCGCGGCGAGCAGCGGTCGGGGGGGATCCGGGCATGTGGAGCCACTGTACCCGCCCCCGACGTGGCTACTCTCGCCGGGTTGTCCCGCTCCGCAGCCCCGACCCGCCCGAACCGCCGCGCACGGGCCGTGCTCACCCGGCGGCACCACCCCCTGACCTGGACGGTGGTGCTGCTGCACGTGGTGGCGGCGCTCGCGTTCTCGGTGCTGCTGCCGATGTTCCGCAGCCCCGATGAGGCGACGCACGTCGACCTGATCCGCCAGTACCGGCGGGGCCTCGGGCACGAGGACCCGAACCGGACGGTGCCCCTCGGGCTCGACGTCGAGCGCGCCTCGGACTCGGTGTCGCCCGTCGACGTGCGGCCCCGGCCGCCCCAGCTCGCCGGGTCCGCCGTGCCTCGGCGGGAGCGCCCCGCGTTCGGTGACCTGGCCGCCCCCGGTGAGCCGTCGGACACCGAGAACCACATGACCCAGCACCCGCCCCTGTACTACGCAGCGGTCGCGGGCGCCTCGACCTTCGTCGGCGGGCTCACGCCCAAGGGGTGGTGGTCCTGGGACCGCGAGATGTACCTGTACCGGCTCTGGTCGATCCTGCTCACCGCGCCCCTCCCCCTGCTGGCGGCGGAGGGCGCGCTCGCGGTCGGTGCCTCGCGCCGGGCATCCGCGGTCGCCGCAGCCTCGCTGCTGCTCGTGCCCCAGGCCACGGCGATCGGCGCGGCGGTCAACAACGACGCGCTCGTCATGGTCGGGTCCGCCGGGGCTGCCGCCGCGGCGCTGTGGCACCTGCGGACCGGGCACGTGCGCAGCGGCGTCGTGGCGGCGGGCGCCGCGACGGTCGCCGCGCTCAGCAAGGCGACGGCCGCTCCCCTGCTCGCGTGGGTGGCGGTCGTGGTGGTGCTGCGGTGGTGGAGCGACCGCCGTGCAGGGCGCCCCGCCGGAGCGCCGGCACCCGGGTCGCAGCTGGTGGCCCCGCTCGCGACCACGGCGGTCGGGCTCTCGTGGTACGTCGCCAACTTCGTGCGCTTCCGGGACCCGCAGCCCACGGGCCTGACCCCGCTGCCGGTCAACGAGGACTTCCAGGCGTCGCCGTTCCGCTTCCTGCACGTGTGGCTCGACCGGCTGTCCCGCACGTTCTGGGGGATGCCGGCACGGCGCACCGGGGTGGCGCTGCCGTGGATCGCGCCCCACGCGCTCAGCGTCGTCGCGGTCGGCCTCGCCGTCGCCGCGTGGTGGGACCGGGCGCGCCGCCGGACGACCGCGCTGCTGTGGCTCCTGTGCGCCACCCAGGTGGCCCTGTTGCTGCGCAGCAACTGGGGCTCCCACTCCCGCACCGGGGCGCTGCCGGCGGTCCAGGGCCGCTACCTGTTCGCGCTGCTCGTGCCCGTCGCGGTGCTGGCGCTCCTCGGCGCGCGCCAGGTCGCCGGACGGATCGGCGCGCGCTGGTCGGTGGCCGACCCGCTGGTGGCCGCATGGGCGGTCATCGCGGTCGGGATGGTGCTCCACGTGCTGCTCGGCCGTTCCATGCTCGAGGGGTTCTGGGAGGCGCCGGGAGCCTCGACCACCGAGCGGCTCACGTCGGTGGTGGCGTGGAGCCCGCTGCCCGCGGCGGGCACGTGGGTGCTGCTCGCCGGGTTCGTCGGGGCTGCCGCCCTCGCGTGCGTGGTGTTCGGGCTGCAGCTGGTCAGGACCGTGGGTCCGTGGCGCGCGGCGCGCCCCGGTCGAGCCCGTCCGCCCGCCGAGACCGGAGCCTGACCCAGGCGAACAGCAGCAGCTCGGTCGCGATCGCGACGCCCCTGAACAGCACCGCCGCGACCAGCTTCGCGCCCGGGTGACCGCCGACGAGCAGCCCCAACGCCGCTTCGCGCACCCCCAGCCCGGACGGGACGGGGATCACGAGGAAGCCGACGACCCAGGCGACGGCGAACCCGATCGACGCCTGCGCGAACGACACGTCGATGCCCGCGGGGACGGCCAGCGCCGCGTACGAGACCCCGGCCAGCCCCAGGCCGGGGACCGCCCACGCGACCGAGCGCCAGACATCCGCCTGGGAGGGCAGCACGGTCTCGTCGGGGGCCCGGGGGACGACCCGCCGCAGCACGTCGAGCGACCAGCGCAGCAGCTGCCGGCGGCCGACCACCAGCGTCACCGGGGTGGCGAGCAGCGCGGCACGCACCCAGGTCGGCAGGTCGGGGTTGACCAGGGCGAGCGGGGGCCCGAACACGGACCCGCCCAGCACCATCGTGAGCTTCGACAGCAGCATCGCGGTGCCGGCGTGGGCGGTGCCGACGGTGTCGGTACGGGCCAGCGCCGCCTGCCCGACCGCCTGGGCGAACCCGCCGACCGGCGTGTACTTCATGAGCTGGGACGTGTAGAACGCGTCGCCCAGCACGGACCGCTCCACCGCCCCGCCGAACAGCACCTCCCAGCTGCGGGAGCTGCACCACAGCGCCGCCGCGTTCGCGACGCCGGAGGGCACGAGCGCCCACAACGGCGGAGCCTCGAGCCCCCGGATGTCGCCGTAGGCGTACCACCCCGCGACGAGGATCGCCGGGAGACCGATGGCGAGGATCGCCAGCCGGACCCAGCGCTGGTTCATGTCCCCGACGGCGCCCTGGCGGCGAGCACGATCCCGGTTCCGGTGCGCGGGAAGGGTCGCTGGGCCAGCCGGAACGGCCACGTCGCCAGCTCGATGATCCGGTTGGCGGACCTCGGCGGCTGGAACCAGGCCCCGCTGCGCTTGGTCCGCTCGAGCGCCGACTCCTCCTCGACCGGCCGGCGACGCTGGATCCGCCGGGCGAGCAGGTTGCGGACCGCCTCGAGGACGTACCCGAGCGGGAACCCGTACACGCGCGACTCGACGTCCTCGAGCCCGGCGTCCCGTGCCATCGCCACCAGGTCCCGCGGCTCGTACCGCCGGTGGTGGCCGACCTCGACGTCGTGTGGCGAGAACCGGTTCTGGAAGGCCGGCACCGACATGAGGAAGCGCCCGCCGGGACGCACGCGGCGCACCCACTCGGCGAGGGCGGTGACGTCGTCCTCGATGTGCTCCAGCACCTCGAACGCGCAGACCACGTCGAAGCGCTCGTCGGGGTCCAGCTCGTCGAGGGAGCGCAGCAGCCGGTAGCGGCCGCCAGGGATCGAGGCGAGCAGGGCCTCCGTCTCGGCCCGCGACGCATCGGAGAGCTCGACGCCGGTGTAGTCGTGCCCCGCGGCGACGAGTCGGGCGGCGATCGCGCCGCGACCCGGGCCGACCTCGAGCACGCGTCCGGGCTCGAGCGACTCGAGGTGCCCTCGGAGCACGTCGAAGCGGAGCCAGGCGTTCGGGGGCAGCGCCGGTCCGGCGGCGAGGTTGGGCCGCTTCGTCGTCGCGGCGACCTCGTCGAGGAGCGGGCCGACCACCGACGACGGCCGGAAGCGGTCCGCGGCGTCCGCGGCCGCCGGCTGCAGGGGCTCCTCGCCGTCCGCCATGCGACGCAGCAGCTCCGCGAGCGCGTCCGCGTCCCCCGGCGGCACGTACCGCGCCGCGTCGCCGAGCGCCCTGCGCTGCGGTGGGGTGTCGGAGGTGACGACGACGTTGCCGGCCGCGAGCCCCTGGTACACCTTCGTCGGGACGACGCGCTGCGCCTTCTCGGTGGTGCCGAAGATGCCGAGGCACACGTGCTGGGAGGCGACGAGCTCGGGGAGCTCCTCGGAGGGGACCCAGTCGATCCACTCGACGTTGCCGCCGGACGCCGCGGCGCGGGTCGCCTCGAGGTCCTGGCCGGAGCCCACCATCGTGAAGCGGATGCGGTCGTCGCCCGCCAGCTTCGCGATGGCCCGCCCGATCACCGGTGCACCGTGCAGCGGGGTGAAGAGCCCGACGAAGCAGGCCCGCAGCGGCGGCGGTGGCGGGGCGGGCTTCTGCTCGAACCACACCTCGGTCGCCCCGACCGGCACCACCACGGCGCGGCCGCGGAACTCGAAGGGCAGCGCGGAGAGCTGCTCGTCGGTGTCCACGACGATGGTGTCCGCCCGCCGCAGCGCCGCGCGGTCCACGAGGTCGAGCAGCCGGTACTTGAGCCCCGACGCGAGGCCGCGGTCGCGGGCGGTGTCCGCGAGGCCGACGAGGTGGTCGAGCACGATGTGCGAGCCCGGCCACAGCGTCCGGGCGAGGTGCACGTCGAAGTGCCCGAGGTAGCCGACCACGACGAGGTCCGGCGTGCCGGGGTGGCGGCGGGCGGAGCGCACCAGGCGTACCCAGGAGCGCACGACGTTCCGTGCGAGCCGCAGGGTCCCCACCGCGGAGCCAGCCGCCCGCACCTTGTCGGCGGTGGACATGCCGAGCGGGTGGTTCACCTCGGTCACGGAGTGGCCGCGGTCGGCCAGCCCGTCCCGCAGCACCGCCACGCGAGGGTGGCGAGTGACGTCGTACGAGCCGAACAGGACGACCTCCATCGGGGAGGTCGACCCGTCGTCGCGCCGGGCGCCGCTCACCGGTCGCGGCGCGAGCGTCCGGCGGCCTCGTCGATCTCGCGGCGCCGGATCATCACCCGCGTGTCGGAGACGAGGCGCCGATTGGCCGACAGGAGGTCCGCGAGCAGGCCGAAGATCCAGATCTGCACCGCGAGCAGCATGGCGACCGCGGCGCCCACGAGGCTCGGCACGCGGCTGGCGAGGTCGTCGGTGAAGATCTGCAGGTAGAACCAGCGGGCCACCAGGGCGACGCTCACGAGGAACGGCAGCAGCCCCACGCCGAAGAAGAAGCGGAAGGGCTTGTAGAGCATGAACGAGCGCACGATCGTCTGGCCCGAGCGCCAGATGTACCGCGGGATGCTCTTGACCAGCCGGCTCGGGCGGGTCGCCGGGTTCACGGAGATGTCGACCCCGCGGATCCGCATGCCCTCCCAGCCGGCCTGCACGATGGTCTCCATCGTGTAGCTGTACTTGCCGAACACCTGCGTGCGCAGGGCGGTCTCGCGGCTGAAGGCCCGGAACCCGGAGGCCGCGTCGCGCACCTCGGTGCCCGAGAAGGCGCGGACGACCCCGCTGCCCAGGCGCTGGAGGCGCTTCTTGAGGGGCGAGAAGTCGTCCACCGCCTCGATCGGGCGCTCGCCGATCACCAGGTCCGCCTCGCCCTCGACGATCGGGGCGACCAGCTTGGGGATGCAGGAACCGTCGTACTGGTTGTCCGCGTCGGTGTTGACGATGACGTCGGCGCCCGCCCGCAGCGCGGTGTCGAGGCCGGTGAGGAACGCGTTCGCGAGCCCACGGTTCTCCGGCACGCGCACGACGTGGTCCACGCCGTGCTCCCTCGCGACCTCGGAGGTCCGGTCCTCGCTGCCGTCGTCGATGACGAGCCACTCGACCACCTCGAACCCCGGCACCTCCCGCGGGAGGTCGGCGAGGGTCTCCGGCAGCGTGGCCTCCTCGTTGAAGCAGGGGATCTGGATGACGAGCTTCAAGCCGGCGACCTCATCGCCGTCGCGCGCCTCGGTGGGGTCGTCGATGACCACGAGTTCCTCACGATCCAGCACCCGGCGATCCTACGACAACGCCGCCGGGCGTCCCGGCACCCCCGCGGGGTGCCAGCCGCCACACGGAGGGCGTCAACCGGCGGTGCGCCGCACCGCGAGCGACCAGCCGTCCCCCGGCGGTTCGTAGCCCTCCGGGGCCCTCAGCAGGGTGCGTTCGGGGTGGCGCTCCTCCACCGCGACCCCGGTCGTGGCGACCGGCTGCCCCGCCGGTCCGAGGCCCTCGAGCTCACCGGGGGACGTGGCGACCCAGACCAGCTCCCTGCCGGCCCGACCGACCGACTCGGCGAGCCGGCGCTGCTCCGCCGGTGACGGCACGCGGGTGGCGGCGGCGACGGGGACGCCGCACCAGGCTCGCAGCGACTGAGGGAGGATGTGCCGTGCGGGCTCGCCGACCACGACGACCGACGCGTTCCGGCCGACGAGGTCGCAGGCCTCCTCGAGCACCGCTGCGGAGCCGTGCTACTCGCGCAGCTGCCGGACCGGCCAGGTGACCGACGCCGGCACGACGACGAGGAGGGCACCGAGCACCGCGGCGAGCCCCGACCGCAGGCCGCGGGGCCACCGTGGGGCGACGAGGACCGCGGCCACCGCCGCCGTCGCCGCGAGCACCAGCGCCGGCAGCACCGCCGGCACGTAGCGCCGCATCGCCCACACGTGGTCGGGCGAGATCGACGGCCGCCACCAGTAGATCCCGCCGGCGACGACGACGAGCGCGACGCACGCGGCGGTCGCAGGGTTCGCCCGCCCGGACAGCGCCCTGCGGACGAGCCACGCGGTGCCCCAGATGGCGAGCAGCAGCCCCGGCACCCCGAGGTACCAGGACATCCACTCCAGGCTCAGCTCGCCGTAGCGGCGTGCCGGGTCGGGCTCGACACCCGCCGCCGACTGCAGCGCGGCGATGAGCGACACCTCGTCCCGGCCCCGCATCACCTGCACGTGCGGCCGGACGAGCCACCCGGCCAGGAGGGCCGCCGCGACCAGGACGCCAGCGGGAGTCGCCATGGACGTCCCCAGGGCGCGGGCGCGAGGCCACCACCCGGGACGCACCCTGGCGGCGACGACCGAGGCGATCGCGGCGACCAGGGCGGCCAGCACGAGGACCCGCAGCACGCCGACCTGCTCCGAGTGCCGTCCCGCGTACCCACCGGAGCGCAGCTGCAGGTCGAGGGTGCCGAGGAGGACGCCCACCGCGGTGGCCGCGAGCGCGCAGAGCGCCACCCGCCGGCGCGGGCCCGCCTCCTCCCCACCCCGTGCGCCGGCGACCCACCAGCCGCCGAGCACGAGGCCGATCGCGACGAACAGGAGCGCGTCCGCGCGGGTGGCCGCCGCCGCGCCGAGCAGGAGCCCGGCGACCGCGCCGGCGCCCGCGCGCCGGGTGGCGGCCGCGACCGAGCCGGCGAGCACGGCGGACCAGAGCAGCGCCATCGTGAACGGCTCGGAGAACGTGTCGCGTGCGACGTACAGGAACGGCATCGTCGCCGCGAGCGCCGCGGGGGCGAGCAGGGACGCGAGCGGGCGGCCCGTCATGCGCACCGCCACCGCGTAGAGGCTCATCAGCCCCGCCGTGGCGACGAGGGCGGGGACGCGGAACATCAGCCGGGTGCCACCGAGGTCGTGGCCGACGGCCATCACGACGCTCGCGAGGTGGTTGAACTGCAGCTGCAGCCTGCCGTCGCCGACGTCGTACACGGCGTAGCTCTCGAACGTGAGCGGCTCCTCCGCCTCGAGGCCGCCGGCGGCGCCGTCGACCTGGAGCGACCCGTCCCGGGCGAGCCAGCGCGCCGTGGTGGCGTAGGACCCGGGGTCGCGGTTCACCAGCACGTGGTGCGACGGGGCCGAGGACGCGAGGACCAGGAACCCCAGCGCCAGCACCGCGGCGGTGGCCGCGCCGGCGTGGGCCACCCGGCCCGCGGGAGCGCGGCCGCCGAGCGCCCGTCGCACCGCCACGACGCCGGCCAGCGCCAGCGGCACGCCCAGCACCAGCGCGAGCGGCGTGCGATACCAGCCGAGGAGGGCGAGGGCGAGCCCCGCCAGGCCGACCGTGGCGACGAGCGACGCGGCGAGCACCGCCGCGAGCTCGAACCACGCCGGGGCCGCCGGCTGCTCAGTCGACATCGACGACGACGAGGTGCAGGCGGAACGGCGTCTCGTCCGGGAGCGCGTTCGACGGGTCGACGTACCCGTTCGGAGGGCGGTCGACGGTCGGCCGCACCAGCCACCGGTCCGGCGCCGCCTGCCGGGTCCACCTCGGCGGCCCCTCCGCCACGTCGAGGAACGTCGTGAGGTCGCTGTAGTTCTTCCCGACGAGGACGAGGCGGTGGCCGTTCGCACGCACCTGCTCGGCCACCTCGAGCACGTTGTCGGCGTCGACGGCGTCGCCCTGCCCCGCGGCGGGCACCTCGCACCAGCTCCGCAGGGTGTGGGTCAGGGTCGACTGCGCGTACACGCCCAGCACGACGACCGCGGCGTCCTCGGGCAGGAGCTCGCAGGCCTCGAACACCTGGTGCAGGTAGCCGTACTGGTTGCGCTGCCAGCGCACCGGCCACGTCGTCGCCGCCGCCGGCACGACCATGGCGACCGCGAGCACGCCCACGAGGGCGCCCCGCAGCCGGGGCTGGACGGACCGGCGGGCGGCGATCGCCGCGAGCGGCACGGCCGCCGCCACCGCGAGGCCGGGCAGGACCGCCGGCACGTAGCGCCGGCTCGCCCACGGGTGGTCAGGGGTGATCGCGGGGTTCCACCAGTACAGCGCGCCCGCGGCCAGGGTGAGCAGCACCACGCCGACCGCCACCGGCGCGACCCCCCGCCGGCGCACCGCCAGGTAGGCGATGACCGCGAGCCCGAGGATCGCCGCGGCCAGGGTGACCGGCCCGAGGTACCACGCCATCCACCGCAGCGACTGCTCCGCGTACGTCCGTGCCGGGTCCACCGCCAGCCCGTAGAACCGCTGCGCGTTGCGGACCGGTTCGTGCGCGGTGCCCCCGCGCACGGTCTGCACCAAGGGGCGCAGCAGCCACCCGGCGCCGAGCACCGCGACGATCGCGGCCGCGGCGACACCGGCGAGCTGGGCCCGGAAACGCTCGACGAGGCGGCGCAGCGCCGGCGTCCAGGTCCACACCCCGAGCGCCACGAGGCTGGCCGCGGCCGAGGCGATGGTCGCGAGCCGCAGCAGGCGCAGCTGCGGGGTCAGGTCGCGCACGTAGTGGCCGGTCCACTCGACGAGGTCGACGATGCCGACGACCGCGCCCAGCCCGGTGGCGGCCACGACGATCCCCCAGGCGCGCGCACGTGCACGCCGCTCCCCCGGCCCGGCGGCCGCCATCAGCGACAGCGCGGCCAAGGGGAACAGCAGCGCCACGTACGCCAGCGCGTCGACGCGGGTCGCGAGGACGGCCCCGAGCAGCAGCCCGCCGGCCAGGGCCGTCGTGCGCCGCGGGCGGTGGTGGAGGTCGGCGAGGAGGAGCACGGCGCCCCACAGCAGCGCGAACGCGAACGGCTCCGAGTAGGTGTTGCGCGAGACGAACAGGAACGGGAGGCTCGCCGCGAGCACCGTCGGGGCGAGGAGCGACACCCACGGCCGCCGCGTCACCCTGACGGTGACGGCGTACACGGCGAGCAGGCCGGCGGCGGTCGCGAGCGCCGGGGTGCGCACCAGCAGGCGGTAGCCGCCGAGGTCGTGCCCGACCGACATCACGACGCTCGCGAGGTGGTTGAACTGGAACTCCAGCTCACCCCCGCCCATGTCGTAGACGCCCGCGCTGTCGAAGCGGAGCCCGTCGATCCCCTCGAACGCCGGGTCCTGGGCGTCGCCGCCGAGCTCGCCCTCCGCGCTGAGCCACCGGGCCGTGTTCAGGTACACGCCCGGGTCACGGGTCGTGAAGACGTTCTGGGAGGGGACGGAGCCGGCGAACGCGAAGTAGCCGAGCGCGAGGGCCACCGCGGCCAGCGCGGCGGCGGTCGCGGCGCGCTCCACCGGGCGCGCGTCCCGCGGCCGCACCCGGTGCAGGCCCCAGACCGTCGCCGCCGCGACCGGCACGCCCAGCGCGAGGGCGAGCCAACCGGAGTACACCCCGAGGATCGCGAGCAGCAGCCCGAGGAGCCCGACCGCACCCATGGCGATCGGGCCGGTCCACGCGAGCACCTCGAACCAGCGGGGCAGCTCGGACGTGGTCGGAGCGTCGGTCGTGTCGCTCACCGCCGGGCGAGCAGGGCGAGGTCGCCCGCCCCGAGGATCAGCGACTCCAGGTCCTCGACGAGCTCCGGTGCCGCCTCCCGCCCCCGGAAGGACACGGGCAGCTCGTGCAGCGGCCGGGTCTCGACGTCGTGGAACCCGGCCTCCTCGGCGAGGAACCGCAGGAACAGCGGGTGCACCGGCCGCTCGTGGGTCGGGTCGACCCAGAAGTTCGTCGCCGCGGTGCTGAGGCTGAGGATGTTGGGCGTCTCGAGGACGAGCAGCCCGCCCTCGGCGAGCACGCGGCGCGCCTCGAACACGAGCCGCACCTGCAGGTCGAGCGGCAGGTGCTCGACGACGTGCATCGACACCACCGCCCGCAGCGAGGCGTCCTCGCACCCGTCGAGCCAGTCGAACAGGTCGGCCTGGACGAAGTGCTCGCCGTCGCCGTCGACGACCTGCCCGAGGTTCGAGTCCACCCCGAGCGCCCGGTGGCCCTCGTCGACGAGGAGCCGGACCAGCTCGCCCCGCCCGCAGCCGAGGTCGACGATCGGCAACCCCTCGTTGGGCAGCGCCACCAGCAGGTCGAGGTAGTCGTCGCGCTGGCGCTCGCGGATCTCCTCCGGGGTGCCGCGGTGGCGGTCCTCGAAGGTCCGGTAGAGCACGTCGAAGCTGGGCGTGGGGTGGGTGAAGCTCCGCGACGGCGCCGACGGCGTCGGCGCCGAGCCGGCGGTCGCCCCCGCCTCCCCACCCGGGGGGGCCGTGGCACCGCGCTCGGCGAGCGCCTGGGCGAGGCGCACCGCGCTGCGCAGCTCGGCGAGCTCGCGCTCGAACCGACGGCGGGTCTCGTCGGTGAGCGCCTCGGCGTGCAGCAGCGCGTGGTCGAGGCGGCGCTGGAGGATCTCGCCGGGCGGCGCGTCGGGTGGGGTGCCCTCCAGCGCGGTGGTGAGCGAGGCGAAGGCGTCGCGGACCTCGTCGCGGCTGACCTGCTGGTACGCCTCGAGGCGTTCGGTCTGGCGGCTCAGCTGGTCGATCCGTGCGGCCAGCTCGTCCCAGCGCCGGTGCAGGTGGGCGAACTCGTCCCGGACGGCGTCGATGCGGGTGAACGCAGGGGCGAGCAGGCGACGGACGACCTTGACGATCGTGCGGCGCTCGGGAGCGGGCGCGGTCATCGCAGCACTCTGCTGTGCCGCGAGAGCCGCCGTCCACCCGCTGCCGACGCGTGCGCGACGACTTCCCCGAACGCGGGGGCCACCCGCTCCCACGCGAACTCGTGCAGCGAGTAGCGCCGACCACGATCGGCGAGCGCCGCGGCGATGTCGGGACGGGACCGGATCGTCGCGAGCGCCGCCTCGAACGAGAGGTAGTCGGAGTAGGCGAGGCCGCCGCCGGAGCGGCGCACGTGCCCCTCCAGCACCCGGCTGCGCTCCTGCACCATCGCCGGGCGGCCGAGGAGCCACCCCTCGATGAGCGCGAGGGAGAAGCTCTCCATGTAGGAGGGCTGGATGACCACGCCGGCGCCCGCGACGAGGGCGATGCGGGTGGCGTCGTCGACGAAGCCGGTCGGTCGCACGCCGGGCGCGCCGGTGTTGCCGTCGCCGCCCGGGCCGACGACCACCAGCTCGAAGCCCGGGTCCACCGCGGTGCGGTACGCGGCGGTGAACCGGATCACGTCGTCACTGCCCTTGGCGGGGTCGACCCGACCGACGACCACCGCGTACTCCCCCGGCCGCACGCCGATGTCCCGCGCGGCGCGCTGCACCTCGTCGGCGGGTGGCGCCTCGATCGGCTCGACCGGGCAGGGGACGACGGTGATGCGGTCACCGCAGTCGTAGTTGCGCGCGACGAGCTCGCCCTCCTCCGGGGCGAGGCTGAGGACGTGGTCCGCGTGCTCGAAGACCTCGCGCACCCGGCCGACGTGGAACGCCCCTTCGGGGTGCGCCGTGGGGATCACGATCGTCGGGCCGTGCGCCGCGGCGACCTTCGTGAGGCGCAGCGTCTGCGCGTAGTGGTAGCCGACGAGGACCGTGGCGTCGTTGCGGGCGGCCTCGGTCGCGACGACCTGCTCCCCGCCGAGCAGGTCCGGTCCCATCATCTGGCTCCAGCGGTCCTGTGCCCAGGGCCACAGGGGCACGTCGAACGCGTCCACGGCCCGCAGGTGGAGCGGGATGAACCGGTCGTTGTCACGGGGTGCGCGCACCGGCAGGCGGTGCACCGTGACGCCGTGCTCGACGGTGCGGCCCGGGGGGTGCACGTCCGCCCAGTCCGAGTAGTTCGTCGCGCAGCTCGTGACGACGGTGACCTCGTGCCCGCCCGCGGCGAGCCCCGTGGCCATCGACTCCACGTACTTCTCGGCGCCGCCGACCACGCCGGCGCCGTAGCGCTGCACGACGAAGCAGACCTTCACCGCCCCACCCCCGCGGGGAGCGGCTCACCGGAGGCGACCAGCTCGGCGACGGTGCGCGACGCGGTCGGGTGGCGGAGCAGCGCGTCGAGGTAGCGCGGCAGCGAGTGCGCCGCCGACATGCCCCGGGCGCGGCCGACGCCCCGGCCCACGAGCAGGCGGCGCAGGTCGCCGTCCCGCACGACCTTCGCGAGGAGGCCGGCGACGAGCACCGGGTCGTCGGGGTCGTCGACCACGATCCCCGCCTCCCCCACCGTCGACGGGATCGCCGCACGGTCGGCGGCGACCACCGGCACACCCGTCGCCATCGCCTCGACGATCGGCACGCAGAAGCCCTCGTGCTCGCTCAACGTGCAGAACACCGCGGCCCGCAGGTACAGCGCGGACAGCTCCGCGTCGGAGATACGACCGAGGAACTGCGGGTCACGGAGCCCCACCGTGCGCGCCATGGCGCGCAGGGCACGCGAGTAGGTGGCGAGCCGGTCGACGCCCACGAACGCGAGCCGGGCGTCGGGCTCGTGCTCCTGCTGGAGCACCGCCACCGCGGCGATCACCCGCTCGACCCGCTTGTGGGGCAGCTGCTGGGCGACGCACAGCACCAGCGGCCCGGGACCCCAGCCGTCGATGCGGCGCAGCATGTCGGGGTCGGGCACGACCCGGTCGAGTCGGTCGACGTCGGGGGTGGGTGCGACCACCTCCACGTCCCGGTACCCGAGGACCCGCAGCTCCTCCGCGTTGTACTCCGAGTCCGCGAAGGCGAGCTCGACGCGGTCCCGCAGCTGCTCCAGCTCCCACCGACCGCGGATGAGGTCGCCGGCGATCTCGGGTGCGATGTCCGCGTAGTACTCGGGCGGCGAGAAGTTGTGGTACACGAGCACGAGCCGCTGCTCGTTCTCGACGATCGCCCGGTGCACCGGCCAGGACCCGATGCTCGCGTGGAAGATCAGCGGGCGGTCGCGGTTGGGCCGGCGTGGCAGCTCGTGCAGCGGGTGGACGTGGGAGTCGAGGCCCGGCTCCAGGTGCTGCGCGTAGATCTCGCTCGGACCGTGCGCCGCGAGCGCCTCACGGATCAGCACCGCGGACTTCGTGATCGCGTCGCCGGGGGCGGCGCCGACGACGAGCTGGTCCCACACGGTCAGGCCCCGGTGCGGGGCGGCGCGCCCTCCGGGAGCGCGGCGCGGAGGCGCTCGACCTCGCGCTCGAGCTCCGCGACCCGGTACTCGAGCCGGCGCTGGCGGTCGAGGTGGGTGCGAGACAGGAAGAACTGCACGCGGTTCTGCCGGTCGACCAGCTGCTCGACGACCGCGGCGGTGCGCGTCGAGAACTCACCGACCTGGCGGCGCACCACCACCCCCACGACCCGGGTGAGCGGCGACAGCAGCAGCCCGATGAGGCGCGCGGCGAGGCCGCCCCTGCCGCGCAGCGGGCGCCACGTCTCGAGCACCGCCGGCCCGTGGAGGTCACCGGTCTCGATCGGGGGCTCCTCGACGAGCCCCGCCTCCACCGCCTCGACGACGGCGGAGAACTGTCGGTCCAGCTCGTCCGAGGGCAGGTGCGGCAGCTCGCCCCGCGCCCGCCGCTCGGCGAGGTCGCGGCGCACCTCCGCCACGGCCGCGGCGATCTCGTCGGTCGATGGGGCCTGCTGCTCTGCGTCGCGGTCCACGATCGTCTCCTCCGGTCTGCTCAGCGCTCGACGCGCGCGGCGCCAGCCGTCACGTGCCAGGTCCCCGAGAGGTCCACGAGCCCCTCGGGCTCCATCCGTCCACCATGGCGCACGGGGAGGCGCCACTCGCGCTCCCTGCGGTCGAAGTTGTGCTGGATGTAGGTGTCGGAGATCGCCACGGTCAGCTCGTAGTCGCCGGAGGTGAGCGGCAGCTCGTCGATCACGAAGTCGACGTGCCCGCGCCCCTCGATCGTCGGGGTGTCGAGGCCGCCGATGCGGGTGTTGGTCCCGGTGATGTGCACGTTGCTGGCCGAGTGCAGCGCGATCCCGAACACGGGTGAGGGCACGGGGCGGATCGCCTCGTAGCCGATGCGGATCGTGAGCGGTTCGCCGTGCACACCCGCGCTGACCGGCCGCCCCTCCCCGTCGAGCAGCTCCACGTCGGTGATCCGCACGTCCTCCATGCGGCGGCTCGCGGGGCCGTCGGTGCCGGCGGCCGCCTCCTCCGCGGCGGCCGCGGCGATCTCGTCGCGCTCGCGGCGCTCCTCCGCGTTGACCTGGCGCATGTACGCGGCGGAGACCTCCTGGCCCGTGCCGACGAGCTGGAGCTCGCCGTGGTCGAGCCACGCCGCCCCGTCGCACATGGTCTCGACGGTGTCGAGCCCGTGGGTCACGACGACGATCGTGACGCCCTTCTTCCGCAGCGCGTAGAGGTGGTCGTAGCACTTGCGCTGGAACTCGGCGTCGCCGACCGCGATGACCTCGTCGACGATGAGGATCTCCGGGTCGACGTGCACCGCGACGGAGAACCCCAGCCGGATGTACATGCCGGAGGAGTAGATCTTCACCGGGGAGTCGATGAACTCCTCGATCCCCGCGAACTCGACGATCTCGTCGAACACGCGGTCGATCTGGCGGTGCGACATGCCGAGGATCGTGGCGTTCATGTAGACGTTCTCGCGCCCGGTGAGGTCCGGGTGGAACCCGGCGCCGAGCTCGAGGAGGGTCGAGATCCGCCCGCTGACGCGCACCTCGCCGGAGGTCGGCCGGTAGATGCCGGCGATGCAGCGCAGCAGCGTCGACTTGCCCGAGCCGTTGTGGCCGACGAGGGCGAACATCGAGCCCTCGGGGATCTCGAACGAGACGTTGCGCAGCGCCCAGAACTGGTCGGCGCCGGACTGCCGGTCACGCCGGGTGATGAGCTCCTTGAGCGAGTGGGCCCGGTCCTTCTGCAGGCGGAAGCTCTTGGAGACGTCGTCGACGACGATCGCGGCCATCAGAGCTCCTCGATCACGGTCGGGGCCCAGCGGCTGAAGATCACCCAGCCGCCCACGAGGCTGATCGCTGCGGTGAGCACCATCACGACCCAGTTGCCGAGGGTGGGCACGTCCAGGCTGTAGAGCACCTGGCGCATGGCGTAGACGAACGAGCCGACCGGGTTGAGCTCCATGAACCGGCGGTACTCGTCGGGCACGATCGTCAGCGGGTACACGATCGGCGTCGCGTAGAAGAGGACCTGGAGGCCGATGCCGACCAGGTAGTTCACGTCGCGGAAGCGGATGTTCGCGAGCCCGAGCACCAGCCCGATGCCGAACGCGAAGCACGACATGAGCGCGAAGATCGGCACGACGATCACCGCCGTCCACGACACGTTGCCGATGAGCACCATCACGGCGAACAGGATGCCCACCTCGATGAGCGCCTGGAGCAGCACGGTCGCGAGGCCGGCGACCATCGGGCACTCGGGAGGGAAGTAGGTCCGTGTGAGCAGCGGGCCGGCCGTCTGGAACGACGCGATCGAGGTGTTGATGACGCCCGCGAACAGGTTCCACACCACGAGGCCGCAGAACAGGTACAGGGCGAAGCTCTTGTCGCCGTTGCCGGCGGCGGGCGGCTCGGCGCGCAGGAAGAAGCCGAACACCACGGTGTAGATCCCGAGCGTGGCCGCCGGGTTGATCAGTGACCACACCCATCCCAGGACGCTCTTCTTGTACCTCGCCTTCAGATCCCGCTGGGCGAGGTTGGCGATCAGGGTCCGGTACGACCAGACCTGGGCTGGGGTGGACAAGCGCGGCCTCGGGAGCAGGGTCGGGGACCCGACGAAGTTAGCAGCAGCTACTCGGCGGCCTCCGCCAGCGCCTCCGCCAGCGCGGGGTGCACGAGCAGGCTCTCCGCGATGTCGGTGACCCGCAACCGGTTGGTGACCGCGACCGCGATCACCGAGATCAGCTCCGCCGCGTGACGCCCCACGATCGACCCGCCGAGCACGACCCCCGTGGCCGGATCCGACACGATCTTCACGAACCCGCGGTGGTCGTCGTTGATGAGCGCCTTCGCCGAGGACGAGAACGGGACCTTCGTCACACGGATCTTGCGGCCCTCGGCGAACGCGTCCGCCTCGGCGAGCCCGACGTCCGCGATCTCCGGCTCGGTGAAGATGGCCGAGGCGGCCTTCTCGTAGTCGAGGTGCCGGTGGTCCACCTTGTGGAGCCCCATCACGTGCTCGGCGATCTTGCGCCCCTGCATCGACGCGACGGACGCGAGGGGCAGCTTCCCGGACAGGTCGCCGGCCACGTAGATGTGCGGCACGTTCGTGCGGAGGTGGTGGTCGAGGGTGCGCACCCAGGGGCCGTCCATCTCCACCCCCGCCTCGGCGAGGCCGGTGCCCTCGACGTTGGGCACGAGGCCGATGGCGAGCAGCACGTGGCTGCCGCGCACGACACGGCCGTCGTCGCAGTGGACGACCACCCCGCCGTCCTCGGGCAGGTCGAGCCCCACCGCCCTGGCGCCCTTGTACAGGTGCACGCCGCGCCGCAGGAAGTCCTCCTCCAGCACCGCGGCGACCTCCGGGTCCTTCTGGGGCAGGACCTGCTGGCGGGAGACGATCAGGCTGATCTCGGACCCGAAGCTCGAGAACATGTGCACGAACTCGACGCCGGTCACCCCGGAGCCCACCACGACGAGGTGCTCGGGCAGCTCCTTGGGCGGGTAGGCGTCGCGGGTCGTGAGCACCCGGTCCCCGTCGGGGCTGGCCCACTCCGGGATGCGCGGGCGGCTGCCCGTGCTGACGAGGATCGCGTCGGCCTCGAAGGTCAGCTCGCCGTCCTCGGTGCTGGCGACGACGGTGTGCGCGTCGACGAGGCGCCCGGTGCCGTGCACCAGGCGGACGCCCTGGCTCTCGAGCAGGTCCCGGTTGGAGCTCTCGAGCCGGCTCACGATGCCCGTGATGCGGTTCCGCAGCGCGTCGAAGTCGACGCTCGCCCCCTCGACCGAGAGGCCCATCCCAGCGGACCCGTGGATCCGGTCCAGCGCGGCGCCGCTCGCGATCATCGCCTTGGAGGGCACGCAGTCCCAGAGGTTCGCGGCGCCGCCGATGATGTCGCGCTCGATGAGCGTCACCTCGGCACCGAGGCGTGCAGCGTAGGTGGCCGCCTGGGTCCCGGCGGGGCCACCGCCGATGATCACGAAGCGCAACGGCATGCCCTGAGGCTACCGGCAGCGCTCCCGGATCAGCGGGCGGTGAGGGCGGCGACGACCTCGGCGAGGGGCTCGCGGAAGTCGCGGGACGGCTCGAAGCCGTGGGCGCGCCAGGCCAGGTCGGCGAGCACGGAGTTCGCCGGTCGCGGCGCGGGGCGTGGCGGGTCCAGCTGCGCGGTGCTGATCGGGCGCACCCGGTCCGGGTCGTGGCCCGCCGCGGCGAACACCTCCCGGGCGAACTGGTACCAGCTCACCGCGCCCTGGTTGGTGGTGTGGAACACCCCGGGCACGCGCTCGACGCCGAGCTTGGCGACCATCGCGGCCAGGTCGGACGCGAAGGTCGGGTGGCCGACCTGGTCGTCGACGAAGTCGACCGTGTCGCGCTCCTCGGCGAGGCGCAGCAGCGTCTTCACCATGTTCGACCCGTGGGCGCTGCACACCCAGGAGGTGCGGGCGATGGTCCAGCCGGGGTCGATCTCCATCTCGCCGCCGAGCTTCGTGCGCCCGTACACCGACTGCGGGTTCGGGCGGTCCCACTCCAGGTACGGCGAGTCCTTGGTGCCGTCGAACACGTAGTCGGTCGACACGTACACCACGTGCGCGCCGACGCGGCGGGCGCCGTCGGCGACGAACCGGGTCGCGGCGCAGTTGGCCCGGTACGCGAGCTCGGGCTCGGACTCGCAGCGGTCCACCGCGGTGAACGCGGCGCAGTGCAGCACCAGGTCCGGCTCCCACTGCGTGAGGACGCCGAGCACGTGGTCGCGGTCGGTGAGGTCGTGCTCCGGCAGGTCGAGCCCCAGCACCTCGTGGTGCGGCTGGGTGCCGAGCAGCGCGAGCAGCTCCGTGCCGAGCTGGCCGCGGGACCCCGTGACGACGATCCTCACGCGGCCACCTCAGCGGTTCCGCACCCGCGACAGCAGCGGCTCCCACCAGTCGCGCCGCTCCAGGTAGAAGCGGATGGTCTCCTCGAGCGCCGAGTCGAAGTCGTGCGCCGGCTCCCAGCCGAGGGCCCGGACCTTGTCGGTCGTGATCGAGTACCGGCGGTCGTGGCCCTTGCGGTCCTCGACGTAGTCGACCCACGAGTCGTCCTTGCCGAGCGCGGCGAGCAGCCGGTCGGTGACCTCACGGTTGGTGAGCTCGTTGCCGGCGCCGATGTTGTAGATCTCGCCCACCTGGCCCGACCGCCGCACCAGGTCGACCGCGGCGCAGTTGTCGTCGACGAACATCCAGTCGCGCACGTTCAGCCCGTCCCCGTACAGCGGGACCTTGCGACCCTCGACGAGGTTCGTGACGAAGAACGGGATCAGCTTCTCGGGGAACTGGTACGGGCCGAACTGGTTCGAGGAGCGGGTGACGACCACCGGCAGGCCGTGGGTCTCGTGGTAGGCCAGCGCGATCAGGTCCGAGCCCGCCTTCGATGCCGAGTACGGCGACCGGGGCGCCAGCGGGTCGCCCTCGCTGAAGGAGCCCTCCTCGATCGAGCCGTACACCTCGTCGGTCGAGATGTGCACGAAGCGCTCCACCCCGAGCTGGTGGGCGACGTCGCACATCACGTTGGTGCCGGAGCAGTTGGTGCGCACGAACACGTCCGGGTCGAGCAGCGACCGGTCGACGTGGCTCTCGGCGGCGAAGTGCACGACCACGTCGTGCCCCTCGAGCGCCTCGGTCACCGCGGCCCGGTCGCAGATGTCGCCGTGCACGAAGGTGAACCGCGGGTCGTCCTCCACCTCGGCGAGGTTGGCGCGGTTGCCCGCGTAGGTCAGCGCGTCGAACACCGTGACCGAGTCGTCGGTGTTCCTCAGCACGTGGTGCACGTAGTTGGACCCGATGAAGCCGGCGCCGCCGGTCACGAACAGTCGCACGGTCCGCCTCCCGTCAGGATCGCAGCAGCCCGTGCGGCTGCCACTGCGGCAGCAGCTCGGAGCGGCGGGGGTTGTTCCGGTCCCGCTCGGACAGGATCGGGTCGGTGACGCCCCAGTCCGCCCCGATGTCGGGGTCGTCCCAGGCCACGCCGAGCTCGTCCGCGGGGTTGTAGTAGCCGTCCACCAGGTAGGTGATCGTCATGTCGGTCAGGCTCGCGAACCCGTGTGCCACCCCCGGCGGGATGTACACGCCGAGGTGGTTGTTCGGGCCGCCGTCGACCTCGCCCAGGTCGAGGTGCAGCGTCGCCCCGTCGGTCGGCGACCCGGTCCGCAGGTCGTGCAGCACCACGCGTGCGTGCCCCCGGGGCACGTACCAGTAGTCCGCCTGGTGGAGGTGGTAGTGCAGGCCGACGAGGCACCCGGCGACCCGGTCGCCGCGGTTGCCCTGCACCATCACCCGGGCCCGGGGGAACCACTCCCGCCGCTAGGTCTCGACGAAGAACCCGCGCTCGTCGCCGTGCACGGCCGGGTGCACGAGCAGCACCCCGTCGATCACCTCGGAGGGCACGACCTCCGCCATCACACGACCTCGATCCGCGAGTGGTCGCCCCGCCTCAGCGGCGTCC
>Ga0079224_100000665_pt1 | contig 35300 bp, 29 predicted proteins | sample Stecom2015_FD_80414 | JGI IMG/M metagenome (GOLD analysis project Ga0079224, IMG submission 80414) | Agricultural soil microbial communities from Utah to study Nitrogen management - Steer compost 2015 | ecosystem: Environmental > Terrestrial > Soil > Agricultural land | place: USA: Utah... | reverse complement strand
AGGATAGCAACTTCCCCTGACACAAAACCTTACCCGCACAAGCTTTTTGGAAACGAGAGACAGCCCGGAAGAAAATTTATCTAGTAAAAGGCCAAACCACAGGGACAGCCATCTTGGCTGTCACGTTGAGACGGGCATCCTTGCCCGTCGAAAGGGCCGAACTCCAATCCCACAGGCAGGGATGCCTGTGGGAACGTAACAGGCAGGGATGCCTGTTCTACCGCCGAAGTTACAGCCAATAGGACAGCCATCTTGGCTGTCACGTTGAGATGGGCATCCTTGCCCGTCGAATCCCGCTGAAAACCGGATACTTTCAGCGCAGAGATACACAGAGATGGGATGAGAAGGCCAGCCCCGTTTGACGCAGTACCTATGATGGTCTGCAAGAACGCACTATTTGTGCAAACAGAAAGAAGACTGGCCAAATGCAAAGTTATCACAAGCAAGAGCGTGATTTCACGGTTGGATTGGATCTGTCGGACAAGAAAAGACCGGCACCAAGTTGTCCTTGACAACTTATGGCCTTCTCATGGAAGAGGGCACGGAGGAGAGACTTATGCTGAGTACAGCATATTTCCTCTAACGTATTCCAAGGAATGAAGTTATGCTGTCCCTTCAGGACAGAAGGGGATATTGGATGCGTATTCCACGGGCGGCGCCTTCGGCTTGCCCCAAGCTCGTGGACTGTCTCACGCCTTCAGCGTGGAGGAATCGATCCGCTTAGGATCGCCGGATGTCAAGTCGCCCGCTAGGCTGCCAGAAATGGCGATAAACACCGGGTACCAGCATCTTGATCCAGCCTGGGAGCTCGGGTATCCCTTCGAACCTTCCTACCACGCAATTGCGTAGGCATCTACTCGAGGGTCGGCACCCGCGCTCAGAACCCCATCGGGGGCAATGACAATGCCGGCGTTCATTCCCAATGACCACCCACCTTTAATCTCCAGACGATGACCCAATGCTCGCAGCTCTTCCTGGACCGATTCATCGATCCGGTCTTCGACCGATGCTTCTCCGGCGTGCATCACATGAGGAAAGTAGGACAGCGGAAAACTCCGCGTAGACCAGCGCGGGGCTTCTATTGCATCCTGAATATTCATCCCGAATTCGACGATATTGAGGAAAGTTTGAAGGGTTCGCATGCACTGATCGTCTCCGCCCGGACTACCCAGGACGATTGCCGGGTCACCGTCCCGGAGGATCAGTGTTGAGGTAAGTGTGCTTCTCGGACGCTTACCCGGTTCCAACGCATTGGGATGACCTCGCGTCAAAGAAAAGTAATCACCTCGACAATTGAAGGTGAATCCGAGATCCGCCATGACCACATTGGTTCCAAAACCGTTGTGAAGACTGGGTGTAAAGGAGACAACATTGCGGTCCTTGTCAACGACGCAAACGTAGCTGGTATCGCCGTCGCTGTTAGAATCCTCTTCCGAGAAATTCACTTCAATATGGCGGTCTAGGAGCTCCATGCCGGGAACAAACCTTTCTGGCGTCCCTGGACGGAATTCGAAAGAAGCCTGTTCGGGGTCAATCAGCTTTCGTCGCTCTCGCGCATAATCTTCAGAGAGAAGGCCCTCATAGGGGATATCGACAAATTCCATGTCTGCCAGATACTTTTCCCGATCGGCAAAGGCAAGTTTTATCGCCTCGATTCCGGTGTGGATATATTGCGCGCTGTTGTGCCCCATCCCCTTCAAATCAAATCCTTCCAGAAGTTTCAGGGCGATCAACTCAGCTGGACCCTGGTTCGCCGATGGATTCTTATAAACGGTGTATCCACGGTAGTTAATGGATACTGGTTCTTCAACAATCGCTGCATAGCTCGCGAAATCCTCATAACGAAACAGTCCACCGTTCTCCTCAGAGAATTTCGCCATCGTTCGGGCAATATCACCTTTGTAGAATCGATCCCGTGCCGCCTTCAGAGCCTCGCGCCGCCCCTTATGAGCATTGGCCCTTTCGGCTTCGACTAATTTTCTCATCGTTTCGGCCAGCTGAGGGATTCGAAAGATCTTTCCGGCAGCCGGAGGTTCTCCACCGGGGAAATAAGTCGCCATGCTGGTCGGGTACTTCCTCAGCTTCTTTGATCCCGAGATTGCACGAGCCAGTCTCTCACTAATGGGAAATCCTTCCCCGGCCAACTCGATAGCCGGTGCCAGTACCTCCTCGAAGGTCATGGTTCCCCAGCGATCGAGAAGAACATACCAGGCTTCGACCACACCCGGGACAGTTCCCGACAGCAAACCATCGCTGTCAGGAATCTTTCCATCCATATTCCTCTCGTACCATTCAATGGTTGCGAGTCTAGGGGCCACGCCCTCCGCGTTGACTGAGAAGACCCGCTTCGAAGAAGTGTCATAAACCAGGATCATTGCGTCCGCGCCGATGCCGTTCATGTGAGCGTCTGTAACACCTAGTACAGCCTGTGCGGCAACTGCTGCATCGAAAGCATTTCCCCCTGATCTGAGGATACGGTCGGCAACTAGGCTGGCTAGAGGTTTCATCGAAGAGACAGCGTGATGTCGTCCGCGGACCACTGGTCGCGTCGCGGCCAGACAAAGTATGGAAAACCCAATGAGAAAAAAGATCAAAGTCAGAGTCACTCTCCGAGGTAAGAAACTCATTCACTATCTCCCGTGTTGGCTTATCGTGATGGCTTGATAACAAATCCGTAGATGATCCTTCTAGCAGTCCTAGAAGCAGTACTTGGAAACACCTTGACTCTCACGCGACGCGACTGGAATCCGATTAGTCACTGCCGATTATGGCGTTCCAAGCTGCGCGAAATTGAACGTGACGGATTACGTTCGGAATTGTAATGCATCTTCGTCTTGAATCGTAAAATTTTTTAAAATTCAAAAATTATTGAGATCATGAGGGGAATGTGTGCTTTTGCTATCCGACCATGGGTCCGTTGTTGAGTCCGCCCATCTGGAGTTGCGCTTTCGCTCTATTTCGAGCTTCACGACGCTTCTCTCCGGGATGAAGGTGCTAGGTGTTTACCTTTTGTTTGCCTGGTCTTGACTCGCCATCGAAAAGGCGGCCGGTCGCCTCTTGATCACGATCTCTTTTGCTGCGATCCTCGAAGGAACCTACATCGTTTTCTGAGAAACCGCTGCCGATTGACGGCAGCTGGCAGAAACGCCTCACAGGTGTAGGACGTCCGGGTTTCACTTTGACAGCTACAAGAGTCTCTGGAAGGTTCTTAAGGGAGAAGGTGGGTGAAGAAATTATGACAGCACCGGCTATGAATTCCCTGACCATCGAACCCTGGGACGAGTTCAACCAGACTTTGATCTCGAATGTTCATCCACATGACTGGGTGAATCCCGAACCGGCTGCGTCTTATCATCTCGTCGTTATCGGTGCCGGAACCGCGGGTCTGGTAACGGCTGCCGCCGCAGCTGGCCTAGGAGCCCGAGTCGCCCTCATCGAAAGATATTTGATGGGAGGGGATTGTCTGAACGTGGGATGTGTCCCATCGAAAGCTCTGATCCGTTCAGCTCGAGCGGCAGCCGAGGGGGCACGGGCTGCCAGGTTTGGGGTCATCGATGGAAAAAGTTCGGAAGTGGACTTTGCGGCGGTTATGGAGCGCATGCGAAGAGTCCGTTCAAGCATCAGCAAACATGACTCGGCGTATCGCTTTCGCGATCTCGGTGTAGATGTTTTTCTTGGTGAAGCGCGATTCTCAGGCCCCCGGAACATCCATGTAGCGGGCAAGACACTGCGCTTTAAGAAGGCAGTCATTGCCACCGGGACGAAACCGGCTCATCCGCACATTCCTGGTCTCTTCCAGGCCGGCTTTCTGACCAATGAAACGGTTTTTTCGCTGACCCGGTTGCCGCAAAGACTGGCCGTCATTGGAGCCGGGCCGATCGGGTGTGAGCTGGCTCAGGCCTTTCAGCGCTTCGGTTCGAGAGTATCGCTTCTGGAGTCGGCAGATCGGATTCTGACTCGCGAAGATCGAGATGCCGCCGATCTTCTTGAACAAAGATTGACCCAGGAGGGAGTTGCCTTGCACTTAGGCTGCCGGATCCGCAGTGTTAAAAGGATCGGCGATGCGAAGGTGCTTTCATTCGAGGGGGAAGGTCCGGACCTGTATGTAGACGAGATTCTGGTTGCGACAGGAAGAATCCCCAATGTTGAAGGCCTCGATTTGTCAGTTGCCGGAGTCGCTTTCGACGCTCAGACGGGCGTGTCTGTGAACGAGCGCCTGCAGACTACTAACCGAAGGGTCTATGCTGCCGGTGACGTGTGTTTTCCGTACAAGCACACTCACACGGCTGATGCTATGGCTCGTATAGCCGTGCAGAATGCGCTGTTTTTGGGTCGGAAGAAGACAACCGATCTGATTATCCCCTGGTGTACTTATACGGATCCCGAGGTTGCCCAGGTCGGAATGAGCGAGGAGGAAGCACGGGAGAAGGGACTGAAGGTCGATACTTTTGTGCAGTCGATGATGGGCGTAGATCGCGCCGTCACGGATGGGGAAGAGGGTTTCGTCAAGATACTCGTCGAGAAGGGGAAGGACCGAATCCTCGGAGCAACAATCGTGGCGAGTCACGCGGGAGAGATGATCAGTGAGTTGACTCTGGCGATGAATCTTGGCGCGGGCCTGAGCAAGCTCTCCAGTGTGATTCATCCTTACCCGACGCAAGCCGAGGCAATTCGCAAGATTGCCGATGCATACAACCGGACGCGTCTGACCCCTTTCGTGAAGAAATTGCTGTCGACCTGGCTTTCGTGGACAGGTTAGAGTCAGGCAGCGTTGACCATTCCAACAGGGGGCGTGCCTCCGGTTCCTATACTGTTGGTCGCGGTTCATCGTCTACTTGTCCTTAATGCTAATGACCATCGATTCGGAATAGCCGAATTTTCTTTTCTTCTGTAAAGATTTACGAAAAACTGAAGAAGGTAGATGTTTGGCGCCTCTAAAGGAGATGGGAACGTCATGAAGAAGATCGTCGTCGTGGAAGACGATAATGCTGTCAGGGAGGTTCTGGTCCGATGTCTGGAACCGCTTGATTGTTCGATTCAAACCTTTAAGGACGGGCAAGAAGCATTCAAGTTCCTGGACAAGAAGGCCTCTGAAGTCGATCTCTTGATTGTCGACCAGAGTCTCCCGGGTCTCTCAGGAAGTGCACTGGTCGAAGAGTTTCAAAAGCTCAATCCAGCTGCGCCGGCGCTACTAATCTCCGGAGCCGAATTGGCGGAAGTGGAGGAGGATGTCCCGGTGATCAAGAAACCGTTCTCACTTCCAGACTTCCTGCGAAGGGTGAAAATCTTGCTGGAAGTAGCCCAGTAAGACGGCCTGATTCAATTAATACTCCTCATGTATCAGCGGGTGCCGCGCGCTTCTGTGGAGGCCTTGTCGTCGATTTGGGGAACGAGAGGCCGGCTAAGCAGCAATTCAGTTGCGGGCCGGACAAACCGCTTGACTGTATGGATTTCTGAACCTAGTATCGGGTAAAAGCTTCTCATTCGATTGTGCGGTTCGAGCGATTGTACCTGTTCGACTTCTACATCCTTCATGGGGTAATTGGGGAATTCCTTTTTAGCGTTCGAGGGGTTTCAGTAAATACAGATTCTAGGGCGGGACTTATTGTTCTGACTCTGCCGATAGTCCATCTTCGGGGGCAGGAATGCATGGAGGTCGCTTTCTTCTGGATCTTAACTTTCCCTTCAGAAATAAAGCCAAGGCATTTCTAAACAATATCCTCGTTTATATTTCCGCAGTTCGACGGCTTTGGCTTCCTCTTGCCGGCATCCCGAGGGAGATAGTCCTTAACTTTCTGGTAATCCTTCTCAGAGTCTATAGAGTCCTGGTTCTGAGGCGTGTGGTATTCATCGCGATAACCGGGAGTGGGGGAAAAACTACTGCCAAGGAGATTGTTGATGCGATCCTTTCTACCAAACTGAAAGGAAAGAAGAGTCGTGGAAATCGAAATCTCGCACGGGAAATCATCCTTAACATTCCGAGACTTAGATCATCAGACTCTTACTACATACAAGAGGTCAGCGTCGGAAAGGTGCACGGAAGATCTGTGCTGGAACGCCAACTGCAACTTGTAAGGCCACAAGTCGGAGTTGTGACTAACATTCTGACAGACCACCTCAGCCTCTTTGGCTCCAGGGAAGCTATCGCTACCGAAAAGAGCAAGTTGGTAGCATGCCTTCCCTCGACTGGGACTGCCATTCTTAACGCTGATGACCCATTAGTGATGAAAATGGCCGGAAAGTGCGCGGGCCGTGTTATTACCTATGGTCTAATGCCAGATGCAGTACTGCGTGCGACGGACGTCAAATCCGTATGGCCGGAACGACTGTCATTTACACTACATTGCGATGGAGAGTCCCACCTCGTCGAGACCAATTTATGCGGCATTCACTGGGTCCATAGTGTGCTTGCCGCCCTAGCCGTAGGCTACAGCCTTGGAATCCCTCTGGACGCTGCAGTGAAAGCCATCAAAACCGTCCCTCCATTTCCTGGCCGAATGAGTCCTGAAAAGCTGCCCAGTGGTGCCACTATGATTCGCGATGACTGCAAAGCACCAATCATGGGCTTTCCCCCGGTACTGCAGTTTATGAAGGAAGCCCGGGCAGAGCGCAAAATCATGATTATCGGAACGATCTCAGACTACGCAGGCTCCAGCTCGTCCAAGTATCTCGAGATCGCTGGTAAAGCCAGGGCAGTTTGCGATTATGTGTTCTTTGTAGGCCGCTGGTCGCCGCGTTGCCTGGCGGCTAAGAAAAGTGCTCAGGATGATTCCCTTCAGGCATTCCCTAGAAGGAAAGACCTGATCCGTTTCTTGAAGACTTTCTTGCAACCGAATGATCTGGTTCTAATAAAGGGCTCTTTGGCAGACAAATTACAGGTCGTAACCCGAGAATTGAGAACCGTACAAGAAGAATCTGGATCCTATTCCAGGACCAGTGAAGGACTTGATCTGCAAGATCGAAAAACTAAGCAAGCGGTGGTGAAAGCGATAGCGGCTGAAGCCTTCACTGGAGAGTCACACAATCCTGCTTCTTCGCAATTCTCCTATTCGGAAGATCAAAGCCCCCTGCAATTTGTAGTAGGCTTAGGCAATTCAGAGGAAGCCTATCAGGGGACCCGACACAATATCGGACAACGAGTGCTGGATGAGGTTGCTTCCCGTTTGGAAGCCGCATGGCGACGCGAGGGGCCGGCGATGGTGGGGTACGCTCAAATAGGTGATCAGCCTGTTTGTTTGGTTAAGCTCATCACCAGCATGAACCAATCAGGTCCGGTCTTAAGACAATTCGGTGACCGATGGAATGTTCAACCTTCGCAGTGCATCCTGGTCCACGACGAGATGGATTTGCCTGTTGGAAAAGTTAAGGAGCGAATGAGAGGGAGCGCCGGCGGTCATAATGGGGTGCTTTCCATTTTGACGACTTATCAATCAGTTGATTTTCGCAGGGTAAAGATTGGCATAGGACGCCCTCAAAATAAGGCGATGGCTCCTACCTTTGTGTTATCACCCTTCTCGGCAGAGGAAGAACCTGTAATCGATGCTGCAGTTTCGGAAGCCTCCTCACGAGTTCTTAAACTTCTTCAAACCGCCACTCCACAAGAAAGCCGGATTTCGATGAAGGCGCGTAGGGCGAACTCGACCGATCGTCCGGGCTTGCTGGATCGAAAGGGAAGACGGTCCTGACAGGTTTCTTCGCACAACCAACACCTGGATCCTCACGGCAGGTGAGACTTGGCGATTTTCGCGACCACCGTAAAGTGAGGGTCGACTATATTCGCAATGTCGTATTCCAGAACATGGCCCATCAGCAGCGAAGACCCTCTTTCGTCAAAGCCGTAGTCAGACATCAGCCAGCGTTGTAGTTCCGTGGTGGCGTGCTGGAGCGCTTGAAGGAGGGGCCGGGCGCTACCCAGTACCATAATGTAGTCATCTGTTTCGATTCGGGGCCACCCAATCTCTTTGGCTTTGATTAAGTCGACCTGGAACTCGACATCCATCGAAGTCTCGAGAGCATTGCCCACCACTTCGCCGTCTCCCTGGCCAGCATGTCCGTCGCCGATGAACAGCAGAGCACCGGGTTCATAGACGGGTAACATCAGGCGCACTCCGGCCACCATCCCGTTGTAATCCATGTTCCCGCCGAACTCACCGGGAGTGCTCGTAGCAACAGCTTCCTTGCGATCAGGCGCTGTAGCGATGCAGCCCAACATGGGACGCAGAGGCACCTCGATTTTCGCGGGACGGATTGATTGAGATTCCACTCTGGCCACTCTTCTGGCTTTGTCAATTATCCAGGTCTCAATGCTGGGTTCGCTTTCGCCTTCGTATCTCAAAAATGCCGGGTCAGCTGCGTAGGGGGCGAGCAGACTACTCGACCATGCTGTCTTCCGGTTCGGCTCTATGCGGATGATGTCGACAACGAGAACATCTCCCCGCTCGGCGCCCTCGATATAAAAAGGTCCTGTCTGAGGGTTTGGGCGTTCCCCAACCTGTCGGCTATCGGCATCGAAGCCGCGGGCGTCGATGGTGTGGGTGATGACCCGGTCTCCCGGCTTGATTCTGAGGACCGGTTTATGGGCGAAAGAGAAAGTGTTGTGATAATGGCTAGGCCGGAAGTGGTGTGTCTCGGCCTGGCCTGTGATTGATATTAGCAACGTAATATATCCTGCGAAAAATACGATTCTTGCTCGAGACAGCTTTATTCGAGGTTTTAGGAGAAACTTCATTAGCCCCCACATCCGATGCACTGTTCTCGAGTATGCTAGTCAACTTCACTTTCAGCGTAAAGTTAAATCGATTCAGGTGCTTTTGAATTTCAGCAGGTTCGGGTTATAAAGGATTCGGCCGGCCTGCCCGTCGCCGGCAGCACATTCTTCACGATTGCAATCGAAACAGGGGCCGTTTATGACAGGAAGATTGATCATCCCCGCATCCTTGGTGTTGTGCTCCCTGCTGGTTTTCGAAGTCTCCCGTCTCGAGACGAGTGCCGCTCCGGACATCGCTGCTTACGTTCGAGCGAACCAGCACGCCATTGTGTCGGAATTGACGGCTTTTCTGTCAATTCCAAATGTTTCGTCTGATCTGCCGAATGTGCAGAAAAATGCGCGTCACCTTAGGAGATTGATGGAGCGGAGAGGCATTCAAACTCAGATCCTGGAAGAGGGGACGGCACCTCTGATTTACGGAGAGCTAACGGCTCCGGGAGCTTCCCAAACTCTGCTTTTCTACTGCCATTATGATGGAGAGCCGGTCGAACCTGCACAGTGGGTTGGCCACGAGCCTTTCGAACCTGTCCTCAGAGACGGTCCATTATCTCGAGGGGGGGCAATTATACCCTTTCCCAACGAGGAAACGCCTTACGACGACGACTGGCGCATTTACGCTCGCTCTGCCTCCGATGATAAGGCGCCGATCATTGCGTTATTGGCGGCGCTGGATGCTATGCAGGAGTCGGGTATTTCACCGGATTACCATTTGAAATTCCTTTTCGAGGGAGAGGAAGAGGCCGGATCACCCCATCTGGCAGAATTTCTCGGCAAGTATCGCGACCTCCTTGGGGCTGATCTGGTTATATTCGCTGATGGACCTGTATATCAAACTGGAGATCCCACACTGTATTTTGGTGTGCGCGGAATCGCCAAACTCGAGGTGACCGTCTATGGCCCTGTGCGCCATCTCCACAGCGGGCATTACGGAAATTGGGCGCCTAATCCCGCTATGCAGTTGAGCCAGTTGCTGGCTTCCATGAAAGATCGGGATGGCCGAGTCCTGATTGAAGGATTCTATGAAGATGTCCGACCACTGACAGAGGAAGAGCGGAAGGCGCTGGAAGGGGCTCCCGCGATAGAGGCGAGTCTTAAGCAGGATCTAGCACTCGGTTGGACCGAAGGCAATAACCGTGGCTTACCAGAACTGCTGACATTGCCTTCTTTGAATGTGCACGGAATGGAAAGTGCCTGGGTCGGCGACCAGTCACGAACCATCGTTCCAGCAGAGGCGACGGCGTCAATTGATCTCCGCCTGGTCCCTGAAATCGATCCTGTCCGCCAGCAAGAACGGGTAGTGGCGCACATCCGTCGCCAGGGCTTTCACGTCGTGGCGGAGGTGCCGTCCTTAGAGCTGCGCCGGAGGCATGAGAAGGTGGCACGCGTGGTAAGGCATTACGGTTATCCGGCGCTGAGAACGCCGATGGAGCTCCCTTTGGCTCGAAGACTAGCCGGGGCTGTTGAAAGGGCCGGTAGTCGCGTCGTGAAGCTGCCGACCATGGGAGGCAGTGTGCCTCTTTACGTCTTCAACGATCAGCTGGGAGTTCCGGTTATTGGGTTGCCAACAGTTAATCCCGACAATAATCAGCACAGTCCAAACGAGAACATCCGGTTGGGGCACTTCTTTCGTGCCATCGAGATTTTTGCGGAAGTTTTTAGGATGTAACCGACCATGTTCGCAAAGCTATTGGGATTTCGACAACGAATAGACCGAGCTTTTCATTTCAAGGCTGGACTCACCTGAACGCTCGGCAAGTACATGGTCGATGCTACCCTGGTTTACTTCGCAACCGGACTTTCTGGAGACCCATCGATTCCTTCTTTCCGCTGCTCTCGGTTTGTGGCAGCAAGACAGAATCCGCCAGCATCAAGCGAACTTTCAGCTCAAGATCCGGTCTTTCGGTTGGTGCGGACGCGTAATCCGTCCATCATCACCTTTAATACCGCCATCGTGTCACTTAACGCCAGCGTCGGGTCAGGCTGCTCTGCAATCCACAGCGCCACCTCATTCATTGCTCCTGAGAGGAGGCAGGTGAGGGCGTCGGTAGAAACCGGTCGTAGGATCCCGGCCTCTTTGAGGGTCTCCAGGTGGTCTCGGAGCTCTTTCATCGAATATCGGGCGTCGAGCTCACGCCAGGCACTCCAGCCGAGGACGGAGGGGCCGTCTAATAGCATGATGCGCCGAACGTCGGGGGCTGTAGCGACTTCGAGGAAGGCTGCTGAACCGGTGACCAGTGCCTGCCAGGGATCGCCTGCGGCCTCGGCGGCAGCGACGACCCGGCGGCCGACCTCCGAGTGCACTGCCTCCAGCACCGCCCGAAACAATCCCTGTTTGCTCCCGAAATGATGGTACAGGGCACCCCGCGTTACGCCGGCCTGCTGGACGATCTCCTCAGTGGCCGCTGCGGCATAGCCCTGCTGTGTAAAATGCTCTCGCGCCACTGTAATCAACCGTTCCCGCGTCGCGTCACTTTTCTCCTTTGGTACACGCATCGGTCCTCCTAATCGCTGTTGACATACATATAGTCCGTATGTAAATGTACATCACATACAGACTGTATGTATATTAGCCATCCAAGGAGGAAATACGCAAATGCAAGTTCGATCGTGTTATCCAGTAATAGCGACTAATAGGGTGGCTGAAAGTTGCGAGTTCTACTGCCGGTATTTCGGGTTCGAGGTGACGTTTGAGTCGAACTGGTATGTCAGTCTGCGTCACGGATTCAATCCCGCGTACGAACTGGCGCTTTTGGACTACACCCACGAGTCGGTGCCCCCGGCGTATCGGACACCGGTACAAGGAATCCTGCTCAACTTTGAGGTGGACGACGTGGACGCGGAGTACAGGCGGCTAATCGGTCACGAGAAGCTTCCGCTCATACTTGAGCTGCGGAGTGAGGATTTCGGGCAGCGTCACTTCATCACGGCCGACCCGAACGGCATCCTGATTGATGTCATCAAAATGATTCCACCCTCTGGGGAGTTTGTCGTCCAGTACCGCGAGCCGATTACAGAGTAAGCCGGGGTTGAGAAGCCCAAGGAATAGGTCGATGAGGACCTGGGCCCACTGCTCGCTGACGGAAATGCTGTAAATCCACGCCGCGGTTCCCTCCGACTCGTCCGTCAACAAAGTGGCGGGCGTGGTCGCGCCTCTGGAACTCAAGTGGCGCGTGGCGCTGAGCAGGCGAGATCTTTGCAGCCCCGTCCACTGATTGTCGGAAGGTCGCTTCCATACCGCTCAAGGTCCTCGGCTGGAGAATCCCTGTGAGCAGGGGCCGTTCACTCAGGGCTACAAGCTCCTACCGGTGGCAGGCCGAGTGTTGGGCGAATTGTTGAACGCATCCCGCTTCAAAGCGAGCAACAAGAAATACTCTTGGTTCCCCCTTTGACCTTTCACCGGAGAGGGGCATTCGCCTAGCACGTGAAATCCTTCTGCCAAGACCTTCTTCTTGAATCGGTCCACGATCTGACACTGTAAATCCGTCTCGAGTATGAGCCCTCCCGGCCCGACCTCGTGACGTTCTGCCTCGAACTGAGGCTTAACCAGCAATAGAAAGAGGCTTTGGGGGAAGAGTTTAAGCGCTTTCAGGATGCGAGTGAGCGAGATGAAAGAGAGGTCGACAGTGAATAGGTCGATTGGTTCGGGTAGGTCCTCTCGACGGAGATAGCGGACATTGACATCTTCGTCGAGTGTAACGCGAGAATCATTCCGCAAGCGCCAGTCGAGCTGTCCGCGGCCGACGTCGAAGGCATACACTTTGCGGGCCCCGTGCTGGAGTAGACAGTCGGTAAATCCGCCAGTAGAGGACCCAAGATCGACGCACACCCGGTCCTTCACATCGACTCTCAGAATCTTTAGTGCTCCTTCGAGTTTGTGACCCCCGCGAGAAACATAACGCTCTTTCCAGTCCCGGACCTTGATGTGGCTTGTTTCGGGTATTAATGTCCCCGCTTTAGTAACCGTTCGGCCGTCTACTTGAATGAGGCCACGCATGATGAGGGCCGCCGCTTCTCTTTGGTTGGAAGCCAGTTCCCGGGCAAGAAGTAGCTGGTCTAAGCGTTGCTTTGACACCGATCCTCTCTGTCGTCCGTTCGAAGAAACTCAAAAGCGACGGATTGAAATAAACTGGGCAAGTTCCTTCAACTTTTCCGATTTATCTCCCAAAAAACTGAGCTCCTGGATAGCAGCCTCGACCAGTTCATTCGCAATCTCCCGGCTTCTCTCCAATCCATAGAGGCGAGGGTAGGTGGCCTTGTGGCCGGCAGTGTCCTTGCCAGAAGCTTTACCCAGCTCCTCAGGGGAACCGGTAACGTCCAAGACATCGTCCACAATTTGAAAGGCAAGACCGATGGTGGAGCCGAAATTACGTAGTCGCTGTCGCGTGTCACGGTCCGCCCCCGCCAGAATGGCAGCGGTATAGACTGAAGCTTCGATGAGAGCCCCTGTCTTAGCAGAATGGATATATTCTAGCTCCTTTCTCGTGAATTGCTTCCCCTGGGTGATCAAGTCGACAACTTGGCCGGCAATAACACCCTTCCGACTTCCGATAGCACGGCAAATATGATGAATAGTTCTTATCTTCGTCGGAGCTAGAGATTCATCACCGGGGATCTCGGCCAGCAGCTGAAAAGCCTGTGTCAGAAGCGCATTGCCGGCAAGAATGGCAATCCCCTCGCCGAATTTCTTGTGGCAGGTCAACTGTCCTCGACGATAATCATCGTTATCCATCGCGGGGAGGTCGTCGTGGATCAAGGAATATGTGTGTATCATCTCAAGGGCACAGGCGAGAAAGATCGCCCGATGGAAGTCGCCGTCCAGTGCGTCGGTAGTGGCCAGGGCGAGAATGGGACGAAGACGCTTTCCTCCAGCAAGTAGACTGTAGCGCATTGCCTCGTGAATGATCTCAGGGTACTCGGATGCGGAGGGGAGAAAGTCGTCGAGGTAACTATCAACGACTTGCTTCTGCTGGTTCAGATAGTCGTGGATCTCGAGGCTGTTTCGAATCTGCTCATTCAAGGTCGGACTCGTTCCCCGTAAGCTCGAAAGGCTGTTCTTTCAGATCTCCACTACGGTCTTTAAGAAGAATCGTTACCTTCTTTTCGGCTTCTTCTAACTTGGAGTTACAAAACTGGGAGATCTTGACCCCTTCTTCGAAGAGTTGGAGAGCGTTTTCAAGTGCGAGATCACCCCTTTCCAGCTTTTCGACTATCTCTTCCAGCTTCTGGAGAGCCTCTTCAAAATCCTTATATTCCATATTTATTATTTATTCTTTCCGAGCACGGAAGCGACCGAGGGCAACCCGAATATCCAGCGCCTCCCCGGCTCTCACCTGCTGAGGATCTCTAACGATGGCTCCGTCTTCACCAGAGACGATGGCATAGCCTCGTTCCAGTACTTTAAGGGGGGAGAACGCCATCAACTGGAGATGATTTGCCTTCAACTGCTGTCGCTTTGTTTGAAGATAAACCTGCAGCCACTGTTCGAGGCCTCTCCGGCATTGTACGACTTTTTGGCGGGGCAATTCGAAAAGCGCCAGCCCCCTTTGCTGCAGTCGGTGAGTCAGCTCGTCGAGCCTTTGCAAGAAGAAGCGCAGGCGGCTCTCGGCATCCACGAAAGCACGGCTCGATGCCAGGCGCTCCAGTTTCTGGCGTTTCTGGTGAAGCAGCAAACGGAATGCCTGTACCAGATGTCGTTTCAGATGCTGGAGATGAGTTGCCAATTCCTCTCTTCTCGCGCATACGATTTCAGCCGCGGCGGAAGGAGTCGGAGCCCTCAGGTCGGCGACAAAATCTGCAATCGTAAAGTCGGTCTCATGGCCCACTGCCGAAATAATCGGAATTCGAGATTTGGCGATTGCTCGTGCCAGGGGCTCTTCATTGAAGGCCCATAAGTCTTCAATCGAGCCACCACCCCGACCAACGATGATGACATCAATATCGGAACGACTGTTCAGATAGCGGATGCCCTGGCAAATTTCTGAGCAGGCCTCGGTTCCCTGCACTCGGGTGGGGTAGATGACGATGCTGACACGGTCATTACGGCGCCTGAGGACCCGAATAATATCCTGGATGGCAGCCCCGGTCGCCGAAGTCACCACTCCTATCCGACTGGGAAGCAAAGGGAGGGGCTTCTTTCGAGCGGCATCAAACAAGCCTTCCCTAGCCAGTTTTTTCTTGAGCTGCTCGAAGGCAAGCTGCAATGCTCCCTGACCGAGTGGTTCCATGTGCTCGACGATGAGTTGGAGCTGACCACGTGGCGGGTAAATAGATACCGATCCACGGATAAGAACCTGGAGACCGTCTTCCGGCTGAAATCGAAGATATCGGTTTCTCATGCGGAAGCAGACCGCCGATATCTGGGCTTCTTCATCTTTCACGGTAAAATAAAGATGGCCCGAAGAGGGACGACCGACATTCGAGAGTTCCCCACGCACCCACAGGTCCCGGTACAGGCCCTCAAGGTCACCTTTAATGCCTGATACAAGGTCAGATACAGAAAAGATCGGTCGTTCTTCGAATAACTTAAATTGTCGTTCCATTCGAACCCCATTGATAGAGGAGAAGACCGGAGAGGTCAAGGTCGCTACAACGCCTCTCTACTATCTTAACTATCTTTTACGATCGCCGAATCTAGCCGACGAAGTGAACGTATGAAAGAATATTGCAGCTAACCTTAATGCTCCGACGGAGGTTTGTATGTTTCTTCTACATCGTGCCTCGTTAAGTGCGGTGGTTGTGCTGTGCCTGGTACAACTGCTATCGGCGGGTCCTTCAATTGACGACCTGGTAAACGACATTGACATCCCGTTTAAGAAATATGTCTTGAAGAACGGATTGACCTTGATTGTCCACGAGGACCACAAGGCACCAATTGTTGCTGTCAATGTCTGGTATCACGTCGGATCTAAGAATGAGAAGCCTGGCAAAACCGGATTTGCTCACCTCTTTGAGCATTTAATGTTCAACGGCTCCGAGAATCACGACGGGGAATATTTCGAGCCGCTCGAAAGGGTCGGCGCAACGGATATGAACGGGACCACTAACACAGACCGAACCAATTATTTTCAGAACGTTCCCAAGCACGCGTTAGATGTGGCGCTCTGGATGGAATCGGATCGTATGGGACATATGCTGGGGGCTGTTACCCAGGAGAAACTGGACGAGCAACGGGGTGTTGTCCAGAATGAGAAGAGGCAGTATGAGAATCAACCCTATGGACGTGTCTACGGGCTGATCACTGAAAATACTTATCCGAAGGGACACCCCTATTCCTGGCAGGTTATCGGTTCCATGGAGGATTTGAACGCCGCTTCGCTGGAAGATGTTCATGAGTGGTTTAAGACCTATTACGGAGCATCCAATGCAGTTCTGACCATTGCTGGCGATGTTGATGCGGAGGAGGTTTTGAAAAAGGTCGAGCACTATTTCGGGGACATACCTCCGGGGCCTCCTATAGAAAAACAGCAGGTCTGGATAGCCAAGCGGCAAGGAACACACCGCCAGATATTGCAAGACAGAGTGCCCCAGCCGCGCATTTACAAGGTCTGGAATGTCCCTGAATGGGGCTCACTTGAGGCCGATCAGCTGGACCTAGTTGCTTCGATTCTCGGTAGCGGTAAGACATCCAGACTATATAAGCGGCTGATCTATCAAGATCAGATCGCGACCAGTGTTCAGGCAGAGAATTACGCCGCTGAGATCGGCGGGCAATTTCTAATTGATGTGATGGCCCGGCCCGGGCAGGATCTAGCAGAGGTGGAAAGAGCTATAGACGAGGAATTGCAGAAGTTTCTGGATGAGGGGCCGTCCGAGAACGAAGTGAGGATTGCGCAGACCGAATTCCTCTCGAATTTTGTGAGAGGCGCGGAGCGAATAGGAGGCTTCGGCGGGAAATCCGACTTGCTGGCAATGAACGAGGTCTATGGGGGGCGTCCTGACTACTACAAAGTGAGCTTGCAAAGGATCCGCGATGCTACGCCGGAGGCTCTTAAAGAGGTAGCTCGAGAGTGGCTGAGTGACGGCCAGTACGTTCTTGAGGTCCATCCCTTTCCCGAATACGTGACTTTGGAGAGTCCGGCCGACCGTTCCAAATTGCCGGAGCCAGGAGAGCCCCCAACTCCATCATTTCCTAAGTTTCAAAAGGCTCAGCTGCCGAATGGTCTGACTTTGATCACAGTAACGCGCAGAGATGTTCCACTGGTTCATTTCGAATTGTTGGTAAACGCGGGCTTTGCGGCAGATCGATATCTAGAGCCGGGTACGGCCAGTTTAGCCATGGCGATGCTGGACGAGGGAACTACGCGGCGTACCGGACCAGAGATTAGCGAAGAGCTCGCGCTGCTGGGTTCAAACCTAGTCACCACATCCAATCTCGACTCGTCGTTGGTTTTGATGTCCACCCTCAAAACGAATCTAGCCGCTTCCCTCGATATCTTCGCCGATGTGATTTTGAACCCGGCGTTCCCCGAGAATGAATTTGCCCGTTTGAAGAAGGAGCAAGAGTCGCAGATTCAGCGAGAAAAACAGACTCCTGCCCAGATGGCTCTGCGAATTCTTCCGCGCTTTCTCTATGGCGAACAGCATCCTTACGGCAATCCGTTAACCGGGTCGGGGACAGAGGAGTCATTGGCGAGGATAACTTTAAATACATTGAAGGAGTTTCACAGGACGTGGTTCAAGCCGAACAACAGCACCTTGATTGTAGTCGGCGACACAACCCTCGAAGAGATCAAGGAGCCTGTAGAGCAGCTTTTTGGCCAGTGGGAACGAGGTGAAGTCCCCAAGAAGGATTTGTCTGCCTTGCCAGAAAGTGGAGAGGCTAAGGTCTATCTCGTAGATAGGCCGGGATCGATCCAATCACTTATCCTGGGAGGACTCCTAGCTCCTCCTAAGGACAATCCTCAAGAAGTGGCTATCGGAGCCTTCAACGACATTCTGGGAGGCACGTTCACCTCGAGGATCAATATGAATTTGCGAGAAGACAAGCACTGGTCCTATGGAGCCCGAACGATAATTCCCGATGCACTCGGACCACGTCCCCTGATCGTCTATGCGCCAGTTCAAACCGACCGTACCGCCGAATCACTGACTGAACTGGCAAAAGAACTCAGAGAAATCCTTGGTAGTCGGCCCCCCACACCCGATGAGCTGGACAAGACAAAAAACCGAAGGATCTTGAGCCTGCCGGGACGCTGGGAGACTAATTCGCAGGTTCTCAATGCCCTGGCTGAGATTGTGCAGTATGAGTTACCTGAGGATTACTATGAGAAGTATCCCGGGATGATTCAGGCGCTTGATCTGGAAACTATCTCATCTGCCGGAAAGACTCTTATCCATCCAGATCGTTTCGTGTGGGTTGTGGTCGGAGATTTGCAGTCGATTGAGAAGAAGGTTCGAGATCTTAATCTTGGGCCCGTCGAGGTGATCAGCCTGGCTGGTTTTTAAGTGTTCATTTAGTTTAAGGGTTGCGAAAGCGCTAGCCTGCGAAAAGCCCTGGTCGGCAGGCCGGGCTCTTGTTCGGGCCAAGGAAATCTGTTCCTCACAGTCGTATTCCTTTCTTCCCATGGAAGAACGGCGGCCGGCCGGTCGGCTGCTTCAGGGTCTGACATAGATTGGATTGGAGATGATCCAGGGCTTTCCTTCGATGAGTGACGGTGGCTCAAGCAGATAAACTTCGACCCGGTAGGCACCGGCTTCCCTCGCCGGGTGGGCAAACCGGGTTCCTTTCAGCTCTTTTTCAAGGGAACCATTGCGGTAAAGCTGAAAGCGGCTGGGGAAGGGCGACTGAAATACCAGCGTTGTGCCGGGGGGGACAGTGGAGCCCATTGGAAAAGATCGCCCTTGGGCCCGAGCGTGAAATGAGAATCCGGTTGCGTCAGCCAGGCCCTCGAAAGCAATATAGCTCGAGCCGCCCGCGACGGCATCCAGAATCGTTTCCTGGCTGACTTCCTCCTCAGGGTCCAATACGACACGATTAGTCACGAATCGGAGCGTATATTCGTAGGGATCCACCAGGAGCGAGAACAGGCGCTGGCCTGCTGCTGTCTGGAGGATAATCCCAACATTCTGGTGAGCATCGTTGCCTGCAGTTGCCGCAATCTTTCGACTCGGGAGCAGGCTGTCCCACAGAGCTACATGCCCCCCCTGCACGTCCCAAAGGTGAAAATAAAAGAGATCAGGGTAGAAGAGCTGGTGGTACAGAAAATTGATCCATTGGACCAGGCTCTGTTTCTGCTCCGCATTTTCATGCATGTTATAGATTTCAAGAGCAGTTACTGCTGGTGGAATCACCGGGCTCTCTTGATTCAACCGTGAGAGCTCCGTCAAGACCTGTATAGAGTGCTCGCCGACTGTGAGATAGCGATAGCTGTCGCGGGTTTCTTCGCGCCCATAAATGGCGGTCAGTTCCGGGTCTACAATTTTCAAGAAGATCTCAGGTTCGCGCGGATGCTCGGTAAAGATGATGTAGTCATAGTCGAGGCGGCGTGCCACTTCAAGAATCTCAGGATAAGTTGCGAGGCTATGGCCTCCCGCGGCGCTGTGCACGTGTAGGGTGCCACGAAGATCCTTAAAGGGCACCGGTGGAACCTTCGATGCGGGTAGCTGGGCGAGGTACTGACGGAGTTCGCGGCTCTGGCAAACCTTATAGATGAACGGAAGCTGCAGGATCAAGAGAATGAGGAGGAGCCGCCGCAGGAACCTGGAGGTTCGGGCTTTCTTTTTGGGCGGACCAAAGGGGAGGGTTTCGGTCGGTAACTCACCAGGGTCGCCTGCTCGATAGTGCTTTTGCACCCGGGTTCCGGACTGGTAGATCGGCCGGCGGATTACGCTCAACAGCTTATCTCGTGATATTGGTGCTTCGATTCGTTGCACATGGGAAGCCCCGTTAAAGAATATCGAGGATTCTTCCCACAGGCTGTAAGGCCACCCCATGCGCGTGCATTATAGCAATTGGACGGGGTCCAACCTTGTGAAGGTCTGTCGTCAGGAACCTGGCCAGGAGGCAACCAACCCGTGCGACGAAAAGCTGCCGGCCGTGCAGACGATGGCCAGAGACAGAAATCCAGGGCAATACTCTCCACCATCGTTGGATCACTTATAGGCGGTTTTCTTTTCTCGAATGTGGTCTTTCCACTATCATGGTGCGATGGCCTGGTTCAAAAGAGAAAAGGCACCACTAAAATCGGCCAACGAAGAGGAACGTACCGTCCGAACAGAAGGCCTCTTCACGAAATGCGAAGCGTGCAAGAATGTCATTTGGAAGAAGGACCTCGAGGCGAACCTCTTTGTTTGTCCCAAGTGTTCACATCACTTTCGTATCGATGCACGACAGCGGCTTCAATTTTTGCTTGATGACGGTGAATACGAAGAGTTCGACCGCGGTATTCGCTCCGCTGATCCTCTCCAGTTTTTCGACCGGAAAAGTTATTCTGAACGACTCGAGGAGGCCATCAAGACAACCGGTTGCAATGAAGCGGTCGTGAATGCAGTCGGCCGGATCCGTGGACACGAAGTGGTTTGCTCGGTCATGGAGTACAAGTTCATCGGCGGCAGCATGGGGTCAGCCGTCGGTGAGAAAATTACACGCTCGGTTGAGCGAGCTCGCAAAGAGAAAAAAGCACTGGTGATTGTCTCGGCATCGGGCGGAGCTCGCATGATGGAAGGCGTGCTGTCTCTGATGCAGATGGCTAAGATCAGTGCTGCTTTGGCTCACCTTCATGATGCTCGAATCCCCTATATTTCTGTTCTTACCGATCCGACCACGGGTGGCGTCACCGCAAGCTTTGCTATGCTCGGCGACCTGAACATTGCCGAACCAGGAGCGTTGATTGGGTTTGCAGGTCCTCGCGTTATTGAGCAGACCATCCGGCAGAAGTTGCCGGATGGATTCCAGAGGAGCGAGTTTCTGCTTGAACACGGCATGTTGGATGCAGTTATTTCGAGGAAGGAACTACCCGACTTTATCGGTTCATGGCTGCGCTTCATGCGCGTCTCTTGAACAAACCAGGCCCCGGTGATCGCTTAGCCGGATTGCCTTGCGTGCGCTAAGTCGCCTCCGCCCGTGACCGACATTACAAAGACAGAGCAGATCCTCCCCATGAATTATCAGGAAAGCCTGAACTACCTCGAACGATTGGGTAATGAAGTCCTGACGATGCGTTTCGGCCTGGAGACGATGGAGGGCTTACTGGCCCACCTCGGGCATCCCGAGCTCAGTTATCCCAGCATATTAGTTGCCGGCACGAATGGAAAAGGCTCGGTCGCACGTTTCCTCAATTCGGTGCTGGATTCCTGTGGACTCCGGACGGGTCTGTATACCTCTCCTCACCTGGTCAAGGTTCTTGAAAGATTTGTCTGTGGCCGACAAACCATTGATCCCGAGTCTTTTGCCGGCTATCTATCCCGAGTGGTGGAGGCCATTGAAGGCCTCAATTTGCCGGGACACCCTACTTTTTTTGAGACACTGACCGCCGTAGCATTTCTCTTCTTCAAAGAGAGGAAAGTGGACCTGGCTGTCCTTGAAGTTGGAATGGGCGGCCGCCTGGACAGTACGAATGTCGTGGATCCGGTCCTTTCCATTATTACTCCGATTGGGATGGACCATATGCAGTATCTGGGTGATACGGTTGAGGAGATTGCCCGCGAGAAGGCCGGAATAATGAGGAAGAACCGCCCAATTCTGGTGGCCCCTCAAACCGAGCCGGTTGACAAGGTGCTGCGTGAGGAAGCCAGAAGGCACGGAAGTCACCTGGAGGAACTCGACCTTGATAGGGTTGAGGTCCTAGACTCCACTGATGGACGCTACTGTTTTCGCTATCACGGACAATCCTTTCAGCTCCCTGTTTACGGGCATCACCAGGTTCAGAATGCCGTCTTGGCCATCAGAGCAACCGAAATACTGAACCACACGGGATTCGAACTTCCGTTGCCTCGAGTCAGAGATGGAATTGAGAGCTCCGTACTCGCCGGCGCTTTGCAGAAGATCTGCAGCCACCCGGCGGTTTTTCTCGACGGCGGCCATAATCCTGATGCAGCACGGCTGCTTGCCGATTTCGTGGTGAAGCACACCAAGCGTCCGCGTGCGCTCGTGATGGGGATGATGAAGGATAAGGACTATTGCAAGGTGCTCGGGATTCTTTCCTCCTGTATGGATCAGATCTTCTTTACAAGGATCGACTCGGAGAGAGCCCTCGACCCGAGAGAGTTAAGGACTGCTTGCCCGAGGGGACAGGTTGTTGAACGGCCGGAAGAAGCCTACCACCAAGCTCTTCAGGGGGCAAAAACGGTCATTGTAACCGGGTCCTTTTATCTTGTCGGCCAGATCCTCAGGTCGCTCGGACGCCAGGCCTCTGAGGCTTGATTTTCCTCCTTCAAACCCGGCCGGCGCGAGCCTGCCACTACTCAATCTCCGCTAGTACCTGCCCGGCTGCTACATCGTCGCCCTCTCTCAGGGCACACTGAACGATTGTGCCATCGCGTGGAGATTTGATTTCGTTTTGCATCTTCATGGCTTCGACGATGAGAAGCCCCTCACCCTTTCGGACGGAATCTCCGCTCTTCTTTAATACTCGAATGACCCTTCCCGGCATTTGCGTCTTGATAACCGTGGGAGCATCGAAAGATGCGTCACTTCCTTCAGGGAGGAGCCGATCTCTTGGATTGAAAATGTCAATTTCACAACCAGCGTTGTGCCATTCCACAATGACCCGGTCTTCGTCATCGGTTCGTACCATCAGGTCAAATACTTGCTGATCCTTTAGCAGGGTCCACCGCTCGCCTGTTCTGCAAAGAAGCTCTACTTCGGTCTCCTCCAGTTTCCCATCAGGATGCTTTACGCTGATACGGAATCGTCTCTCGCTTTCATTCCGTGAGGTGGAGCAATGGATATCGATTTCAAAGGCCTGTTCCTCTATTCGAGTGTGGAGCTTCATATTCTCAAGAATGGCCGGTAAGCATCTCGCCAACGGCTTTGCTGTTTAGTGGCTGGTTTTTTGCGTGGCCGCATCACGTACTCTATTGCGGCGGCCATGAGAGGTGTTACGGGGAACCCGGGAATGCACGTCGCGCTTCTACTTTCCTGGAGACTGTGCTCTTCAATGAAGCGGGTATGAAGATTGCCGGCTACAAACTCGGGATGATGCAGCAGTTGATCGAAAAAGGGGATTGAGGTGCGAACGCCTCCGATTTGATACTCTCTTAAAGCCCGCCTCATACGGGCGATAGCTTCGGTTCGAGAAGACCCCCACGCGCAAAGCTTGGAAATCAGCGGGTCATAATGAACAGGTATGGTAGCACCCTGGTAAACACCGCTGTCATTGCGCACTCCCGGACCTGAAGGTTCGAAAAGGGTGGAGATAGTGCCGGGTGACGGAAGAAATCCTTGATATGGGTCCTCTGCGTAGATCCGGCATTCCAGCGCGTGTCCGTTTGTTTGTACATCGGATTGTCGGACAGAGGTTTTCGCCCCGGAGGCAATCAGGATTTGTTCTCTCACGATGTCAATACCTGTGACGAGCTCGGTGACCGGATGCTCGACCTGCAAGCGAGTGTTCATTTCAAGGAAGTAGAAATTGCCACCCTCATCTACTAGGAATTCAATCGTTCCAGCATTCCGGTATCCAACCGCCCGGCAGAGTTCGAGAGCCGCTTCTGCCATTCTGGCACGCAGCGATGCATCGACAGCCGGAGAAGGACTCTCCTCAACGAGTTTCTGGTAACGCCGCTGAATCGAGCACTCTCTTTCTCCAAGGTGAATTGCTTCTCCGTCAGCTCCTACCAAAATCTGAATCTCGATATGGCGCGGGCGCGAGATAAAGCCTTCCAGGTAGACGGTGGCATCTCCAAACGACGACTGAGCTTCATTCTGTGCGGCTTCAAGGGCGGCGGATAGATCGGGTGCGCTTCCCACCACCCTCATCCCCTTACCGCCTCCCCCAGCACTGGCCTTTACAAGAAGCGGGTAGCCAAGCCTTTCAGCTTCCTGCAGAGCGGACTTGTCGGGTTTTGCCGGGATGGTGCTTCCGGGAACGATGGGTACACCCGCATGCTGAGCCGCCTTGCGGCTGGCCAGCTTGCTTCCCATCATCTCGATGATATCCGGTGGAGGACCGACGAATGTAATCTGTGCTTCAGAACAGGCTCTTGCAAAAGCCGCATTTTCGGCCAGGAATCCATAGCCCGGGTGGATTGCATCAGCGCCGGATCGAATGGCGGCATCGATCACTCTCTCGACATTCAGATAGCTTTCCAGGGAAGGAGCCGGCCCGATGCAATAGGCTTCGTCAGCCAGTCGCACGTGCAGGGATTCGCGGTCAGCCTCCGAAAAAACGGCCACTGTCTTCAGACCCATGTCGCGGCATGTGCGAATCACGCGGACAGCGATTTCGCCTCTATTCGCAATCAAAACTTTCTTAAACATAAGCTGAGTGGTGGCTGGCTTTCATGAATACCCTAAAGCGGGATGTTGCCATGTTTCTTGGGTGGATTAAGATCTCGTTTGTTGGCGGTTAATTCGAGAGCACGGATCAAGATCGGACGAGTGAGTCGTGGCTCGATAATATCGTCAATGTAACCTCTTTCAGCAGCCACATAAGGATCGGCAAATTTGGAACGAAACTCCTCCACTTTCTGGCGTTTGAACTCATCCGGGTTTGAGCTGGATGCCAGTTCTCTCCGATATAGAATTTTTACTGCTCCCTCAGGTCCCATGACGGCAATCTCCGCCGTCGGATAAGCAAAATTGAGGTCCGCACGGATGTGTTTCGAGGCCATCACACAGTAAGCACCCCCATAAGCTTTCCGGGTGATAACGGTGATCTTGGGGACGGTCGCTTCGGCAAATGCGTAGAGCAGTTTGGCTCCATGACGAATGATCCCCCCATGTTCCTGACTGACACCCGGAAGGAAGCCCGGAACATCTTCAAAAGTGATCAAGGGAATATTAAAGCAGTCGCAAAACCTCACAAATCGCTCTGCCTTCACCGACGAGTCGATATCGAGCGTTCCTGCCAAGACCGCCGGTTGATTTGCCACGATTCCTACGGTATTGCCGGCCAGACGGGCAAATCCCACAACAATGTTCCGAGCAAAATTCTCATGAATCTCGAAGAAATCGTGCTGATCGACAACAGACCGAATGAGTTCCTTGATGTCGTAAGGTTTATTTGGATCGGTTGGAATTAACTGGTTCAGGTGCGGATCCTCGCGCTCCGGAGAGTCTGAAGTGTCCATGAACGGAGGGTCTTCCATATTATTTGCCGGAAGGAAAGACATCAGTTTTCGAATGGAGGCGAGACAGGTTTGTTCATCGCCGCAGGCCATGTGGGCTACACCGCTTATACGACTGTGTGTGTCGGCTCCGCCCAAGTCGGATTTTGTAACTTCTTCGCGGGTAACGGTGCGAATGACGTCCGGCCCCGTAATGAACATGTAACTTGTTCGGTGCACCATGAAGACAAAGTCGGTGATTGCCGGAGAGTACACAGCTCCCCCTGCACAAGGGCCCATGATTGCCGAGATTTGGGGGATGACGCCGCTGGCCAGGGTGTTGCGAAGAAAAATATCGGCATAACCGGCCAGGCTCACTACGCCTTCCTGAATCCGGGCTCCTCCGCTATCGTTGAGACCGATAACGGGAACCCCTGTCTTCAGCGCCAGATCAAGGATCTTGCAAATCTTGGCGGCATAAGCCTCGGAGAGACTGCCTCCAAAGACGGTGAAATCCTGAGCGAAGACAAATACAGGGCGGCCGTTGATTTCCCCCGATCCAGTAACGACACCATCACCGGGAATTCGTTGCCTCTCCATTCCGAAATCATGGCAGCGGTGAAGTACAAACTTATCGATCTCTTGAAACGTATTTTCATCCAGGAGGAGATCGATCCTTTCACGAGCGGTCATCTTGCCGGACTCGTGCTGGCGTTTGATTCGAGACGCTCCGCCTCCCAGATCAGCTTCCCGGCGACGACGCGATAGTTCCTCCAATTTTTCATCAAGACTCATGGCTTCACACGATAGCGGGAAAAGAAGCTTGAGAAAAGACCAACCTCAGTTAACCACAGTTAACCAGTTCGATTGCTCCCACGACTGGACGCACCTGTCACACTCAGGAGCTGCTCTTTCAGGAGCCGAGGTCAATTGTTCGTACGGACCGAAACGACTTCCGAACGTTCTCCTTCGTTGCCGTTCCAGTCGACCGCAGAGACCTGATAGAAAAGAGGTCCCCCTGATGGTGCGTTCTCATCAAGATAACGATTTGTCGTGATGATTGTCGAAATCCGCTCCAGATGTTCTTTCTCAGAACCTCGGTAGACGACGTAGCCTTGTACGTCTTCATCTCCCACCAAGTCCCACACCAGCTGGACATGGTTGCCAACCAGCACGGCATTGACATTCTGAGGCGTGCCCGGTGGAAAGACATCTCGAGGAACCAGGGTCAGGGTCTCTCCGGGTTCGCTGAGAATTACCGGGTCCTGCAGCCTCGCTATTGCCTGGACGCTGTAACTAACCTCTTCTCCGAACTGGAATTGGGTATCCCGGTAATGTGGTTCTTTGACGAGTACCTCGGAGTTGATCAGGTAAGCAATCGGCGCTTCAATCGGCTGGCCGGTGATACTTCTCTCGGGAGGATCCCATTGAACAAGGATCTCGCCGGCAAATACTTCAGCTCTCAGTCGGGTTGGGGGAAGGGGAGGGATCTGCTGGGAGGTTTCAACGCTCTGTGACCAACCTGATCGGTTCTTCCGAGAATCGACCAGACGGAGAGCGTATCGGCAGGTAGCTTTTTGGGGCTGGTCATCGGTCACCCGAAGGGATCCGTCAGGCAGACGGGTGGTTTGGTCGATGGCGAATATTGCCAAAGGTGACTCAAATCCTTCCGTGCCACAGGCCCTGTAAAGCTCAACTTGAGCGATATCATCTGAAGGAAGAGAAAACGCAAGATGGACAAATCGCCCCCCCTCCTGAATGAGTGTCACGCTGGTGGGCGGCGGCGGCACTCGGACCGGTGGAGGCAGCGGATCGCCTACCTTTGCACAGGAAAAGAAAGTAAAACACAAAGCAAAGAGAACACCGGCTGCGGGAAGACGAGTGATGAACGTCATGACTGTGAATGGAAAATGAATGCTGCTGGCTCTCGACCAACTGACGGCTGGAGCCGGATGCTATTCTTGACAGCCGCTGGCCTGGGGAGAAAGTTTTCGAGAACCTCTATGCTGGCCACCGGCCGCCTAGAGAATATAACGTGAAAGGTCTGCATCTTTCACGATTCCAGCCAGTTGGGATCGGACATAACCAGCATCAATCAGGATCTTCTTCTTTTTTAAGTCGGGTCCCTGAAAGGATATGTCCTCTAGAAGGGCCTCCATGACCGTATGCAGCCTACGCGCTCCGATATTCTCCGTGGATTCGTTGACCAACCAGGCGTAATGAGCGATCTCTTGAACCGCATCTTTCGTAAATTCGAGCTCAATTCCTTCCGAAGAGAGAAGAGCTTTGTACTGTTTTATTAATGAGTTCTCAGGCTCTTCTAAAATTCGTACGAAATCGCGTTCGGTCAAATGATCCATTTCAATCCGAACTGGAAAACGGCCCTGTAATTCAGGGATAAGGTCGGACGGCTTATTAACATGGAAGGCTCCGGCAGCGATGAACAAAATATGTTCGGTATGCACCATTCCGTAGCGCGTGCTGACGGTTGTTCCTTCCACAATCGGGAGAATATCGCGTTGAACGCCTTCCCGGCTCACGTCGGGGCCGTGTCCGGTTTCGCGTCCCGCAATCTTATCGAGTTCGTCGATGAAAACGATACCGGTTTGTTCGACGCGATCGATGGCTTCTCGGGTAACTTGGTCCAGATCAATCAGGCGAGCTTCCTCTTCACTGACCAGGTAGTCCATGGCCTCAACGACCTTCATCTTCCGCACAATCGTACGGGGTGTGAGGACTCCCGCCAGAAAGTCCTTGAGCGGCAGATCGAGCTCCTCCTCGCCTGGAAGCGGGAGCACCTCGAAAGGCGGGTAAAAGCGTTCCGAGACCTCTATCTCGACAATCTGATCATCGAGCTTACCCTGGCGAAGCTGCTTCCGAAGTCGGTCGCGCTTTCGACTTGCTGTCGGAGGTACAGACTTACCGTTTTTCTGGGGCAGGGCTTTTTTTGACCTGCCTTTTTGCTTCGTGGCCGATGGTGGTTGGAGAAGATCAAGTAACCTTTCCTCTGCGTTTTCTTCCGCTTTTCCCTCGATCTGTTCGGCTTTTTCCTGGCGCACCATTTCAACCGCGACCTCCACCAAATCGCGGATCAAAGATTCAACGTCGCGGCCAACATATCCGACTTCTGTGAATTTGCTCGCCTCAACTTTAATGAAAGGAGAATTTGATAGATGGGCGATTCGGCGTGCCAGCTCTGTCTTTCCCACCCCAGTAGAGCCGATCAGAATAATATTTCTCGGTTGGATCTCGGTTGCCATTTCAGGAGCAAGCCGCTGTCTGCGAATTCGATTTCGTAGCGCAATCGCCAGGGCTTTCTTGGCTCGTTCCTGTCCAATTACAAATCTATCAAGCGCCTCGACGATCTGGCGTGGAGACATATCATCCAGCCGCAGCGACAAGGAAGCTTCACGTGAGTTGTGGATTTTCATCTGGCATTCATCAGCAATGGTTTTGACAGGCATTTAAGAGGCGGAAACGGGCAGAAAGTTTCAATTCCACCCAATCTACGTGACAGGAGACATTCAATCGAGTCAATTGGTTCGGAAAGTTATAAAGTTTCAATGCTTGTGTTGTTATTAGTATAGACGCAAATTTCAGCCGCAATTTTCAGTGCTTCTTCGGCAATCTCGCGAGCCGACTTTCGGGTAAATCGGAGTAGCGCTCGTGCGGCCGCCAATGCGTACGGTCCTCCTGATCCTATTGCTATAAGACCTTCATCCGGTTCGATAACATCCCCATCTCCAGAAATAAGGAAGGCTTCTTCCTTATTTGAGACAATCAGCAGTGCTTCCAGGTGACGGAGGATCCGATCAGTACGCCATTCCTTTGCTAATTCCACGGAAGCCCTCCGCAAATTGCCCCGACACTCATCCAGTTTACTCTCAAATCTCGAAAAAAGGGAGAAGGCGTCGGCGGTAGAGCCGGCAAATCCGGCAATAACCTCCCCCTTATGGAGGCGCCTGAGCTTATTAGCACTCGATTTCAATATCGTGGACCCGAGGCTGACCTGACCGTCGGCAATCAGCGCGACTTCACCTTTTCTGCGCACCAGGAGAACAGTCGTACCTCTCGTTCTACTCATGATGGCACAGTATAATACGCTGTAGCTTGAGCCTGCCAGTTGGGGGGATGCCCGAAGATAGAGAAGGAGAATCGGGACTTCTTATGCCCCTATGGATGAGAAAATTGGTTCGAATCCTAGCTCTTATGGCTTCTTAGCGGTGGTGAAAGGCTCTCCAAAGGATCCGGTTCCTTACTCGCTTCCTCCCGGGAAATCTCGCCTCGTTCGCGGCGCCTGAACCGATAAATCTCAGAATCCATCTCGCCACCAATCACGAGAAAAAGGCTGCAGATATAGAACCATACCATCAGCACGATGAGGGCTCCGAGACCTCCATAGAGTTTCTGGTAGTCACCAAAATGATTGACGTAGTAGCTGAAACCCAACGACCCGATAATGCCCCCGACGGTGGCAAAGACACTGCCCGGAGAAAGGGTCCTCCAGGGAAGCCGCCGAGCCGGCAGGGCAAAGTAGACGATCTGTATTGCTATGTTGAGCGCCAGAAAGATAAGTCCCCAACGGAGAGCCGTATAGGCCATCTTAACAACGGGGCTTGTGGTAATGAAACCGATTAGCCAGTCACCGAAAAACAACAGGATGCCTGAGCTAAGCACGAACGTGGAAAAGATAAGGGTAACGAGGATGGAGAGGCCCCTTACGTGAAAGTAAGATCGGTTGTCTCTCACTTCATAAGCGTTGTTGAACAGACTCACCATGCCGTTGAACGCAAGTGAGGCTGACCATAGGGCCATCATGATTCCGAGGGTCAGAACTCCCTGGTCTTGACTCCCTACCAGTTCCGTCACGATCTCCTCAATAAGTAAATACGTACTAGTCGGGAGAAAGTTGGATAGCTCAGAAAGAATCTTGTTCAAAAGATCGGGATCAACGGGAATGAAGCTGATCAAGGCGCTGAGGAATAGTAAGAAAGGAAAAAAGGCGAGAAGGAAATAGTAGCTCAGCTGGGCTGCCATCCCCCAGCAGTTATCTTCGTTGATTTCATTCCAGAGGTCGGCCCAGAACTTGCCCTGGAGCCAGTATCGAAAGGCGTCTAAGTCGAGTCTCATTCAAGGAGCATTCCTGACAAAGTCGCCCTATCATAAGATCTGCGCACCGAACGATATGTTTCAAAACATCGTTGGCATTTAAACAGGTGATCGATTGTCTCGATTATGTCGCGATCTGAAAGCTGGTTCTTTGCCAGGGAATGGAGTTTTACTCCAGGAATGTGCCGACGCTCGACCTTCCGAGGGAATGTTACAGTGAACATGATCTTGCTGATCACCGGCACACTCATAATGGGGTAATAATATCAGCACTGTTTAGCCAAGGCAAAGAAGACAACTGTGCTCTCCCGAGCCCGATCGTACCCGAATGCCTGGATTACTGAGCACCAGCCTGGCGAATGCGTGGGCACCCTCTGCTATATTTTCCATGTGGATCAGGATAAGGATTTAATCGCAGCCCGAATTGGCGAACTTCGTCAGCAGATTGAGTATCACAATTATCGCTACTATCAGCTGGATGATCCGGTGATTTCCGACGAGGAATATGACCGCTTGCTGCGAGAGCTGGTGGAGCTGGAGAAGGAGAACCCGGAGTTCGCTTCTCCTGATTCGCCGACACAGCGGGTCGGTGCTGAGCCGTTAGAGCGCTTCGCCAAGGTCCAGCACAACGCGCCAATGCTCAGTCTTGCGAATGCGTTTGACGAGTCGGAAATTTTGGCTTTTCACCGACGGGTTTGCAAACTGCTCAATCGCGATGAGGTTGCTTACGTGACCGAGTTGAAAATCGACGGTGTGGCGGTTGCTCTGACATACGACGGGGGCAGGTTTGTAAGGGGAGCCACTCGAGGAAATGGAGTGGTAGGGGAAGAGATTACCGCCAACCTAAAGACAATCCGAAGCATCCCGTCAAAGCTTGGAAAAGACGGCTATCCTGACTTTTTTGAAGTTCGAGGGGAAGCTTACCTACCCATTTCGGCTTTCGAGAAAATGAATGAAGAGCGAGTTGAAAGAGCCGAAACCCCGTTCGCCAACCCCCGGAACGCGGCTGCCGGCGCACTCAGACAGCTTGACCCCAGGGTAACGGCTTCAAGACCACTGGCATTTTTTGCGTATGCAATTGGATATGCAGTGGGAGCTTCGTTCACGAGCCAACACGAGGTGCTCCAGAAACTGAAAGAGTGGGGCTTCCCTGTCAACGAACACTATGAGTATCACAAGGGAATAGAAGGAGTTCTCGAGTACTGCCGGAAGTGGGAAGAAAACCGGGATACTCTCGATTATGAGATTGACGGGGTGGTCATCAAAGTTGACAGTCTGGCGGATCAGGCAGCGCTGGGAAACGTCAGTCGAGATCCTCGCTGGGCGATCTCCTACAAGTTTCCAGGTCAACTGGCAACCACTCGCTTGCTGGAGATCAAGATCAACGTCGGAAGAACCGGAGCGTTGAATCCTTACGCCGTTCTCGAACCTGTTCAGCTCGCCGGCGTAACGATTCGAACGGCTACCCTGCACAACGAGGATGACATTCGTAGAAAGGACATCAGGGAAGGGGATGTAGTCATTGTCAAGCGAGCGGGAGACGTGATTCCGCAAGTGGTTGGGCCGGTCCGTGAAAAAAGAACCGGAGAGGAGAAAGAATTCCGGTATCCGGCCAACTGCCCAGTTTGTGGTGCACCTGTCGTCCGCGAAAAAGATGAAGCCATGGCGTACTGCTCCAATCGCCAGTGTCCTGCTCAGCGGTTGGAGTCTCTCAAACATTTCGTCAGCCAGGGGGCCATGGATATTAGAGGACTCGGTCCGCAAACTATTGAGAAACTGATCGAAATGGGGTTGATCAAAGATGCCGGAGATCTCTATCGGCTCTCGAAGGAGGATATCGGCCGGTTACCTGGTTTTAAGGAAAAATCGGTTGAAAATCTATTCAACGCTATTCAGGCCAGTAAGAATCAGCCTTTTGCGCGTGTCCTTTTTGCCCTGGGTATTCGGCACGTCGGTGAGAGTATCGCCGAATTATTGGCCTCCCATTTTCGCAATGTCGATGCGTTGATGAGTGCTACAGAGGAAGAAATTCTATCTGTCAACGGTATCGGTCCTGAAATTGCCCGCAGTGTCCGCAACTTCTTCTCAACTGAGGAGAACGTGGAGCTGGTGCAAAAGCTGCAGGCGGCCGGCCTTCGAATGGAAATTGGACCGGAGGAAGAGCAACAGGAAGGGCCTTTCACAGGCAAGACCTTTGTTATCACCGGCACTCTGGAGGGCTTCAGCAGAAAAGAGGTCAAATCCTACATCGAGGAGCGAGGTGGTAAAGTGACCTCGTCAGTTTCGGGCAGCACGGATTACCTTGTAGTTGGAAAAGACCCTGGCTCTAAACTGGCCCGTGCGCGGGAACTAGGGACGAAGACACTCGACGAAGACGGGTTGAGAAAGCTTGGTGGATAGTCGCTTGAAGGCCGCGCCGTCGGTCAAGCTGATTGTAGCCATAATGTCAGGAGCTGACGCGGACCAGAGTAGCGTTGAGGAGGAGATGATCAGACTATTGGGCCCTATCCAGAGAAGATCTGAGCGTTATGATTTCAGCGCCTTCTCAAACTATTACGATGACGAACTCGGTGGCCGAGTAGCGAAGTATTTCGTTTCATTTCAGCGCGTCATCGAGGCCGACAAGCTTGTTTCGGTTAAGCTGATTACGGAGGGTCTGGAAGAAAAGTATCGGGTGCAATTCAACGAGGAGTTCCGTCGAACGGTTAATCTTGATCCAGGCTATGTGACAGGCTGGAATGTGGTGCTTTCGACCGTTAAGAATCACAGTCATCGGCTATATTTTGGGGAAGGTGTTTTCGGCGAGCTAACACTGAGGTATCAGAATCGAGCCTTTCGTCCACTGCCCTGGACCTATCCTGACTATCGCTCTTCCGTGGTACAGAAATTTCTCCGGATGGTACGGAGCGACTGGTTCGCCGAATGTAGCAATTGATGGCTTCAATTTCAGCAATCCTCCCTATAACCTGTGACAGAAAGCTCATGGGTTTGGATGGTCCGGGAGATGGACCTTTATCATGGCAGATACAAAACTCGACACCTGTCCAGAGTGCGGCTTTACCCTCCTGGACAGACCAACCTATTGCCCCCATTGCGGAGCTCAGATTGGCCACCCGGCCTGGAAGAAATTTGGAGCCTGGTTTCTCCTCTTGGCTATAATCTATTTTTTCATCAGGTGTAATATTCGAATTATGGAAGGGCTGGGCCAGTTCTAGAAATGCCTAAAGCAAACATACGAGCGGTGGGGAGGAGTGAGGTTGGGCTGGTTCGGTCAAATAACGAAGATTCATACCTAATAGAACGAGAGCACGGTTTATACGCTGTCTGTGACGGACTGGGCGGTCATGCTGCAGGTGAGATTGCCAGTGAAATAGCTGCCACCAGCTTACAGGGAATCGTCATGTGTGAGGGCGATTCCTGTGGCGAGACGCTGATCGAGGCAATCCTGGAAGCTAATCAGCGTATTCTCGAGGACCAGTCTCGGAACCCGGAACATGGAGGAATGGGAACGACCGTCAGCGTACTCTGGGTTCCTCACCAGAAGTCACCGGTTGCCTGGGTTGCGCACGTCGGCGACAGTCGAATTTATCGATTGCGCGAGGGCCTTCTTGAACAATTAACCGAGGACCATTCGCCGGTCTTTCGTCTCTACCGTCAGGGTCGTTTAAGCAAGGACGAGATACGCCGGCATCCCCAAAAGAACTTAATCGAACGGTCGCTCGGTCTTTCTTCTTCGCCTGAAATTGATTGCTTTTCGATTGAGCTAAAAGAAGGCGATCGCTATTTGCTTTGCACGGATGGCCTGAGCGACTCACTGTCGGATGAGGAGATCGGACGAATTCTGGGCGGCGGATGGGATGACATTGCAGACGATCTCGTGGGGGCGGCCCTGCTTGAAGGAGGTTTAGACAACATTACGGTCGTTGTTCTGGAGGTCGTAGCAATCGCAGCCTGAGCTAGAGGTGGCCTGGGAATCGGACGAGCGATGTGATGCCAGTAGTTAGAATCCTCCCGAAGCGTGTTGCACTTCCTCGGTCTTTACCCGTGATTCGCGGATGGTTGCTCTTGCCAGTGCTGTGAGAGAATCAAACACCGGAATCGTAAGTTCCAGTTCGTCAGCTACTAAGCCTATTTCAGTGCACCCAAGGATGATAGCTGCTGCACCTCGCCGACGAAGCTGATTGATTGCATCCTGCAGGTAAGCGACACTCTCCCCACGATTTTGTCGCGACTTCAACCACTGGATACTTTGTTGAACTCGATCCTGCGCTGCTTCCTCCGGTACCAAAGAACTCGCACCACGTTTATCCAGCTCAGCGCGATAGAGCCCCGCTGTTATAGTGCCTCGGGTTGCCAGTATCCCTATCTGGCTGCTTTTAGTCATCAGGCCTGCCTCAGAAATCTCGTTCACCGTTTCTTGAACGATATGGAGAACCGGGATCTCGACAGACTGCTGCACTTCTGACCAGTAGTAATGAGCTGTGTTGCAGGGTATTACAATCAGCCCGGCACCCATCTGCTGCAATCGGCGCGCTCTTTCCACTAGATAGGCGCCCGGGCTTTCCCCCCCACCGAGAATATGGGCTGTACGGTCCGGGATTCGGGGATCGGATAGTACCAGCGTCGGCAGGTGATCTTGATCTCTAGTGGCTTGCGTTTCAATGACCAGTCGTTGAAGAAATTCAACCGTTGCTTCCGGACCCATTCCGCCGAGGACACCGGCCGTTCGATAAAAGCGGTTCATCGGCAAATATTAGCACTATCCCCTACTCCGGATCTATGTTGCACGAACGGAGAAATGCTTCATCCTCCGCCGCCAATTCCCATTCAACCGGAGCCGGTGTCGGTTCCTGTTGTTTGTCTTCTTCGTTCTTCTTCACGTTATCCCCCAGTTCCAGCCTTAACATTGCTGGTTTCGTATTGATTAAGACGCCAAAATGGAAAAATAGTTGGTGATTATAATAGGGTGACCGTATGACTACGGGTATCGCAGTGACCTCAAGCTGGCTTTCCCTTCTTCTCTTCATACTTGGACCCGTTCTGGCTTACTTACGTCTGGTGGCGCCGACAAGCGGTTTTGCTCTTTGGGCGGCGGGGGGATTTCTCGGAATGCTATCGGTAATTTCTGCTGTTGTCGTCTTGTTCTGGAAGGGTTGGCAAGCTATCCCCGCGGGAGCCATTCCCGGAGGGTTGATTGCAATTGTCTTCCTGACCCTCT